>Ga0206128_1000025_pt1 | contig 188369 bp, 167 predicted proteins | sample Helgoland_Spring_7_FD_148601 | JGI IMG/M metagenome (GOLD analysis project Ga0206128, IMG submission 148601) | Pelagic subsurface seawater microbial communities from Kabeltonne, Helgoland, North Sea - Helgoland_Spring_Bloom_20160426_1 | ecosystem: Environmental > Aquatic > Marine > Epipelagic ... | reverse complement strand
CAGTATTATTACGGTCTAGAAATCGACAATAATGCAGAACGCGTAACCAATTACACGGGCAAGTTTAAAACGGTATCGAATGAGCCCATGAGCTTCTCCTTTGCCTTAGGGGCTTGCAGTAAATCTGGAAACGGGAGTGTATACAACACCATTGCGAATGACGACATTCTGTTCTTTCTACATACGGGCGATCTTCATTACAGTGATATCGGCTCAGACAACATCAATCGATTTCGGAGCGCCTATGAAAATCAGCTTTCCGGGACGGATATGGGTAGGCTTTTTAAGAACACCCCCATGGCTTACATGTGGGACGATCACGACTATGGACCCAACAACTCTGACGCCACCGCACCCGGTCGTAATTCATCCAGGTTGGCCTATCAGGAATTTGTTCCTCATTATCCTCTTGATGCTGGCTCGGGAGATGTTCCTATCTATCAGTCATTTAATGTCGGAAGGGTATTGTTTATCCTAACGGACAACCGATCGGAAAGAACGCCATACAGAGCAAGTTCTTCAAATAAAACAGTATTGGGTTCGCAGCAGAAGGCGTGGTTTAAAAACAAACTTTTAGAAGCTCAGGGAACCTATCCTTTGATTGTTTGGGTAAATACATTTCCCTGGATAAGTGAACAAGGCGAAGGCGACGATGGCTGGGAGTGGTATCAAGAAGAAAGAAATGAAATCGCTAATTTCATCGTTGATAATGACATTAAGGGATTGTGTATGCTAAGTGGAGATGCACACATGATCGCAATTGATGACGGAACCAACAGCAATTACTCAAACACAGAAGGTGAGGGGTTTCCTGTTTTCCATGCGGGGGCATTGTCCCGAAGCGGTTCTTACAAAGGAGGCCCATACAGCCACGGAGCATTTCCGGGAGAAGGACAATATGGTTTGATGAGCGTTGAAGATCGAGGAGGAGATGAAATAAAAGTTGTCTGGAGCGGTAGAAACTTATCTCGGGAAATAATCGAATATAGTTTTGATGTCCAGGCCAATTGATTGGATGAACTTTAAAGCATTCGAGTGACACCCATGTGCAATATGTCATATACATATTTAGTAAAGCGGAAACGTACAAACTTAGGGGCAAGCATAACAAAGCGCTTATAGCCATGTAGGTGCTTTTTTTGTACCTTCCGCAAAAATTTTAATCCGGTATAAAAGCAGTTTTATGAATTCTAGTTTTGAAAACAAATTTGAAAAAGCCCTCTGGAGCCTCAGATACGTAGTTATTTTAGCTGTAATCTTGTCCATACTTTCTTCGATTGCCTTGTTTGTTATCGGAAGCTGGGATATTGTACAGGCCATCATTTTCAAAAACCCACTTTTTGATTCATCCATAACGAATAACAACGATTTATTGTTTGGAATCATCTCTTCTATTGACTTGTTTTTAATCGGTATTGTGTTGCTGATTTTTGGTTTTGGAGTCTACGAACTCTTCATCAGCGAGATTGATTTTGCCAAGGGAAAGTTTTCAGATTCTACCCTCAAAATTAAGAGCTTGGATCAGCTAAAAAACAAAATCATCAAGGTGATCATCATCGTCTTGATTGTGAAGTTCTTTGAAAAAATGCTGAAACTCTCAGCAGACTTTTCTACACCAGAAGACCTTTTGATTTTTGGAGGCTCCATACTCACCATCTGTGTGGGGTACTATTTGATCAATCGGCCATAGGCTATCAGATACAAAGGTGTTTGCGTTCTTTAGAAGTGCCTAAAAGCACTTGCATTTTGTGAGTGCTTTTTTTATTCCTATGGGAACTTTAGGTAGGGCTTCATAAGCTACTTCCTTTGTTGTATTTTTGAGGCAACGCATGCAACCAAAAGATACCTGAGTCTATGAATCGTTCCGAAAAACTTTTAGCCTGTCGCCCCTCAATCAATATTGATGATGCGAAAAAATCAAGGCCCGAAGAGGATTTCCAAAATCGGGTGTTACGTCCCATACTGAAATTTCAGAACGACCTCTTCCTGCAGATGTTTGTCCGTACTTGTGAACGTTACAAAATCAATTTTGAGGCGCTTACCAAGCAAGAGCAAGAGATTCATATCGAAGGCTTGTTTCACAAACAGCCCAAGCTTAAAGCCTTATTCATCGGCGTGGTGATTTCACTGTTTACGATAGACGAATACGAAGTTTACGCCGCCCAACAAAATCACTTCAACAAACGAATTACGCAAATGCTTATGGAGCGCTTGAAGGATCAGATGATGTGATTTTTTCGTAACTTTGGTTAAAACCCATTCAAGATGAACAACACCAGCACTCCCTCCAAAGCCTTGATTTTGTTGAGAAAAGTATGTTTTGGCTTTCTGTTATTACCTTTTACGCTACTCGCCCAAACCACGCACACAGTAAATGTAGGCCCCGGACTTACTTACGATCCTTCAGAATTAACGATTACTGCGGGCGATGTGGTGACTTGGATTAGTTTGGGAGGCTATCATGATGTAAATTTTGACGAGAATTCAGTAAACGGAAATTCTTTTGGAAATCCGATTTCAATAGTTGAAGCATCTTTACCTCCTCAAGGCGAAGGAACCATGGGTTCTATTACCTTTCCAGATTCTGGTACTTACGATTACGATTGTTCGGTGGGCTCTCATGCCCTTGGCGGCATGGTTGGAAAAGTAATTGTTAATCCAGCCCCTGATGAAAACTCACACACCGTGTATGTGGGCCCCGGACTTACTTACGATCCTTCAGAATTAACGATTACTGCGGGCGATGTGGTGACTTGGATTAGTTTGGGAGGAACGCATGATGTCAACTTTAATACGAATACGGTTACCGGAACTTCATTCGGGAATCCTACATCCATTGCAGATGCATCTTTACCGACTCAGGGAGCAGGAACTATGGGGTCTATTGCCTTTCCAGATGCGGGCACCTACGATTACGATTGCTCGGTGGGTGCACATGCCCAGTATGGCATGGTAGGAAAAGTAGTGGTCAATGCCGCGAGTGTAAGCACTCCGAGTATGACAGATGAAATCTTGGAGCTCTTTGCGGTGTGGAACACATCCATAAGTTTGGATAAAGGCTGGAACATGTTTGGATATGGCTGCCCAGAACCAAAGGATGTCATTGAGGTGCTTTCGGCGCATACCGATAAAATCATCATTGTTAAAAATAATTCCGGAAAAGCTTACCTGACCGAATACGGATTCAACGGCATAGGCGACTTTTTATCCGGACAGGGTTACCAGGTTAAACTATCCGAATCCATAGAAGGTTTCAGTTTGTGTGATGACTACATGAGTGAAATCTCGGATCAGTTGAACCTCATTATTAATACCGACTAAAGCTTTAATTCTAGGTAATCTTATGAATTGTTAGACGAAGAATTCCATTTATTTACCCACCTATTAAAGTCACGATTGGATTGTTGATTGACTTTATGTAATGGGATTTTTTCTTCGAAGTTGGCGTTTTCTTTATAGGCTTGCTGAATATCAATTGCAAATTTGCAAAATCAGGATAATAGGTGGATCCAAAACCCACAATCCTATATCTAATAGGCTTTTGTAATTGATTTATTTTTGCGTCTCAAACTCAGTATCTACTGTTTATTATGGGTAGATTTGAAATAAATGATTATTTTTAATGTCAAATTAAAACGCAACACAATCACAACGTACTTATTATGAGATTTTTAATCCTGACCATTGCTTTGAGCACTGGGCTTCTTGCCCAAAATCAAGAACTGAGTTCTTATCAAAGAAAAACCATGAATACAGAACGTTTTGCACAAGCTGTAAATACGGGGCTCAATCATACGCTACTCATCTTAGGTTCGGCCTGGGAAGTATCTCCAGAATTAGGGGATGAAATTGCGGTTTACGACGCCCAAAAAAATATGGTATCCTCTGTGGCTTGGCTTCCTGAACAAAAAGGACATGCCGGATTAGCCATTTGGGGAGATGATGAAACGACCAGCGCCAAAGAAGGGATGACCAAAGGAGAAAATTTCAGCATTCAGTTTTACGACAAGTCGGAAGATCGTCTGAGTAAAGTTCAAGTAAAACGTTGGGAGCGTGGAGACGATTTGTTCACCAAGGATGGGGTTAGCGTTGTAGGAGCACTAAGTTTGAACACTGAGATTGAGCAAAACATGGAGTTGTTTCAAAACGTACCGAACCCTGTTACCGGCAACACCGAAATAAGTTTTTATTTGCCCAAGGACGGGAAAGTTCGACTTGCCCTTACCAACACCCTAGGGCAGGAAGTCGAAATACTCGCCGCATCTACATTCAACAAAGGCATGCACACCATAGCGATGGATGCAACCCGTCTTCCAGCAGGTGTTTATTTTTACAAGCTAGAAAGCAACAAAAATAGCGTAACGAAACAACTTAATATCATTAAATAATTTCAAGCCCCTCGAAACCATGAAAAATCGGATACTGAAAACAAGCTTAACACTCATTTTATTTATTCTTACTGCATTTGGAGCACAAGCTCAAGAGCGCATCGTTGGCGGAGTAAAAGCTGACTTGAACGAATACCCATGGCAGGCTGCATTAGTATCGGCCTCTGGAGATGGTTATTGTGGTGCCTCAGTTATTTCCAATCAATGGATTCTTACCGCGGCCCACTGCTTGGAAGGTGAAGATGAAACTTCTGTGTTCGTTCGCGTAGGCTCTGAGGATCCCTATGCTGAGGGAGGGGTTACCTATTCGGTGTCAGAAGTCGTTGTACATCCTGATTATGCAGATGTTACCACGGGTTCGGACATCGCCTTGATTAAGTTGAGTGAACCGCTAAAATTTACTCATAATGTTCAACCCATTGCAATCATGACTCCTGAACAAGATTACTTGCAAGAGGTTGGAACGATGGCATTAACTTCCGGTTGGGGTTCACTTTCTTCAGGGGGTCCTTCTGCAGGAATTCTTCAAGCCGTTGAGTTGCCTGTTGTATCGAATGGCGTAGCATGTGGCGTCGACCAAGACGAGAACGGAAATACAGGGGCTTACTCTTGTGACGAGATTGATACCACCATGATATGTGCCGGATACCTTGGTCTTGGAGGTAAAGATGCCTGTCAAGGAGATTCTGGAGGTCCTTTGGTGGTAAGAAATGCGGATGATACCGATTGGTTGTTGGTGGGTGCTACGAGTTGGGGCAACGGTTGTGCCGACGCTGATTTTCCTGGAATTTGGTCACGTGTTTCTTATTTCTACGATTGGGTAAACGATTACGCTGAAATTTACACGGAAGACAATGATTGGGTTTACTCTGACTATGGATGTACCGATAGTCTGGCTTGTAACTTTGATCCTTCAGCCCTGTATGATGACGGAGGTTGTTTGGAACTTGATGAATGTGGGGAATGTGGAGGAGACGGTCCTGAGTCTGGTTACGATTGTGAAGGGACCTGTTCGGGTACCGAATTCACCGTTAATATGAGTGATGCGTATGGTGATGGATGGAACGGCGCTGAATTGTCTATTGGAGAAACCTCCGTCAGTTTGTCTACAGATTCTTTGGGCGCTGTAGATATTTGCTTGGATATGTCGGAATGCCACATGATAGAAGTGACTGCTGGAGAGTTCCCAGATGAAATTTCCTGGACATTCGGAAACCATACTGGTGGTGCTCCTTTTCTAGGAAGAGTCGGGGAATGTGGCGACAGCTTGCTTGACCCATTTGCTTGTCAAAAAGAACCTCAAGATTTTATAGATTCGCTTTTTATACCTTTTGATTCCGCATGTTTTTCTCCATTACATGGAACTTGGGCTTTGGCCTTTTCATCGGAGGATGACGATCAACCTCAAAATGACAGTTCAGAGACCTACATTCATTTTGAGGGAATAAATACTTTTACAGTAACCTCCATATCTGCTTACGACCATGAAACCGATTTCGGTAGTTACTTGTTCGAAGGTGATGTGTTGTACTTGTTATTCGATGAGGAAGGCGTAGAGCCTTATGAATATACTCTGGAAGGTGACAGTTTAATGTTGAATGGTCTTGAAGAGGACATCACCTTCATTCTTACTTCTGTTGAGACCATAAAAGGGTGCCTTAACCCTGACAGCCCCGACTATGTGTCCGACGCTAATTTAGGAGACGGTTGCTCTATGGTAGGGTGTATGAACTGGATGGCTTTGAATTTTGACCCTTATGCCAATGAAGAGGACGGGTCTTGTATCTTTAATCCATCCGATTCAACCGGTTTTCAAAACCCATGCGTCAAAGATTACATCAGTCATTTTGATACCGCTAGACGTGGCGGTCACTTTTTTTGTCCATCACCAATCCAAGGCTCTTGGGAGGTCACATCTTTTATTGAAGATGGCATAAATGATTTGGAGGGTGATCTTCAAATGTTCATTCATTTTGAGTACATGTCAAGTTTAACTCTAAGTGTGGTTAGTCCTTCGGAGACTTTCTCACAGCATGGGGTTTATATGTTTAACAAAGATACATTGATGCTGAATTTTATGGAAGATTCTGCCGAATGGTACGGCGTGCAATTTTATGAAGACTCCACCGTACTGACCGGCTTGTATGAGAACATTACCATCGTATTGGTAAAAGGCGAAGAGCCTCACAATTGTGATGACCCAAACAGACCCATGCCTCTTGATATGTTGAACACCGCGGAAGATCCTTGCTATATGCCTGGTTGTATGGACGTTTACGCGATGAATTACAACTCGTTTGCATCAGAAGATGACGGTTCGTGTTTTTATGATCACAACGATACGACGGACTATCATGATCCGTGTAATGATGATTTTGAACCGTATTTCGATAGCACGCATTACGCAACGGACAATCACTCGAATGGAATGACGCAAGACCCTTGTTTCGAAAAAGGCTGTACGGACGATTACGCGATGAACTACAATCCTTATGCAACCGAAGATGACGGTTCGTGTTTCTACGATCACAACGATACGATAGATTACCCCCATCCGTGTGAAGACGATGCAGCACATCATTACGACTCGATACATGATGTAAATAACAGTACTTGTCATAGCCCTATTGAAGGTCCATGGAACTTAGTGTCTATGTTGGAAAATGGGTACGAACAAATGGATTCTCTTACGATGTCGGTTCACTTTACTGGCGACCAAACATTCACGCTTATTGAGCATACGGAGGATGACACTTATTACGACCACGGAAGCTATTCGCTTCATCAAGATACATTAGTCCTTGATTTTCAAGACGACTCTGCCGAATGGTACGACCTACATCAATCCTTTGATACCCTAATCTTAACGGCTTTGTATGAAGATTTCGTCTTGGTACTCGTTAAAGACGAACAGGGTTGTGCGCATTCCCAAAATCCTTATTTTGGAGGTCAAAACGACGCTGATAATGCGCATTGTGAGCTGAAAGGCTGTACGGATGATGATGCCATGAATTTCAATCCTCAGGCAACTCAGGAAAATGGTTCTTGTTATTACGACCACCTAGACACCAATGTGAGTGATAACCTACAAATAGAGCTTGCCATGTTACAAGCCCAATTGGATCAAGCCTACAATACCATATCGGATTTAGAAGATCAATTGGATGGCGATTGCTATTCGACGGTTGATAGGCCTATGGATATGAATGAAGGTTGGAGTATGATTGGATATACGTGCATGAATCCGGTAGATGTAACAGAAGTATTCTCGTCGATTCAAGACTTGATTGTCATTGTAAAAGACGGCGCTGGAAATCCTTACCTGCCTGAATTTGGTTACAACGGTTTAGGTCACTTACACTATTCACAAGGTTATCAGATCAAGTTGACTGAAGATGTTCCGGGATTCCATCTTTGTCCTGCTCCGGACGGTAATCCGAATCAAGATTAAATAAACAGCATCAAAAAAGCCCCATTTGGGGCTTTTTTGATGCTGTAAATCTTGTTTTACCTCTTGGAAATTTTGTTATTTGAGATGTTTCGTTGCCGGGAACACTTAAATCTGGAGATGGAAGCGCTTCTTTTTTGTGCATGTTTTTTACTAACACCGCTGTGAACTCTCTTTCGCCAAAGTTTAAAGGAACTCAATTTTAACTCCTTGCGCATGAGTTTAATAACGTCAGACTCCGAGAGCTCAAATTGGATCTTTATTGCCTCGAAAGGTGTACGATCCTCCCAAGCCATTTCTATAATACGATCTATACTGCGTGCATCCATTTTATTTTTATTACTTTAATCCTGTAAAGTTACTAAAGTTTTGCATAACTTAGCTAAACAAAAGCTATACAAAATGAAAGAAGTACATGTTATAAGACGTGAGCGATTTAATGCAGCCCATCGTTTGTTCAATCCATCTTGGGATGATGAAAAGAATGAGGAGGTTTTTGGAAAATGCTCCAACAAAAATTGGCACGGTCACAATTACATCTTGTTCGTTACCGTTCGAGGTACCATAGATCAAGATACGGGGTATGTCATAGACATGAAAATTTTGAGTGACTTGATCAAAGAAAAAATAACCCAAAAAATGGATCATAAAAACCTAAACTTAGAAGTTGATTTTATGGGAGGGGTTATTCCGACAGCAGAAAATATTGCGGTAAAGATTTTTGAAGAATTGGTCCCAGGAATAGAGGCAACGGGTAACACCCTGCATGGGGTTAAACTATGTGAAACGGAAAATAACTTTGTAGAATATTATGGATAACACAAACCAAGACGAAAGCGCTAACGCTCAAATCATTGATTTAAATCCAGAGCTCAGAAACATCGGTTTTGCAGACGGACAATACGCCAATGGACCTCTAGACGATACGCAAAAGAAAGCGATGATAGAAAAGGCAGCCCTTAAGTTTGGTGAATTTTTAGACGCTTTAGGATGCGACTGGGAAAATGACCCCAATTCCAAGGAAACGCCACAACGCGTTGCCAAAGCCTACGTAAATGATTTGTGGGCGGGTCGTTACAACGCCTTACCCAAAATTACGACTTTCCCTAATTACGATTACGATGGTATCATCTTCGAAGGCAACATACCTGTAATCTCCATGTGTTCTCATCACCACCAAGCCATCATAGGAAAAGCCCACATCGCTTACATTCCTGAACTGAATAAAAAAATTATTGGATTGAGTAAGCTCAATCGTATTGTAGAACATTACGCTAGAAGAGGGGCCATCCAAGAAAATCTAACCGTTCGTATACACGATGCGCTCCACAAAGTAGTTCCTGAAAATAAAGGAGTCGCCGTCATGATTGAAGCCGCTCACAATTGTGTGCAATGCAGAGGAATAGGTCATCATGGAACATCGATGAAAACCTCAAAACTAACCGGTGAATTTATTGATTCGACCAAAACAAGAAATGAATTCTACGATTTTATTAGATCTTAAACCAAGAATTAGACTGATTTTAGTCCAGCTAAAAAACCCATCAAATTGTGAAAGTTCTTCTAACCGGTGCCACCGGATACATCGGGAAAAGATTATTGCCTGTTCTCATAGAGCGCGGTTATGAGGTGGTTTGTTGTGTGCGTGATAAAGATCGATTCAATCCATCCGAATCCGTTCGTTCCAAAATTCAAATCATTGAGGTCGACTTACTCGATGCAAAGAGTCTAGAAAACATCCCTACGGACATCGATGGGGCTTACTATTTAGTCCATTCCATGTCAAATTCTGGCGACTATACTTCTTTAGAAAAAAAATGTGCAATAAATTTTAGAGAGGCGTTAAATAAGACCCAAGTAAAACACATGGTTTATTTGAGTGGGATCATTAATGAAAAGTCCTTGTCGAAACATCTCATTTCACGAAAAAATGTGGAGATGGAACTTAAGAAGGGCGATTACCACTTTACGTCACTTCGTTCAGGAATTATTATTGGAGCGGGGAGTGCTTCTTTTGAAATCATAAGAGATTTAGTTGAAAAACTTCCGGTGATTATTGCTCCAAAATGGTTGGAAACAAAGTCGCAGCCCATCGGGATAACAGATATCATCCGCTTTTTAAATCAATCGTTATTCAACCCCAAAACCTACGATCAAGAATTTGATGTGGGAGGGCCTGAAGTACTTTCTTACAAAGACATCTTATTTAATTTTGGAAAAGTTAGAGGTTTGAATCGCTCCTTTTTTATTGTTCCTATAATGACGCCACGATTGTCTTCTTACTGGTTGTATTTCGTTACCTCAACGGCTTACGAATTAGCCGTAGCACTAGTTGATAGTATGAAGGTAGAAGTCGTGTGTAGAGACAAGCGCTTGGAAAAAATTTTAAATATTGAGCCCGAAAAATATGAGGTGTCTCTACGAAAAGCATTTAATAAAATACAGAGCAATCAGATCGTATCCAGTTGGAAAGATTCTTTGGTAAGAACAGGCCAATCAAACCTGAACCTATCCGATTTTATTCGTGTTCCTAAATACGGATGCTATAAAGATGTGCAGCGTTCAGCTTATGAATCACGTTCAGATTGCTTGGCTCGTATCTGGCAAATTGGAGGCGAAACCGGATGGTATTATGCGGATGGACTTTGGAAGCTTCGAGGCTTCATCGATAAAGTTTTTGGAGGTGTAGGTTTGAGAAGAGGAAGAACTAACAAAAATAAACTTGCCGCTGGAGATGTGGTTGATTTTTGGCGCGTTTTGTATGCGGATAAAAAGGAAGGGAAGCTTTTGCTTTTTGCCGAGATGAAACTACCCGGAGAAGCCTGGCTAGAATTCAGGATCGATGGGGATACTTTGGTACAAACAGCAACTTTCCGTCCCAAGGGTTTGTTAGGAAGAATGTATTGGCTTTCTGTACTTCCTTTTCATTCGTTCATTTTTAAGGGCATGATTCGTAAGTTAACGCATGGCTGTTAAAGACGAGAAATGGTTGTTGTAAAAAAAGCCCCCAAACCTGAGAGCTTTTGTAACGATACCATGGCTTGTAATTTATTTTATGATGATAAACTTCTCTGTGTGTTTTACCCCTTGTTGATTGAGCTGAATGAAATAAGCTCCCGGAGACAGTCTTCCGTAAAGATCATCCATTGAAACGCGATTTAGTTCCGCCTCGAAGCTCCTAGTTTCTTGGGCAAGAACAGCACCATAGATGTTTGTTAAACTCAAAACTATTTCTGCTTTTTCAAACAATTCAAACTCTAGTGTAGCATCTCCTTTTGATGGATTTGGGTATAATTTCAAGTCATAAATGCGGTTTGATTGTAGGCCCAGCTCATTGCTGTTACATACCACAAAGTTGTCTAAGTAAAGCCAATTTCCTTCGTCACCTGAAAATTCAAATTTTAATTTGACATTACTTTTGCCTTGAAAACTGTTTAAGTTTATGCTGAATTGCTTCCAGTCTTCTGGAGCTGGAATATAGTTTACATAGACATTTCCGGTACCAAACGTACTCAATTCCTCCGTGTCTTTGCTCCATTTTGTCGTCCAGGTTTTCCCACAATCATCACTCACAGATACTTTCAGTAGATCGTCAGAATTGCCATTTCTCTTGGCATGAGCAATATCGAAATAGGCTGCAATAGGAGTTTGGGTGTCACTTAAGTTGATGTTTGGAGTTAGAATGCTGTGTTTTTGACCCCGCTTTTCGAAGGATTTACTTTTAATTTTTAAAGCCCGATTACCGTTGGTCGTATCCATGACCCAAGTTACATCTTCCGTAGCACGAATAGCCCACCTGGGTTGAATGTTGGCATCAAAGGGTGTGTTTGCCGCATCGAAATCTTCGATGTAAGGGGCGGGAAACCCTAAACCTTCATCAGAGATGTATATTAGTTTTTCTTTCGTAATCAACCCTTGGCCTGCTTGATTACTCACCTTTAAAGTCGTTTTAAAAACCCCATACTCGTTGTATACCACAGCAGGGTTTTGTTCTGAAGAACTGGAAGGGTTCCCCCCCTCAAAAGACCATTCTAATATATGTGTACTGTCCGTTTTGTTATTGTAAGATTTGTTGGTGTACTGAATTTCATCGCCAGTACATCCGAAATGATTACTCACATAAAACTCTGAAATAGGTGCACAAACAACATTTGCGTAATTATCGTTAGTACCGGTCTTTACAAGGTTTTCTTTGGAAACTAAGTTTTCTCTGTAAACCTTAATGGAAGAACGCATACGGGCACCTTGCCCCAAGGAAAACATATTTTGACAGCTGCCGTCTGAGTAATCCATGTAGTTCATATACATTTCGCCTTTGTCCTGTGTAATTTCTTGTCCGGGGGACTTATCGCACCCACCGACCCTCCATGGGAAAGATGGGCAGCCTGAATTTTTATCTTTGGCTCTAGGGGTATCATGTACTTGATCATTTCCACAAGCCTCATCCCCCCAGATATGTTTTAGGTAGAGCCAATGACCAATTTCATGCGTTAGTGTCCTACCTACACCCTGATAACCCACTGCCGTTCCGATGGAACCACATCGGTCATTTCTCAATACGATTCCATCTGTTTCGGGATTGGTTAGCAATTCATTTGGGAATTGAGCATAACCCAAAACCACTCCTTCTTCCAAGCCGAGTACTTCCGCAGAGATGTTGTTTACCACCCAGATGTTAAGATAGTTTTGCGGCGGCCATTGTATCAGTTGTTTGTCCTTATTTTGCGCCTTATAAGTCGAGTGAGAAGAGGTTCTTGTGACCCCTTCAGTACAACGACCCTCAGGGTCGAGTTTTGCCAAGCGAAATTGAATATTGGTTTCTCCGGAATATTCTGCAAATACTGATGGAGTATTTACAGTATCGGGATTTAATCGAGCAAAATCTTCATTGATGATTCGCATTTGATCTTCGATTTGCTCCAGTGAAATATTGTCACTCTCATTTTCATAAATGATGTGAAAAACAACAGGAATGACGAAAGAGTCTTCTTTTTCTAATCGATTCTCGCTTTGATTGTTTTGTAACAAATTAAAAAGATGCTCTTTTTTTTCAATTTCTTCCTTGAGCTCGGGATTGTTTTCAGCACTCTTTTTCTGCAACGGCTTGGTTCCACACCAGTTTTGAGCTTTAAGGTTTGGCATGAATAATACCAAAGTCAAAGTAAAAAGAATGTACTTGTTCATAGTTAGAAAATTAAAGAGACGGATTAAATCATTTTTTTACTTGGTAAAGGTACGAGGTTAACAGGTTACACCCTTAACAAATCTAAGCATATACTTTAAGTTACCAAATACTATGCCTCAATTCAATTCCTCTGAAAATCTAGGTAATAACGAAGTTTTGGGAGCAATCTAATGTTAACTTAATGTAAGTTTACAATACACAAGATACCTTTAATTTAACCAAAAGCTTTCTTGTTGTACGCGAAAACTAACAGGATTTTTGTTAGTTTTACTATCGATGAAGAAGCAAAGGAATAGAGGGAAGAAATTACCTAATTTAAAGGCCCTCAAACGAAGTATTATTACCCTATTTCAGGGCAATGATTCTCCTTTAACCCACAAAGATATTTACCGTCTTTTACAGGTTAAAGACAAGATTATCAAACACCAAGTGTTGTTTATTCTTAAAAACCTACTCACGGATGGAACTCTTAAAGAGTTGGGTCATGGCAAGTATGTTTCCAACGAATCAAGGGAGTTTTATGAGGGTAAAATTGAGAAAACGGCATCCGGAGCAGGTTATGTAATTTGTGACGAATTAGAAACGGATGTGTACGTGCCGCCTAGAAGTTCGGGACAGACCCTGGGTGGTGATCGTGTTCGAATTGTACTTACCGGAAAGCACACCGGGAAAAATCCAGAGGGTCTGGTTGTAAAAGTCATTGAGCGCGGAAGAACTGAATTTGTTGGAAACCTGAGGCTTGATTCTCGTACTTGTTTTATGACTCCTGACAATTCAAGAATAGGGACTGATTTTTACATTGCTAAAGAGAAATTAAATGGTGCTAAAAATGGGGACAAAGTTCAGGTTAAACTACTCGATTGGCCCGAAAGAGCCAAAAGCCCCTTCGCAGAAGTCGTTAAAGTCATTGGTAAATCTGGAGAGCATCATGCAGAAATTCATGCGATACTTGCTGAGTACGGATTGCCTTACGAATTCCCGAAGACTGTAGAAGATTACGTTGCCGCCATTCCCGAAGAAATTTCAACAGACGAAATCGCAAAGCGACGTGACATGCGTCAGGTATTAACTTTCACGATAGATCCTCACGATGCTAAAGATTTTGATGATGCCCTCTCTATTGAGAAAGTGAAAGACGGACTCTGGGAAATAGGTATTCATATTGCTGACGTGTCTCATTATGTTGAGGAAGGTTCTCTTTTGAATGATGAAGCATACGAAAGAGCCACATCGGTTTATTTGGTCGATCGAGTCGTACCGATGCTCCCAGAAAAACTCTCGAATAAGGTCTGCTCCTTAAGGCCTCACGAAGAAAAACTTTGTTTCTCAGCGGTATTTACTTTAAATGATAAAGCCGAAATTGTGAAAGAGTGGTTTGGTAGAACAGTGATTTATTCTGATCATCGTTTTACTTACGAAGATGCACAAGAAGTTATAGAGACCAAGAAAGGTAAATTTTCTGATGAGATTTTACTGATGGATAAGCTTGCAAAAATCATGCGTTCTAAGCGTGTTGAGGAAGGAGCCATTACTTTTGATCGTGTAGAGGTTAAGTTTAGATTGAATGATTCCAACCATCCTACGGGTGTTTATTTCAAGCAGGCTAAAGATGCGAACAAGCTTATTGAGGAGTACATGTTACTTGCCAATAGACGTGTGGCTGGTTTTATTGGAAGAGCTAAAGACGGAACACCGACGAAGAAACCTTTTGTTTATCGAATCCATGATGTTCCAGATCCAGAGAAGATTGGAACCTTCTCTACCTTCGTGCAACAGTTTGGCCATCGAATGAATTTGAACTCTCCAAAAGAGATCGCGAATTCAATGAACCGTGTTCTTTCGGATGTGGCGGGTAAATCTGAAGAAAATATGGTAGAGCTTTTAGCCATTCGAACCATGAGTAAGGCTAAATATACCATAGAAAATATTGGACATTACGGTCTGGGTTTTGAGGATTATACTCATTTTACATCCCCGATAAGACGTTGGCCTGACGTCATGGTTCATCGATTGTTGCAAAAGTATTTAGACGGGGATTCGGTAAAGAACAAAGAGGAGATTGAAGTACAATGTAAGCATTCCTCTGCTATGGAAAAGTTGTCTACCGAAGCGGAAAGAGCCTCAATCAAGTACATGCAAGTTAAGTACCTTACCGGTAAAGAAGGTGAAGAGTTTAAAGGAACCATCTCTGGGGTTACAGACTTTGGTTTGTTTGTGGAGCTTGAGGAAAGCCTCTGTGAAGGGCTTGTAGCCATCAGAGACATGAAGGATGATCACTACGATTTGAGTAAAGAAACCTTCAGTTTGGTGGGACGGAAAACAGGAAATAAATATCAAATTGGTGATTCAGTACGAATTTCTGTTCGACAGGTAGATCTGGTAAAAAAGAAATTAGATTTTACCCTTGTATAAGCAGCCCTTTTTTAAGGAACTAAGCCGAGGTAAATTGCTCGAGAAAACGAACGTCATTTTCAAAGAAAAGTCTTAAATCTTTGATTTGATATTTGAGCATGGTGATGCGTTCTACACCCATTCCGAAGGCAAAACCGGTGTATTTTTTTGAGTCTATACCACAGTTTTCCAATACGTTTGGATCGACCATACCACAGCCTAAAATTTCAACCCAACCTGTGTATTTACATATGTTACACCCTTTTCCCTTACAAATATTACAAGAAATATCTACTTCAGCACTTGGCTCTGTAAAAGGGAAATAGGAAGGTCTGAGTCGTATTTGCGTCTCTTTCCCGAAGAATTCTTGGGCAAAGTGAAGCAGCGTTTGTTTTAAGTCGGCAAAAGAAACATTTTCGTCAACGTACAAACCTTCAATTTGATGGAATATGCAGTGAGCTCTTGCTGAAATAGCTTCATTTCTAAAGACTCTCCCCGGAGAGATTGTTCTGATAGGAGCTTGATTCTTTTCCATAAATCGCACCTGAACAGAAGAGGTGTGAGTGCGCAGTAAATAATCCGGATCCCTTTGAATGAAAAAGGTATCCTGCATGTCTCTCGCCGGATGCTCATCAGGGAGGTTTAGTGCACTGAAATTGTGCCAGTCATCTTCAATTTCTGGCCCTTCAGAAATGGTAAATCCCAGGCGTGCAAAGATTTCAATGATTTCATTTTTTACGATAGACAAGGGATGTCTTGAGCCCATGCGGAGTGGTTCGGCACTCATGGTTAGGTCCATTCCACTACCTGATTGACCTTCGAGATCTTCCAGAGCAGATTTTAAAACATCAATCTTCTCTTGTGTTTTGTTCTTCAGTTCGTTTAGCGTCTGACCAAACGCTTTTTTTTCGTTGTTAGGAACGTCTTTAAAAGCCGCAAATAAGTCGTTGAGGATTCCCTTTTTACCTAAATATTGAATTCGAAACGCTTCAACAGCTTCTGCTGTACTCGCTTGGAATTTTTCTACGTCTAAAATATGTTCCTTAATCTGGTTTAGCATGGTCTTTGCATTATTTCAACGTAATAAAATCCGTACGCGAAAATTTGTATATTTGGATTCAAATAATGCGCAATATTACTAAATATTAAGGACATATGAAACGTACTACATTTGCCATCACAAGCTCATTTTTTTGTTTGTTTGTAATTTTAACCTTTGTGAGCTCCTGTGAGGTAGATCATTTTTATGAAGCTCAAATAACGGTAGTAAACCCAGAGGGAGTTCCTGTAAACGGGGCTAATGTAATGCTTGAGGTGGGAGTAGACGGTCCGGATACGTTGCCAGATGATAAGATAACAGGATCTGATGGAACGGTTGAATTTTCTTTCGATAACGTCGCCATCATGAAAGTAATGGCTGAAAAATCAGATGCGTCAGGAGAAAGTATGTTGATCTTGAAGGAGGATAAAAAAGTTGCGCTTACGGTTACAATTTATGACATTAACTAAAAGAGACTCCGTTTTCTTCAAAGTACAATATAGCTGCTTCTTTCATTAAGATACTTTGCTCTCCAGGCTTTAATGGTGGGAGTTTTTCATTTGTTTGATAGTGTGGCCACCCATCCTTATCCCGACCTTCAAATTCATAGTAGTCATAATTACTTAACAGTCTACAAATGGCAATGTGAAGCAAGTCCAGCTTCTCGTCCTTACTGAATTCTCGGTATCCTTTACCTAACTCTTGAATACCAACCAGGAATAATATGGCTTGAAGATCTAAAGTCTCTCCATCTCCAAATTCATTCGATACATATTCGACCAATTTTTCCCACTTTACCTTTGATTCTGAATTTCTCATTTGAAATATTTTGGCACAAAAGTACAATGTTCTTTGGAATCTTCTTTTCTCCGCGTAAATTTATCCCATGAATTATTTCGATTATATTTTATTGTTACCTGTGCTTTACGGATTGTACAGGGGATTTAGCAAAGGTTTTATTCTTGAATTGGCGTCATTGTTGGCATTAGTACTTGGAATATACGGTGCCATGCATTTTTCTTCGTTCACCTTCACTTATCTAAGTGAATTTATTGAGCTAGAATCTAGTTATTTGCAATTGGCCTCATACGGAGTAACATTTCTCGCCATTGTAATCGTGGTTACTTTATCCGCCAAGGTTCTCACGCTTCTCATTAAAATGGTTGCGCTGGGCTTCGTCAATCGAATGATGGGTGCAATTTTTGGAGGTTTTAAAGCACTTTTGATTTTAGCTGTTTTACTGTTGTTTTTTGACGGTATTAACCATCAATTTAGGCTGGTAAAACAATCGGTTTTAGATGCCTCTTTACTGTATCATCCTATTCGAAAAAATGCGGAGACAATTTATCCCAATGTTTTGGAAGAATATGAAAAGCAAAAACAAAATATTGAGGATTTAGAGCAAGTGCTGTAAAAAAAAAGCGACTCATTTGAGTCGCTTTTGTTATTTATTGATGGCCTGAACACCCGGCAGCTCTTTGCCTTCCAGATATTCAAGCATTGCTCCACCTCCCGTAGACACATAGCTTACCCGATCTTGCATGTTGAATTTTTTTACTGCGGCAACAGAGTCACCCCCACCGACTAAAGAAAAACTTCCTTGTTCTGTGGCGTCAGCAATAGCTTGAGCTACAAATTTAGTCCCTTCAGCAAAGGCATCCATCTCGAAGACACCCATGGGGCCGTTCCAAAGAATTGTTTTTGAGTTCAGAATGGCTTTGCGGTAAAGTAATTTTGTCTTGTCACTAATATCTAGACCCATCCATCCATCTTCCACTTTGTCAATGTCGGTAACGGATGTGTTTGCGTCATTCGAGAAAGCATCCGCGTTAAGAGAGTCAACAGGAATGAGTAATTCTACACCTTTTTCTTTAGCCTCAGCAATTAACGATAGCGCCAGGTCTAGCTTGTCATTTTCTACCAGTGATGCGCCAACATTCCCACCCATAGCTTTGGCAAATGTGTACGACATTCCTCCTCCGATGATGATCTTGTCCACTTTACCCATCAGCTTGTTGATGATGGTGATTTTAGATGAAACTTTTGCACCACCCATAATTGCGGTTATAGGCCTCTCTCCTTCGCTGACTACTTTTTCTAAATTATTGATTTCATTTGCCATGACGTATCCGAAACATTTGTTGTTTCCAACATAGTTAGCGATTACAGCTGTGGATGCATGAGCTCTGTGAGCGGTTCCAAAAGCATCATTTACATAGACATCAGCTAGTTTAGAGAGTTTCTCTGCAAAAGTCTTATCTCCAGCTTTTTCTTCTTTATAAAATCTAAGATTCTCGAGCAAGAGAACTTCACCTTCACCCAATTCCTTGGTTGCCGAGCTTACCTCAGACCCAATACAATCTGGAACAAACTTTACAGAAATGTTTAGTTTTTCAGACAGGTGGTCTGTTAAGTGGCTTAATGAATATTTATTCTCGGGCCCGTTTTCGGGTCGACCTAAGTGAGACATCAAGATAACGCTACCTCCATCATTAAGAATTTTCTGAATGGTGGGAAGTGCTGCACTTATACGCGTATCATCTGTAATTTTTAAATCATCGCTTAACGGTACGTTGAAGTCTACCCTGATTAAGGCTTTTTTGCCTTTGAAATTTAGTTCATCGATTGTTTTCATTCCACAAAAGTAAGTCTTCTGTTTGTTACTGGAAAACATCTTTTTGAAGAAAGCCCATACTTTGCTAACAAACTAGGGGGCGTTAATCCGTGAAAGCTAATGAAGAGCCTTATACCTGAAAGTATACGTCGTCAAAAGGAACTCTAAATTGAGGGCCATAAACACCCAATTGATCTCGAACGCCACAACTTACGACCATTGTTATTTCAGCCCCACGGGGTAATCCTAAAATTTGTTTTACTTTTTTTGAATCAAAGCCTTCCATTGGGCAGGTGTCGTAGCCTATTGCTGACATGCTAATCATAAAGTTTTGAGCCGCTAATGCGGTGCTTTTGTGAGCAACAATTCGCATGTCGCTCAATCGAGCTTCCCTGTAGATGGGTCTAAAAAGACCGACGATATAAAAAATAAAGTATTTGACTAAGCCAAGGATCCCAAAGATGTCGGTGTAAATACCGGGTATTATTTTTTTGTAGTAATTGTTTGCTTGTTTCTTCCTCTTTAACTGTTTTGCATCCAAATTAGGCTTGTCAAATTGTTGGTTTAGAAATTCCAGGTTAGATTGAGCTCTTTTTCGCCATAAATCTTTTCTAGAAACAAAAACGACCAATTGCTTTGCTGATTTTGCCGCACCTTGGTTAAAACATGCTTTGGACATCTCATCGATTTTATTTGTTGACGTGATGTGATGAAATTCCCACAATTGTAAGTTGCTGCTGGTGGGAGCTATAGAGGCATTTTGCAAACATTTTTGAACTTTATCCGCATCAATTTCCTCATTTTTATATTTCCGAACCGATCGTCTGTAAGCAATTGCTTCAAATGCTGTTTTTTCCATTGCTGTTTTTTTTGGGTTGTTTAATTCGAGCCACAAAGTAAATATTAGGCGTTTATTAATCAAATTAATCGTTAATATTTAATCCACTTTTAAACGAATTTTAGCTTTAAACACAAAGGCAGCATCATCTGGTGGGATGCGTAATTCAGTGTTATTAAAATCTATATTAAACTCTTGTTTTGGTTGGAAAGTTAGTTCTTCAAATTGTATATTTGAACTATGCTGTTTCGTGAGCTTTTAGGGCAAGAAAAAATAAAAAATATATTACTGCATTCGGTACGTGAAGGCAGGATACCTCATGCACAACTTTTTCTAGGCTCCAGAGGTTCAGGGAATTTAGCTTTAGCTCTTGCTTTTGCTCAGTACGTAGCATGTACAGACAAACAAGAATTTGATTCTTGTGGCTCTTGCGCTTCATGTGCCAAGCACAAAAAGTTTGCACATCCGGATTTACATTTTGTTTTTCCAGTTGCAACCACCACATCAGTAAAATCAAAACCTGTAAGCAAGAATTTTTTAGCCGAATGGCGATTTCTTCTCGAGGATAATGCGTATTTTTCTCTATTCGATTGGTTAAAGCACATTGGGGTCGAAAATAAACAAGGAATTATTTCGGTTGAGGAAAGTCTCCACATCGTAAAAGATTTGAGTTTAAAGCCTTTCGAGAGTGACACGAAAATCATGCTGATATGGATGCCTGAAAAAATGAATATTCAGGCAGCTAACAAGCTTTTAAAGATTATTGAAGAGCCACCACACAAAACGCTTTTTTTACTCGTTGCGGAAAGTGCAGAAAATATGTTGGCTACGGTTTTGTCCCGAACTCAGTTGGTGAAAGTGCCTCGATATTCTGATGAGGAGGTACTGGCTTACCTAAAAGGTAGAGGCGTAGAGCCATCTAGAGCTCAAATGATTTCGGTTTTGGCTGAAGGGAATGTTAATGAAGCCCTACAGCTTGCCGAGCACACAGAAGATGCACAAGAAAATTCCTTGTGTTTTGTTCAGTGGATGCGCTTATGCTTTAGCGCTTTACAAGTTAAAGATATTGACAAGTTGGTGCAATGGTCTGAGCATATGGCTAAGGCAGGTAGAGAAAACCAAAAGAGTTTCCTGCTGTATGCATCCAATGTAATGCGAGATGCATTACTCAAAAATTATGGTGTTGACGCGATGATGAAAATGAATGTTGGCGGACAGAACTTCACCATGGAGAAATTTGCTCCTTTTATTCATGCAGACAATTGCATGGAAATCATAGAGGAGTTGAATATGGCGCAATTGCATATTGAACGAAATGCAAATCCTAAGATTTTATTCTTAGATGCATCGTTTAAAATTGCTCGGTTGCTCCATAAAAAACTAAAACAGGCCTCGGCCTGATAAAAAGATAAAGATGGCGTGTACGAATTGTTCAACAACGGCTGGAAATGCTCCGGGTTGTAAAAGTCAAGGAACTTGCAGTACCGGTAATTGTGGTAAGATGCCTGTTTTCAATTGGCTCTCAAATATGAGCTTGCCGGCCGGTCAAGAACCCTTTGATATTTTTGAAGTGCGTTTTAAAAACGGGCGAAAGGAGTTTTTTAAAAATAAAAACAATCTTAATGTTCATATGGGTGACCATGTTGCGGTAGAGGCATCCCCTGGACATGATATCGGTGTTATATCACTCAAAGGAGAATTGGTGCGTTTACAGATGCGCAAGAAGAAAGTTAAGGTCGATGGAGAACAGGTTAAAACCCTCTATCGACATGCTTCCGATGCAGATCTTGAAAAGTGGGGGATTGCCAGAAACAGAGAAAAAGAAACCATGTATCGAGCTCGAGAAATTGCTTCTCAATTGGCCTTAGACATGAAAATTGGAGATGTAGAGTTTCAGGGAGACAACATCAAAGCTGTTTTCTATTATACCTCTGAAGGTCGTGTAGATTTCCGAGAATTGATTAAGCTGATGGCTGATGAATTTCAAGTACGTATTGAAATGCGTCAGATAGGAGTCCGCCAAGAAGCTCAGCGTATGGGAGGGATTGGCTCATGTGGGAGAGAACTCTGTTGCAGTACCTGGCTCAACGACTTCCGTTCTGTGGGTACAAGTGCAGCGCGTTATCAACAATTGTCTTTAAACCCTCAAAAGTTAGCGGGACAATGCGGTAAGTTAAAATGTTGTTTGAACTACGAATTAGATATGTATGTTGAGGCGATCAAAGGCTTTCCAGAGTCAAACGTAAAGCTCAAGACAAAAAAAGGAGATGCTTTCATGCAGAAGATGGACATCTTTAAGCGAAAGATGTGGTATTCGTACCATAGTGAGCCTTCTCATTTTATAGAGTTAAATTTGGATAAGGTTCAGGAAATTGTCTCTCAAAATAAAAAAGGGGAACAACCTGATTCGTTAGAAATTTTTGTTCAAGCCTTTGTGGAAGAGCCAAAACATGATTACGAAAATGTGGTAGGACAAGACAGCATCACCCGTTTTGACACCCAAAAAGGTAAGAAGTCTAACAAAAAAGGAAATCAAAGACCCAAAAGAAAGACAAACCCACGATCTCAAAACGAATTACAGTCACAAGAAGCTCCAGCCAAAAGCAGTAATACTACAAACAAAGGCGGGCAAAGCCAAAAAAAACAGAGTGATTCAAAGAGATCAAGCTCAAACAGAAGGCGCAGAAATGGGCAAAAAAATTCGGCAAACAGAAGCAAAAAAAATGAAGAGAATAAATCGGAATAACATCGTGCTCCTTATTGCACTTATTCTTTTTTCATCGTGTGGCAACAATGCCCTTTTGAACACTTATGTAGACTTGCCCGATGAGGGTTGGCTTTCTGATGTGAGTTATGATTTTGAACTTGAGGTTGAGGAGGCTCAGGATGCCTCACTGAATTATTTGATTGGGCTACGGAACAACAACGATTATCTGTATTCCAACATATTCTTTTTTGTCCAGGTGGAAGGATCTGAAGGTATTGTTCATCAGGATACACTCCAATATTTATTGGCGGAGCCTGGTGGCAAATGGTTGGGCTCAGGCATCGGGGAAATCAAACACAATCTATTGATATACAAACAGCAGCAATCCCTTTTGCCAGGGGTTTATAAATTTACCATCTCACAAGGTATGCGCGATGATATACTTGCGGGTATTGAGGATTTGGGTTTGCTTATAGAACAGTCCAATTAGAATGAGTTTTAAAAGAAAGATATCATCCTGGTTGATTCGTTTGTTTTGGATGGCAATTTTAGGGCCTATCCTAGGTATTGCCTGTGGCGTATGGTTTGCCTCTATGGGATGGTTTGGCCCTTTACCTTCTTTTGAAGAGCTAGAGAGTCCACAACAAAATTTAGCTACTGAGATTTACGCTTCAGACGGTGTTCTTCTTGGTAAGTTTTTTTACGAAAACAGAACACCCGTAACTTACGAAGAGTTATCGCATCATTTGGTTAATGCCCTCATATCTACGGAGGATGAGAGGTTCAGAGAGCATTCAGCGATTGATGCTAAATCTCTTGGTCGCGCCATTGTGGGGGCTTTAACAGGCAGGAATGCAGGAGGAGGGTCTACAATAACCCAACAATTATCTAAAATGCTTTTTACGGATGTTTCTTCGAATATCGTCGAGCGCGTTTTTCAAAAGTTCAAAGAATGGGTCATCTCCGTGCGTTTGGAGCGAAATTTCACCAAAGATGAAATTTTAACCATGTACTTGAATAAGTTCGACTTTTTGTATTTGGCTGTAGGCGTTAAGTCGGCTGCAAAAATATACTTTAACACAACCCCGGATCAACTTTCAATTGATCAGGCTGCCTTACTGGTCGGGATGGCAAAAAATCCATCCAGGTACAATCCCAAGCGTTTTCCCGACAATGCTTTGAAAAGACGTAATGTTGTTTTTGGCCAAATGCATCGCAATGGGATTATTTCCGAATCTGTTCGAGATTCTTTAAGCAGTTTGTCTGTAGTTTTAGACTTCAAACGAGCCAACCATAACGATGGTCTGGCACCCTATTTTAGAGAGCATTTGCGAAGGTATATGAAAGATTGGTTGAAGCAGAACAAAAAGCCAGATGGAACCCAATACAACCTCTACTCCGATGGGTTAAAGATTTTTACAACGATAGACTCTCGCATGCAGCAATACGCAGAAGAAGCTGTAGCTACCCACATGCCAATCTTACAAGAACAATTTTATGATCATTGGGATGTAGAGGTTTATGAAGAGTCAGAGGAGCCTGAGGAAGTCGAAGAAGATGTCGTAGAAGATCTTGACGATGATGTAGAGAGGTATACACATCCGCCTTTTGATGAGGCTTTGCGCCCGGGGCAAGTTGACACCATAATGTTCACGGCAATGAAGCGCTCTGAGCGTTACAGAAAACTCAGAATGCATCAGCTTTCAGCTGACGACATAGATACGATATTTAATCAGCCCGCTAAGATGCGAATTTTTACTTGGGAGGGTGCCAAGGATACGCTCCTGAGTCCAATGGATTCTATCTTACATTACAAGTACATATTGCAAACCGGAATGATGTCTATGGATCCCCAAACAGGTTTTGTTAAAGCCTGGGTTGGAGGTATCGATCACCATTATTTTAAATACGATCACGTTAAAGAGGCTAAAAGACAAGTTGGATCAACCTTCAAACCATTTGTTTATGCAACGGCCATTGATCAACACAATTATTCACCCTGCATGAACGTTCCTAATGTTCAGGTTGCTTTTGAAAAGGAGCGATGGGGCTTGGAAGAAGATTGGATACCGAAAAATTCAGGTGATGTGTATGGTGGGGAGTTAAATTTAAAACAAGCTCTAGCCAAATCGGTAAATACAGTTTCAGCCTATTTGATGAAACGCGTGGGTCCTCGTAAAGTCCGAAAAATGGCAAGAGCCATGGGTTTGGAGGGCCGAATTCCACCAGCTCCTTCAATCTGTTTAGGAACGCCCGACGTATCTGTTTTCGAAATGGTAGGAGCTTATGGAACTTTTGCCAACAAAGGGGTTTATACCACACCCATATTCTTAAATCGAATTGAGGATAAAAACGGTGTTGTCTTAGACGAGTTCAGTTCCAGCACCAAAGAGGTGCTGAGCGAAGAGAAAGCATATGTAATGCTTGATTTAATGCAAGGTGTTACTAAAAACGGCTCTGGTGTAAGGTTGCGATGGAAGTATGGGTTCCGGAATCAAATTGCCGGTAAAACGGGTACAACACAAAATCAGTCAGACGGCTGGTTTATAGGCGTTGTGCCAAATTTAGTAACGGGTGTTTGGACTGGGGCTCAGGATAGGGCTGTACATTTTAGAACAGTCACCTTGGGGCAAGGAGCGAATGTTGCTTTACCTATCTGGGGTGAATATATGACACGTGTGTATCAAGATGTTGATTTAGGAATTTCCAAAGCAGATTTTGATTCGCCTAACAATCTTTCCATAGAGTTAGATTGTGCGAAATTTGAGAAAGAGCGCATCAGTTTTGATGACGAAATTGAAGCTGAAGAATTTTAAGCGATACCCTTTCGACCCCCCATTAATAAATTAATGTAATTTTTTTGTTATTTTTATAATACTCGAAGTGCTATATTTTTACGTATAATCACTTGTAATTCAATAATTAAGAAATGTTATGATTGATAAAGTTGTTCCCAACGTACACATTGCCTTATCCGGGATAAAAGACGGGATGACTCTCATGCTTGGTGGGTTTGGTCTTTGTGGTATTCCTGAAAATAGCATCGCAGAATTGGTGAAGATGAAAACCACACGTTTAACATGTATCTCAAACAATGCTGGTGTGGATGATTTTGGTTTAGGGCTTTTATTGAAAGGTAAACAAGTTAAAAAGATGATCTCATCTTATGTTGGAGAGAATGAAGAGTTTGAGCGGCAAATGCTGAGTGGTGAGCTGGAGGTAGATTTAATTCCTCAAGGTTCATTGGCAGAACGATGCCGGGCTGCAGGATCAGGAATTCCTGGTTTTTATACGCCAGCCGGGTATGGAACAGAGGTTGCTGAGGGTAAAGAAGTTAAATTTTTCAAGGAGAAAGCATACGTATTAGAAACAGCGCTAGAAGCAGATTTTGCGATTGTCAAAGCTTGGAAAGGTGATGCAGCCGGAAATCTAATTTATAAAGCAACCGCAAAGAATTTCAATCCCGTGATGGCTATGGCAGGGAAAATTACGGTTGCAGAAGTTGAAGAGCTCCTGCCTGTTGGTGTTTTAGATCCAAATCAAATACACACCCCAGGAATATTCGTTCAACGAATATTCCAAGGAAAAACCTTTGAGAAACGTATAGAGCAACGTACTGTTCGATAAATAAATAATACAATTATGTTAGATAAAGTTGGAATAGCAAAACGAATTGCACAAGAGTTGGAAGATGGGTTTTATGTAAATTTAGGCATCGGAATTCCAACCCTAGTTGCGAATTATGTTCCCAAAGATATTTCTATTGAATTTCAATCCGAGAATGGCATCTTAGGCATGGGACCTTTCCCCATAGAAGGAACAGAAGATGCGGATCTTATTAATGCAGGGAAACAAACCATAACGGCTCTTGATGGGGCTGTTTATTTTGATTCTGCAACAAGTTTTGCCATGATTAGAGGTCGGCACGTTCAGCTCACCGTATTGGGTGCTATGGAGGTGTCTGAGGATGGTGATATTGCCAACTGGAAGATTCCGGGAAAAATGGTTAAGGGTATGGGTGGGGCCATGGATTTAGTAGCCTCAGCAGAGAATATCATAGTAGCAATGATGCATACCAACAAGGAGGGGGAGTCAAAGATTTTAAAAAAATGCACATTACCATTAACAGGCTTGGGATGCGTAAAAAAAATTGTTACCAACTTAGCGGTCATGGAGGTGATGTCCGTTGGCGGTCTCAAACTCTTGGAGCGAGCCCCCGGAGTAACGGTTCAAGAAATACAGGCTGCAACGGAAGCTTCGTTATTAGTCAACGGTGAAATTCCAGAAATGCAGTTAGTTTCTTGACTTCTGAAAAACGTATGACAAAAAAAAGACGCTTCATTTGAGGCGTCTTTTTTTATTGGATAAAGAAATGAGTTACTCAGCGAATGGAACAACGCTTACGTAAGATCTGTTGTCTCTTTTCTTTTTAAATTGGATGGTACCATCACACAAAGCAAATAAAGTATGGTCTTTACCAATACCTACATTTTCACCTGGATTGTGTTTTGTACCTCTTTGTCTAACGATGATATTACCAGCAATAGCTAATTGACCACCGTAAATTTTGATTCCCAGTCGTTTCGATTCCGATTCACGACCGTTTTTGGAACTACCGACACCTTTCTTGTGAGCCATGGTTCAATTTTTTTTGGTTAATTAATTAGGCTTTTACTTTTTCAGCTTCTGGAGCGGCTTTTTTAGCTGCTGCCTTTTTAGTGATGGTCCCGATCGTTAACGAAGTTAAATACTGTCGGTGGCCGTTTTTCACTTTGTAGCCTTTTCTTCTTTTCTTTTTGAAGACAATTACTTTGTCTCCTTTCAGGTGGCTCTCAATCTTCGCTGAGACTTTTGCACCTTTTATAGCTGGGGCGCCAACGGTAACTTTGCCTTTGTCTTCGATTAAAAGAACGTTGTCGAAAGTAACTTTCGATCCTTCTTTTCCTTCTAGACGATTGACAAAGATGCGCTGATCTTTTTCAACTTTGTATTGATGCCCTGCTATCTCTACAATTGCGTACATCTGCTATGTTTTAAGATATGTTTAAAATACTAAATGGTCTGCAAAATTACACAATTATGCCAAACTGGCAAATCACTGAGCTATCTTTTGTTTACTAAGTAGACTCCTCCGATGATGATCGCAAAGCCACCGATCTGATGTATGGTGATTACTTCGTTATCGAGAATGCCCCAAAGTATGGCTATGATTGAGATAAAATAGGTGCACGAAGTGGCGAAAACAGCTCCGGTCATTTTTATTAATTTGTTAAAAGCGATTACGGAAAGTGCCGAACTACTTATTGCTAAGAGCGCGGTGTATCCAAAGCTGGACCATGCCTTAGGGTGGTTCTGCATCACGTCCATAAAGTCTCCACTAAAGAGGTAAATACCCGCCCATGGGCCAATAAAAGTAAGTGACAGCGTGGTTATTTGTAGAGCGTTTAAATCTTGAAGGTGAGCTTTGATGATGTTCGCGCTCCAGCCATAACAGGCGGTTGCAACAATGACGATTGAGCTGTATTGAAGCACTTTTCCGTTCAATTCTTGTAGGTCGGGTAGGAGAAGAAACACTGTTCCAAGAACTCCAATAAAAGCACCAAGATAATGGGCGTATTTCACTTCAAGCTTGTAGAAAAGAACGCCTATTAGTAGTGTAAATAGGGGTGTTAAAACATTAAGCATGCCCACAAGGCCAGACTCCAAGTAGGTTTCTGCCTTGCTAAACAAAAAAGCAGGGATTGCACTTCCAATAAGTCCAGTTCCCAATAGAGCCCAAATGCTGTTCAAAGGAATTTTTCGGTAAAATTTCCGTCCAAGAATGGCTACGCACAGAAAAGCAATTAAAAGTCGAAGAGCCGCGACTTGCTCAAAACTGAAGGCATCAAGACCTCGTTTAATCAAAATGAATGAGCTTCCCCAAACAAGCGACAGGGAAAGTAGTATGATCCAATGACCCAGGGGGGTATCAATTTTCTTTAACATATCATCACTTTAGTTAAATTGCTGTTAATACCGAATGCAAATGTACTGATTTAAACCTGTTCTTGATGATAATTTGTACCTTTGCAGTATTAATCTTAAACAAAGAGAATAATGAATAAGTTGGTAAAATTTAGTTTGATGTTATCTGTGATGTTTGCCTTTGCTTCTTGCTCCGAAACTACAGCACAGTCTCAAGAAGTAAGTCAAGAAGTGTCCGCTGCATCTAAAATGCAGATGAACATACAGGGAATGACTTGCGCTATGGGTTGCGCGCGTTCCATTGAAGTGGAGCTTAAAAATATTGATGGAGTTAGCGACGCTCTTGTAGATTTTGGTTCCGCTACAGCCAGCGTGTCTTTCGATTCAGCCATAACATCCGAAGGCTCTTTGGTAGACTTTGTAAATTCTTACAGAAATGGATCCTTCAAAGCGGGTTTGATTTCTGAAAAATCATGTTGTGCACCTAACAAAGAGAAAAGTTGTACGGAAGAGCAAAAAGCAAAGTGTGAAGCCTCAGAAGCTAAGTCATCTGTTAAGAGTGCTTCTAAAACTTGCGGTGCCAATTAATACATTTTATTTGCCCAAATAAGTGAATCTTGGTGCATAAAACTCTACTCAATTTCACCAATAGTAGCATTTCTGTTCTATGGTTTCAAATCATGGGTGCATCAGCACTCATTCGCAGTATTAATTGGGCTTACTCATACTTTGAATCGGCAAACGAACCATACACATGTCATTTAAATTTTTCGCAAAGTTTACGCTCGTAAGTATTTTTCTGATTATTGTTGCAGGGTCCGTTGTTCGTATGACAGGTTCTGGAATGGGCTGCCCTGATTGGCCAAAGTGTTTTGGTTTTATCATTCCGCCGACCCATATTGAGCAAGTAGAGTGGAGGGAGACTCAGCCTTTTTTTGCAGGACAAATGATCATCTACGAGGCGCAGTTGTGGTCTGCCAAAACTAATTTTACTACTGGAGGGAGTTACGACGCATCAAATTGGGCGCCATACAAGAAACACAATTATGCAATATTCAACGCCACGCATACCTGGTTTGAGTACATCAATCGCCTTATAGGAGCACTTTCAGGGATTTTTACATTCGTTATGTTGTTGATGTCCCTTAGGTTCTGGAATTCAAAAAGAAAAATTGTTTTTCTGAGTGCCGTCGTTGTGTTTTTAATGGGTTTTCAGGCTTGGCTTGGAGCTACAGTGGTGTTTTCAGTTCTTCAGCCTGCACAAATTACAATTCACATGTTGGTGGCTTTACTGATTGTTGCTTTGATGATGTATTTAATCTCAGAACTACCCGAATCAACAAAAAAAGACCCCTTAATCTTTGATAAGACTTTAAATCGCCTTCTTGTTGTTGCTATTATACTGAGCCTCATACAAATTACATTAGGGACTCAAGTTCGTCAGTTGATTGATGAGATATCAAGAAGCTTGGGTCATACACAAAGAGACCTTTGGATTGGTTTGGCAGGAAATACGTTCAAATTTCATAGGTCCTTTGCAATTTCACTTGTTGTCGTTCATGCCCTGCTGTTTTACAGAAACTACAAGCTTCAATGGAGTTTTCGAGGAGTTAATGCCCTTGTTTTTGTCGTTGCCTTGGAGGTTTTGAGTGGGATCATACTCACCTATTTTGACATGATGGCGTTGATGCAACCGATTCACCTAGTGGCGGCGAGTCTACTGTTTGTCATTCAAATTTCCCTTTACTTTCAGTTTAAGAAGCTTAAGACCACTTGAGGCTCTCCATCAAAGTGATGAAATCTTCCTTGATGTACTGTTTAACCGGTAGAAGCGAGTCTGCATTTGGCGTTTCGTTAAAGTAAAGCGAGCCTCTAAGAAAGTGTTCAATGCTATCCGTCAAAAAAAATTGAAGGTTCGATGCGGTATTTCCTTGAATGTCATAGAGAACTCCATATGCACGATTGATATCATTGGCGTAAACTTGCTCCGTTATCCCATCTGACCGAACTCCATGATCGTATGCTAATTTGTGACTCTCATCAATGATGCGTTCTAAATTTGAATTGAGTTTTTTGTAGGTGATGTAAATGGTCGCATTGTGACTGGGGTATTCAATGGTGTACCAACACGAATTCATGCCTTTTACAATGTTAACATTTTTAGGCCTGAGAAACTGATGAGCGCATTCGCTGTCATAAGGGAAGTACTCTTTTTCTGATAAATCAATTCTATGGTAGCCTAAAGGCTTTGGAATGTAATTTTCAGAGCATGAAACAAAGAGCATCGTCAATGTTATAAATAGTAGCTTAATCTTCATGGCTTTAATTTCTTACCCTTCAATAGAGACTTTGATGGTTGTAACTCTTCTCTTATTCACACCCTCAATTGTAAATGTGAATTTGTCAAAGGTAATTTTTTCATTTTTTTCAGGAATGCTTCCCGTCAATTCTAAAATAAATCCGGCAAGGCTGTCTGATTCTCCTTTTGCATTTTCAAAAAGCGCTCCTTCAATGTTTAATATTCTGTAAAAGTCGTTCAGCGCAGTTTTCCCTTCAAAAACATAGTTTAACGCATCGAGTTTGGAGTAAATGATGTCATCATCATCAAACTCATCACTGATGTCCCCTACAATCTCTTCGATGATGTCCTCTAGGGTAACGATCCCCGAAGTACCTCCGTACTCATCAACAACGATTGCTAGATGAATTTTTTTCTCTTGAAACTCTTTGAGTAGGTCGTCAATTTTTTTATTCTCTGGCACAAAGAATACTTCTCTTATAAGTTCATTCCAGTTGAATTTAGACGACTGGTTTAGGTACGGTAATAAATCTTTGATGTACAATATTCCCTTGATGTTGTCAAAAGAGTTTTGGTAGATAGGAATTCGGGAATATCCTGTTTTTTTGATTGTTTTTAGTATTTCATCAAAGGTGCTTTTTTGGTCTAAGGCGGTAACATCAATTCGAGAACGCATGATTTGTTTTACATCTGTACTACCAAATTTAACAATTCCTTCCAAAATCTTTTTTTCATTCTTATCTTCATTTTCGTCACTGGTAAGTTCCAGGGCGTTGGACAAATCGTCCACAGAAAGTTGATGCCCTTTTCCTTCTAGTTTACGATCGATTATCTTAGAACTAGCAACAAGAATATAGCTTAGAGGTTTGAACAATTTATCGAAGATGGACAAGGGAAGTGATATGAATCCTACAAATTTTACTGCATTGTTGTTTGCGTAAACTTTCGGAAGTACTTCTCCGAAAAGTAAGAGTAAAAAAGTGATGATGATTACTTGTACTAAAAACTGCAACCAAGCGACTCCTTGAAAATTAAATAATGATGCTGAGATGAATGTTGCCAGAATAATAATACCAACATTCACAAAATTATTCGTAATTAATATTGTGGCTAACAGCTCTTTGGGTTTAGATAAGAACTGGCTTATTACTCGTGATCTCTTAGAGTTTTGGCGTTTTAAATCTTCAATTTCATGAGGTTTAAGTGCAAAAAAAGCAACTTCTGCCCCCGAAATTAAACCGGATGTTCCCAAGAGGACCAAAAGAACTCCAAGAGAAATGAAGACGCTAGAATCTATAGGATTGAAAAATGACAACGTTTGTATAGCAAGTAATGGGGGTTCGGGGCTCAAAGCTCAGTATTTAGTTTCTTAAAAGGGTAAGTCTTCTTCCATTTGTATCGGAGACTCATGCACGAAGGAATTTGGATTGGGCTCTTCCAGTACATTTGTATCTTCTGGTTCTGATGTTTTTTTGGTGGAGCCCATCATCTGCATTTGGTCTGCAAGTACTTCGCTAATGTAACGCATTTGTCCACTTTCTTTGTCTTCCCATGAGCGCGATCTGATTCGACCTTCAATCAGCACTTTATCTCCCTTGTTGAGGTATTTGTCAGCGACCTCAGCCAATCCTCTCCACAGGACAATATTGTGCCACTCAGTGTGGCTTGTTTTCTCACCACTTTGTCGGTTTTTAAAAGTTTCTGTGGTTGCAATAGAAAAACGACACATAACCGTCCCGCTCTCTAGGGTTCGGGTTTCTGGGTCTTTCCCCAGGTTGCCAATCAAGATTACTTTGTTCAAGGAAGCTGCCATACTAGCATTAATTTAAGTTAATAGATATGTATATTGGATATACCAAACTTAATGAAATTATTTTTTGTTATCAAGGGGATTGAGTAGTTCTTCAAAAAACTTTTCGATGGGCTTGGGGACTGGCAAATCCATGACTTCTTCGCGATTTAGACTCAGCCATTTCTTTCCTACAAGAGGGGTGTTAATTTGTACATGATGAATGAAAATGCTTAATTTTTGATGACTCAACTTGTGCGTGTAATGTTTTGTCCAAATATGATTGAACGCGTTCTCATCGAAAGGCGTAACAAGTTCCCCTAAAGAAGTCATTGTATCTTCTAGTGATGTATGATTAGATTCATGTAAAGGGAAATCGTAAAGATTCTTCCAAATGTCATTTTCCGTTCTTTTTTTCATGAGAAATTTCCCGTCATGCTCTAGGCAAAAATAATTGAGATACCTTTCTTTAATTTTTATGCCCTTGATTTTAACGGGCCTCTCAGTGATGATATTTCTTGCGCGAGCCAAACACATAGATTCAGTTGGGCAAAGACTGCATTTGGGGTTTTTTGGTGTGCAAATTGTCGCGCCTAAATCCATCAGAGCCTGGTTGTAATCTCCCGGATCAGTCTGACTTACAAGTTGGCTTGCAAGTGTCTGGAATTGAGAAATACCTTTTGAGCTGTTTATGGCTGTTTCAACATCAAAGACCCTGGACAAGACTCTGTAGACATTGCCGTCTACTGCTGCCTGCACCTCTTTAAAACATATCGAGCTGATAGCAGCAGCTGTGTAAGGCCCCACACCTTTAAGTTTTAACAACTCTTTGTAAGAGTTGGGGAAAACACCTTTTAATTCTTGGTGAATAAATTTTGCAGAATGGTGTAAGTTCCTTGCCCTGGAATAGTAGCCCAGTCCTTGCCATAATTTCAACACCTCATTTTCACTAGCCTCGGCCAAATCCTGAACGGTTGGGAAGGCTTCTGTGAATTTGAGATAATAATTTAGGCCTTGTGATGTGCGTGTTTGTTGAAGGATTATTTCTGACAACCAAACTTTATAAGCATTTTTCGTGCTTCTCCATGGGAAATCCCGACGTTCGAACTGGTACCATTGCAGTATATGACTAGAAAAATCCATGCTTAATGAGATGTGAATGAGAATATTATACCTTGAAAATAAAATTTAAGTTCTTTTCGAATTGAAATGAAAAAACGTATATTTGCCACCCCAAATTTAATGGGAAAACATTTATAAATACCGTTTCAAAAAGAAAAAAGAATATGACTAAGGCAGATATCGTAGCTGAGATTGCGGAGAAGACAGGTTTAGAGAAGGTTGATGTTCAAACAACTGTAGAGGCTTTTATGGACGAAGTAAAATCGTCTCTAGAATCTGGGGAGAATGTTTACTTGAGAGGTTTTGGGTCTTTTATTATCAAGGAGAGAGCTGAGAAAACTGGAAGAAATATTTCTAAGAACACCACGATCATCATTCCTGCCCACAACATCCCTTCATTCAAACCAGCGAAAGTATTTATGGACGGTGTAAAATCGAACGTAAGCGTAAAGTAATAGTTTTATGAAAAGAAGTCATCTTGCAGCTGTTGTTATTGGAATTGCCTTAGTTTTGTATATTTACACAAGTTCGGTAAGACCAACACCTGCTATAAAAGAAGCTCAGGCTACCTTGACTGAGCAAATTAAGGAGGCTTTACTAAACATTAAAAACAGCGAAAGTCCCGAAGCTCAGATGAAAGGGATTTTACAAATGAAGTCATTGGCTGACAAGCACCCTCAAAACGCTGATTTGCAGTGGAATATGGGTATTTTCTCCATGCAATCTGGGCAGCACCAAAAAGCGGTAAATCGCTTTGAAAAAGTCATTCAGTTGGATGGCGATAGGCTTGAGGCTCACATGCAGTTAGCCTTAAGTTACGTAGCATTAGAAGACACGTCTCAGGCTCAGACTACATTATCTGTTTTGATTGAAAAATCAGAAGGAGACATGCAAGACAGGGCCATTACGATGTTAGAGAAATTAAAATAGTATTAACGTATTAAACGACTACACTATGCCAAGTGGAAAGAAAAGAAAAAGACATAAAATGTCTACGCACAAGCGTAAAAAACGTTTGAGAAAAAACCGTCACAAGAAGAAGAAATAATTTTTTCTTCTTGATCACATAGCAGGCACCTTATGAAGGGTGCTTTTTATGCTTTGTGTATAACCTACATAAAACAATTTTTATTTAGTGAATGAGTTAATTGTTAAGTCTTTCGATCAGGGAGTAGTGATTGCGCTGCTCAAAGATGGAAAGCTAGTTGAACTCCACAATGAAAAGAGTGATAACAGTTTTGCAGTAGGTGATATCTACCTTGGTAAAGCAAGAAAAGTTGTTCCTGGACTCAACGCGGCATTTGTCGATGTTGGATACGAGAAAGATGGATTTTTGCACTACCATGATTTAGGACCACAAGTCCGTTCCGTGAATAAATTTGTCAGAAAGACCATGTCTGGTCGCCAAAACAAATGGTCACTGACTGATTTTACTCTAGAAAAAGATATCACAAAAGGAGGAGTCGTAGATTCTGTACTTGCCAGTAAACAAAACGTACTGGTTCAAGTAACAAAAGAACCGATTTCTACTAAAGGACCGAGGATTAGCTCGGAGCTATCAATTGCAGGAAGGTTTTTGGTTTTGGTCCCGTTTTCAGACCGTGTATCTGTATCTCAAAAGATAAAAGATCCCGCTGAAAAGGAACGATTGAAACGTCTAATTCAAAGTATCAGACCCAAAGGTTTTGGTGTGATTATTCGCACGGTAGCTCAGGGTAAAAAGGTAGCTGAGTTAGACTCCGATCTGGCCAATATGTTGAAGAAGTGGAAAGTAATCCACAAAAAACTTCAAAAAGCAAAAGCCCCAGTGAAAATATTAGGAGAATTAGGCAGAGTTTCTGCTATTCTCCGAGATATACTTAATGATAGCTTCAACAGTATTTTTGTTGACAGCCAAGAGCTGTACGATGAAATTTCTCGTTATCTGCAAACTATTGCTCCCGACAAGGAGAACATACTAAAGCTATACAAAGGTACGCAACCCATCTTTGAACATTTTAATATAGAGCGGCAGATCAAATCGTCATTTGGTCGTTCTGTATCCATGAGAAAAGGGGCTTACCTAATTATTGAACATACCGAAGCTTTACACGTCATCGATGTGAACTCCGGTAACAGGACCAATAACGTAGAGAGTCAAGAAGCCAACGCGCTTGAAGTAAACTTAGCATCTGCTGAGGAAGTTGCTCGCCAACTAAGACTTCGAGATATGGGCGGAATTGTGGTTGTCGATTTTATCGACATGCAAAAGGCAGAAAACAGGAAGAAGCTGTTTGAGTCCTTGAAGGACTTCATGAAAGAAGACCGTGCAAAACATAAGATACTTCCCCCAAGTCGATTTGGACTCATTGAAATTACTCGGCAACGTGTTCGACCTGAAATGAACATCAAAACGGTTGAAAGTTGTCCGGCCTGTAATGGCAAGGGTGATGTAGAAGCTACGGTATTGATTGTTGATGAAATTGAAGATAAATTAAATCATGCGTTTGTTACTGACAAACAAAAGAGTGTGACCATTTGTGCTCACCCATTCATAGCTGCTTATTTGAGCAAGGGATTACTTTCGCTCCGTATGAAGTGGTTTTTCAAATATAAGAAATGGGTTAAAATTAGACCTATCTACGCGTATCACTTAATACAATACGCGATGTTTGATGAGAATGATGAAGAATTATCTCTTTAAAAAAAAGCTACCCATTTGGGTAGCTTTTTTTACTTGAAACATTACTTTGAAAGTTTACGATTTAGAAATAGCACGACAAAAAATTCAGGCTTATTGTGCCTATCAGGACCGATGTCATCAAGAGGTTTCTATGAAGCTCAAATCTTGGGGGTTAATTCCTGATGCCATTGACCTTTTAACCGGGGAGTTGATGCAGCTAGACTTTTTGAGTGAAGAGCGCTATGCTAGAAGTTTTGCCCGCGGGAAATTTCGAATTAAAAAATGGGGCAAGATAAAGATTAAGGTAGCTCTAAAGCAGAAAGGTATCTTTCAGAAGTGTATTGATTTTGCGATGGAGGAAATCGACGATGAGTCGTACCTCAAAACCCTGGGAAGCGTTCTGAAAAATAAAAATCAGTTGTTACAGGAAAAGAACCCGTTCAAGCGAAAAATAAAGTTGACACGATATTTGCTTTCTAGAGGATATGAACACCACCTCATTACAGAAGCATTGTCTGATCTAGATCTAGTTTAGAGATGACCCAAATGGAATATTGAATTCTTCCTTTTTCTCAAACCTTTTACAAGATTGAATCTGTTTTCTATTGAGTGAATTCAACTATATTTGTTTTTATGATAAATTTTGATCAAATAAAAGCTTACAAGGAGCGCTTGAAAGCTCTTTATGGCTATTTAGATATTGAAAAGAAACAAATGCTTATTGAAGATGAGCAAGGTTTGACCCACGACCCTAATTTCTGGGACGATCCTAAAGGTGCTGAAGTTATTTTGAAAAACATCCGGTCCAAGAAAATTTGGGTGGATGCATACCTAGTCGTTGAAACGTCTATTGCTGATCTAGATGTTATTTTTGAGTTTCACAAAGAGGGTGAGGCAACTGAAGAAGAGGTGTTTACCCAAAATGAATTAACTCAAAAAGCCATTGAAGAACTTGAGTTTAAGAATATGTTATCCAAGGAAGAAGATAACATGTCGGCGGTTTTAACAATCAATTCCGGGGCAGGAGGAACAGAGAGTCAAGATTGGGCATACATGCTCATGCGGATGTATATCATGTGGGGAGAAAAAAATGGAATGAAGGTCCGCGAACTTGATATTCACGAAGCTGAAACAGCAGGTATAAAATCATGCACACTTCAGTTTGATGGAGACTTTGCTTATGGAAACCTAAAGGGAGAAAATGGAGTTCATCGTTTGGTGAGGCTATCTCCATTTGACTCTGCAAATAAGCGACACACTTCTTTTGCTTCAGTGTTCACGTACCCATTGGTTGACGATAGCATAGAGATCGAAATTGCTAGTTCGGATATAACTTGGGAAACGATGCGAGCCGGAGGAGCCGGAGGTCAAGGAGTTAATAAATTGGAAACGGCCGTTCGTTTGCGTCACCATGAGACGGGTATCATGATTGAAAATTCTGAAACACGTTCTCAATTGGAGAACAAAGCCAAAGCTATGCAGTTATTAAAATCACAATTGTATGAGTTAGAACTCAGAAAACGTCAGGTAGAAAAAGACAAATTGGAAGGATCTAAAAAAGCAATTGATTTTGGTTCTCAGATTAGAAATTACGTGATGCACCCCTATAAATTGGTTAAAGATTTGAGAACAAATCATGAAAGTTCGAATGTACAAGCTGTGATGGATGGAGATTTAAATGCATTTATCAAATCTTACCTGATGCAAGAAGGGCAGAAAGAATAAAGAGTTATTTTAAACCGATTATAAACACCCTGATAAGATGAAAATATATCACAACCCACGGTGTGCAAAGAGCAGACAAACTCTGGCCTTATTGCAAGAAAATGGCGTGGAACCTGAGGTTGTATTATACCTCAAAACAATACCTACTGTAGAAGCGTTGAAATCCCTAGTTTCAAAGCTGGGAATCCGCCCCCTACAACTAATTCGAAAAGGAGAGCCCGCTTGGAAAGAAAACTTCAAAGAAAAGGATTTGTCCGATGATGAGATTCTTAGCGCAATGGTTGCGTACCCAAAGTTGATAGAACGCCCTATAGTTGTAAAGGGACAAAAGGCTGTGTTGGGAAGACCACCCGAAAATGTATTAGAATTCATTTAGAATGAACTGGTTTCTACAAGTGCCGATACCTGGCTACACTTTTGACCTGTCGCACAGTGATCCTGTTTTTTCTTCAGGCTCCTGTTTTGCAGAACAAATGGCCAATAAGTTGGTCCGCTACAAGTTTTCGTGCACCAACAATCCCTACGGTATATTGTTTCACCCCATTCCATTGATGCGTAATTTGACAGATGCACTAAACGGATCAGAAATAGACGAGCAGCTTTTTTTGCAAACAGATGAGGCTGTATTTCATTATTCATGTCACTCCTCAGTTTGGGCGCATACCAAAATTGATTTGAAGGAAAAGCTTCAAAAGATACAAGTTCTTGTGGCGAGTGACTTGAGAGCGTCAAAACTTTTAATTTTGACTTTTGGCACATCGTTCCTTTATCATTTGGTTTCAGGAAAACCAGTTGCCAACTGCCACAAACAGCCCAACAATAATTTCACAAAAGAACGATCAAGCTCTGAGGAAATTCAGGCTGTTTTTCAAACTTTTTATACAGCGTTGAAGAAGCAGAATCCCAACATTAAGATTCTATTAACCGTAAGTCCTATCCGTCATGTTCGCCATGGACTCCAAGAAAACAATGTGTCTAAGTCGGCTTTAATTTTGGCATGTGATGCGCTACAAAAGTCTTTTACTGATGTTCATTATTTCCCCGCCTATGAGTTGGTTATTGATGAGTTGCGCGACTATCGTTTTTATGATCAAGATCGAGTTCATCCAAATGAAGAGGCTCGGGACTATGTTTGGAATAAATTCTCAGAGGCTCTGTTATCAAAGGAGGCATTAAATCTCAATAGAAATATAGACAAGCTTTTTATGTCGATCAATCATCGAGCATTTCGCGCATCATCGGGGGCACACCAAAGTTTTCTTAAAAAAACATTAGAATCGGCTATAGTGCTGAATGAAAAGGTTGATTTAAAAGATGAAATCAAGGAATTGAAAATACGGCTGCAATAGATATTGATTCTTATCTTTGCTCGTGGAACATGCATTAAGCAAACAATTTAGATTATGGAATTTCGAATAGAGAAAGATACGATGGGGGATGTAAAAGTCCCCGCTCAGAAATATTGGGGAGCTCAAACAGAGCGATCTAGAAATAATTTTAAAATTGGAGCAGCATCCAGTATGCCGATAGAAGTTGTTCATGGGTTTGCTTTTCTTAAAAAAGCAGCTGCTCATGCGAATTGTCAGCTGGGTGTTTTGGCCGAAGAAAAAAGAGATTTAATCTCTAAAGTTTGTGATGAAATTCTTGAAGGAAAACATGACGATGAGTTCCCTCTTGTTATTTGGCAGACCGGTTCAGGAACCCAATCAAACATGAATACCAACGAGGTTATCGCAAACAGAGCTCACGTAATTAATGGAGGCTCCTTGACAGATATTGAAAAGATCATTCACCCGAACGATGATGTAAACAAGTCTCAATCCTCGAATGATACCTATCCAACAGGAATGCATATTGCAGCATACAAAATGCTCATCGAATGTACCATTCCAGGAGTTGAAAAATTACGCGATGTCTTGAAAGAAAAATCAGAGACTTTTAAAGATGTTGTAAAGATTGGGAGAACGCACTTAATGGATGCGACACCTCTTACTCTAGGTCAAGAGTTTTCGGGTTATGTTTCTCAATTAAATCATGGCCTTAAAGCACTAAAAAACACACTTGATCATCTTTCCGAATTGGCTTTAGGAGGGACTGCTGTGGGGACTGGAATCAATACTCCAGCAGGATATGATGTGGTGGTAGCGGAAAAAATTGCCTCGTTCACAGGTCTGCCCTTTATAACGGCCGAAAATAAGTTTGAGGCTTTGGCTGCTCATGATGCGATTGTAGAATCGCACGGAGCTTTGAAGATGCTCGCGGTTTCCTTAAATAAGATAGGGAATGACATCCGAATGTTGGCTTCAGGTCCTCGATCGGGTATTGGAGAGATCATTATTCCATCGAACGAACCGGGATCTTCAATCATGCCAGGAAAAGTAAACCCTACTCAGTGTGAAGCCATAACAATGGTTTGTGCGCAGGTAATGGGTAATGACGTTGCCATTACCATTGGCGGTGCTCAAGGGCACTACGAGTTGAACGTTTTTAAGCCTGTTATGGCCGCTAACTTTATTCAGTCTGCTCGTTTGATAGGTGATGCATGTGTTTCTTTTTCGGACAATTGTGCGGTTGGGATCGCTCCTAATTACCCAAACTTGAAAAAGAATTTAGACAACTCTTTAATGCTCGTAACGGCATTAAACACCAAGATAGGTTATGAAAAAGCAGCGAAGATTGCCAAGACTGCTCATCAAAATGGAACGACTCTAAAAGAAGAATCTATCAATTTAGGTTACCTCACCGCTGAGGAGTTCGATCTTTGGGTAAGACCTGAAGATATGTGTGGTAGTTTAAAGTAGAGATGGCTGATTTCAGAGAAATAGTAGCAAGCAAAAAACCTGTATTGATAGATTTTTTTGCTGAGTGGTGTGGTCCTTGTAAATCTTTAGCCCCTGTTTTGAAAGAGGTAGCTAAAGAGATGAGTGAGGAGGTAAGAGTCATCAAAATAGACATCGATAAAAACCCCATTTTAGCACAAAAACTTAACGTCCGAAGTGTGCCAACTTTAATGATTTACAAGGAGGAAAGCTTGATGTGGAGGCAGAATGGTGTTGTGCCTAAAGCACAGCTAAAAAAGGCTCTGAAAGCCTTTATTTGATTGCCTTGAACGTGTAACCTCTCGAGGTTAATTCATCCAAAACTTTAGGCAAAGCAATTTTCAATCGAGGCGCTGCTTTGATGCTGTCATGAAATACGACTATGGAACCGTTTACAACGTTGTTAATTACAGCATTGTAACAATCTTCGCCACTTAAATTCTGGTCAAAATCGCCACTTAACACATCCCACATGATGATTTTGAAATCTTTAGTAAGTGCCAAACTTTGTTTTTTACTTAATCTACCGTGCGGTGGCCTGAACAGCGATGATTTGAAAACTTTATCACATTTCCTGACATCTCGAATGTAAGAGAGTAGGCTGTGGTTGCGCCCATTCAAATGATTGAATGTGTGATTCCCTACAGAATGGCCCCTTACTATGATTTCATTAAACTCTTCCTTACAGCTTTGAACATTATTTCCAACACAAAAAAAAGTTGCTTGTGCGTCGTATTTTCCCAACAGCTCCAGAATCCATTTGGTATGCTCTTTTGTCGGTCCATCGTCAAAGGTCAAATAAATGCTTTTATCCTCTAAAGGGTAGTCCCAGATTAAATCTGGGTAATACCATTTTAAGAGCTTCGGAGTTTTGTAGAGATAACTCATGAAATATTTTGCAAACTTCGATTTACTTGAGGTCTGATTCTTTCAATATCGCTTGAAATTGCTTTGCCAATTTTTCAGCATAATTTGGGTCGTCAAAGCCGTAAGCTATTTTAACGGCACTGTTGTATAGCGCAAGAGGCCTTTGGATTTCATTTTTAATACGATTCTTATGAGAGCCTTCAAACTGGTTGTAGTAGTTTAGTTTCTCTTCAATACCTTCAATCATGGTGGTGATAATCTCTCTTGCTTTTTCCTTTTCGTTACATATATAGTAGTTTTCAGCCATAGGTAACATGAAGAAATTGTATGCAATTTTTTCGTTAGGCATCAACCAAACACACTTATCAAGCACTTCAACTGCAGCCTTTGTATTCCCCTCTAAAATCAGCTGGTCAGCCAGTCGCGAGAAATTACTTCGAATGTTTTTCACCAGTCGAAGATTTGTTTCATCCAAGTAAACATCTGGATCATTAACATTACCATACTCAAAGGTTTCCATTAAGTTCCCGTAAAGAATATCGCTTTCAACACGACCAATTTTACCGGGTTCAGATTTAGTTTTTATTGGCACCAATCGATAAGCAAGTCCGTCCAGCTGAAAGTAATCCCACAAGTAAGCGTATGAATTTGCGCTGTTACCTATTGTAATGGAGAAGTAAATAGGTCGATCCCACTTATTTTGATCGATCATGTCTATAATCAGCATGTGTTTCTTTTCCATCTGACTGACGTTCAAATTCCAATCCAGACTCGGTAAGATTAAATCTTGATCTTCTTGACGAACGGTTCCGTTAGCTAGAACCTTATCTTTATCTACGGGTATGCTTAATTTTTTTGTAGGAAAGAATACATAGTCTTTTCCGTAGTTTATTTTGGATTGAGGCATATCACTTTGAATCCACTTATTCATTTTAGAAACAGGCCAACGCTGTTTACTTGCTCCTACATCTTTGAATAAAGCTACATCACGAGTACCTTGTCTATATAGTTTGTGAGGCATAGAGAAAGGAACTCCTTTACCGTCGTATGCATCTCGCTTCATTTGATCTATGTACCAATCGGTGTTTAACAAACTAAGATTAACGATTCGAACATCCGTTCTGTAGCTCTCAACTTCTTGAACATACCAAAGAGGGAATGTGTCGTTATCTCCCATGGTAAATAAAATAGCATCAGGCTCACAAGAGTCTAGGTAGGCTTTTGCAAAATCACGTGCAGTATATCTATCGGACCTGTCATGATCGTCCCACCCCTCACTTGCCATAATTCCGGGCACAGCTATCAAACAGATGGTAGTTGTTGCAATGGCAACAGCATTCCCCGAGGCAAATGTTCTTAGTTTTTCGATGATGGCCAATACGCCTAAACCAATCCATAGGGCATAGGCGTAAAAAGAGCCCACGTAAGCATAATCTCTTTCTCTGGGTTGATAAGGGTACTGATTCAGATACACGACAATTGCCAGCCCTGTAAAAATGAATAGAAGGCTAACAATCCAAGCATCTTTATTGTTTTTTTTGTATTGATAGCTAAGACCTATGAGCCCCAAGAGGAAGGGTAGCATGTAAAAGTGATTTCTTCCGGGGTTTTTGGACTGAGCAGAGGGTAAATTGTCTTGGGGTCCTAGGCGCCATTCGTCCAAAAAGGGAATCCCTGAGATCCATTGCCCTTCTGTAATTGAACCGTGGCTTTGGATGTCGTTTTGCTTCCCTGCAAAGTTCCACATGAAATACCTGAAGTACATGTGGTTGATTTGGTAGTTAAAGAAGTAAGTTAAATTCTCTGCAAAATTTGGTTTTTTGTTTTTCCGCCCCGTGATGTTTCCCCAATCTTTGTAGGCTCTGATGTGTCGATCACTTCGACTCCACATACGTGGGAATATTCCCGAGTGCTTCTTATCAAAGTTTGGGCTGTGGTTTTTTCGTTCATCAGAAATGATATACTTACCAGATTTATCGTCTTTGGTATAAACGGGTGTCCCATCCGAGTAAGGGTTTTTCTTGTCTAATCCTGCCGTGTAATATTGTCCATAGGCGAGGGGTGTAGACCCATATTGTTCTCGATTTAGATAAGCCAGTAAACTGACAGCCTCCTCAGGGTTGTTTTCATCAATGGGGGTGTTGGAGTTAGACCGAATAACAAGTACTGAAAAAGAGGAATAACCAATGAGTATGAATGTTATTGCTAAAATGGCTGCATGAGCTAAGTCTTTCCCATGCTCTTTAGCTTTCTTCAGACCAAACACGATCAAAGCAACGAGCGCTGCGATAAAGAAAATGGTTCCGCTGTTAAATGGGAGCCCTAAATTATTAACAAAGATTCTTTCGACAACACCCAACCATTTCACGATTTGTGGGATTAATCCAAAAAAGATGAACCCAAGAATGACAATGGATACGATCCCAGTGGCGATGAACCCCTTTTTTGTAGTCTTGTATTTTTTGAAATAATACATGTACACAATGGCAGGAATAGCGAGTAGGTTAAGCATGTGAACACCAATGGATAGCCCGATCAAATATGTGATTAATATGAGCCATCTGTTTGCTGATTCTCCTTCTCGATCATACTCATCATCCCATTTTAAGGCAGCCCAAAAAACAAGTGCTGTAAAAAAAGAAGACATGGCATAAACTTCGCCTTCTACTGCGGAGAACCAAAAAGAATCCGAAAAAGTATAGGCAAGCGAGCCGACTAAGCCAGCGCCCATGATTGAAATGATTTGACTTCCTGATTCAATTTTACCAAGAATTCTTTTTGAAAACGCCGTGATGCTCCAAAACAAGAATAAGATGGTGAAAGCGCTACAAACAGCAGACATGAGATTCATCATGTAGGCAACTTTAGTGGTGTCTCCCATCGCGAAATTAGCAAATATATTCCCCAACAAAAGGTAGGTTGGAGCCCCTGGAGGGTGACCTACTTGTAATTTATAAGCTGTGGCAATATATTCTCCACAATCCCAAAAGCTTGTGGTAGGCTCTAGCGTTAAAACATAGACGCTAAGGGCAATTAAAAAGGTAATCCAACCGAGTACGTTATTGATTTTTTGATACTGCATTTTATCAGACTTATTAAATTACATACAATGTACCGCGAATGTATAAAAAAATTTGGTGCACTTTTTTTGATTCAGCGAATGATTGAAGTTTAGTGTTTGGGGGGATAAAACTTTATCAATTCTTTTTTGTTGTTTTTTGTGCTAAGTGAAAAAAAAGAAATAAATTTGCACCGCATTTGTCCGATGGTGTAACTGGCAACACGTCTGTTTTTGGTACAGAAGAGTCTAGGTTCGAGCCCTAGTCGGACAACAAAGCTTAAGCCCCGACACTTGTCGAGGCTTTTTTTCTTTTTACCCTGGTTGCAGTCATCAAAGCGCCAATCTTAATGTCGCTAAATCAATGCAGTAGCTGTCATCAGGATTCTAAATGTTGTAGAGTGTTTTAGAGCTTTTAGAGCGATTATAAAATACGATCTGTTGGTGATTGGAAAGAAAAATGTATATATTTGCACTGTATTTACGGTGAAAGATAGGAGGGGACGGAGAGTCCCCTCTTTTTATACTTAAGATATTGAAGGAGAAAGTACAACAGTTAATTGCAGAAGGAATTGAGGGAACAGACATCTTTGTTGTTGAGCTGACCTTAAGTACTAGCAATGATATTAAGGTTCTACTAGATAGTGATACCGGTTTGACGCTAGCTGATTGTAAAAAAGTAAGCCGCGCTATTGAGTTTAACCTTGATAGAGAAGAAGCAGATTTTTCTTTGACGGTTGCATCTGCAGGTATCGGAGAGCCATTGGTTTTGCGTCAGTACATCAAAAATGTAGGTCGTAAAGTGAAAGTTACGCTTCATGATGGAGAAGTCATAGAAGCCAAGATGAACGCTGCAGATGACCAATCGATTCAGCTTGAGTGGAAATCAAGAGAAGTGAAACCCACAGGTAAGGGAAAAATTACTGTCGTGAATAAACGCACGATAGCACATAGTGAAATAAAACAAACAATAGTGTTAATTACATTTTAAGTGAAGTGAAATGGAGAATTTAGCTCTTATAGATTCGTTTGCAGAGTTTAAGGACGATAAGAATATCGACCGAGTAACGCTGATGGGGATTATTGAGGATGTTTTCAGAAACATGATTATTAAAAGATACGGATCCGACGATAATTTCGACATCATCGTAAACCCAGACAAGGGAGATTTAGAAATTTGGAGGAACCGTATTGTTGTTAAGGATGATGGAGTTGAAGATGATAATGCCGAAATTGCTTACACAGATGCTGTAAAAATCGAACCTGATTTTGAAGTTGGTGAAGAAGTTTCGGAAGAAGTACACTTGATTGACTTCGGTCGACGTGCAATTTTGTCTCTTCGCCAAAACCTGATCAGTCGAATACAAGAACATGACAACACAGATCTTTACAACCGTTATAAAGAACTGGTTGGCGACATTATTTCAGGTGAAGTTCATCACATTCGTAACCGAGAAGTCATCATCATAGATGATATGGACAATGAAGTGATACTTCCAAAAGACCAACAGATTCGTTCTGATTTCTTCAGAAAGGGTGACACCATCCGTGGAGTTGTTAAAGAAGTTCAACTAAAAGGTATGAAACCTCGTATTGTTTTGTCTCGAACATCTCCTAAGTTTCTTGAACGTTTGTTTGAGCAAGAAATTCCTGAAGTTGCTGATGGGTTAATCATTGTAAAACGTGTTGAGCGGATACCTGGTGAGAAAGCAAAAGTAGCGGTTGAGTCATACGACGAGCGCATTGATCCTGTAGGAGCATGTGTTGGTATGAAAGGCTCTAGAATTCATGGAATTGTAAGGGAGCTTGGTAATGAAAATATTGATGTAATTAATTACACCAGTAACAAATCACTATTTATATCAAGAGCTCTAAGTCCTGCTAAAGTTTCATCCATCACCCTTGATGATGACAACAATCGCGCAGAAGTTTTCTTGAAGCCAGACCAAGTGTCTTTAGCCATAGGTAGAGGTGGAAGTAATATAAGACTGGCAGGAGCAATTTCCGGCTATGAAATAGATGTTTACAGAGATGTAGACGATACTGAAGATGTTGCATTAACAGAATTTGTTGATGAAATTGACGGTTGGATTATCGATGAATTAAAGACTATTGGTTGTGATACAGCAAAGTCTGTTTTAGAACTTTCGGCTACTGAATTAGCAAAGCGTACTGATTTAGAGGAAGAAACAATCAAAGAAATTCAAGCGGTTCTTAAATCTGAATTTGAAGATTAAATCGCAGGAATTGCAATAAACAAAAACGCTACAAGATAACGATCAAGCATGAGATTAAGTAAGGTTGCAAAAGAATTAAATGTCGGTATTGCGAACGTCGTAGACCATCTAGCCTCTAAGGGTATAGAGATCGACGGACGTCCAAATACCAAAATCACTCCAGAAGCTTATGAGTTGTTGAAACAGCAGTTTATGGCTGATGTTGAGCAACACAAACGCTCACTCGAAGTTGCACAAGAGAGGCTTGAGGAGAAAGAAGCTATAAAAGCTTCTGTTGCTGTCAAGTCTTCTCAAAAAGAAGAAGTGATCAAGGCAAAATCAGATTTAACTGGCCCAAAGATGGTTGGAAAAATTGATGTAGAACCTACAAAAAAGACTGCTGTTAAAGAAGAAGTTCCGACCCCTGCTGATGTTGCCAAACCCGCAACCAAACCGGCCGCATCTGAGGAAAAAACTTCATCACCAGTAACGAAAGAAGAACCATCTAAGGGGATTATTTCTAAGGAAGTTCCGAAAAAAGAAACGCCTAAACCAAAGAAGAAAGAGGTTATAAAGGCCAAAGGTGCCCTATCAGGTTCTGGGCCAAAACAAGTTGGGAAGATTGATGTAAATAACCCAGTAAAAGCTAAAAACATCACTGAGGTGAAAGTTGAAAAGCTAAACAAATTAGAAGAACAACCAAAACAAAAGGCTGCAGAGGTTAAGCCAAATGAAGTTTTAAAGGGGAGATCTAAAACACTTACCGGTCCTAAACTTACGGGTCAGGTCATTGATTTAAGTCAATTTGCAAAACCAAAAAAGAAAGTAGCTTCATCTAGCAATCCAGCCGGGAACAAAGACAATAAGAAGAAAAGAAAAAGGATTAACCAAGGGCCAAGTACTGCAGGTAAACCTGCTCGGCCAAATCATAAGCCCGGAGGAAACAAAGGTAGAAAGCCTAAAGTTGCCAAGGTAGAGCCTACTGAGGAAGAAATCCAAAAGAAAATTGCGGAAACCCTAGATAAACTTACAGGGAAAGGAAAATCTAAGGGAGCCAAGCACAGAAGGTCTAAGAGAGATGATCGCCGTGAGCAAGATGTCAAGGATCAGATTCTAGCGGACGAAGCAAGTAAAGTCGTTAAGGTAACAGAATTCGTTACTGTAAATGAGCTTGCAACAATGATGAATGTTCAGGTTACTCAAATTATATCATCTTGTATGATGTTGGGGATCATGGTAACCATGAATCAACGTTTGGACGCAGAAACATTGACAATCGTTGCCGATGAGTTTGGTTACGAGGTTGAATTCGTTAGTGCAGAAGTTCAAGAGTCAATCATTGAACACGATGATAATCCGGAAGACTTAACTGCCCGATCACCAATTGTAACTGTAATGGGGCACGTAGATCACGGTAAAACATCACTGTTAGATTATGTTCGTCATGCAAATGTGATTGCAGGTGAAGCCGGAGGTATCACACAGCACATAGGAGCCTATGAGGTAGCGTTGAAGAGTAGCAAACGTATCACCTTTATTGATACACCGGGTCACGAAGCTTTTACCGCCATGCGTGCCCGTGGAGCTCAAGTTACCGATATTGCAATTATTGTTATTGCAGCAGATGATGAGATCATGCCTCAAACAAAAGAGGCGATATCACATGCTCAAGCCGCTGATGTTCCGATCGTCTTTGCGATCAATAAAATAGATAAGCCTAACGCAAACCCAGAAAAGATTAAGGAGCAATTAGCTGCTATGGATTTACTGGTTGAGGATTGGGGGGGTAAGTTTCAATCTCATGATGTTTCGGCAAAACAAGGACAAGGTGTTGAAGAGTTACTTGAAAAGGTGATGTTGGAAGCTGAAATGTTAGATTTAAAAGCAAATCCTGATAAGCCAGCCATTGGTTCTATCATAGAAGCATCACTTGATAAGGGGAAAGGTTATGTAACCACGATGCTTGTTCAAGCAGGGACTCTGAGAGTTGGTGATTTCTTGCTTGCAGGTCATTATACGGGTAAAGTAAAAGCGATGTTCAATGAGCGTGGTCATAATGTTGATATAGCAGGACCATCTGCGCCCGTGAGTATTTTAGGTTTAAGCGGTGCACCCCAAGCTGGAGACAACTTTAATGTGATGACTGATGAGCGTGAAGCAAAATCGATCGCCTTAAAGAGAACACAGTTGCAGCGTGAACAGTCGATTAGAACACAAAAACATCTTACACTTGATGAGATTGGTAGACGTCTTGCTCTTGGCGACTTTAAAGAGTTGAATGTTATTTTGAAGGGTGATGTTGATGGATCTATAGAAGCTCTTTCCGATTCACTTCAGAAATTATCTACCGATTCCATTCAGGTAAATATCATTCACAAAGCCGTAGGTCAAATTTCAGACTCGGATATTTTATTGGCGACTGCTTCGGATGCCATTGTGATTGGATTCCAAGTTCGTCCGTCTATATCTGCACGTAAACTGGCAGAGAAAGAGCAAATCGATATTCGCTTATATTCCATCATATACGATGCGATTAACGAGGTGAAAGAAGCGATGGAAGGGATGTTGTCTCCGGATACCAAAGAAGAAATTGTTTGTAATATTGAAGTTCGTGAAACCTTCAAAGTATCCAAAGTAGGTACGATTGCTGGTTGTTACGTCTTAGATGGTAAAATTACTCGTAATACAGATGTTCGTCTTATTCGTGACGGGGTTGTAATTTACACAGGAGGATTGGGATCTTTAAAACGATTTAAAGATGATGTTAAGGAAGTTACTAAGGGCTACGAATGTGGTTTGAACATCGATAAATTCAACGATATTAAAATCGGAGATATTGTAGAAGGTTTCGAACAAATTGAAGTAAAGAAAACTCTTTAATGCTCAAAAAACACACAAAAAAAATCCGCTAAGAGCGGATTTTTTTTTGCGATTACAATTTATCAATCGATATGTATTCTTCAAAGATGAAGGCATCTTTAAAGTGTTTTTTATATTTTTTCAGAGTCTTTTCGGCGTTTAAACGTGTACGAAAAGCATCAACCTTTGTTTTGAAATAAGGCTGTTCGTAGGATGTTTGAGCTTTAAGGTTGGGGTAGATTTCATTAAATCGTTCTTGAGCCTGTTTTGACCCATTTCTGTTCCCCGAGTATATTTGTACTCGATACACACGTACTGTGTTTTTGTTGTTTCTTTTTTGTTTCTCTAACAAATCGTCAACACGATTCGTGTTGACATAGTTCAATACTGACTCCAAGGAGTCTTGCATTTCAACAGGCCAATTTTTTTGTGTGCTTTGCCCCATAGAACTTATGTGTACGCAGAACGCTAAAACAAAAAAGGGTTTAATCATCATGATCTTTTATTTTGAACAAATGTAAACAAAATGAAAAACTCTCTAAACATCCAATTTAGAATCGTTATAAACTATTGAAATTGTTTCGTTCTGTTATTGGCTGACGTATGAATATATTATTTTTGCATTCTATTAATTAGGCTACTTAAATTGTTACAAAGAGCGTATTATTATGACAAGTCAACATTGTAAGTCAAACGGTAGAAAGAAATTAAGTCTTTTTGCCTTGTTATTTTTCACCACAATCCACTTTGGGTTTGCCCAATCTTTGGACCTTGGAGAAGAGTTATTTTCAAGTAACTGTGCATCATGTCACTATCTAGGACCTGAAAGTAAGAAGTTAATTGGTCCAGGTTTAGGTGATCATACGCTTGAAGAATATTCTACGGAATGGTTGTATTCTTGGATTCGAAATTCGGCTGAGCTTATAGCCAGCGGAGACGAAGCAGCTATCGCTGTTTACGAGGAGTACAACAAGTCTGCGATGCCAGCATTTCCTTATTTTTCTGATGAGGATTTAGATAACGTATTGGCTTATATTGAAGCTGGCCCTGCAGAAGTTGTTGTAGAAGCAGCAGATGCTGGCGTAGAAGGAGAGGCTTCATCTGCTTCGAATACGATGGTTATACTCATCGCTGTTCTAGTGACTCTATTACTTTTTGCATTTGTTTTAGCACGAATAAAAAATGTTCTTAAAGAGATTAAGGGGCAGGAGACAAGTAGCTTGTTGCAAAGTGCAATAATATGGTTGAAACAGACACCAATAATTATTGCTTTGTTCTGCATATTTGTGATACTTTATGCATTAGGCGGTGCTTGGGATGGTTTGTTAACGGTTGGAGTTCAGAAAGGATACCAGCCAGAGCAACCCATTGCTTTCTCTCACAAAATTCACGCAGGAGAAAACGGAGTTGACTGTAATTACTGTCACAGTGGAGCTCGACACAGTAAAAGTGCAGGGGTGCCATCTGCAAATGTTTGTATGAATTGTCATACTTACATTAAAGGTGAATCCGAAAATGGACAACAAGAGATTGCCAAGATATACGATGCGATAGGTTTCGATCCGGAAACTCGAACTTATATTGAAGGGTACGAGCAAAAACCAATCAAGTGGGTACGTATTCACAACCTTCCTGACTTAGCATATTTTAATCACTCACAACACGTTAATGTTGCAGGAGTGGAATGTCAAACTTGTCACGGCCCTATCGAAGAGATGGAGGTTGTAGAACAGTACTCATCCTTAACGATGGGTTGGTGTATAGACTGTCACAGAGAACACAAAGTAGACACTGCGAATGCCTACTATCACGACCTTAACGAAAACTGGGTTGAGAAATATCATGGAGATGATATTTCGGTTGATAAAATTGGTGGACTGGAATGTGGTAAGTGTCACTACTAATTAGAAAAGGAAATAATTAAGATGGCTACAAAGAAAACATATTTCCAAGGTTTAGGTGAATTAGCGAACAATCCAGAATTGGAGCAGTTCCAAGAAAGAGAATTTGCCGAGAAATTGCCTACAGAAGCTTTTTTAGGCGATGAAGAAAAACTATCAGAGTCTTCAACATCGCGTCGTGATTTTTTGAAGTTTTTAGGTTTTAGTACCGCAGCTGCTTCATTGGCAGCCTGTGAGGCGCCCGTTCAAAAAGTAATCCCATTTGTTGTAAAACCGGAGGAGACTATCGCAGGTAACGCGAATTGGTATGCTTCTAGTTTCTATGATGGTAATGATTTTGCGAGTTTATTGGTAAAGACTCGTGAAGGTCGCCCAATTTTTTTAAAGTCGAATGATTTGACCCAAGTAGGCGGTATATCCGCACGTGTTCAAGCATCCGTTTTGAATTTGTACGACTCTGCTCGTTTAAAAGAACCTTCTGAAAACGGTCAGAAAACATCATGGAGAAAAGCTGATAGAGCGATTGTAAAAGGTCTAAATGCCGCAAAAAATTCTGGAAAACAGATTGTTTTGTTAAGTTCTTCCATCGTATCCCCATCGACAAAAGCGGTAATTAAAGAGTTTGCTTCAAAGTATGGGGCTAAGCACGTAAGTTACGATCCACTCTCAGCATCTGCTATGCTGGATGCGAATAAGGATAGTTTTGGTGTAAGAACACTTCCTACCTATCATTTTGATAAAGCGAATGTGGTTGTTTCTTTTGCAGCAGATTTCATTGGCGATTGGTTAGACTCAGGTCATGGTAAAGATTACGCTGCAAAGCGAAATCCGAATGCAAGTCCAATGTCTCGTCACTATCAATTCGAGTCAAACTTATCTTTAACCGGTGCAAATTCTGATTACAGAACTCCTGTTAAGGCTTCTGAGCTTGGAGTTGCTTTGGTTACTCTATACAACCTTATTGCTAAAAAAGCTGGAGCGAAACTTGTAAAAGCACCCGTATCAGATTACAACACTCAATTGCAAAAAGCGGCAAATGACCTGTGGGATGCCAAAGGTAAATCCCTAGTTATAGCCGGTGGAAACGATAAAGATATGCATACAGTCGTTAATGCGATTAACGATTTGTTAGGAAACAACGGTAAGACCATCGATTTCAAAAAACGATCTTACCTCAAGCAGGGTAATGATGCTGACGTTGCTACATTACTAAGTGATATGAAAGCAGGAAAAGTAGGAGCATTAATCACATACAATGCCAATCCAGTTTATAATTTAGCTGATGGCGCTGCTTTTTCGGAAGCCTTGAGTAAGGTTGATTTGTCTGTGTCTTTTGGTTCAAAGAATGATGAGACCACTTCACTTGTTGATTATGTTTGCCCTGATCACAACTACTTAGAGAGTTGGAGTGATGCCCACCCTTACACGGGTGTCTATGCTTTGGTGCAACCCACCATCAATCCATTGTTCAATACCAGACAAGCGCAAGCTTCTTTAATGTCTTGGACCGGTCTTGGAGACGATTTCTATTCCTATGTGAAGAATTATTGGAACCGTTATATTCTAGGTTCTACTTCGTGGAACTCAGCGTTGCATGATGGGTTACATATTTCAAAATCTACCGAGAGATCATTAAATCGAAGAGGTTCAATTGTTAATGCGACCAAAGCACTAAACAATTTATCTTCTGATTCAATCGATTTGGTATTGTATTCGAAAACAGCTATCGGCTCAGGTGAATACGCCAACAATCCATGGTTACAAGAACTTCCGGATCCTATTTCTAAAATGACTTGGGATAACTACTTAACGGTATCTCCTCGTTTTGCCAAAGATTTAGGCTTAACCAACGATTATGTTTCCAACGGAGCATTGAATGGAGATGTTGTTGATTTAACAGTCAACGGAACAACCCTAAGAGTTCCTGTGTTGATACAGCCTGGTCAGGCATACAAAACGTTAGGTTTGGCTCTTGGTTACGGACGTCAAGGTGCAGGTAAAGCCGGTGACGGTGTAGGTGTTAATGCATCGGTTCTCGCTAATGACTTTAACACCACGATTTCTGGTGCCACGATTACTAAAGTAGAAGGAGAAGTTCATGAGTTTGCATGTACTCAACTTCATCACACCATGATGGGTAGAGATCGAATCGTAAAAGAGACGACGCTTGATGCTTATCAAATAGATCCTCGATCGGGTAACCAACAGATGATTCTTGAGACTCATAAAGGACCTTTAGAGCCTGAAAAAATTACACTGTGGGAGGAACATGATAGAGATGTTCACTGGTGGAACTTATCTGTAGACTTAAATGGATGTACCGGTTGTGGAGCTTGTGTTATTGCCTGCCATGCAGAAAATAATGTTCCCGTAGTTGGAAAAGAAGAAATTCGTCGATCACGAGACATGCACTGGTTGAGAATTGACCGTTATTATTCAAGTGACATGACAGATGAACGTGCAGAGGAAGAAGATGTTTCTACCATTGACAAGTACTTGGCTATGGAAGTAGCTTCTGAAGCAGAGTCTTTGGAAGTCGTATTCCAGCCGGTCATGTGTCAGCACTGTAATCATGCACCTTGTGAAACGGTTTGTCCAGTTGCTGCGACTACGCACTCTAGAGAAGGATTGAATCACATGACTTACAACCGATGTGTGGGTACGCGTTATTGTGCAAATAACTGTCCTTACAAAGTACGTCGATTCAACTGGTTCAACTATTCCGAAAACGATCAGTTTGATTTCTATATGAATGATGACTTAGGTAAGATGGTGTTGAACCCTGATGTTGTTGTTCGTTCACGTGGTGTCATGGAAAAATGTTCTATGTGTATTCAAATGCTTCAAAAAGTGAAGTTAGATGCCAAGAAAGATGATAGAAAACTTCGTGCAGGTGAAGCACAAACAGCGTGCTCTATAGCATGTGATACAGGTGCCTTAACTTTCGGAGATGTTTTGGATGAAAAATCTGAAGTATATACGGAGTCTAAGAGCCCAAGAGCATACCACTTGTTGGAAGAGTTAAATACACAACCTTCCGTATGGTATCAAACAAAAGTACGTAACAAAGGATAAAATTTAATTAGATAGACAAATGCATTACGAATCTCCAATTAGAGAGCCACTTATCCTAGAGGATAAGACGTTACACGACATCACAGAAGATGTGGCTCGTCCAATAGAAGGTAAGGCTAACAAATGGTGGTGGGCATTATTCTTATTTGCACTAGCAGCATTTTTGTGGGGTGCCGGGTGTTTGGCTTACACAGCTGGAACAGGTATCGGTGTCTGGGGACTTAACAAAACAATCGGTTGGGCATGGGACATTACCAACTTCGTATGGTGGGTAGGTATCGGTCATGCCGGAACGCTTATTTCGGCTGTATTGTTACTATTTCGACAAAAGTGGCGTTTATCAATAAATCGCTCCGCGGAAGCGATGACAATTTTTGCAGTTGTGCAGGCAGGATTATTCCCAATCTTTCACATGGGTAGACCATGGCTAGCCTACTGGGTTTTGCCATTGCCAAACAACTTCGGTTCTCTATGGGTTAATTTTAACTCTCCACTCCTTTGGGACGTATTTGCAATTTCGACGTATTTGACCGTTTCCTTAGTGTTTTGGTACATGGGGTTGATTCCTGATTTTGCCATGATTCGCGATAGAGCAGTAAAGCCTTTGGCAAAGAAAATTTACACCATTTTATCTTTTGGATGGTCAGGTAAAGCAAAGCATTGGCAACGATTTGAAGAGCTTTCATTGGTACTTGCAGGGTTGGCTACACCACTTGTCCTTTCGGTACACACAATTGTATCTATGGATTTTGCTACTTCCGTTATTCCGGGATGGCATACAACGATTTTCCCTCCCTACTTTGTTGCTGGAGCAATATTCTCCGGATTTGCTATGGTTCAAACCTTGCTTTTGGTGATGAGAAAAGTAGTTCACATGGAAGCATACATTACCATCAAACATATTGAGTACATGAATATTGTAATCATGGTAACGGGATCGATTGTAGGTGTTGCTTACATCACTGAGTTATTTATTGCATGGTATTCGGGCGTTGAATTTGAGCAATACGCCTTCCTCAACAGAGCAACAGGGCCCTACTGGTGGGCCTATTGGGCGATGATGACTTGTAATGTGTTTTCTCCTCAGTTCATGTGGTCTAAGAAATTAAGAACCAGCATTGGGTTTACCTTCTTTATTTCCATTGTGGTAAATATTGGAATGTGGTTCGAACGTTTTGTAATTATCGTAACGTCTCTTCACAGAGATTATCTTCCGTCTTCGTGGACGATGTTCTCTCCAACGTTTGTAGATATCGGTATTTTTGTCGGTACGATAGGATTCTTCTTCGTATTGTTTTTACTGTACGCAAGAACTTTTCCGGTTATCGCTCAGGCAGAATTGAAAACGATTGTTAAGTCATCAAGTTCTCAAAGTAAAAATAAGAGTCATGAGTAAAAAAGTAATTTACGGAATCTACGATGATGACGATGTGATCTTGAAAGCGGTAAAAGACATCCGCGAAAAAGGGATTAACATCGATGAGGTATATTCACCATTTCCAATACACGGTCTTGACCATGCTTTAGGCTTAAAGCCTACACGTTTGGCAATTACTTCATTCATATACGGATGTACAGGTTTATTCCTTGGTATGTTAATGATGTGGTATATGATGATTCAGGATTGGCCAATGATTATTGGAGGAAAACCTAATTTTACGTTTATTGAAAATTTACCAGCGTTTATCCCTATTGGATTTGAGTTGACTGTTTTTTTTGCAGCTCACTTAATGGTTTTAACTTACCTCATACGCTGTAAATTATATCCTGGTTCTAGTGAAACTAGTCCAGATCCAAGAACGACCGATGATATGTTCTTGATGGAAATTGAAGCCCATGGAAATGAGGCTGAAATTATCGCCTTGATCAAAGAGACAGGAGCGGTAGAAGTGAAAGAAGAAAAAATCGCCTAACCGATCTACAGCATGAAAAAAGTAAACAAGATCGCATCTTTAGCTCTAGCAACAGTAATGGCTACCCTGATACTACAGTCCTGTGGTGCTGAGGGTAATCATCCCGGTTATGAGTTCATGCCAAACATGTACCGTTCGGCATCTTACGACACCTATACAGAGAATCCTGTTTTTGAAAATGGAATTACTTCTCAGTTACCCGTTCAGGGTACCATTCCTAGAGGTTTCGTTCCTTTTGAATATGAAAATACAACAGAGGATTACCTCAAGGCTGGTCGTGTATTGAAGAACCCAATTGCTTTGGATGATAAAATACTTGACGAGGGAAAACAATTGTACCTGATGTTCTGTCAACATTGTCATGGAGAAAATGGAGACGGTAAAGGTTCTATAAGTCACCCTGTGTATGGTGGAATTCCTTCATACAGTGATGATCTAGCGCCAAGACGAACAGGTTCTTCCATGAGTGAGCTCAAGAGTGGCCATATTTTCCATGCACTTACTTACGGTTTAAATGCTATGGGGCCTCACGCCAGTCAATTAACCAAAGAAGAACGTTGGAAGATTGTACACTACGTACATGAACTACAAAACGGATCAAATTAATAACCTTAACAAGAAAGCGAACCATGTATACGGTTACAAAAAATACAAAGCTTATTTCCTTGGTATTAATGCTTACAGGTGTTTTTGCCTTGGGTTACGGCTTTATTAAGGGAGCAGGACATCATACTGATGAAGAAATTACACTCCAGGTAACAACCTTTGCCGGTGCGATAGCACAAGAAGTTTCTGATGGAGTTAGCGAATCAGCTGCGTCTAATTACGCCTCATTGTTTCACAAAATTGAAGATGAGTTTCATTTATATTTTTCAGAAAAAGAAATTTATGAAGCTCAGGATGTAAATGATGTCGTTCATGCAACCATACATGCGCTGCACGCCAAAAGTCAAAGACCATGGTCTAGCTTACTTGTTGCTGCGATTTTCTTTTTAGGTGTATCGTTATTATCCGTCTTTTTCTTAGCACTACAATATGTAGCTGAAGTTGGGTGGTCAGTCGTCCTTAAAAGAGTGTTAATGGCTGTTGGTACATTTTTACCCTACGTTGCGGTTGTCATATTTATAATCATTTTAACAGCCGGTTTCCATTTATTTGGGAACCATACCTACCACTGGATGGCTGAAGGGATTATGAATCCTGATAGTGCAAACTATGATGCAATTATTGCGGGTAAAGAAGGGTATTTGAATTTTGGGTTCTTCTTTGTGAGAGCTTTGATCTACTTTGCAGGTTGGTTCTGGGCACTTAAGAAGTTAATCAGTCTTTCGCTACAGGAAGATATTGACGGTGGTGTTGGCTATTATGCAGCGAGTAAAAAGGTTTCCGCTATTTTCTTGGTTTTCTTTGCTGTGACCTCCTCTATGTTGGCTTGGGATTGGATTATGTCTATTGATACGCACTGGTTCTCCACATTATTTGGTTGGTATGTTTTCTCAAGTATGTTTGTAACCGCATTGGTTGTTGTTTTCATGCTTGTTGTTCATTTAAGAAATCAGGGGCAATTGAAGCTTGTAAACGACAGTCATATCCACGATTTAGGTAAATTTATATTCGCATTTAGTATATTTTGGACCTACCTATGGTTCTCTCAGTTTATGCTCATCTGGTATGCAAACATTCCTGAAGAAGTTACGTATTACATTGCGCGTTTTGATGAATATAAAGTGCCGTTTATCACTGCCTTGGTATTGAACTTTGCCGTGCCTATTGTAATGCTGATGAGTCGTGACTCCAAAAGGTTGCCGGGTACCGTAATAACCATAGGTTCAATTGTGCTTGTCGGTCACTACTTAGATTTCTTTGTGATGATTATGCCAGGTACCGTGGGTAGTCATTGGCACATAGGTTTTGTTGAAATAGGTACTTTCCTTGGTTTTACGGGCCTCTTCATTAGAGTGGTAACGAAGAGTCTTGCCAGCATGGAGTTAACGCCTAAAAACCACCCAATGCTTAAAGAGAGTAAGCATTTCCACATTTAGATAATGAATAGAACGTTACATGAAAAATAGCTTGGATTTCCATGCTATTTTTTTTGTTAATGAATGTGCAGTTGGCAACATCTGTATGAAAGTATAGAGCATAAAAAAGCCACTTATTAAGTGGCTTTTTTCTATTAATCCCCCCCGGGATTGAGAATCATTCTCTTTCACCTATAACGGCAAATACTAATCAATATTTGCTGAATAAAAGAGATAACAAATCATTAACAATTCAGGGTTATATTTTCATGGGAACCTCCATCAAAAGGATTTTAGAATTCTCTTCAGCTTGTATTTCAATAGCATCTGTATTCCAAAGACCAAAACCATCTCTTTTCTCCAGACTTTGATTTTCTATTGTCGCTTTACCTTCGATAATAAAAGCATAGATTCCGTTTTCTGCGGATTGTATTTTGTAAGTCACTCTTTTTTTCGATTCAAATTCGCCAAGATGAAACCAAGCATTTTGATGAATCCAAACGCCTTGATCATCATTGTGGGGAGACAATATCTGATAAAATTCATTCTTTTTCTCCACATCTCTAATAGGGATTTGCTGGTAACGTGGTTCCACATTTTTCTTATTTGAGAAAAGCCATATTTGAAGCAGTTTTAAATCATCTTGCTCATGCGCGTTAAATTCACTGTGAACAACTCCTTTACCGGCGCTCATGACTTGCACATCTCCACGTGCGATAACACTGCTGTTACCCATGTCGTCTTTGTGCTTGATGCTTCCTTCTAAAGGAATGGTGATGATTTCCATATTATTATGAGGATGTGGATTAAACCCCATACCTCCGGATATGGTATCATCGTTCAGCACACGAAGTACTCCAAAATTCATACGATTTGGATTTTGGTAGTTTGCAAAGCTAAAGGTGTGGTTTACTTTTAACCATCCATGATCTGCACTACCTCGAGTATTTGCTTTATGTAAAACGCTATTCATGGTATTCATGTTAGAGTTTGGCATGTGGTTGTGGCCTAGTTTGGTTTTGGTGGATGTCTCTTTTTCATCAGAAGTAACCTTGGTGTCCGCTTTCAAAACAGAAGGAGCTACCATCGCAATCAGCGATGATAGTACTCCATTTTTTATAAAATCTTTTCGTTTCACATCTTTTCTGTTCAGCCCATCAAAATGATGATATGGAATTAAAAGTTTAGGTCGATAATCAATTCGAACTCATCATAAATCATTTTGTCGCCTAGTGATTTGAAAATACTCCCGGAACCATATTCGATTCCAAATTTAGTACGATCTATTTTCATAGATGATGTCGCTTTGTTTCCGTAAAGAGAAGTGATGAATTCAATTTTTTCGGTTTTCCCCTTGATACTTAAGTCTGCTTTTACCTGGTATGAGGTTGCATCTATTTTGGATACTTTAGTTATGTTTAATGTAGATTCAGTGTATTGGTCGGTGCCAAAAAAATCAGCAGACTTGAGGTGTCCCTCTAGTTTAGATTTATATTCTCCAGAAAGGTCTGTACAGGTCATGCTTTGCATGTCTACGACAAAGTTACCACCCACCAGTTCATCTTCGTTAAAGATTAAGGTTCCAGAGTCTAAGGAAATCAGCCCTTCATGAGCTCCTGTCACTTTGAAGCCTTTCCATACAATCTTTGCATCTTTAACTTTAACGTCTCCGTCCAGCGTATTTGCAAAACTCTGAAATGAGAAAAGAGCCAAACCAATGAAGATTGCAGAAACTATACTTTTCATGTATTTATTTCGGCCCTCATTTGCATGCGAGCCATCACAATTACCGTTTGGATCTTTTGTTTTACCACATGCACATTGTCCGGATCTTGCTGATCTTAAATTTTTCATAATCTGTTTTGTTTTTATATATTAGTTTTACAAAGTAACTAATAATAGTTTTAATAAGTTACTGTTACTTTATGGGAACTTTAAAAAACTAGTTAGTCACAAGTAACCGATGTTAAACCTTAATGTACATAAAAATGGTTTGTCCAGTAGGCGTTTTCAATGAAAAACTAGGAGGTAAATGGAAGCTTGAGATAATTTACCATCTTAGAAACCGAACCCTTCGATTTGGCCAATTGGCCGCAATCATAAATGGAATATCAAGAAAAGTCTTGACGGATCATTTAAAAGAAATGGAAAAGGATCAACTAATTTATAGGAAGGCTTATAACGAAACACCTCCAAGAGTAGAATACTCTTTGACTCCAGCGGCTAAGGATTTAGACCCTTTATTACAAAAATTAGGTGAGTGGGTGCAGAAGCATTATACGCCTGATACGGTATAGCTTAATCGAAAAGATCATTCAAAAAAAACCCTTCATACTGAAGGGTTTTTTTGAATTGTTTATTTCTTAGAAAGGAAGATCATCCTCAGGGCTCGCTGGCGCTACTGGCTCTGCATTTGGCATGTCGGTTGGTTGCATTGCCTCAACTTTTTGGATTCTCCAAGCATCTAATGTGTTAAATACTTTAACTTCAGCTGATGGATCTTTCTGCCACTCTCTACCGCGCAAATTGAAGAAAACTTCAACTTTGTCTCCAGTGCTAAATTGGTCAACCAAATTGGTTTTGTCTTGTACCAATTGAAACATCAATACTTGCGGGTATTGCTCTTCAGTTTCAATGACAAATTCTCTTTTCTTAAAGCGGTCGCTAATGACTTGCTCGTCATGAATACGCTTTACTTTTCCTTCTACAGATAAGTTACTCATTTTATACGCGGTTTAGTTTATCAATTAATAATGTACTCCAAGCTTCAGCTATTTTATTCTTTTCTAAAAGCTCTTTGGCATGCAAGTGTAATTCTTCTCTAGCTTCTTCATCATCGGTCGTGGTATGAAGAATGTGTGCGATATCGGTATTTTCTTTGTATTTGCTTACATCTTCTGTCGTGGGAAGTTTTTCAACACCCGCTAGTTTTGCCAAATCATTTCCTGATAAGATAAAACTATTGAGAATACGTTTTGGAAGGCCGTCGAACCCAATTCCCTTTTTGGACCCGGGTTTTTCTACTTTAAAAATGGACTCTCCCGAAGCTCTACAGTACCAGTTTCCACCCATACGACCCACGAGGTCAATTTTGTGAGGATCAATTTGCTTATTTGTATCAAGAACGTGCTCGGAGATGTGGATTTTCACAATCTCGCAAATCACCAAATTCCCTGCGCCACCTTCGTTGCCCATAGATATTATGTCTTGAACGACACACTCCAACTGAACGGGAGACTCTTTTACTCTTAAGGGTTTCACCTTTTCTGATGGCACAGGAGTAAATCCGCTTTTAGTAAACTCGTTCACTCCTTTACTAAAATCAGCACTGGACAGAGACATTTGCTCAACAATATTATACGACACAAGGTTTATAACAACCTCCTTGGTTTTTGAGGCATTTTCAAGCGTGTGTTTCGTGCTATTGTCTCTAGATCTTCTAGACGGAGAAAAAATGGCTATTGGTGGGTTAGCACTGAAGACATTAAAGAAAGAGAAAGGGCTTAAATTAGGCCTTTCATTTTCGTCAATAGTACTCGCCAGAGCAATAGGACGTGGCCCTACGGAACCCATTAAATATCCGTGTAATTCTTTGGTGTTTAGTTCTTTTGGATCTATTGTAAGCATATGGTCTTTATGAAGTTAACAAATGTAAGTATTTGGGGCTTGTTGTGCAATATGAAAAAAAGAATAAAACTGATTATTTCATTGCCTAAGATGAAAATAGTTATAAATTTGCAACCGCATGAGTAAAAAAGCACTCGTGTGGTTTACCGGCGGATATGGTGGAATTGGTAGACACGCTAGATTTAGGATCTAGTGCCGTGAGGTGTGTGGGTTCGACTCCCTCTATCCGCACTAAGCTCACTTTAATAAAGTGAGCTTTTTTATGTGAATTATTTTGTAGTTCTCTTTTGTCTAAGAACTTTGTTTTTAAATACTTATGTATTTTAAGTTGGTTTTTAATCAAAATCATTAGAGTAAATTTAACCCGAAATGATTCCTATGTTTAATAAAAGAAGATGACTTTATAGTTTCAGTTGATTGCTGAACTTGAAAGCATGTTCTGATCAGAAATTTAATTTTCTGAAAACTCGTTGAAAATGAAAGTTTTTAAATTTGGTGGTGCTTCGGTAAAAGATGCTGAAAGCGTAAAAAATGTTGCAAGAATCCTTACAAAGTATAAGGATGATAAACCCTTGGTTGTAATTTCTGCCATGGGGAAAATGACCAATGCACTCGAAGAAGTGGCTCGCGCATTTTATTTAAAACAAGACGATGTTTTTGATAAATTGAATTTCGTTAAAGATTTTCACAGCGATTTTTTGAAAGAGTTGTTCGATGAGAGTCATCCTGTTTTTGACGTCGTTTCAAATTTGTTGTTAGAAATAGAATGGGCCTTAGAGAATGAGCCCCGTCCTAACTATCCATTTGAATACGATCAAATTGTTTCTGTAGGAGAACTTCTCTCAACGACGATTGTGAGTGCCTACCTAAAAGAAATAGGAATCGATAACGATTGGTTGGATGCAAGAGATGTTATAAAGACGGACAACAAGCATCAGTCCGCAATCATCAATTGGGATCTCACAACCTCATGCATTAAAGATAAAGTAAACACCAATCGCCTAACCATTACCCAAGGTTTTATCGGTTGTACTTCTGAAAACTTTACCACAACTTTGGGTAGAGAAGGTTCGGATTATAGTGCGGCGATATTTGCTACGGTTTTAGAAGCAAAAAAACTAGTCATTTGGAAAGATGTCATTGGTGTTTTACATGCGGACCCTCGTTATTTTGAGGATGCTAAAAAAGTAGAAAAACTATCTTTCCAAGAGGCTATTGAATTGGCTTTCTATGGTGCGTCAGTTATTCACCCGAAGACGCTACAACCATTGAAGCGTAACCGTATTCCTTTACAGGTTCGCTCATTTATAGATCTAAACGAGAAAGGAACTTGGGTTGCTGAGGATGAAGCAACTTTCCCAGAAACATCGTTCTATATTTTGAAGAAAAACCAAACGCTGTTATCTATCTCAGCAAGTGACTTAGATTTCATCGTTGAGAATCACCTTTCCGAAGCATTTTTAACGCTGGCGAAATACAATGCGAAAGTGAACTTGGTGCAAAACTCGGCTGTATCTTGTTATTTTGCTTTAGATGTCGATGATTTACAGATTGATGCTCTTGTAGAAGAACTTTCAAAAGACTTTAGGGTGAAGTGTGTTCGCGGTTTGGATTTGATGACGGTTCGTCACTACAAAAATGAAGAAGTGGATAAAATCCTAGAAGGTAAAGACGTCTTGCTGACTCAAAAGAATAAGACTACAATTCAGGTCTTACACAAATAGGCTCCCTTTACTGCGGTATATTCGCGCTAAAAATCATGCTTTCGCAAGGGTAATTACGGAACAGTCACAAAGGATTTTTCTTTGAATGGTTTTTATACAAGCTTCAATGGTTGCTCCTGTTGTAAATACATCATCGACCAAAAGTAGGTGTTTGTTTTTGATAGATGGTTCATTTTTGAACGCAAAGGCATTCTCCACATTTTCCCATCGCTCTAGTCGATTTTTGTTGGTTTGACTTTCGGTAAATTCTTTTCGAATCAAACAGTCCGATACAATAGGGATACTTGTTTTATTCCTTATGCCTTGGGCAATTAGGAGGCATTGGTTAAATCCACGAGTTTTCATTTTTTTTGGGTGCAAGGGCACTGGAACGATGTAGTCTATTTTTTTGAAAAATGATTTCCCTAATTTAATTGCAAGCTGTTCTGCCAGAATAACAGCGAGTTTTCTTCGTTTGTGGTATTTTATCGAATGCAGTGCTTTTTGCATACCTTCTTTTTTGTTGTAGTCGTTTAAATAGGCGCCAGAAATTATTTTAAGTCGCCCCCTCAAAGCATTTTTTAGATCGGAACAATTTGCTTCTGACTCAAAGATGAGTTCATTTTCACAGGCTAAGCACAATTCATCAATGGGGGTTGTGAGTGTTTTTGAACATGCACCACAATATTTTGGGAAGAATAAATGAATGAGATCTGTTAGCATTATATCTAAAGAATGATCGTATTGATTTGTGTTTTTTATGAATGCATGCTTTTACCCGGTATGGCATTTATGAGTTTTTGAGTATACTTAGATTTTGCCTTTTCAAAGAGTTCTTCTGAAAATGCTTCTTCTTCGACAATCCCATCATTTAGGACAACGATTCGATCACAAAAGTGCTTGACCACGCTCAGGTCATGAGAGATGAATATATAACTTAATGAAAAGAGTTCTTTCAACTCGTTAAGCAGGTTAAGTACTTGGGCTTGTACAGAAACATCCAATGCTGAAACCGACTCGTCACAGATAAGTATTTCAGGCTCTAAAGCTAGAGCTCGGGCAATTCCTATTCGTTGTTTTTGCCCTCCTGAAAATTCGTGTGGATAACGTCTGAAATGCTCAGCTTTAAGACCTGTTTTTTCTAGTAGATCTATGGCTTTTTGTTTTCTTTCATGGTGATTAGCTCCGATTTGGTGTATCTGCATGACCTCAGTGATGATGTCACCAATCTGCATTTTTGGGTTCAGAGCACTCGCCGGGTCTTGAAAAATCATTTGTATCTTTTTTCTGAAACGCAAAGGATTTTTTTTGAGTAGCCATTGAACCTTTTCACCCTGATATAAAATACTGCCAGCACTTGGTTTCTCGAGCTGTATGATACACTTGCTCAGTGTGCTTTTGCCACAGCCAGATTCTCCTACAATCCCTAGGCTTTCTCCTTTAAAGAGTTTTAGACTTACGGCATCTAAAGCTTTAATTTGAGTTCCTCGTTTCAGGAACCCCTTCTCTTCGTATACCTTTGTGAGACCATTAATTTCCAAAAGAGGCTTATTTGTATAATAGGAAGCTCTTTTACGTTTTACATCATCAATATTTATTTCATTTTGAGCATAAAAGGTATCTAAGTTAAACTCAGAGTTGTCAATAAAGTCATTGACTGTGGTTAGGCTTTTAAGGTTTTTTTGAATGTCAGGTTTACAGGCTAAAAGTGCTTTTGTGTAGGGGTGTTCTGGGTTTTCAAAAAGTTCATTTTTTATTCTGTACTCTACAATTTCCCCTTCTTTCATGACGGCGACTTTGTCTGCTACATCTCTTACCAATTCGATGTCATGACTAATGAATAGACATGCCATTTGATGTTTTTTCTGAAGTCTTTTGATGAGGTTTAAAACTTCTTTTTGTACCGTTACATCCAGTGCTGTTGTTGGTTCATCGGCAATGAGTATTTTCGGCTCACATGAGAGGGCCATGGCAATCATCACTCTTTGTTTTTGTCCTCCGGAAAGCTGATGAGGGTATGAGGAATAGATGCGTTCTGTGTCGTGAAGCTCAACAGATTCAAACCATTCCAAACAACGTTTTTTAATGGCTTTAGGCTCTAAATTTAGATGGGTTTGGATCGCCTCAGAAATTTGTTTTCCACAGGTCATGGACGGATTTAGTGCCGTCATGGGTTCTTGAAAAATCATGGCGATTTCTTTTGTTCGATAGCCCTGCATTTCTTTTTCGGACAAATTGTGAATTCCAATTTTTTCTTCCCCCTTTAGATACCAAATTTCGCCCTGGTCAATGTGTGATTTCATGTTTGGAATCAATTGCATACTGGCCAGACTGGTAAGCGACTTCCCAGAACCCGACTCTCCTACCAAAGCCAACATCTCTCCCTGACGTAGAGATAAATTTACCGAATGCAGTACTTGGGTTCGTTGTTCTCCTTCCCCAAAGGATATGGATAGGTTGTTTATATGTAGTAGTGTTTGACTGATGGTTTTGTGTTTGGGATTGGAAGTTAAAGATTAAAAGTTGGAAACTGAAATAAATGATGGTGACGATTCGATGTTTTGAACGAATGATTCAAAAACTAAAAGAAACTTGCTCGTCCTTAATGAGCTGATCATTTCGGAATTTCATGAATATTTGTGCGGTCGCTAAAACGTCCTTTTCACAGTATTTAGCGATTCGTTTTAGATCATTTTGCTCCCAGTACACAGAACTTACTTTACTTCCATCGATATCGTCCTTCGGTGTAGGAATGTCCAGGATGGCACACAACAACTTGATGGAGGTGTAGTGTTTGTAATCCCCAAACTTCCAGAGTTCCATGGTGTCTAGATGTTGGATCTCCCAGGGCTTCTTGCCAGCAATTTGTAATATTGAGGGTAGGGGAATGCCGTGGATAATCATTCGTCTACAGATATAGGGGAAGTCGAATTCTTTTGCATTGTGCCCGCACAAAACCTGTTCTTTGTGATTGAAATATTTGCCATTGAGCATCTCTGCAAACTCTCCCAACACCAGAGCCTCATCGTGGTTGAAAAAGGAGCGCAGGCGAAAATTTTTCATGCCATCGGCATAATGAACAAAGCCTACTGATATGCATACAATTTTCCCAAATTCAGCCAGAATCCCGGCCCTTTCAGCATAAAAGTCTTTGGGCGTGATTTCCTCTTTGCGCTGCCATTTGGTTTTTTCAGCCCAAAGTGTTTGCATACTCTCGTTGAGCTCTTCGTATGTTGCTGTTCCGCTAACAGTCTCTATGTCAAGGAAAAGTATGTTTTGGATGTCTATCGCATTCATGATTAAATTATCTATGAGAATCTATTTGGATATTTTATTTGTTGATTGTTGTATGATTTCAGATATCGTATTGTTCGATTATTTTTTCAATATAGAAGATGAGGTCCTTGGGTTGGTCCTCCAATTTTTTCTCTTCTTTGTGCCCCAATCTAACAGCGACTAGGTTTAATTTTGGGATGTTAATTACATATTGCCCGTTGATGCCACTCATGCAAAATACCGGATACTTATATTCGGTGTTGTAAAGCCACCAAGAATAGCCATATTGTTCATTAAGGCTTGCTTTTAGAGATGTTGCTACATAGGTACTATCGACAATTTGTTGTCCTTTCCATCGACCATCATTTAAGTAAAGATGACCAAATCGCGCAAAGTCTAGGGCATTTGAGTTGAAACAACAATAGGCTTTTTCAACGCCGTTTTCATGATCTAACATCCATAGTGCATCATCGCTAGCTTGTAACGGTTTCCAAAGCTTCTCAGAGGCATATTCGCTTAAACGGATACCTGTAGCACGCTCCAAGAGTATTCCTAAGACTTGGGTGTTCCCGCTTTGGTAGTTCCATTTAGCTCCTGGTTTACTGGTAAAATTAATTTGCAACAAGAGCTCTTCTAATTCTTCAGTGAGGTATGCCTCTGCAGTAATTGCCAAGGGGTTGATGTAACCCTCATTCCAATCCATGCCTGAACTCATAGTAAGTAAATCCTCAACGGTTACTTCTGAGTTGTACGGATATTTCTTGTTCTTATACTCGGGAATGAAATCAATAACTTTTTGATGGATACTGTCTATAGCCCCTTCTTCAATAGCAATTCCCACAAGCATACTTACAATACTTTTCCCAGCAGAAAAAGAGTTCGTCTTCGATGTTCTTGATCCGACCCCCCAATATTCCTCGTAGCGAATGCTATCGTCTTGGATAACAGTATAAGCAATGGATTCATTTTTTTCAAGTCTCGCTCTGAATTCCTCGCTGATTTTTTTCTGATTGTAGTCAGCTCCCAAAGGCCACTGCTCGCCATTTTCGGATGCCACTGTGCGTGTTTCAAAAAAGCTAACATCTTTAATGCTTGCTGAGGCGTTTCCTTGCATGTATCCAATTTTTATAGCTTTATACACGTATGTTTTCCCGCTTAACAGAATGTATACATTGAAGGAAATTAAAATCAATAGTATAGCTTTCAGAATGGGGGAGGCGTGTTTCATGTTTTGATTCTTGATTTTGGCGATGATATTGTCATTTTTAAGAGACTTACTCGGTCATCTCTTGTTATGGAGCCTATACAATATAAGGAATATATTGACTAATTCAAACTTTAAAGACGCTCTGGTGCGATAGGTCTTTTTAGATCAACGTCATGTCAAAAAGGAGCTCCAAGTGCTTTTTCATCTTGGTTTGTACTTCTTGCATGTCTATTGTTTGACCCAGTTCTTTTTGGAGTGATGTTACTGCCTTGTCTGTGATCCCACAGGGAATGATGTTGCTAAAGAAATTAAGGTCAGAGTTGATGTTGAAGGCAAACCCGTGCATGGTTACCCACCTGCTTGAGCGAACACCGAGGGCACAAATTTTACGCGCTTTTGGATTGTCCCAGTCCAACCAAACTCCGGTTGAACCTTGTATCCTACCTCCCGTAATGTTGTACTCTGCAAGAGTGAGTATCACAGCTTCTTCCAGGTAACGCAAATATTTATGAATGTCGGTAAAGAAATTATCGAGGTCAAAAATAGGATAGCCTACCAGCTGGCCTGGTCCGTGATAGGTGATGTCACCCCCTCGATTAATTTTGTAGAACTTTGCCCCCTTTTCAGCCAGTTGGGCTTCGTTAACCAGTAAATTTGACTGAACACCGCTTTTCCCTAGGGTAAAAACGTGATGATGTTCACAAAAAATAAGCTTGCTCTGGATTTTTTCCAAAGCAAGCTTTTCTTTTTCTCGTTTTCTATTTTCTCGTTTTACATCAATAATACCTTGAAACAATTCTTCCTGATAATCCCAGGCTTCTTTGTAGTCTATTAGACCTAGATTGATGTATTTAACGTTTTGCATTCTAATTGCTGATTGCTCATCACAAAATCACCTCTAAAGTTAAGCGATTTGATGCAACAAGTATGAACTCAATGCTTAGAACTTTGCGAGTTCTCCTTTGAGGTAGTTGATGACATCAATTTCTTCTACAACCACTCCGTTTCTTTTAGATAGGTTGAACGTTGCGTGATCACCAACATTGATTAAGTAGAAAGTTTTTTCGTACATGGTCTCACCTTTTGACCAGTACTCCATAACTGATGAAGTATACTTTGATACGACTTCGTTATTGATTTCTATACGCTTTTGGTTGCGTTTGTGATCACTTTCGTTACGGAAGAAAATCACTGCCAAATCTTCATTTTTAGTTCTCCAGCCCACCAACTCATTGTGATTCATTTCTGGAATGATGTTGTGCCAGCTCACCATTTTTGAGTTTTCCGCCAATTGTTGCGTAAATCGAACAGCCATCCCTTGGTATCCATCACATGCATATACAACAGGGACTTTACCGTACAGGTGATCCGTGATTTTTTCTGCATCTGCTTGAATTTCTTCTTGCAGGCTATCTACTAGTGCAGCAGAGTTCGTTAACTCAGCTTTAAAGCCATCACTAATCAAACCGTAGTGATTTAGAACATATAAAAGTTGTGTAATGGAATAACCCATCATGGCTCTAGGGGAATCGCCTGAAGGCAATTGAATGTAGTTGAGGTTATTTTCTTTGGCCAACTCAATTAATTGCCCACCAGAACTTACGCAAGCAATTTCAGCATTTTTTGCTTTTGCTTTGTGAAATGCTTCAATAGTTTCTTCTGTATTTCCAGAAAATGAAGAACAGATAACCAAGGTGTTTTCATTGATGTACCCCGGTAGGTCATTACCCTTTGTTGTTGCAACGGGAACCGAACATTCTTCAGCGGTAAGTTCAGATACGATTGTCCCACCAATTCCAGAACCTCCTAGACCTGTGATTAAAACACTTTCGATTTTCTTAGTGTTCTCTTTCAGTGAGGTGTTGGCTCCAATTTCGAGAGCATGTCTTAGTTGGTCTCCAAAACCAGTAATCAAATCCTTCATGATATTTTGACGCTTTAGTTAATCTGTTTTTACAGGCTGCAAAGTAACGATTTATCTTTCAAAAGTTTGGTATATTTGTCCAAATTTTAAGACATGAGTATGCAGTTATCAGAACAGGAATCGGTCCGTAGAGAGTCGCTTAAAAAGCTAAGAGATTTGGGTATCGAACCTTACCCAGCAGCAGCCTTCGACGTTAGTGCTTACACCAAAGATTGTAAGGAAAGCTTCGTGGAGGGCAAAAAGGTCTGTTTGGCAGGTCGCCTGATGAGTCGCCGAATTATGGGTAAAGCATCTTTTGCTGAGTTGCAAGATGCGGAGGGTCGTTTGCAATTGTATTTCAATCGTGATGAAATATGCACAAGTGAGGATAAGACGCTTTACAATGAAGTGTTCAAGAAATTACTTGATATGGGAGATTTCATTGGCGTAGAAGGAGAGTTGTTTAAAACTCAGGTAGGAGAAATATCTCTGATGGTAAAGACGTTCACACTTTTGTCGAAGTCTTTGAAGCCACTCCCAATTGTCAAAACAGATGACGACGGTAAAGTATATGACGCCTTTACGGATCCTGAACTCCGATACCGGCAACGTTATGTTGATTTGGTCGTTAATGAAGGAGTCAAAGAGACATTCATCAAACGCACCAAGATTATCAATAGCATGCGCGCGTTCTTTAATGAAAAAGACTATTTGGAGGTCGAAACTCCGATTCTTCAGCCGATACCGGGTGGCGCATCTGCGCGACCATTTATATCTCACCATAATGCTCTTGACATTCCTCTTTATTTGAGAATTGCCAACGAATTGTATTTAAAAAGATTGATTGTTGGAGGTTTCGATGGCGTGTATGAATTTGCGAAAGATTTCCGAAATGAAGGGATGGATCGCACGCACAATCCCGAATTCACTGTCATGGAAATCTACGTAGCTTACAAGGATTACCACTGGATGATGGATTTTACCGAGCAAATGATTCAGCGGGTTGCAATGGATGTAAATGGAGAAACAGATGTGGTGGTTGGCGATAGAAAGATCAGCTTTAAGACTCCTTTTGCTCGAGTAACAATGACGGACGCAATAAAGAAGCATACCGGAATTGATATTTCGGGTATGGATGAAATTCAGTTGAGAGAGGCTTGTAAAAGTTTAGCTATAGCGGTAGAAGACTCCATGGGTAAAGGAAAACTTATAGATGAAATCTTTGGAGAGAAGTGTGAACCGCATTACATTCAACCAACCTTCATTACGGATTATCCTAAAGAAATGTCTCCCTTGTGTAAGGTCCACAGAGATAATCCTGAATTAACAGAGCGTTTTGAGCTTATGGTAAATGGTAAGGAAATTGCCAATGCCTATTCTGAGTTGAACGATCCGATCGATCAACGTGAGCGCTTTGAAGAGCAATTGGCCTTGTCGGCCAAAGGAGATGATGAAGCCATGTTCATTGATCAAGATTTTTTGAGAGCTTTGGAATACGGTATGCCGCCTACCTCAGGTATGGGGATTGGAATTGATCGACTGACGATGTTGTTAACCAATCAGTTATCCATTCAAGAGGTGTTATTTTTCCCTCAGATGAGGCCTGAGAAATTTGACAACAAACCGACTGTTGAATTGAAAGAACATGAGAAAGTTATTTTTGACATTCTCAGTGAACGGAAATCTATGGATTTGAATGAGCTCAAAGAGCTTACTCAGTTGAGTAATAAAAAGTGGGATAAAGGAATGAAGACCTTAGGAAAACTAGGTCTTACCAAAGCAACCAAAACCGAAGATGGTATCGTCATCGATTTCGTTGAGAATTAAGAAAAACTTAAAAAGAAAAAAGCCACTTCATCAAGTGGCTTTTTTCTTTTTTTGAATTATTTGGTTTCGTGTTGAATCTTAATTGATTCCACATGAATGGCTTTGAATATTTCAGAAATAAACTCCTTGTTTAGGCCTTTTTTATTTGCTTCATCAACCATTGATGTTAAAATTTCTTCCCATCTTGAACTTTGAAGAATGGCAACATTTTCTTCACGTTTTAAGTCTCCAATGAGTTCCGAGATGTCCATCCGATTTTTTAACAATCCAATTAGGTTGTTGTCAAGAAGATCTAAATCACCTCTGTAGATCTCCAATTTTTTTTGGAATGTCTCTTTAGGGCTGTTCTCTTTTCGGATTACTAGTTCTTCTGTAATCTCATTCAACCTTGTCGGTGTAATTTGTTGTTTGGCATCACTCCAAGCATTGTCTGGGTCTATGTGTGTTTCAATCATGAAACCGTCATAGTTCAAGTCTAATGCCGTTTGAGTTACATCCAATATCGTGTCTCTTCTACCGCATATATGAGAAGGGTCTAAGATAAGAGGAAGGTCTGGGAACTCCTTTTTCAATTCAATCGCAATTTGCCATTTTGGTTTGTTGCGGTAGTTTTGGGATTTGTAGGATGAGAATCCTCTGTGTATAACACCCAGTTGAGAAATACCTGCTGCTTTGATACGCTCAACACCTCCAAGCCATAATGCTAGATCAGGATTTACGGGGTTTTTCACCAAGACAGGCTTATCAACTCCTTTTAGTGCATCTGCTATTTCTTGTACGGCAAATGGGTTTACTGTGGTTCTGGCTCCGATCCATAAAATATCTACATCGTATTTTAATGCTTTCTCAACATGATCTGCATTCCCAACTTCAGTAGTAACCTTGAATCCGGTTTCTTCGCGAACTTTTTGCAACCACGGCAATCCTTTTTCACCGACACCTTCAAATCCACCTGGACGCGTTCGTGGTTTCCAAATACCCGCTCTAAAAATATTCGTATCTGTCTTTTTTAATTCGTGTGCAGTTTTTAAAACTTGCTCCTCTGACTCTGCACTACAAGGGCCTGCGATAACAACTGGGTGTGATAAGCCCAAACTGTCTAGCCATTTTCTGTTGTTTTTCGTTATTTCCATCTTCTGTTGTTTTAATTTTTACTTATCGTTTGATTTTATCCCATCTAAAATGGTCTTGATGTAATTGGTGTTGTTCATTGTTTTGTTCAACATATCGTCATCGTTAGATTCGATAAACTTCTTGAATTCCGCCAGATTTTTAATGTATTCTTCCAGAGCGTTAACAATATTTTCTTTGTTCTCGATAAAAATAGGAGTCCATGTGTTTGCTGAACTTTTTGCCAATCGAACCGTCGAGGCAAATCCGGTGCTTGCCATGTCAAAGATAGCTTGTTCATTTTTCTCAATTCCCAATACTGTTTTACCAAGCATGAATGAACTTACGTGGGATAAATGAGATACATAAGCCACGTGGCGATCATGGTCGATCGGATTCATCATTTTTATTCGCATGTTCAATTGCTTGAACAAGCTAATGGCAAGATCTAAAGTTTCCCAATTCGTTTTTTCTGACTCGCATATGATGGCAACTTTTTCATCAAAGAGGTTTGAAATAGCTGCCTCAGGGCCTGAAAATTCAGTTCCAGCAAGCGGGTGGGCTGCCACGAAGTTTGTTCGTTTTGGGTGTGTCTTAATAAATTCGCAGATGTTATTTTTTACAGAACCTACGTCAAATACCAGTGTTTGTTCTCCAATGACATCCAAAACCTGTGCAGTTACTTCTGCTATTTTATCAACCGGAACAGCAACAATGACCACGGAAACATTCGCCAATTCTGAAAAATCAGCTTCTCTGTCGATGATTCCTAACTCCAGTGCTTTTTTGATATGATTTGGGTTTTTGTCTAAACCCAATACTTCGTATTTCAATCGCTTTTTCAAATCCAAAGCCATTGAACCCCCTATCAAACCTAAACCGATGACTGCCAGCTTTTCCATTGCTAATTTTTTAGGGTTGACAAACGATTTAACACCTCTTTAAGTAGTGTATCTGAGGTGCATAGAGACGCTCTAATGTACCCTTCTCCTTGGCTGCCAAAAATAGCTCCAGGAGTGATGAAGATTTCTTTATCGTTCAATAATTTATTGATAAACTCTTTTGAATTTTGCCCCTCCGGCAGTTTTGCCCATACAAACAATCCTCCATTTTCTTTTTTGTACGTACAATTCAGTAAATCAAAAATTTGCCAAACCATTTCTCTTCGTTTGATGTATATGGCATTAAGCCCATCAAACCAGCTGTCAGGGCTTTGAAGCGCTGCAATGGCTCCTTTTTGGATGCCTAAAAACATTCCAGAGTCCATGTTGCTTTTAACTTGCAGTATGGTTTTGATGATGGAAGATTCTCCTACAACCATCCCTACGCGCCATCCAGCCATGTTGAATGTTTTACTCAATGAGTTGAGTTCTATAGCGACATCTTCAGCTCCGTCAATATCTAAAATACTTTGCGGTTCATCATTCAGGATGAAACTGTATGGGTTGTCGTTAACAATCAAAAGTTCGTGCTTCTTTGCAAATGCAATTGCTTTTTCTAAATCTTTTTTTGATGCTGAAGTACCTGTGGGCATGTGAGGGTAATTCAACCACATGATTTTTACATGACTTAAGTTTTGCTTTTCGAGTTCCTCATAGTTGGGTTGCCAGTTGTTGGATTCATCCAAATTGTAATGAATGATATCAGCTTCCATTAAATTGGCAACTGAGGCATAGCTAGGATATCCGGGATTCGGGATTAACACGCCATCACCTTTGTTTAAGTAGGCCATAGAAATGTGCATGATTCCTTCCTTGGATCCCATCAGAGGTAAAATTTCTCCGTTTGGATCGAGTTCCACTCGGTAATGTTTTTTGTAAAACTCAGCGATAGCTATTCTAAGTTCAGGGATTCCTTGATAGCTTTGGTACTGATGAGTTCCGTCTTCAGACATGACCGTTGTTAAAGCATCTATAACTTCTTTTGGAGGAGCTATATCCGGATTACCAATTGCCATATTAATGATAGACTTGCCTTCTGCACGTAATTGCGCCACTTCTCTTAATTTCTTAGAGAAATAGTATTCTGTAACAGATTGTAATCTTTCGGCCTTTTTTATCATTATCGCTTACTTTTGGTGTATTCACCTAAAATTTTCATTGAGACAACTTTACCTTTTACTTCCTTCATTGCTTTTACGTATCCATTGTAATTACTGAAAGTAAAGTCAACAAAAAAGGCATATTTCCATGGTGTATCTATAATCGGCATGGATTGTATTTTAGTTAAGTTTAAACCGTACTTGGCTAAAATGCCTAATATTTCAGCTAGACTTCCCGCATCATTATTGGCTGCAAATTTAATGGAAGCTTTGTTAGCAACAATGCTCTTGTCAGGAATGTCGTTTTTTAAAATAAAAAAACGCGTTGCATTGTCGTTGATTGTCTGAATTTCGGTGGCTAAAATCTCTAAGTTGTATGTTTTGGCTGCCAAATCACTTGCAATGGCACCTATCCCTTTTAGGTTTTTAGCTTCAATGCGTTTTGCAACTTCTGCCGTATCTTTATCTTCAATCAATTTAATGTGCGGGTATTTTTTGAAGAATTTTCGACATTGCAGCAAGGCCATCGGATGGGAGTACACCTCATTGATGTCCTCTATAGTTTGTCCTGTTATCCCCATTAGGTTGTGGTGAATGGGTAGGTGGTGCTCGCCGCAAATATTCAATTGGTACTCATCAATGAGTGCATAATTTGGTAAAATTGCCCCGGCTATTGAGTTTTCAATAGCCATGATGAGCACATCCGCCTTATTATTAATAAGTAGATCGGGCATTTCGCTGAATAATAAACATTCGACCAAATCGATACTTTCACCAAAATATTGCTCGGCGACGATGTGGTGAAATGACCCTTTAACTCCTTGAATAGCTACTTTCATTCGATTTTTTAAACTAAAAAAAGCCTCGTTTTCATCGAGGCTTTCATGTTTTATTTTTGTAGTAAATACAAGTAAAGCCTCTATCTGTCGTAGATAAAATAAAAGCTGTTAAATGTATTTTCTAATCGGTTCATCTTTACTTGTTTAAAATCTTAAGAACATAACCTTGTGTACGCGCGGGTTGCATTCATTCGACCAAGATATAAAATTATTGTGTTACTATGACACTAATGCAAAAATAAAAATCATCGGGATTTGGTTGTATAAATTGGGTTGGCAGTGGAAATGGAAGAGCACTTAATATCGCTTTTATTAGTATAGTAATCCCTGGTATGGTATTGAATAAAATGAGTTGATTTAAACCGCTCGGTTGTTGTCCATAATACATCTTGCTCCTACTCTCAGGGCCTTAGATGCTTCTCGAGATCAACAGTAAAATCGATAGCAGTCATCCAGAATTAATTACAACATGATCAGTGATAGCCTTATTCACCCTTGTATATTATTGCCTCTAATTACATTCTACTTGATACTTTTATTTTATATTTGCGCACTTGTTAACCAAAATCCTAAAAAACAATGGAATTTTTGACAAATAACTTGATTTACTTAGTGCCTGCATTAGGTGTGTTAGGACTTATTATAATGGCAGTTAAGTCTGCTTGGGTATCTAAACAAGATGCCGGTGATGCAAATATGATTGAATTGGCTGACCATATAGCCAAGGGTGCCATGGCATTTTTGAAAGCTGAATGGAAAGTTTTGGGGTATTTTGCTGTTATCGCAGGACTCTTGTTGGCTTATTCTGGGACCTTGGTTGAGACCTCCAGCCCTGTAATCGCTATTTCTTTCTTGATTGGTGCGGTATTTTCTGCTTTAGCAGGATACTTCGGTATGAACATCGCAACGAAAGCAAACGTCAGAACAACGCAAGCGGCTCGAACGTCACTGGCAAAAGCTTTAAAGGTTTCCTTTACTGGTGGTACTGTGATGGGTTTGGGTGTAGCTGGATTGGCTGTACTAGGTCTGGGTGCATTGTTTATTATATTTTACAATTTATATGTAGTATCTGTAGGTGCAAGTGTAAACGGTATCGAGATGGAGAAAGCTCTAGAAGTTCTGGCTGGATTCTCATTAGGTGCTGAGTCGATTGCTTTATTTGCACGTGTAGGTGGAGGTATTTATACAAAGGCAGCCGATGTAGGTGCTGACCTTGTTGGGAAAGTAGAAGCGGGTATTCCTGAGGATGACCCTCGTAATCCTGCAACGATTGCAGACAACGTTGGTGACAATGTGGGTGACGTAGCAGGTATGGGAGCCGATTTATTTGGTTCTTACGTAGCAACTATTTTAGCAACCATGGTGTTGGGTAAAGAGATCGTATCTAATGATGCTTTTGATGGTATTGCACCGGTCTTATTACCCATGGTTATTGCTGGATTGGGAATTGTTTTTTCTGTTTTAGGGACCCTGATGGTTCGTATTAGTAAAGAGTCAGATTCTGTTCAGAAAGCTTTGAATATGGGTAACTGGGGTTCTATGGTATTCACATGGATTACTTCTTATTTCTTGGTGAACTGGATGCTGGCTGATAACATGAGTATTCGTGGATTTGAATTCACTGCCATGGATGTGTTTTGGGCAATTACTGTAGGTCTTGTTGTAGGCGCTTTAATGTCGATCATTACCGAATATTATACCGCAATGGGTAGAAGACCGGTTGATTCTATCATCAAACAATCTTCTACGGGTCATGCAACCAACATTATCGGCGGTTTAGCAGTAGGTATGGAGTCTACGGTATTGCCAACGATTGTTTTGGCAGGTGGAATCATGTTTTCCTATTCTTTTGCGGGACTTTATGGAGTTGCAATTGCCGCTGCAGGTATGATGGCTACGACGGCGATGCAATTGGCTATCGATGCTTTCGGTCCTATTGCAGATAATGCGGGTGGTATTGCAGAGATGGCGGGTCTTCCTAAGGAAGTTCGTGGTCGAACAGACAATTTAGATGCGGTTGGTAATACAACAGCAGCAGCCGGTAAAGGTTTTGCGATTGCATCTGCCGCGCTTACTGCTTTAGCTTTGTTTGCTGCCTTTGTTGGGATCGCCGGAATTGATTCTATTGATATTTTTAAAGCACCCGTTTTAGCCATGTTATTTATCGGTGCGATGATTCCATTTATCTTTTCTTCATTGGCTATTGCAGCCGTTGGTAGAGCAGCGATGGAAATGGTTACTGAAGTACGTCGTCAGTTTAGAGAAATTCCTGGAATTATGGAAGGGAAAGCAAAACCTGAATATGACAAATGTGTTGACATTTCTACAAAAGCATCTATCAGAGAAATGATGCTTCCTGGCGCGATTGCGCTAGTAAGTCCACTATTAATTGGGTTTGGGTTCAAAGATGTATTTCCAGATGCTTCTTCTGCCGAAATGTTAGGTGGTTTGTTGGCAGGTACAACTGTGTCAGGTGTATTGATGGGTATGTTCCAAAATAATGCCGGTGGTGCTTGGGATAACGCTAAAAAATCTTTTGAAGCAGGTGTTGAGATCGATGGTAAAATGGAATTTAAAGGTTCTGAGGCTCATAAAGCTTCTGTAACTGGAGATACGGTTGGAGATCCATTTAAAGATACTTCAGGACCTTCTATGAACATACTTATTAAGCTTATGTCTATTATATCTCTAATCATTGCACCGCACATTTCTGTTGGTGCTCACCATGCAGAGGTTGAGGTGGAAGCAAATACGATTGAAGTCGTTGAAGTGGAAGTAGTTCCTGAAGCTGTTGATACTTTAAAAATAGAAGCAATATTAGAAGAAGAATAGTTTTTTCTTTTACACATATTCCTTAATTGTAAAAAAAACCATCTCATTTGAGATGGTTTTTTTATTTGAAATTTTGAGGAACGTGGTTCAAGCTACTTTGCTTACTTTTGAATGAGATCAAAATCTTTGATTCAGTAATAGTTATGAAAGAAACCTTAGATATTTGCTTATTACAATGTGATTTACATTGGGAAGATCCTGAGAAAAACAGGAAGCAGATTGAAACCTATTTAGCGGGTGTGAGTCATGTTGACCTCATTCTTTTGCCCGAATTATTTACCACAGCCTTTTCAGTCGAGTCTACTCACTTGGCAGAGGCTATGGATGGGTTGACAGTTTCTTGGATGAAGTCTGTTTCAGAAAAGAATGGTGCTGCTTTATGTGGCTCCATCATGGTGAAAGAAAATGGACAGATATACAATCGGCTGTTGTGGGTTGAACCTAATGGAAGAATACTTCACTACGACAAACGACACTTATTTGGCTTGTGTAATGAAGACTCTCATTTTACTGCCGGAAGCTCTCGTCTTGTTGTAGATTACAAGGGGTGGAAAATATGCCCACTCATTTGTTATGACCTACGTTTTCCTGTTTTTTCTCGGAATGATGTAGATTATGATTTGCTCTTGTTTGTAGCGAACTGGCCTGTAAGTAGAATCGATGTCTGGGATGTTTTATTAAAAGCAAGAGCCATTGAAAATCTAGCGTATGTCGTTGGGGTAAATAGAGTTGGAGTTGATGGGAATCAGGTCAACCATTCTGGACATTCTCAAGTGATCGACCTTGATGGAGGGCTCATCGCCATGGCTCCAGAAAATGAAATAGGTTTGGTAAACCTGAGTTTGTCTAAAAATCATCTGGTTGATTTCCGTAAACGTTTGACTTTTTTAGAGGATAGAGATGATTGGAGCTTAATCAATTAAGGTTTCCAATCAATTTCTAGTTCCCAATTGGCCCTTAAGTTTAAGACTTTTCCATAATAATGAACTTTTTCTGGTAAGCGATTTTCAAAATAACTTCCTGGCGTCCATTCTCCATCGTTATTCGAGTCAGCGACCAAGCGAAGCTCGTAATTATCGGGCAATAGGTTTTTGAAATAAATCGGCATTTCTGCTGAGATTCGTTCGAAAACCTCTCCATCTTTCAGGAGCTCGACAAAGTAATGTTTAGGCTCGTTCTCAAGGTTTATTTTAAGGTTCGCCAAGGCATCTTCTTTTTGAGTAAAAAAGGTGTGGCTGACACTGTCGTTTCGACTGTCATGTAAGCCTTTTATGGCTCCGTGGTCAAAAGTAAGTTGATAGGTTTGATTTTCTTCGTATTCGAATTCAATATCAAGTTCAAAATCTTTTGCGTGAATTAAAAAATCTTTGAGTTTGCCGCTAGATTTCAGTTGAATTTTTGACGTATCTATTTCTACAATCGGAGCTGTTGTAAAACAGGTATAATTACCTCCATTTTTGACGTAGTTGTTTGATGTTTGCGAGATGCGTATGTCAACATTTTCGGTAATTTTTGATGAATACATCAAAGAGTCTCTTGAATTTTCAACGTTTAGGATAAACAGAACGGAATCCTTCTGTGTTTGTCTTGGCCATATGAAAAGGCTGTCATCAATTGTTTTACTGAAGTATTTTACTTCAGGGTCTGAAAGAAGATCAAATGAATCTACTTTTTTATTGAACACCCATTTTATAGAGCCTTGTTTACTCGTTTGATCCAATATTTTTAACTCATCTTCTTGCTGGTACAACCAAAGATTAGTGTCTACGCTGTCTTTTAATTGAATAGCCTTGGGGTGAAAAGCAATCTTTTCTGTATAATGATCAATCTGATAATTACTATTGACATCTTCAAATGCAATGAGCTCGTATTGTCCGGCTTTCATTTTTTGAATTTGAAAGTGACCTTGTTCATCGGCAATACTGAAGTAATCGGGTTTTTGCAGGAAAATGGTTGAGTCTTTTGTGAACAAACTCTTTTCATACGCGGCGACAATTAGTCCTTTAGGTAAGTTTTTTTGTGGACAAGAATAAATCGTACCACTCAAGAGTAGTGAGTCCAATTCAGAACCTGTACTGAATACCAATGTGTAATTTTCCAAAACATTCCCCTCATGAAGATCAGCGATACCTTTTCCCAAATTTATCGTGTAGGTGCTGTTTTGATTTAGTGCCTCTTTGAGTTCAATGAATAATGCCTTTCCTTTTTGGAAAACGATAGGTTTTTGATTTAATGGCGGGGAGATCAAAAGTTCATTCAATAAATTTTTTAACACAAAGAATTCATCAAATTCAAGTTCTATGGTACTTGGGTTTGCATTTGTCGCTCCTTGCTCAGGGAAAGTCTTAATTACTAAAGGGGGTGTCAAGTCTTTTTTACCGCCTGATGGGCTTTGAATACTTGCGCATTGCCATAAAATTAAGCTGCTTGTAAGCCAGAAAGAGAGATATTTTAACGAAGAACTCAAATTGTATTTTGTATTTGAATGTTTTGTTAAGGGCCTTTATGAAGCCGTATTTATTTGAAATCCCAATCGAAATCGTTTAAATTTTCTATACACGCACCAAGCAATTCAATGCATTGTTGAATGTCGTTTTTGTTTGCCATTTCAATGACTTGGTGAATGTGCCTTGTCGGAATTGAAATAGCTCCTGCAATTGATCCACCTGGAGTGCTCCTTTGAACCCCCATGGTGTCGGTACCGCCAGCAGGAAGAATTTCTAGTTGAGTTTTTATCTTCTTCTTTTTGGCAAGTTCTTTCATGTACGCGACCATTCTGTAATCGCAAATGGTCTGTGAGTCCATGATTTTAATAGCAGCCCCCTTACCCAGTTCAGTTATTTTTTCGTGACCAGCTGCACCCGGGACATCATAAGCTATTGTAGTGTCTAAACCAAATCCAAAGTCCGGCTGAATTTGTTGAGCGGAGACTTGTGCCCCTCGAATACCTACTTCTTCTTGAACCGTAAATACCGCATGAACATCGTAAGGAAAATCTTTTAGGTTTTTTAGTGTTTCAATAAGGATGAAAACAGAAACTCTGTTGTCAATAGACTTGCAGTTCACGCATTCACCCATTTCAATTAACTCTCTTTGACGGGTAATAGAATCACCTACACCAATGTGTTTTTCCACTTCTTTTTTTGACATACCAAGGTCAATGAAGTAGTCGGTAGTTTTTGGGGCTGTTGACCGCTCAGAAGCTGTCATTACGTGTATGGGTTTAGAGCCCATAACCCCTACAAGATCTTTTTTGCCGTGTATTATAACTCTTTGTGCCGTCAGAGTTTTCGGGTCGAACCCCCCGAGTGTATGAAAGCGAACAAAACCTTGGTCATCAATGTGAGTGACGATGAACCCGATTTCATCCATATGAGCAGCAATCATCACTTTTTTTTCTGAGGATGTTCCTTTTTTTAAAGTGATGACATTACCAAGGTTGTCTATACGATAATCGTCAACATGATCCTCTATTTCTCGGATTACCAATTCGCGAACTCTTTGTTCAAATCCTGGAGCACCTGCAATTTCACAGACATCGGTGAGCAGAGGTATGTTGATGTTTTTCATATTTTTTATATGCTACTTAATCGTAACATGTTTGTCATTCCTTTGTCAGTAATAGGCATACTAGCTATATTAACTACCATGTCTCCGTCTTTGACAATCCCTTTTTCTTTGATGATGTTTTTAATATCAGAAATGGTATGATCAGTACTCACGAATTCGTCATAATAGTATCCACGAACACCCCATAATAAACTCAGTGTGTTCATAATCTTACGATTGTTTGTGAAAATACATATTTGACTTGGAGGTCTGAAGCTAGAAATTTTATAAGCATTGTAGCCTGAATGTGTCATGGTCATTACTGCCTTCGCATTGACTTGTTCAGCGATTTTACATGCATTAAAACAGATCGTATCAGAGATGTAACGATCGTTTTTCTTTTCAATAGGAAGAAACTCTTCCATTTCATGATTGTTGTGGTTTTCTTGATTTTTCACCACTTTACTCATTGCTCGAATCACTTGAACAGGGTAGGTCCCAACAGATGTCTCGCCACTAAGCATGACACCATCAACTCGGTCATGAACTGCATTTGCTACATCGTTTACATCCGCTCTACTAGGGCTCAGGCTGTCCATCATAGACTCCATCATTTGCGTTGCAATGATTACTGGAGTAGAGTATTTGATGCATTTACGAGTAATCATTTTTTGAAGCGCTGGCACACGTTCCATAGGAACTTCAACACCCAAATCTCCACGAGCAACCATGATCGCATCCGTTTCGTTGATGATGGCATCAATTTCTTGAATGGCCTCTGGCTTTTCAATTTTGGCCACTATTTTGGCTGGTGATTTTTCTCGATCGATGATGTTCTTGAGTTCTTTTATATCGTTGACAGATCGAACAAAAGACAATCCCACCCATTCGATACCCAACTCTAATGCACAATCTAAATCTGCAAGATCTTTTGGGGTAAGACAGGGTAGTGAAATTTTTGTATTGGGAAGATTTACACCTTTCTTAGACTTTAAAGGACCGCCCTGAATGACTTTTGCCTTAACTTCATTTTTGTTGTTTGAAGATTCTGCTTTGAGGATTAATTTTCCATCATCCAGCATGATTTTATCCCCGACTTCTACATCTTTTGGGAACTCAGGGTACGTAATGTATACTTTTGAAGCATCTCCTACACACTCTTCTGTTGTGATGGTGATCTTATCTCCTTTTTTTATAACCTGATCAGCTTTAACTACCCCAATTCTTAATTTTGGTCCTTGAAGATCTCCCAAAACAGCAACGTTTCGACCTTCTTCTTCGTTAAGCTCTTGTATCCAGTTGTATATTTCTTTTGCTTCTTGGTGATTGCTGTGTGAAAAGTTTATTCGAGCCACATTTAATCCTGCGGAAAACATTTTTCTTAGGACAGATTTGTCTGAAGAAGCGGGTCCTATCGTAGCAATAATTTTAGTTTTGTTCATCTGATAATTAAGTTTTCTTTCGATCGAAGCTCCATCATGTCAATTTCATACGTGCTAACAACTCGATCTAGAGTTTTTATGTTTTTGAGAAGCGAATGTTTTGCATCGTCATTAAATATTCCGTGTACTTGGATGTAATAGTCTATTTTTGAGTTTTCAGGAATTAGATATTTTACTTTTTTTCGGCTTTGAGCAAAGCCGTCAAATATAGTTCCTTGTTTTTGATTTTCGTCTGCGCATTCAATTTGACATTTGTTAGTAATCAAATACCACTGGTTTTGGTATTGATCATTCCAATACTCATAAAGAGAAAAATAGGCTTTCTCTAAGCCGTCATCAAAATTCATAGCAATATCAAAATCGCTTCTGCTCAATGATGCATTTAGCTCTTGGTTCAACTTGTAACAAAGTTGATAGTCTTTTAATGGACTGCATATTCCGATTAGCAGGAAGTCGTAATCATACTCAAAATCGATGCTAATACTCTTTTTTGTCATTTCAAAACAGTCCCATTAGAAACATCGATAAATATAACCAAAAAAACAATCGAAAATCGTTTACACATCAAGAGATTCACAAGCAATTTTTGAAGCAGCTTCTTCTGCCTTTTTCTTTGAACTACCCTGAGCCGTTGCTACATTTTCCCCTGCTAGGTAAAGAGCAATTTTAAAGTTTTTTTTGTGAGATTCTCCGGTTTCTCCCAGTACTTCAAAACGGCAATCTTTATTCTTTTTTTGGGCCCAGTGTAAGAAGTGTTTTTTATAACTGCTTATTTCTTTTTCGAGTTCATGTAGCGAGAAATTGGGGCTTATCATTTTATCAATAATGAAAGCTTTACAAGTAGCGGCCCCTTTATCCAAGTATATTGCAGCAATCAGAGCCTCTAGGGCATTACCAAAAATAGAAGGAGGTGTTTTAATTCCTAGATTAGTTTTCACCAGGACATCTATTTCCAACTTTTTAGCTAAGTCATTTAAAGTCTTACGACGGACTAACTTAGAGCGAATATCCGTTAGGGTGCCCTCATTTTTTTCAGGAAGATTGTGGTATAAGTGTTCAGTGATTACCGTGCTTAGGATCGAATCTCCTAAGAACTCTAACCTTTCGTTGTCTCCATATTTTGAAACATCTACAGAGCTGTGACAAAGCGCTTGATGATAAAGGGATGCATTTTTTGGCTGAAAACCTAATATTGGCGTTAAGTCAAGTGTTAGCTGGTCTGATGGATTTGAAAAAAGCTTCTGAAGCCAATTCATCATTAAGCTTCAAATGCTTTTAAAATGATTGAAGCATTGTGTCCGCCAAAACCAAATGTATTACTCATGATGGCTTTAACTGTTCGTTTCTGAGCTTTGTTGAGCGTGAAATTCAGTTTTGGATCTAAGCCTTCATCAAAATTCTCATTGTTGATCGTTGGAGGTATGATGTTTTTTTGAAGTGCTAAAATAGATGCGATGGCTTCAATAGCACCAGCCGCTCCTAAAAGATGACCTGTCATAGATTTTGTTGAACTGATGTTCAAATCGTATGCGTGAGGTCCGTATACTTCTTTGATGGCTTTAGACTCTGAAATGTCTCCGAGTGGTGTAGAGGTACCATGCACATTGATGTAGTCAATGTCTTCAGGTTTCATTTGAGCGTCATCCAATGCATTTTCCATGACTTTAATGGCACCCAATCCTTCTGGATGAGGAGCCGTAATGTGGTGTGCATCAGCAGATAAACCTCCACCCATAACTTCTGCATAGATTTTAGCCCCTCGTTTTATTGCGTGCTCATATTCTTCGAGAATTAGAGTACCGGCACCTTCACCTAATACAAATCCATCACGGTCTTTGTCGAAAGGTCTGGAAGCTCTTGCGGGATCATCATTTCTTGTTGAAAGAGCCTTTAAAGCATTAAATCCTCCAATACCGGCTTCGTTTACCGCAGCTTCTGATCCGCCCGAGATGATCACATCTGCTTTACCTAAACGAATGTAGTTGAATGCGTCTATAAGAGCGTTCGAAGAGGATGCACAGGCTGATACTGTGGTGAAGTTTGGTCCTCGAAAACCATACTTGATAGAAATCATCCCGCATGCAATATCCGAAATCATTTTTGGAATGAAGAACGGATTAAAACGAGGCGTTCCTTCTCCTTTTGCAAAGGAAGAAATCTCGTCGTAAAAAGTTTTGATTCCACCAATTCCCGAACCCCAAATGACACCAGCTCGATCCGGATCTAATCGATCTAAGTCTAGCTTGGAGTCTTCCATGGCTTCAGCTGTTGCTACCATGGCATATTGGGTGTATGGGTCTTGTTTTCTTGCTTCCTTTCGATCTATGTGATCTGTAGGATTAAAGTCTTTGACTTCACAAGCAAATTGTGTCTTAAATTTTGATGCATCAAAACGAGTTATAGCAGCAGCACCACTGGTGCCTTTAGATAAGGCGTCCCAATAATCTGGTACGTTATTGCCAATTGGAGTTAATGCTCCTAAACCGGTTATAACAACTCTTTTAAGTTGCATAGAATTAAAGTTAAATTAAGCTTTTTCGATGTACTCGATTGCTGATCCTACGGTAGCAATAGATTCTGCTTGATCGTCTGGGATTTGAATATCGAATTCTTTTTCAAACTCCATAATGAGTTCTACGGTGTCTAATGAATCTGCTCCTAGGTCGTTTGTGAAGCTCGCTTCGTTTGTTACTTCGCTTTCATCAACGCCAAGTTTGTCAACAATGATAGCTTTTACTTTAGATGCTACGTCAGCCATGATTTTTAGTTTTGATTAATATTTCGATGCAAAGAAAAATATAAACTTAAAAATAGCCAAATTTTTCGTGTCATGAAATTAGCCTCATCTCATAATCGTAGTTCCTGAAATGTTAGTTACTTTTGTTCTATGATAAGAATTGCAATTTTCGCCTCAGGTTCAGGGTCTAATGCTGAAAATATAATCAGTCATTTTGCTGTAAATGAGAATGTTGAAGTAGCTTTAGTCCTCTCCAATAAGCCCAATGCTTTTGTTCTTGAACGGGCAAAAAAGCATCAGGTTGAGTCTTTAGTTTTTTCTTCAAATGATCTCAATAAGAGCACAAAAGTGCTTGATGCTTTAAAAGAATACAATGTAAGCATTGTAGTTTTAGCAGGATTTTTGCTTAAAATCCCCGATTCGCTCATTCAACACTATCCAAACAAGATTATTAATATACACCCAGCACTTTTACCCAATTATGGGGGGAAAGGAATGTACGGAATGCATGTGCATTGTGCTGTTGTTCAAAACAACGAGTCTACAAGCGGTATTACCATTCATTATGTGAATGAAAATTATGATGAAGGAGCTGTTATATTTCAGGCGACTTGCAATATCGATCCTACGGACAGCCCTGAGGAGGTTCAAGTAAAGGTCCAGGAGCTTGAGGCGCTACATTTCGCTAAAATCATAGAATCGGTGATTGCATGAAAATATTCATCTACACAGATGGCGCAGCATCCGGAAATCCCGGCCCGGGAGGTTATGGAATCGTCATGATATCTGGCAAGCACCGCAAAGAATTAGCGGAGGGGTTTCGTCTAACGACAAACAACAGAATGGAACTTCTCGCTGTTATAGTCGCCTTAGAAAGTATCAAGAACGATGGTGCTGATGTCTTGGTTACGTCAGATTCCAAATACGTTGTTGATTCTGTTGAAAAGGGTTGGGTATTTAATTGGGTGAAGAAGGGCTTTAAGGGGAAAAAGAATCCAGATTTATGGAGGCGTTTTTTACTTATTTACAAAAAACACAAGGTTAAGTTTGAATGGGTTAAAGGGCATAACAATCATCCTGAAAATGAGCGTTGCGATTCTCTGGCTGTTCACGCTGCCTCTAAAGAATTACTGCCTTTAGATAAAGGGTATGAGGACTTTATAAATTTAAATAAAGGGCTTCTTTAGTACGCTAAACGATTTCCAATAAAGCAAAACGCCACATTTACAAATGTGGCGTTTTTAGTGTGTTTATTTGATGATTAAACTTTTGTTAATCCGTTTGTTGTTGGTTTCAGCTTGAAGAATATAAGACCCAGCTGGTAGATGCTCAATGTCAAGGATATGATGCATGTGTCCTTTTTGATGTCTCTTATTTGATTGGTAAATGAGTTTGCCTATGAGGCTGAAAATTGAAATTTTGAGTTCACCATCTGCAACCAAAAAGACTTGAACTTCTGTTTTATGATTCGTAGGATTCGGGAATAATCTTAACGTATGTAATCCTTGAATTTCTTCTTCGGCCTTGAGTCCTGATGCGTATACAATGTTGTCTTTTTGGAAGCCTGAAGAAGGTTTTTCCCATTCAACGTTGATCTCAGTTTTTAACTGTGTTTTCGACGACCATAAAACCAATTTAAAGTCATCGTTTTTATACAAACCATCTTTTGTAGGACTGAGTTCATCATTACCATAGATAGGCATCACCATATCCCCACCCTGATAAGGCATGGCTCCTACCAGTAATCCATTGCTATCGAATACAGCTAGCTCATCAGATTCCTCAGGTTTATCTTCCCACGCATGCTCTGGTATTGCTAAACTCATGTTAGACCCTGTATTTGTAGGAGGGTTAAAGTACTCTAATTCAGTCTTAATTTCTAATACTTCAAACCTGTATTCATACTTGTTTGAGGCGTAATGCAAAACTTGTTCTGACAATACTTTTACTTGATACCCTTGCCCTGGAGTCATCATTCCGATTCCATTAAATTCAAATTCTGGTAGGTAAGCCATTCCTGAGTTATCTTTCACAATAACTAGGTCATCTATACCTGCAAATACATTTGTTGTGGTGGCATCATTAGTTCTCAAATAACCTATCATATTCCAACCTTCAGTGAGGGTAATGGGGTGTTTTTCTGGCTTGGTATATTCACCTTCAATGTAAAGGGTATTGTTTGCTGATAATTTTGTTTGATAGGCATGTCCTGGAATCATGTTGTTAATACCGTCAAAATCATACTCAGGAAGGTAGGCTTGTCCGAGGTTGTTCTTGCTAATGATAACATGCTCGACAAATCGATGAAAAATATTTTTCATTTTCATATTGTCGTGTTTCATAAAGGTGGAGAACATGTTCCATCCCGCTTTAAGTTCTATTTCTTGATTGTTAACTAGTGGTAATGCATTGATGGAAGATAGCGTAGAAATACCATTGGTTTGATAATCATCACTACCTGCATCGACAAAATTAGCTTCAGCTTCAATGGTTATGTTTTCCGAGGCATCCCATACCATCCATTTGAAAGTTTCACCCAGATCAAATCCATCTTTGGTATTCGTAGTTACATCGTCTCCTTGGGCAGGAATGATGGTTGTGGTTCCTTCCCAAGTGGTAAATCCTCCAGAAATCATTTGGCCATTGTGCTCAAAAAATACACCTACTTTATCTCCAAGCTCTAAGGTAGCTCCATTTGATAATTCGCTGTTTAGGCCTTCCGGTAAAATCAGTGTATGATTGATGCCAGTGACTTCGAAGTCCCAATTTACTTCATCGGCGTCATTTGTTTCAACGTTGTAATTGCATGAATCATCCTCAATATCTGCATCCGGGCTGTAATTTTCAGCTTTAGGGTCTGTGCATCCATAAATTGAACACCCAGCGGTTGTGGGGTAGAGCTCGCAATATTCCTCAACACTCATACATTCTGAGCAAGCCAGGCAATTGGCCGTCATTGCCAAGCAACAAACAACGTTGGCGCATTCGTATTCACAAGAGTTGTTATCAATCGTTGCGTATTCTTCGTAATTAGTGGCATTAGGGTCTGTACAACCTTCACAAGCCATTTCGGTACAAGCCCAGAAACCATCAGCATAAGGGTTGAAGCCAGGGTTGCAGACACAACGGTTGCAGCCTTGTTCTATTTCCGAACCAAATGCAAACCATTGGTCATCTTTAGTACACCCAAAATCTGTAACATCATATGAGATGCATTCACCCGTCTTGCAGAAGGTGCCTGGAGGGCAAATTACTTCATTACAGTCGTTACAATCCGCAGTTTCATCACAAACCCATTCGCCCTTTAAAGAGTCTGACATAAATTCACAAAAACAGTTTTTGCATTCGTCCTCAAATACGGATCCTAGTGCGTACAGTAGACCGTCTTCTGCGAAACATCCCGGTTCTACAGGGCCTACACAGTCTCCATTAATGCAAGTGTAACCGGGCATGCAATCCATTACGGCACAGGGGTCTATGCATGGCTCTGAACTCAATTTAGCATCGTAATTGTAATCGCTGTTATTTAAGCAATTAGGGTTTGCTGTACTTTCCTCGCAAGAGCATGGACAAAACTCAGCTAAGGTGATTTCTTGTTCGACTTCAAAGCCAAGTAAGTAAGCATAATCGGAAAGGTTTGTGTTGCAGTCTAAACCGAACATTTCGATGGCCTTCAAAGCAACATCACAGTTGTTTACGCCAAAAACTTCACCATAGTGGACAAGCTCTTCGAACTTGTTCTCGCATACTTCTGGGCAATCAGGACAGCATTGTCCATTGGTGTAAATTGGATTCTCACAGCTCGGTTCTTCACAAGCGAATGCTTCACATAGAAGTTCGCCTTCAATACACGAGCAGAACGTACAATCATCTAGATTCCATTCAGCACCATTGCTGTAATATACGCCTGCTTCATCGAAACAACTGGTTTCATCCGGGCAGGTAGGACAGCATTCTCCTTCTTTGTATATGGGGTTGTCGCAATTTGCTGGAGCACAATCAATGACGGCGCAATAGATTTCTCCTTGCTCGCAAGAACAGAACGTACAATCGTCTGATTTCCATTCTTCGCCATTACTGTAGTAGGTTTCGGTTTCGTCATAGCAACCTTCTTCCTCGGGGCAGGTAGGACAGCAGGTGTCGTCATAGTAAATAGGGTTCTCACAATAAGGCTCCATGCACATTATGGATGCACATACGATTTGCTCACCTTCGCAGAAACAAGTGGTGCAAGCATCCTCATTCCAACTTTCACCTTCTGCATAATATTTTTTTTCTTCGTCATAACAGCCTTTTGGCTCTATTTCACACGCTCCTTCTGAAACGATTTCCACCCCTTTGCAGCTTGCTTCACAATCGTTTCCATAGGTTTTCCCATCAGCTCCACATACGGGGTCATATTCTTCGGTGCAAATGCAACTCTCAGTTTCACACGCTCCTTCTGAAACGATTTCCACCCCTTTGCAGCTTGCTTCACAATCGTTTCCATAGGTTTTCCCATCAGCCCCACAAACTGGGGAATAGACCATCGGACAGATACAGTTTTCGTTTTCAATGACTTCGAAAACTGTTTCAATGACTTCAATGATATCTCCTGTCCATGGATTGGTAAGATTTACTGTAATAAGATATTCTCCCAGATCATAATCTTCAGGATTCCCTGAAACGTTGAGGTAATATTTTAAAATACTCTCAAAGTCGGTCTCCTTCTCGATAATTTCCGTTACAATAGATACTTCAGCCCATTCTGGGAATTCTCCAATTGACCAACCCGGTATATCTGATATTTCTTGTGGGTATGAGCCAAGAAGGAAAGAATCTAAAAATACGGAACCTGTTTCTAAGTAAACCCTGTTGTTTTGTGCTTGAATATTATGTGAAAAAAAGCTGCTAACGATCAGAAATAACATGCAAAACATTGCAGATAGTTTTCCTTGGTTAAGTGATTTAATTTTATTCATCTGGAGAGAAGATTAATTTCTATAACAAATATAGTTAAAATATGTTAGATGCTACTGTATTTCAAGGCTTTAGAAATTTACTGGTATAGCTATTGGTCTGTATTAAGTGAATGTAACAGCAGAATTATGCACGATCGAATAACAATTGTGATTGCTTTTTTGAAAGAAGTTTGTATCGAAGATAGCTTATAGATTATCATCTGGATCAACCCAATCGCCATGATCTTTTATTAAGTCTATCAGTGCATCCACAGCAGCTTCAGATTCGATGTTTCGTTGAACGACTTCTTTTTCTTTGTATAGAGTGATCTTACCAACACCCGTACCTACGTATCCATAATCGGCATCTGCCATTTCACCCGGTCCATTTACGATACAACCCATAATTCCGATTTTAAGACCTTTTAGGTGGCTTGTCTTGGAGCGGATTTTTGCTGTTGTTTCTTGGAGGTCAAAAAGTGTTCGCCCACAACTTGGGCACGAGATGTATTCTGTCTTGGAAATCCGTGTTCGAGTAGCCTGAAGAATCCCAAAAGCAGTGTGCATTTTCATTTGGTCACTTCCACAGGTTCCAGCTTGAATAAACGTACCATCTCCAAGTCCATCAAGTAACAACGCACCGATATCCGTTGATGCCTGTAACTGAAACTCTTCTTCGGATAAATTCATATAGCTTCTGCCAATAATTACCGGCGTATGACAATCTGAATTCATCAATTCAAGGATCAACCTTCGTTGCTCAGACATGGCGTGTTTGTTGCTCGTTTCAATAACCAAAACAACTCGTGTATCTGTTTTTAGTTTTGAAATCAATTCGTCATTCACCTCATTTAAATTGGTGCGGATGAAGTTCAAATCAGCAGACAATTCTACCCCAACTAAATAGCTGCTTGCTTCCAGGATAGGAAAACAACGTTCTCCTTGGTTATTTAACCAAGTTTTGTGGTTGTAGATGACGCCTAATGTACCCGGGATGGCAAAATCAATCGTGTTGTCTCCAGTAAATACATAATCACAAGCCATGTCTGCAATATTCCACTTGTCAAGCGGGACGGAATAATGATAACCTTGGGAGAATAGCCCTGCAGGAGTTATTTTGTTCTTTTTGTGTAGGTCAGCAATGACTATGGGTACATTTTTACCACCTATATTAAAGACCTCATAGGTCTGTCTTTTCGTGTATTCAAAGGGGTTGATCGGGATGGTATCGATCGATTGAATTTCATCGTGAGGCAGTCTTTTCAAGTACCGATCTACGAGTGTTTTTGCAACTGGAATTTCAAATTCAGGTTCTTCAGTCAACGAAACTCTGACCGTGTCTCCAATGCCGTCCTCAAGGAGTGTTCCTATTCCAACAGCCGATTTTATCCTGCCATCTTCGCCTTCTCCTGCTTCGGTAACACCTAGGTGAAGCGGGTAACTCATTCCTTCAGCTTCCATTTTATTGATGAGCAGGCGGTAGGCCTGAACCATAACTTGAGGGTTACTGGCTTTCATGGAAATGATGACGTTGTGATAGTCTAAAGACTTGCAAATGCGTAAAAATTCTAAGGCAGATTCGACCATTCCCAGCGGGGTATCTCCGTATCGGCTTAAAATTCGGTCGGAAAGTGAACCGTGATTCGTTCCAATTCGCATGGCAGTTCCTTCATCCTTGCATATTTTCACCAGTGGAGTGAAACGTTTGGCGATACGATCTAATTCCGATTGATAGCTTTCCTCGGTATAGTCAATCTCCTGAAATTTCTTTTTATCTGCATAATTGCCTGGATTTACTCGTACTTTTTCAACAATACGAGCCGCTATTTCCGCTGCAGTAGGCGTAAAGTGAATGTCAGCGACTAAAGGAGTTTTGTACCCCTTTTTAAGAAGCTCATTTTTTATGTTTTTTAGATTTTCAGCTTCTTTTTTACCGGGGGCCGTAATACGGACCAATTCACAGCCGGCATCAATCATGCGTATGGACTGCGCAACTGTAGCCTCAGTATCCATGGTGTCTGTGGTTGTCATGGATTGCAGACGTATTGGGTTGTCACCTCCAACACCAATGCTTCCAATTTTCACTTCATGACTTTTGTATCTTTGGTAAGCGGTTAAGCTCTTGCAGTACTTTTGATTTGACTTCATTGCGCCAAATTTCGGTAATTCTAGTTAGATGTCAACGATTTATTTTCAAAAGCATGTAAATAATATGTGCTGTTTGTTTGATGTCTGGTTTTAGACATCGCTTTTAGCTGATTAACGAATGTTGTTCTTTTACTTTTTTCGGCAGCTTTTTGATGACAAGATCATACGAGTGATTGATGAGCTTATGGATTATATTTTTTGGTATTTCACCATTTAAAGCCATGGTGTTCCAGTGTTTTTTGTTTGAATGATACCCGGGAATGATTGACTCATAACGTTCTCTGAGATCGATGGCCTTCTCTGGATCGCATTTCAGGGTAATGCGGAGAGGAAGCGCATTTAAATTTGTTGCGAGATAAATTTTGCCAGCTACTTTGAAGACTAAAGTGTTGTCGTCAAAGGGGAACCCTTCTGTTGTTGCTTTTTTTGAGAGGCAATATTGCCTGATACTTTCAATGTCCAAACTTTATTTATTAAAGATTATTTCTAAATTTAAGAACTAAATTCCGAATTATGAATCATTCAGACGCTCTTAAAAAGATCAACTTAAAAGAACTTGAGGAGAAAATAGAAAGCAACCACAACAAGATAAAAAGCATCAGAGCGATTACCTATGTGTTTGATGTATTCATTATTTTGGTTGCTGGCTTATATGTTTTTGATGTGAATTTCTCCAAGTGGTTGATGGTGCCTGCTGCGTCATCTGTATTGCTTCATTCATGCCTCGCGACTCTGTACGAGAGAAGGTTTTTGATGAAACAGCAAGAGGTAAATTTAAAAGTCCTTAAAAAATAAAGAACTTAAAATCCCTTTAAATTTCACAGCGCACCTTTGTTCTTTGATGATTGTTATATAGGATCATGAAAAAAGGGCATGTAAATCTACACACCCTTTTTATTTCATATTTTGAGATGCCTTATAAATCGAAACCTATATCCTTACGATAGTATTTTCCTTCGAATTTAACTTTTTCTGCATTGGCAAATGAGTTCGATAGGGCCTCGTTCATAGTGTCTCCAAAAGAAGTAATAGCCATGACGCGACCGCCGTTAGTTTGTACTTCATTACCAACTTGTTTGGTGCCAGCATGAAAAACAATGGAGTCTTTAATCGTCTCGATTCCCGTCATAACTTTGCCTTTTTCATAAGCCTCAGGGTAACCCCCTGATACCATCATGACTGTTGTCGCAAATCGAGGGTCTAACTCAAGTGTTTTTTCATTCAACGTACCATCTCCAACGGCTTTGAACAATTCCAATAAATCAGATTTAATACGAGGTAACACAGCTTCTGTCTCTGGGTCACCCATCCTAACGTTATATTCAATAACAATTGGTTCATTGTCTACATTGATTAACCCTATAAAGATGAATCCTTTGTACGGAAGTTTGTCTTTTTTGAGTCCTTCAACGGTTGGTTTTACGATACGTTCCTCAATTTTTTGCATCAGCACATCATCTGCAAACGGAACCGGTGAAATAGCGCCCATACCTCCAGTGTTTAAGCCGGTATCTCCTTCACCAATACGCTTGTAGTCTTTGGCTGTAGGAAGAACCTTGTAGTTGCTTCCGTCGGTTAGAACAAAAACAGAAAGTTCAATTCCGTCTAAAAATTCTTCGATAACTACTTTGGTACTTGCTGCTCCAAATTTAGCTTCGGTAAGCATTTCTTTCAATTCGGACTTTGCCTCTTTTAAAGAGTCTAAGATGAGGACACCTTTTCCAGCAGCCAGTCCATCCGCTTTGAGAACATAGGGAGCTTTTAGTGTCTCTAAAAAAGCATAACCCTCCTCTAAATTTTCAGAGGTAAAAGTCTGGTATGCAGCTGTTGGAATGTTGTGTCTGAATAAAAATTTCTTTGCAAAATCTTTAGATCCCTCCAATTCGGCTCCAGCTTTTTGAGGACCAATAACGGGGATCTCCTTTAACTCGGCATCATCGAGAAAGAAATCGTGAATTCCTTTTACTAAAGGATCTTCCGGGCCTACCACCACGAGATGAATCTCTTTCTCTAGACAAAGTGATTTTACAGCAGAAAAATCATCTGCTTTGATGTTGACATTTTCACCCAAAGTACCAGTACCAGCATTGCCGGGAGCGATGTAAAGTTTTGTTAATAGTGGGCTCTGTGATAATTTCCAGGCGAAGGTATGTTCGCGACCCCCGGAACCTAATATGAGTACATTCATCTTATAGTGGGATATTTCCGTGTTTCTTTTTTGGTAGTTTGACTACTTTATTTTGGAGCATGGTAAATGCCTTTATCAATTTTTGACGCGTTTGTGAAGGTTCAATAACTTCGTCTATATAGCCTCGTGCAGCAGCATTATAAGGATTTGCAAACAAATCGGCATATTCTTGTTCTTTTTCTTTCCATTTGGCTTCCTGATTTTCAGCTTCCTTAATTTCTTTCTTGAAGATAATTTCAGCTGCTCCTTTAGCTCCCATTACGGCTATCTCAGCGGTTGGCCATGCATAATTCATGTCGGCCCCGATATGCTTGGAGTTCATGACATCGTATGCGCCTCCGTAAGCTTTTCTCGTGATGATTGTAATGCGGGGTACAGTGGCTTCAGCGAAGGCATATAAAAGTTTCGCCCCATGTGTAATGATTCCATTCCATTCTTGGTCTGTACCTGGTAAGAATCCTGGCACATCTTCCAAGACCAGTAAGGGTATGTTAAAACAGTCACAGAATCGCACAAAACGAGCTCCTTTTTTTGAGGCTTCAATATTTAGAACCCCTGCTAAGAAGGCAGGTTGATTTGCGACCAACCCAATGGACCTTCCTCCAATACGAGCAAAGCCGCAAACGATATTTTCTGCGTAATTTTTGTGTACCTCAAAGAAAGAGTCTTCATCTACAACACCCTTTATAATGGCCTTGATATCATAAGGTTGGTTTGGGTTTTCAGGAATGGCATTGTTTAATAGTTCTCTATTTTCATTGGTAGATGTGTATGCCTGTTTTGGAGCTTCTTCTTCACAGTTTTGAGGAATGTAGGAAAGCAGCTTTTTGAGATTGTCAATCAACACGACTTCGTTTGCGCATGAGAAATGTGCAACACCTGATTTTGAGGAATGTGTTGAAGCTCCCCCCAATTCTTCAGAGCTAACCTCCTCATGGGTAACTGTTTTTACGACGTTCGGGCCGGTAACAAACATGTATGAGGTATCTTCCACCATCATGATAAAGTCTGTTAGAGCGGGAGAGTATACGGCACCTCCTGCACAAGGGCCCATGATGGCAGACAGCTGAGGAATAACTCCGGATGCAAGTGTGTTTTTGTAGAAGATATCTGCATAACCTCCTAAGGAAACAACTCCTTCTTGTATACGAGCGCCCCCTGAATCATTTAAGCTAATGATGGGCGCCCCATTTTTCATGGCAAGATCCATAATTTTGCAAATCTTTTCTGCGTGCGCTTCGGCTAGTGACCCACCCATAACGGTAAAGTCTTGTGCATAGACATAAGTCAAACGATTGTTCACCGTGCCGTATCCAGTTACAACGCCATCTCCTAAGTATTTTTGCTTATCGAGTTCAAAATTTGTTGATCGATGCGTAACGAGCATTCCAATTTCCTCGAAAGATCCCTCGTCGAGAAGAAAGTGTAAGCGCTCTCGAGCTGTTAGCTTTCCTTTGTTGTGTTGTGCATCAATTCTTTGATCTCCTCCTCCTTTGTGAGCTTCTTTTATCTTAGCATTAAGTGCTTTTATTTTATTTTTCATTACGCAGTATTAATCGAGTTTAAGAACGGCCATAAATGCAGATTGTGGGATTTCCACATTACCTACTTGACGCATTCTCTTTTTACCTTTTTTCTGCTTTTCTAATAACTTTCTTTTACGTGAGATATCTCCCCCATAACATTTAGCGGTTACATCTTTTCGGAGAGCTTTTACGGTTTCACGAGAAATAATTTTAGCTCCAATAGCTGCTTGAATTGCAATGTCAAATTGCTGTCTTGGAATGAGCTCTCTTAGTTTTACGCATATTTTTTTACCAATGTTATGAGCATTATCTCTGTGAATAAGAGCAGAGAGTGCGTCTACCTGATCACCGTTTAATAGAATGTCCATTTTCACCAGATTAGACTGCTGATAACCGATGGGTTGATAATCAAAAGAAGCATATCCTCGGGAGATGGTTTTTAGTCGGTCGTAGAAGTCGAATACAATTTCAGCTAGCGGTAATTCAAAACTTAATTCTACACGGTCTGTAGAAAGATAAACTTGATTTTTAAGCACCCCACGTTTTTCGATACACAATGTAATGATCGCTCCAATATACTCCGATTTGGTAATGATTTGAGAAGTAATATAGGGTTCTTCAACTTTTTCAATGACGGAAGGATCGGGTAAGTCTGATGGGTTATTTACCAACAGTTTTTCATCATTTTTAGAGTAAGAATAATACGATACGTTGGGTACCGTGGTAATAACAGTCATGTCAAACTCTCTTTCTAGACGTTCTTGAATGATTTCCATGTGAAGCATTCCTAGAAACCCACATCGAAAGCCAAATCCTAAAGCCGCTGATGACTCAGGTTCAAAAGTAAGCGAGGCATCGTTTAATTGTAATTTCTCCATTGAGTTTCGAAGCTCTTCGTAATCCTCCGTATCTACAGGGTAAATTCCTGCAAAAACCATGGGCTTTACGTCTTCAAAACCTTCAATTGGCTTATCGCAAGCCCTCTCTGTGTGAGTGATGGTATCTCCAACCTTAACTTCGTTAGCGACTTTGATTCCTGAAATGATGTAACCTACATCACCCGCTTTTATTTCTTTACGAGGCTCTTGGTCGAGCTTTAGTGACCCAATTTCATCGGCAAAATATTCCTTGCCGGTGGCAAAGAATTTTACTTTATCTCCTTTGCGAATGGTTCCATTAACGATTTTGAAATAGGCTTCAATACCCCTGAATGGGTTAAACACAGAGTCGAAAATTAGGGCTTGTAGAGGTTCTTTATCATCTCCTTCTGGCGACGGTACTCGCTCAACAATAGCTTCCAGAATTTCTTGAATTCCAACGCCCGTTTTGGCACTGGCTGGAATGATTTCTTTAGCATCACATCCAATCAAATCAATTATTTGATCTTTCACCTCTTCTGGATTCGCACTAGGTAGATCAATCTTGTTGAGGACAGGGATAATTTCTAAATCGTTTTCTAGAGCCAAATACAAATTTGAAATGGTTTGGGCCTGAATCCCTTGAGCTGCATCAACAATCAGTAATGCTCCTTCGCAGGCAGCAATTGATCGAGAAACTTCATAAGAGAAATCTACGTGACCTGGCGTGTCAATAAGGTTAAGTCTGTAGGTTGTTTCTTTGTAGAGAAACTCCATCTGAATGGCATGGCTCTTGATTGTTATACCACGTTCCCGCTCGAGGTCCATGTTATCCAGGAGTTGGTTCTGAGATTCTCGTTCAGTTACCGTTTGGGTGTGTTCCAAAAGTCGGTCGGCCAATGTGCTTTTGCCATGGTCGATGTGTGCAATGATGCAAAAGTTGCGGATGTTTTCTTGTTTCATTACTGCAAAACTAAGCTATTTGGTGCAAATACTAAATTGCTACAGCGGTTAAAAAAAGTTATATTTGTCGTTTTGTCAAGCAAAATAAACTTTACGATTATTACTCAAACAAGTGAGTATCGGTCTTACAATATGAAAAATTTACTCTTTATTTTTTGTGCATTAATTGCATGTCACATCTTAGCCCAAGAGAGCAACGATTGTCAGTATTCTGTGGGAATAGAGTCCAGCGATTGGATTAATCCTCTCAGAGAATTAGATGCTTGTAATGATTTTGATTTGCGGGCTGTAAGCAATGATCCAGAAAGTGATTCATCTTTTGAATGGAGCTATGTTAACAGTTCATCTTCGGATCCTATTGTGATATCTGACCAACGAGATTTTACGTATGAATTTTCTCAGTTAGGTGTGTATCCATTGCGTCTTCGCGCTGTCGATAAGAACGGATGTGTTGCCTACGATTCTCTTACTGTTATTTATGATAATCCTGGTGTGGCCACCTCTAATTTTTATTACAACCTGGGGACGGAACTTCTCCCAGACACCCATAAAATTTGTTCCTTAGACTCTCTAGTAATTTCTCCTCAGATTATAGACGCGGGTACTGCAACAAATTTTTTTAAACCCGTTTCATGGGATGATGTGGTGGGGAGTGTAGACTTTATTGATGGAATTTTCTTGCCGGACGGTGAGGGGGTTTCTTATGAAACAGAATTTGAAATTACAGGATTTGATCCTGCAACCACAATTTCTTTAGCCGATTCCATTGAGGTGTGTGTCAATATTGAGCATTCCTGGTTGGGGGACTTAGAAATGTATCTGATATCTCCTGACAATAAGGAGGTACAACTGTTTGAGGATATAGGAGAAAATGACGAATATTTTTTGGGCCTTCCCATCGATAATGATCATCATCTTGACCGTGAATTAATTGTTGCAGGGGAATGCTGGGAGTACTGTTGGTCTTTAGATCCCGAATTTGAGGTTATAACCAATGAATTGGACAACACCGTCGGGAAATCATTGATTTCTGGCACGTATGACCCTTCTGGTAATTTACTAGACTTTGTTGGGTCGCCTGTTAATGGAGTTTGGGCTCTGAGAATCACCGATAACTTGGCAAAGGATAATGGCTTTATTTGCGGATGGAAGTTGTCTGTTAATGTTGGGGATGGTAATGATTTTCTCAATCCTAAGGTTTTGGAATATCGTTGGGACTGTCCTGAAGATCCTGAGTCCATTTTACGTGTGGATTCCACACAATTGGTCGTGCAACCTTCGATTTCAGGTGTACACACTTATGTAATGACGGTCACGGATAATTACGGTTGTGATTACCAAAACCAATTTGAACTTGATGTATACGAGGCCCCGAAAGTTTCAAAACTGGGAGGAGATTTGATTTGTGATAAGGATGTTAATTTATTCGGAGAACGGTACATAGATCAAAATTCTGTTTTGTGGGAGGTAATTTCGGATCAAGGTACATCTCAATATGATTTTTTCCCAAGCTCTAATTGGCGAACACCAAAATTTACGGCTACTGATTTTGAAACCTATCAGTTGAAATTTACCGATCAGGTGTGTGAAACCTCAGATACTCTAGAGCTTAATTTTGAGCAAAAACTTCCTGTAGTGACCTATGAGCCTTTGGTTCGTGACGAAAGGGTCAGCACCGTAAAGGTAGCGTCGTGGGGTATCGAAGATCAATGGGACTTTATTGCAGGACCAGTTGTGGCTGATTTCTCTGAACAAACAGCACTAGAAACGGAAGTTTCAGTGTCGGAATACGGGGATTATACGCTTTCGTATTCTGGCTGTGATACCACGGTAGCTTTTAATATTCTTTTCATGGAAGATTTGGAAGTTTCAAATGTAATTAGCCCCAATGGCGACGGTATTAATGATGCATTTGAAATAAAAGATCTTACGGAAGAATTTTACTCTTACAGTAACATGAGCATATTCAACCGATGGGGCGATGAGGTGTACCGAAATGGCGCCTACGGCCTTGATGGCAATTGGTGGAACGGTGAGTCCACGCATCAAAACGATGTGCTTTCAAGAGGGGCTTATTTTTATGTTCTTAAGGTAGGCAATAAGGTAACCAAGAACGAAGAGATTTATCGAGGGACGATTCAGTTGTATCGATGATTTAGCCCGCCTTTTGTTCTGATAAATCGATTAGTTTTTTTCGAATAACGTCATAAACTTTTTTCAATTCTTCAGCAGTGATGCAGTATGGAGGTAATACGTAAATGACATTTCCTAAGGGCCTTAGCAAAACCCCCTCATTCAAGAAGTCTTTGTAAAGTTTTTGGCGCATGGTGCTTGCATACCCTGATGAATCTGCTTTTAATTCGATGGCCAAGACGGTTCCTGTAAATCGAATATCGTTTATGATGTCAAAAGATTTTAGACTTTCTGCAAACTCCTCATGATTGAGGCTTATTCTTTTGATGGCTTCTTGACATTCTTTTTTTTCTAGTAATTCTAAACTAGCAAGTGCTGCTGCACAGCCTATTGGATTTCCTGTAAATGAATGCCCATGTAAAAAGGCTTTCTGAATGTCTTCCCCCAAGAAAGCGTCATAGATTGCTTGGGTACAGCTGGTTAGCGATAATGGAAGCGTGCCACCGGACAAACCTTTGGACATGCATATGAAGTCGGGCTTTGCTTCTATTTGGTTTACGGCAAATGTGGTGCCCGTTCTCCCAAACCCTGTCATTACTTCATCCGCAATACACAGGATGCCAGAATCGTTACATATTTGCAATAGTTTATTGAGTGTTTCAGGCTTGTACATTCGCATACCTGCTGCTCCTTGGATTAGAGGCTCAAAAATAAAAGCTGCGACATCGCCTTTTGCAATCTCAGACCTTAGGGATTTGATGGCAGCTTTTTCGTCCTTCGGGAAAGGAATGTGTGTACTTTCAAAAAGTAAGTCTGTGAATGGAGCCGAGAAAATACTTCTAGCTCCAGCCGACATGGCACCAAAAGTTTCCCCATGGTATGCTCCATCTAAAGCGATGAATCGTGTTTTATTTTCCCCCTTATTTCTCCAATACTGCACACTCATTTTTAAAGCAATCTCAACAGCAGAGGAGCCGTCTCCAGAAAAGAAAAATTTTGCTTGATTGCTGGGTAAATGGTGTGAAAGTTTTTCGCAGAGACTAACGGCGGGTTGATGCGTAAATCCTGCAAATACTACGTGTTCAAGTTCTTGCATTTGCTCGAACACCTTTTTTGCAATATATGGATGGCTGTGTCCATGAAGATTTACCCACCATGAGGATATGGCGTCAATGTAACTGTTACCCGAATCGTCGATGAGTAACGAGCCTAACCCTTTTACGATGGGAAGTGCAGGTTCAGCCGTCTTCATTTGAGTGAAAGGGTGCCAAATGTATTTTTGATCTTTTTTTACCAGACTCATCTTATAGGTTCGTTGTAATAAATACTAAATTAAGTTGTTCTTCAATTCTTCTGCTACTGAATGAATGCGACTTTTGTTTACGACGTCGAGCTCATCAATCCTTCCTAATACTTTAACATCACTCATTTTACTAATGATTGTTTCGGTGTCTTTGTTTTCATTGCCATTAAATAAAATTCCTTTAATGGATATGTTTCGTTGTTTCAGAACATCAATACTCATGAGAGTATGATTGATACTTCCCAAGTAATGACGGGAGACTAAAATGACCTCAACATCTAGCGTTTCGATTAGGTCAAGAATGGTGTCCTTGCTATTAAGAGGCACCAGTAGTCCTCCTGCACCTTCAATGATGAGGTGGTTGTTTGTTTTAGGTGCCTTTATTAATGAGAGGTCAATTTCAATACCGTCTCGTTCCGCTGCTGCATGTGGAGACATGGGCTGGTTTAAGCGATATGATTCAGGGTGAAATACGGATGTATTGTTGTCGACTAAGCCCTTTACCGTTAGTTGGTCGCTGTTGTTTAGCTCTCCTGCTTGAACCGGTTTCCAGTAGTCTGCAGCTAAAGCCTGTGTAAGAATTGCTGAAGCAACTGTTTTTCCAACTTCAGTACCAATGCCTGTTACAAAATATCGCTTCATGGTATTAATTTTTCTAAGCACTTCACACATGTTTTTATTTCTTCCTCCGTATTGAAACTGTGGATGCATATTCGAATTCTTTCAGCCTCTTGTTGAACGGTAGGGTGGAGTATAGCTCTAATGTCCAAACGTTTATTTTGTAATTCGGTTTCAACTCTTCTTACGTTTTCATTACCCGGGACTAAAATACATTGAATAGGACTTGAGCTCGGGATTAATTTCGCTTTTAGCTTTTTTGAAAGTAAAGATTGAAACAAACGGATGTTGTGATGAAGTTTATTTATGACTTCGTCTGCATCAATGAGTCTTTCATAGGCACATTCAATGGTATTTAAGTTGTGTTCTGAGAGCGCTGTGGTGTAGATGAAAGAACGTGCAAAGTTGATTAAATATGTTCGAAACTCATTGGAGCCAAGAACAATGGCTCCATGAGAGCCCATCGCTTTCCCAAAAGTGTGAATCCGAGCAAAGATCCTTGATTCGACCCCAAGAGTTTGCGCCAATCCTAATCCATGTTTTCCGACGACACCTGTCGCATGAGCTTCGTCAAGAATAACACTCGCTTCGAACTTCTCACACAATTCAATAATTTTTTTCAAGGGAGCTTCATCTCCATCCATAGAGTAAACAGATTCAATGGCCACTAAGACATGTCCTTCGGCTCTTTGGAGTTTCTTTTCTAAAGAAGAAACATCGTTGTGTTGAAAAGAAAAAGATCGAGCGTTAGAGAGGCGAATGCCATCCCTTATGCTGGCATGGATGTATTGATCGTAAATAATGGTATCACCTTTGTCTGCGATACAAGAAAACAGCCCAATATTTGCATCATAACCAGAATTGAAAATTAAGCCAGCTTCCGCATGGTGTAATTTGGCAATTTTTTGTTCTAAAATTTCAAATTGAGATGAGTTGCCGCTGATTAAACGGGAACCGGTAGCTCCATGATGAGCCAACTTGTTTACAGAGGGTATTTTTGCAAAACCCAAATAGTCATTCGAACAAAAGTCAATTAAGTCATTGTTTACCTTCAGAGATCGCAAACTGTTTTGCTCCTCACGAAGAGATAACTTTTTTAGGATTTTATCTTTTATGTTGCGTTTCATGATGTTGCAAAGATAGAAATCTTGTAGATAAAAAAAGGGGCTTGAAGAAGCCCCTTTTTTTTGTGATTACATCCAAATGATTTAGTCAGCCAGAACGATGATTTTGTTGTTTTGCATTTCGACAACGCCTCCTTGTATTTCAAAAGACTCTGTTTTACCCTGGTCCAATGCTATTGAAATTTCACCAGTTGTTAAAGTTGAAATGATAGGAGCGTGATTGTTTAAAATCTCAAAGCCGCCATCTGTGCCAGGTAGCTTGATGGATTTAACTTCACCTTCAAATAATTTCGCGTCGGGAGTGATAATTTCTACAACCATTTTAATTTATTTATGCTTTAGCTTCAGCTAAGAGTTTATTCCCTTTTTCAATCGCCTCTTCAATCGATCCAACAAGGTTGAAGGCTGCTTCTGGCAAGTGGTCTAATTCACCGTCAAGAATCATTTTAAAACCTTTAATAGTATCTTCAATGCTTACATAAACACCTTTTAGTCCTGTAAACTGTTCTGCTACATGGAAAGGTTGTGATAAGAAACGTTGAACACGACGAGCGCGGTGAACGGCTTGTTTGTCCTCTTCAGACAATTCATCCAATCCTAAGATGGCGATAATATCTTGAAGTTCTTTGTAACGTTGAAGAATCTCTTTTACGTCTTGAGCACATCCATAATGTTCATCACCCAAAACTTCTGGGCTAAGAATACGTGAAGTAGAATCTAATGGGTCTACCGCCGGGTAAATTCCCAATTCTGCAATTTTACGAGACAATACGGTTGTTGCATCCAAGTGGGCGAATGTAGTCGCTGGAGCAGGGTCAGTAAGGTCATCGGCAGGAACATAAACCGCTTGAACAGAAGTAATAGATCCGTTTTTAGTTGATGTAATACGTTCTTGCATGGCTCCCATTTCTGTAGCAAGGGTAGGTTGGTATCCTACGGCAGATGGCATACGACCCAATAAGGCAGATACCTCAGAACCCGCTTGTGTGAAACGGAAAATGTTATCAATAAAGAATAAGATGTCACGTCCAGCACCATCACCTTCACCATCACGATAATATTCGGCTAGTGTCAAACCTGAAAGTGCGACACGAGCACGTGCTCCTGGAGATTCATTCATCTGCCCAAAAACCAAAGTAGCTTGTGAGTTAATCATCTCTTTAGGATCTACTTTTGTAAGATCCCAACCACCTTTTTCCATGTCTTCTTCAAACTCTTTACCGTATTTGATTACGCCAGATTCGATCATCTCACGTAGAAGGTCATTTCCTTCACGAGTACGCTCACCTACTCCGGCAAATACCGAAATACCATCATGGCCTTTGGCAATGTTGTTGATCAACTCCATAATCAGTACTGTTTTACCTACACCGGCACCACCGAAAAGACCAATTTTACCACCTTTGGAGTAAGGCTCAACGAGGTCAATTACTTTAATTCCTGTGAATAAAACTTCTGAGGAAGTAGATAAGTCTTCAAATCTTGGAGCTTCGCGGTGTATAGGATAACCACCTTCTTTGCTCAGTTCACCGATCCCATCAATGGCATCTCCAACAACGTTAAACAATCTACCTTTAATTTCCTCACCAATAGGCATCAGGATAGGAGCTCCGGTTGAAACAGCTTCATTCCCTCTACTTAAACCATCTGTTGAATCCATGGAAATAGCACGAACAGTGTCTTCTCCAATGTGTTGTTGGCATTCAAGAATGATTTTCTTACCATTGTCTTTTGTAATTTCAAGAGCATCAAAGATGTCCGGTAGGCTGCCTTTGCTGCTGTCGAATTTAACGTCGACTACAGGGCCGATAATTTGAACGATTTTTCCGATATTTTTTGACATCGTAAAATATATTTTGTTGAATAATAGATATTCCTTGTTTCGGGCGCAAATTTATCGAATTTTATTTAATTAGATATTAGTCTTCCCTTTTTTTATTTTACTAATTTTGGTATCGCCATTAGACCTTGTTGTCAATGTTTTTAGTTACTGAGAATAAAATCGTTAGATTTCTGTCTGTGAAAATATATCATTCTATTGAATCGTTTGAAAAAGTAAAGAATGCCGTGGTTACTACTGGGACTTTTGATGGGGTTCATCTGGGGCATTTAAAAATCATTAATCGTCTGCGCAAAATAGCTAAGGCAATAGATGGTGAGACGGTATTGTTAACTTTTTCTCCACACCCCAGAATTGTTTTGTTTTCTGATAACAGTCTCAAACTCATTTTGACTAAAAGTGAAAAAATTGATCTTTTGAGGAAGGCTGGTATTGACCATTTGATCATACACCCCTTTTCGAGAGAATTTTCGAGGTTATCCTCTGTTGAGTTTGTTCGAGATATATTGGTTAATAAACTGGCTACAAGTAGATTGGTGATTGGGTACGATCATCATTTTGGTAGAAATCGGGAAGGGAGTTTTGAACATCTAAGAGAATTCGGTCCCTTGTACGGCTTTCAAGTAGAAGAAATATCGGCACAAGATGTTGAAGAGGTCTCTGTAAGTTCAACAAAGATTCGTAAGGCGCTAGAATCTGGGGATGTTAAAACAGCTCGTGCTTATCTTACTCATGATTTTTGCTTGTCTGGAATTGTCGTGAAGGGAAATCATTTGGGTCATAAAATTGGATTTCCGACGGCAAACATTAAAGTGATGGACTCGCACAAACTTATTCCAGCAAATGGGGTTTATGCGGTGCGAGTTTTGGTCAGAGGAAAAGAGTATAAAGGGATGTTGAATATTGGGATTCGCCCGACAATAGATGATTCAGACAAAACCATTGAAGTGCACATTATCGACTTTGACGAAGAGATTTATGGGGAAGACGTACGTGTTTTTTTTATTGAGTGGGTTCGAGAAGAACAAAAATTTGATAGCTTGGAAGCGCTCAAGAATCAGCTTATTCAAGATAAAATTGAGGTTTTGAAATAAGGTGTACTTCTCGACAAACATGTATACGGTTAATGCGTAACAAGGGTTACAATCAGGTTTTCTATGTTTTCAAATTCGACATTAAAAACGGTATCTATGTAAGACGCTTTCAAGGGTTCCATTTTATCAACCCGAATGTCTTTTTTGTAATCAAGTTTTGGGTTTCCAGTATACTTTAAAATGGACTCTTTAGTTCCCCATAGTTTACATGCCAAGTCCAGAGAAGGATTACATTGAAACTTATCGTATTCTTTTGTTGAAAGAATTCGAGGTAAAACAGTAAGCAATTTTTCTGATGGCATTTCAATATCTATTCCCAATCGCTGATCTCCTAGGGCAATGGCAATGAAGTTTTTACTGTGTGAAATAGAGATGTGTTTGTTCCCTTGAATGTAGGGTTGTCCGCTATCTAAATGTTGCAGTGTTGTTTCATTTCCGAAGATCGATTTTACAGCGCTTCGCGTGGCAATAAATTCTATTTTTCTTTTTTCGCTTTTGATCTTTGCAAGTGCCAGAAGTTCTTCTTCTCTGAGGAGTGTTTTTTTTAGAAGAATATCGTAAGTAGAGACTACTTTCCAAACATAAATTTGGCTACTGTTTGCGGTTCTTTTGTGAAATATTTGTTTCATCGTTGATGTAAAGATATGCATCTTCGGTGAAATATTTTCGACTAAATTTTGTTGTATCTTTGCAATCTAAATTAGTTTTAAAATGGGTACTACAATTATGAAAAGTGTTCAATACAAGGTTAAGGATATAAACTTAGCCGAATGGGGAAGAAAAGAAATACGTTTGGCTGAAGCAGAAATGCCAGGTTTGATGTCAATTCGAGAAGAGTATGCTGCCGATCAACCGCTCAAGGGTGCTCGTATTGCAGGTTGCTTACACATGACCATCCAAACAGCCGTTTTGATTGAAACCTTAACGGCCTTGGGTGCTGAGGTTCAATGGTCATCGTGTAATATTTTTTCGACTCAGGATCATGCTGCTGCGGCTATCGCTGCGACGGGTGTTCCGGTATATGCGTGGAAGGGAATGAATGATGAGGAGTTTGATTGGTGTATCGAACAGACCTTGTTCTTCGGTGAAGATCAAAAGCCTTTAAACTTGATTCTAGACGATGGTGGCGATTTAACAAATATGGTTTTTGATCAATTTCCAGAATTGGCCAAAGAAATCAAAGGTTTGTCAGAAGAAACGACAACAGGTGTTCATCGTTTGTATGAACGTCAAAAAAATGGAACGCTTCATGTGCCTGCCATCAATGTGAATGATTCGGTTACGAAGTCTAAATTTGATAATAAATATGGTTGTCGTGAATCTTTAGTTGATGGAATACGTCGTGCTACAGATGTCATGATTGCAGGTAAAGTTGCAGTAGTAGCTGGATATGGTGATGTAGGTAAGGGTTCAGCTCAGTCTTTACAAGCCGCAGGTGCTCGTGTTATCGTTACAGAAATAGATCCTATTTGCGCGCTACAAGCAGCGATGGAAGGATTTGAGGTCAAGAAGATGGACGATGCCGTCGGTGAAGCTGATATTGTTGTAACCACCACCGGGAACAAAGATATTATTGTAGGGCGTCACTTTGAAGCGATGAAAGATAAAGCCATCGTTTGTAATATTGGACACTTTGATAACGAGATCGATGTAGCTTGGCTAAACAATAACCATGGTTCTTCAAAAGTCGAAATCAAACCTCAAGTAGATCAATACACACTTGGAGGTAAGGACATCATTTTATTGGCCGAAGGTCGTTTGGTCAATTTAGGTTGTGCTACAGGGCATCCATCTTTTGTGATGTCAAATTCTTTTGCCAATCAAACATTAGCTCAATTGGAGTTGTGGTTAGATTCCGATAAGTATGAGAATAAAGTTTACACTTTACCAAAGCATTTGGATGAGAAAGTGGCAAGACTTCACCTCGCGAAACTAGGTGTAGTACTTGATGAATTGAGTAAGGATCAGGCTGATTATATCAGCGTTTCGGTCGAAGGACCTTACAAACCAGAGTATTACAGATACTAAACAAAAAAGCGCCGAAAGGCGCTTTTTTTATGTCAATAAGTTGAGTTATCAATCAGTTAAGTATTCGAAGTTTAATGCCGTCGAATTGTGTTCTATATCTATGCAGCGCTTGTCTTGCGGGCCCTTGAGTTATGTTCCCGTCAAAAATGAAATACTCAGATGCGCAGCAATTGCATGCGAGTTTGTTAGGATTCTTTTCATCGATGTAAACCTGTTCGCAGTTATTTAGTGGGTCATTGGTACAAGCTCTGTCATAGGCAATGTAGTTGTCGAAATAATCGTGAAATAGTAAGATTCCATTAACACCTCCTTCAATATAAGTAGATCCTCCAGGAAAATGAAGCCCGCTGTATTGTGCGTTGTTTGGGTAAATGTAATAATTGACTTGTGCATAGGGAAATTCGTAAGAATCTTTATGGCAAGAAAATAAAGCGGTTGACCAAATAAGTATCGTGAGTAATGCTCTCATAAATCCTCGATTTTGAAGTTCCAAATTAACATTTTTAATTACTCATCTCACATTATTTCGACACCATTATTTCTGAGATTCAAGGTTTTACTTATATTTACTTGTTGGCACGAAAGTTGTTATAAACACTGGGAAAGAGAGTCCTTAAAGATTTTATAATTCATTCAATTGTATATTTTAGAGCGTAAAGCTGTAAGCGAACAAAATTAAAATTTATGATACAGAGGTTATTTTTTGCGATTGCAATTATAGGTGTCATACAAGGAGCCAACGCACAATCTCAGTCAGGGTCACTAAAGGGGTCGATTACGGAGTACGGTGTTGGAGATCCCGTTCCAATGGCAAATGTCGTTCTGTTCTCTGAGAGTGAAGTTGTTGCAGGTTCCGTGGCTGATTTTGACGGGAATTACACGATAAAACCTATCAACCCAGGTAGGTATACATTAAAAGTTTCTTTCATTGGTTTTGCAACCAAACAAATAAGCGAGGTATTGGTTTCCTCCAATAAGATTACATTCTTAAATGTAGAGCTCAAAACAGAGTCTGAAGTTTTGGGAGAGGTAGAGCTTGTTGAATATGTTATTCCGCTGATCGACCCCGATAAATCTGGGACGACCAAAACCAAAGAAGAAATTATGACCTTACCTACCAGAAATGTTCAGTCTGTAGCTGCTCAAACGGCTGGGATTTTTCAAAAGGATGAGGGTTCCGATTTAAATGTTCGTGGTTCGCGCTCAGACGCAACCTTCTTTTACATTGATGGGGTCAAAGTGAGGGCCTCAAACAAACTCCCTCAGTCATCTATTGAGCAAATGACTGTAATTACCGGAGGTTTGCCAGCATCATATGGTGATGCTACCGGTGGAATAGTTAGTATAACGACGCGAGGTCCTTCGAATGAGTTTTTTGGTGGGGTGGAGTTCAACACTTCACAGGGTCTAGATCCATACGGATACAATCTTTTCGGATTTAACCTCTCGGGGCCCTTGAGAAGAAATTCATTTGGGAAACCGGTATTAGGTTTTTTTGTGTCCGGAGAGTATGAGTCTGTAAATGACGGCAGTCCTTCTGCTGTTGGTACTTTCAAATTGAAGGATGAAGTAATGGAAGATTTAAAGAGTAATCCACTTATTTTTAGTTTCGATAATGGGAAAGCTTCATCCGAAAGAGCAGGAGAGTTTATCACCAATGAAGATATTGTTTATGTCGATGCGAGACAAAATGTGGCGTCACAAAATAGCAGCATTCAAGGGAAATTAGATTTTAAGCCCAGCTTGAAATCAAACATTACGATGGGAGGTAATTTTTCGAATTCAAAATATAGATCAGAAGTTTATGAATACACTTTATTCAATCCACAAAACAATCCCGAAGTTGTTGAGAATTCTTGGAGAGTATATGGTCGATTTCAGCACAGATTTGGCGTTAAGGATCAGGCACCATCCAATGCTTTAGTTAAGAATGCTTACATTACTCTTCAAGCAGATTACTCTAAAGATCGCAGGCTTGTGCAAGATGCAGAGCACGGTGATAAGTTATTTAACTATGGTTATATTGGTACGTTTACACCTGTAAGAAAAGATTCGATTGTGACCCCAGATCAATGGCGTAATAAAAACAACACCATCAACGTCCTTGGTATTGATTCTCTCTACAACATAGCTCCAAATGACACCATTTTTGGCCTTTCTACAAGTGATTGGTCCGGTGCTAGTGTCGTATCGAATGTAGTTTTGAGTAAAAAACTCATTCAAAATTACACCTACGAAAACGGAGGGTTAAACCCCTATGCGGAACACTATACGAAATCATACTTCGAGTTTATGGGCAACAGGCCCGTATCTTCCCTAGAGGACGTAACAGGCGTTGGGGCATTGGTAAACGGTGATCGTTCCCAAAATATTTATTCGATGTGGTTTAATTCAGGACGTGAATACAATGGGTTTAGCAAAACTGATAATTCACAGCTTCGATTTACCGGTTCTGCTTCAGCTGATATAAAAAACCATGCCCTTCAATTTGGATTTGAATATGAACAGAGAGACGACAGGTATTATAATGTAAACCCAATAGATCTATGGGGTTTGGCAGAGCAAAAGGCAAATAATTACATTGAAGTGTATGATGGTGCTTATGTGTATTCAGGATTAGATACGCTCCATGGAACGGTTATAACCAAGCTGCATTCATACCAATACGATGACATGTCGAGCTTTGCAAAGAATTTCAGAAACAAACACGAAATCAGTCGCGATGAGATTGTAGACATACACACCTATTCTCCTGATCAGTTGGATGTTGGAATGTTTAGTGCGGATGAAATATTAAATAATGGCTCAAACTATGCCTCGTGGTCGGGTTACGATTATCGTGGAAATAGGTTAAATGGTGTTCAGCCTGGGATGCATGAGTTTTTAACCGATAAAGATGCAAACGGAGACTTCAAGCGCGAAATAGGTGCTTTCCAACCTATTTACATGGCAGGATACATTCAAGATAAATTTGCTTTTGAAGATTTGATATTTAATATTGGTGTTCGTGTTGATCGCTATGATGCCAACCAAGAAGTTTTAAAAGACAAATATTCGCTTTATGAAGTAATGACGGCAGGTGATGTTAAAGGTTTTGGAATTCACCCATCGAATATTGGTGATGATTTTGTCGTGTATGTGGATGACAACACCAACGCAAAATCTATTACAGGTTATCGAAATGGAGATGATTGGTACAATGCAGAAGGGCTTCCAACCAATAACCCGGAGGCTTTAAATGTGTCTAAAGGTGTGCTGCCTATGCTAGCTGATCCCGATGCACTTCTCAATGGGGATGCACTTAACAAAGGTTTGAGTGCTGATGCATTTCAGGATTACAGTCCTGAAGTTATAGTAATGCCCCGAATATCCTTTAGCTTCCCTATATCTGATGAAGCGATGTTTTATGCTTATTATGATGTTTTGGCTCAGCGGCCTCTTCAAAACAGATCAAATCCTCTGGATTACTTATTTTTAGCTTACAAGAAATCAAGGACGATATCCAATCCAAACCTAAAACCTCAGAAGACCACCAATTATGAGGTAGGATTTAAGCAAACCTTATCATCTAGTTCTGCTTTAACGATCAATGCTTTTTATAAGGAAATGCGCGATATGATTCAATACACCAAAGTAGGTTTTGCTTTTCCAATTGGCTACAATACCTATGGAAATATTGATTTCGGAACGGTAAAAGGATTGTCTTTAGCTTATGAAATGCGTCGGACTAATAATTTGAGTTTAAATGCAAATTACACCATGCAATTTGCTGATGGATCTGGTTCTTCGCCAACGTCAGGAGTAAATATTGTCAATTCATCTCAACCCAATTTGAGAACAACACTACCACTTGATTATGATCAGCGTCACAACCTAATGACGAGTGTAGATTTTCGCTATGGTAAAGACGCAAACTACAACGGACCTTTGTGGAATGGGAAACAAATTTTCGCAAATACAGGAATTAATCTATTGGCTACAGCAGGCTCGGGGACTCCATACAGTCGTCAAGTAAGTGCTACATCTATTGTAGATTCTAGGTCCGCCTTAGCAGGAAGTATTAACGGTTCTCGTTTGCCTTGGACTTACCGAATAGACATGAGAATTAATAAGAGTTTTGATATTTCTTGGGGAGATCCTGAAGAACAAAATCTAACGTTTGTGAATGTGTATGTACAAGTTCAAAACCTTTTAAACACCAAGAATATTGTCAAGGTTTATCGATATACTGGAAATCCAGATGATGATGGGTATTTGGCAAGTGCTATAGGTATTGATGATATTGAGAAAAGAACCGATCCGACATCATACGTTGATTTGTACGGGTTGTATTCAAATCATCCAGGTAACTACACCCGTCCTAGAACCTTTCGGCTGGGGGTAACGCTTGATTTTTAGACAGTGACGTTAATTGAATAATTATGAAAAAAAGTTTTAAAAATATATTCTGTTTTCTTCTAGCTATAAGCTCACTGATTGTTCAGGCAAGAGAGCATAAGCCAAAAAAGAAAAAAAAACCGTCACAGAATTTGAGTTATAACTGTGCTGCGGGTACTTCTACGACTCTTCTTGACATAAATAATGTATCAACATCGATCATGAATGGTGGTGATATGTGGTGGGATCTTCAGCAGAGTGCTCGATACGAAATACCTAAAGGTTCTGGAAAGCATTCTTTATTTGCCGGAGCTTTGTGGATCGGTGGTAAAGATGAAAACGGTCAAGTAAAAGTAGCATCTCAAACCTATAGAAGTGATGGTAATGACTTCTGGCCCGGCCCATTAGATAACGTGCGTTTGACGAGCGACGGGCTTCCAAATTCCAAATACGGTAAAACGGATGCGTCTAGCTGTGCCAAATACGACAAGCACTTTGTCGTGTACAGAAGTGATGTAGAAGAATTTATTGCCTGGTTTAATTCTGATGATAAAGCTGCTGAATATCCAGGTTATGTCATTCCTCAATCCATACTTGAATATCCTGGAAATCGATCAAATGATGATTTTTCAGGTGCTTTTTTGGGAGAAGATACTTTGGTGCAAACATCACCTTACTACAACCTCGAGACTCTAGCTCCCTTTCGAGATGTTGATGGAGACGGTAAATACAACCCTCTAGCAGGAGATCATCCAGAATACAATTTAGATGGAACACTTAATTGCAAAGAGGATGACATGTTGTTTGGCGATCAGACTTTGTGGTGGGTATATAACGATGCGGGTAACACACACACCGCATCGGGATCGAGCACCTCAATTGGCTTAGAAATTCAAGCTCAAGCTTTTGCTTTTTCAACAAATGACGAGATTAATAACATGACCTTTTACAATTACAAACTTATCAATAGGTCTCACAGTGTATTGAATGAAACTTGGTTTGGTCAATTTGTTGATGCTGATTTAGGAAGTTATAACGATGGTTATGTAGGTTGTGATGTTTCTCGCGGGCTTGGTTATTGTTATAATGGGGATGAGAATGACCAAGGAGAAAAAGGTTACGGCATGAACCCACCAGCCATTGGCGTAGATTTTTTTCGTGGACCCCTTGCTGATGAAGCTGATGGTGTTGATAATAATCGTAATGGGATTGTCGATGAAGCTGGCGAGCAAATCATCATGTCGAAGTTTGTATACTACAACAACAATTTGGACCCAACAAGTGGTGAGCCCGATATCGCATCTGATTTTTACAATTACCTGAGAGGTGTATGGAAAGATGGCTCACCCATGACCTATGGTGATGATGGAACAAATAGCTCCAATCCAGCATGTGATTTTATGTTCCCGGGAAATACAGATCCTAATTTTTCAGGTCAGTCTTGGACGGAACAGTCAGCCGGTAATGTCCCTGCAGATCGTCGTTTTGTTCAATCTGCAGGACCTTTTACCATGGAGCCAGGCGCCATCAATAACATTACGACGGGAGTTGTTTGGGCAAGAGCAAGTGAAGGCGGAGCTTGGGCATCTGTAGAGTTGATGCTGTTGGCTGACGATAAGGCACAAAAGTTATTTGATGTATGCTTTGAGGTCTTGGATGGACCGGATGCCCCAGATCTAACGATTCAGGAATTAGATCAAGAGCTGGTGCTTTTGATTTCGAACTCAGTGAATTCTAACAATTACAAAGAGACGTATGTTGAGACCGATGAGGTTAACATCATTGGATATTATGACAGCTTACAATCGCTTCCATATAGAAATGAATATGTTTTTGAGGGCTACCAAATTTTTCAATTGAGAGACGAAACAGTCACAGCGACTGATGTGTACAATATTGATAAGGCACGATTGGTATTCCAGTCAGACGTTAAAAATTTTCGTGACACTGATGGAAAGATAACAGATGAAGAAACAGATTCTCCAATTTCACGTTTGATTAATTTTGATTACAGTCAAGAGCTTAGAGCAAACATCCCTAAGGACATGACCATAGAACAGGAAAGTGAAATGAATCAAGGGATTTTGCATTCTGTTCGACTAGATAAGGATGAATTTTCTGGGGGACCGTTGTTGAATCACAAAACCTATTATTACACGGCAGTTGCATACGGATACAATCAGTATTTGGAGTATGCTTCTGACAATGTACCTGATCAGAATGATATTTATGCTCCGAGTTTACTCGGGCAAAAAAAACCATTTTTAGCAGGGCGTAAAAATATCAAGCAATATTCTGTAATACCACACAAACCTGTGTCTGAGGCCGATGGAACGATTCAGAATGTGGATTACGGAACGATACCTTCCATCTCGCGTTTAGAAGGAATGGGTAATGGTGGCATGCAGCTTGAGTTGAGCTCAGAGACTAGAGAAACACTAATTTCAGAGTTCTGTTCGAAAGAGATAACTTATGTGATGGACAAAGGCCCAGTAAACATCAAAGTGATCGATCCATTAAGTGTTCCTCAAAACTCAGAGTTTACGTTCAAAATGGATGTTGGTGATGATGCTCATTGGTTTTTGGTGAACACAACACTAAATGACACCGTGTATTCTGAACAAACGATTCGAGTAAAAAATGAACAAGTCATTAGCAGGTGGGGTTTATCTGTAATGATTCAGAACGGTATTGAGGTAGGTAGTCAAGGTGAAGATAAGTCGTCTAATAATGGATTTATTGGGGCTACAGAGCAAAAAGATGACAACTCTGATTGGTTGACTTATGTTGAGGATACAGACATATGGCAATCGCTCGCCAGCACCAACTACATTCATCACAAAAATTGGATCAGATCCGGAACGGATAGTATTGATCACAAAGGCTTGGATGATGGAGAATCTTTTGAAGAGGTTTTAGGTGGGGCATGGGCTCCATATCGATTGATAGGCGGTGATGGTCTCGGTGGCATTTTTGAGCATTCGCCAGTACTCGAGTCTTTCCAGTCCTTAAATAAGTTGAAAGACCTTTCATCTGTAGATGTCGTATTTACGAATGATAAGTCTTTGTGGACTCGATGTCCCGTAATCGAAACCGGTTCAGGATCTTCTGTGAGTCGTTTAAGCATGAAAGATGCTCCTTCAGTTGACAAGGAAGGTAGCCCAGATAATTCCGGAACGGTAGGATTTTCATGGTTTCCTGGATATGCTTTAGATCTTGAAAAAGGTATACGACTGAATATCATGTTTGGAGAGTCTAGCGATCACCCTGATGACAACGGTTTAGATATGATGTGGAATCCAACTTCATCGATTGCTGAGGGAGATTCTTTGGCCTCAATTACTCCAAGTACAGACGATTCATTTGATGTGATATTTGGCGGGAGGCACTACGTTTATGTTATGAAAAGTATTTACGCCGGTTCAGATGAAAAGTTAAATACACTTTATTCAAAGTTGAATAAAATGGCCAGTATCAGATACAAGAGAGATGTGTTTAAAGATGTAGCTTGGGTTTCTATTCCAGTTTTATCAAATAACTCAGTATTGCTATCGGAAGATGTTGAGGTGAAGTTGAGGGTTTCAAAGCCCTACGTGAATTACCTTGGTTCGGAGAACTCGTGCGATGCTGATTTTTCCGATGAAAATGATGGTAAGCCCTATTTTGTATTTGATACAAAGGATATTCAGACCGTTACGGGTGATTTGAAAACGGCAAAAGATGCGATGGATTTGATTCGCGTTGTTCCAAACCCATATTATGGGTCTAACAACTATGAAAAAGACCAAGTAGACCATCGAGTTCGGATTACGAATCTGCCAAAAACGTGTACGATTTCTATTTATAACGTTTCTGGTACTTTGGTCCGACAAGAAAAATTAGACAGTGATCAAAATGCCTTAGGCTGGGATTGGGATCTTAAAAATGATTTTGGTGTAGGAATTTCATCAGGGGTTTACATCATTCACATCAATGCCGGAGAAAAGGGTGAAAAAGTATTGAAGTGGTTTGGAGCGCTTCGGCCTATTGATCTAGATTCTTATTAATTGATTTTAAATACTAATCTTTATATACCATTATGAATATATGCAATGATTTATGGCGAATCCTGAGGGTTGTTTTCAGTGGTGCATTGATCTTTCTTTCTGCTGCTGATACATGGGCGGGTAATGAACAGCGATCTGGACAAGCTGGCGCTACGGAATTATTGATTAATCCTTGGGCCAGATCGTCAGGTTGGGGGAGTGTAAATACAGCCTCCGTCACAGGGTTAGAGGCGACGTTTGTTAACGTAGCAGGTTTGTCAAGAATAGATAATTTAGAGTTGCTTTTTTCAAACACTTCCTGGTTGACGGACATAAAAATAAATGCTTTTGGTGTAGCGAAGTCTTTAGATGGAGATGTAGTTATTGGTTTGTCAATGATGTCTATGGATTTTGGAGCTATTGATGTAACTACAACCGAGCAGCCTGAGGGAACTGGAGCAACATATTCTCCCTCCTACATGAATGTAGGGTTTTCATATGCTAAAAAATTCACTCAAAACATTTCATGTGGGGCTACCGTTAGAATGATTTCTGAGTCTATTCCCGATTTGAAAGCTTCAGCTATTTCCTTGGACGCTGGGGTGCAATATGTCGCTGGTGATGATCGACAAATAAAGTTCGGTATTACGCTTAAAAATGTGGGTCCCAAAATGAAATTTGAAGGCGACGGTAACGATCTGAAGAATACCAATTCTGACGCTCATGGTCAAGATTACCAAATGACCTATGATCTACGTGTAGAGGCTTTTGAGTTGCCCTCACTTCTTAGTATAGGTGCTGCTTATGATTTTCACAATGATACAGATCATCGGTTCACGCTAGCAGGTAATTTCACATCCAATTCATTCACCAGAAATCAAATGATTGCCGGGATGGAGTATGGATACAAAAAACATTTTATGTTAAGGACTGCCTACGCCTATGAGGGTGCTAATAGTGACAAGCGTAACAATCAAACAACAACACTAACTGGCCTAAGTTTTGGAGCATCATTTGAATTACCATTAACCAATGGAACCAGTTTCGGATTAGATTACTCCTACAGGTCAGCAAACCCATTACAATCTCCAAATTCTATTGGCGTAAGAGTTACGCTTTAAGATTTATCTTCTTTTTTAGCGGAATATTTATAAATTTGCAATGAGAGGGCTCATTGAGTCTTCCTTTTTGTTATTTAGATAAACTAATTTTTTTTATTATGTCTACAGTTTCATACTATACAGAAGAGGGACTTAAGAAGTTGAAAGAGGAACTTGATCATTTAAAATTTATTGAAAGACCGAGCATTTCGCAACAAATTGCTGAGGCAAGAGATAAGGGAGATTTATCTGAGAACGCAGAATATGACGCAGCTAAGGAAGCGCAGGGTATGCTCGAGATGAAGATAGCGAAACTCGAAGAAATGTACGCTGGAGCTCGTGTCATTGATGAGTCTCAGTTGGATACAGATAAAGTGCTTGCATTGTCTATTGTGAAGATTAAAAACTTAAATACTAAGGCGGAAATGACTTTCACTCTGGTGGCAGAAACAGAGGCTGACATCAAAACGGGCAAAATATCTATAAATTCTCCTATTGGAACGGGTTTACTGGGAAAGAAAGTTGGGGAAGTTGCTGAAATTCAAGTTCCAGCGGGGCTTGTTAAGTTTGAAGTTTTAGAGATTTCCAGATAATGGCTAGCATTTTCACTAAAATAGTTCGGGGGGAAATACCCTGTCATAAGATTGCAGAGACAGACCATTTTTTGGCTTTCCTTGACGTATTTCCTCTTGCCAAAGGGCATGTACTAGTGATTCCAAAAACAGAAACAGATTCCATCTTCGATGTTGAAACTCAATCCTATTCTAATTTATGGCTTTTTGCTAAAGATATGGCTCAGGCTATAGAAAAGACAATGCCATGTAAAAAGGTAGGGATTGCTGTGATTGGACTTGAAGTACCGCATGCTCACATCCATTTAATTCCATTACAATCGGTTGAGGACATCAATTTTTCAAAACCTAAATTGAAATTAGAATCTTCAGAATTGAGTCTTATTGCAGAAAGCATTAAGTCGAACCTAAAAATTCGCTTACATTTCAATTAGCTTTTACCCACTCTACCCTTGTTTTCTTTTATGAAATTTGACCAAGAGGAGTAATTCTTGGCAGAGTTTGAAATACCATTTTGTAATCCATGACAAACGGCAGCTGCAAGTCCATCAGTGGCATCTAAATATTTAGGCATTTCTTTCATTTTTAATATTTGCATGAGCATCCCAGCAACTTGCTCTTTGGAAGCAGAGCCTCTCCCAGTGATGGCTTTTTTGATTTTCAAGGGCGCATACTCTGTAACCGGGACCTCTCTTTGAAGTGCCGCGGCCATAGCGACTCCTTGTGCTCGACCTAGTTTTAACATCGATTGAACATTCTTTCCAAAAAAAGGAGCTTCCAAAGCAACCTCATCTGGATGATAGTGATCTATTATAGCGAGCGTCTTTTGAAATATTTTTTGAAGTTTTAGGTAGGGGTCTTTGATTTTATTAAGTATAAGTACGTCCATCATGATCATCTCAAAAGATGATCCTTTCTTCTTGACAAGCCCAAAGCCCATAATGGTTGTGCCTGGATCTATACCTAATATGATTTTTTCCTTACTCAATGTTTGGTGATTTTTTCTTTGGGTTTACCGAACTTGCTAAATATACTCTTTGTAGGATTAGATACCTAATCAGTTTGTAATTCTAATCTGTGAAGTTTCATCTGAGATTATCCGTATTCAATACTTATATATTTTGTAGTTTTAAGCCAATGTGCTACGAATGAAACGTCAAAAAATTCACATCCCTGGTATCTTAGGTGTCTCGATTATTGCATTTAGTCTATTTGTTGCAGTATTTGTATACTTTTTAGCTCCAGATTCAAGTCCTCATGCCAATGAAATGCATTTGGAACTTAGTACTTTACCTCCTGGTTCTGAGGTTACATTTATAAGGTTAAATAAGTCTCAGCAGAAGTCAACCTCTTTTTTGAGACGGCTTGCTTTCGGCCAAAAGGAAGCTTTTATTTCAATTCCGGTAAGCTCTTTTGAGTTAAAAGGAGACGTGTTGAATTACATTCCTTACGGAGGCATCCACTTTAAAACGATGCATAATGTAAAATTGGATCCCAATGATGATACATCCATTTCTTATCAGCGAAAGTATCGTCTTGGGACTGATAAATACGGTAGAGACCTGTTGAGTAGATTGATGGTGGGAACGCGAATATCTCTTGCTGTTGGCTTTATTTCTGTTTTCATTTCTCTACTTATCGGTATTAGTTTAGGATTGATTTCAGGTTTTTATGGATCATGGATTGATAAACTGGTTATGTGGTTTGTTCATGTTGTTTGGTCCATACCAACATTGCTGATGGTTATTGCTATAAGTTTAGCCTTAGGAAAGGGTTTTTGGCAGGTTTTTGTTGCGGTTGGTTTATGTATGTGGGTGGAGGTAGCTCGGGTTGTTAGAGGGCAGGTAATGAGTGTTAAGCAAAAAGAATATATACTTGCTGCTCGGGTACTAGGTTTTGGAGATTTTAGGATCATGTTTCGTCATATTCTGCCAAATATTCTGGGCCCAATCATCGTTATTTCAGCAGCGAATTTTGCTTCAGCGATATTGATTGAAGCGGGGCTAAGTTTTTTAGGCATCGGAGCAAAAGCCCCCATGCCATCATGGGGAGCAATGATAAAAAACCATTATGCTTATATCATTTTAGATAAGGCATATTTGGCACTTGCTCCGGGTTTGGCAATTATGTTTTTAGTGTTTGCTTTGATGTTGGTTGGGAATATGTTGCGTGAAAAACTTGATGTAAGAGATTAGATTCTTTAACGGATTCGTGTGACTTGTAGAAAACTTACCATGCACCGTAAGTTTCTTCTTTAACTTACCCCTTAATTTAGCTACATTTGTTTTTATGAATGAAAATTTAGATACTTCATCAGAAGACCTTGGTGCCGAAGAAAATGAATTCGAAATTAAGCTTCGCCCGATAGCCTTCGATGACTTTTCTGGACAGCAGAAGGTTGTCGATAATTTGAAGGTTTTTGTATCCGCATCAAATCAGAGAGGCGATGCGCTAGATCATGTTCTTTTGCATGGCCCTCCGGGTCTAGGTAAAACAACCTTAGCCGGTGTTATTGCAAATGAGCTCGGTGTAGGTATTAAAATTACTTCAGGGCCAGTTCTAGATAAGCCTGGAGATTTAGCTGGTTTGTTGACAAATCTTGAGGAGCGTGATGTTCTTTTTATAGACGAAATACATCGCTTGTCTCCGGTTGTTGAGGAGTACCTTTATTCGGCTATGGAAGATTTTAAAATCGATATTCTAATTGAGTCTGGGCCCAATGCTCGTTCTGTTCAAATTCATTTAAATCCTTTTACGCTGATTGGAGCAACTACGAGGTCTGGTTTGCTAACAGCCCCATTGAGAGCTCGGTTTGGAATTAATTCTCGTCTGGAGTATTATGATGCAAAGTTGTTGACTAAGATTGTTGATCGTTCTGCAGGAATATTAAATGTTCCTATAGATTTTGATGCAGCTGGAGAGATTGCGGGCAGAAGTCGTGGGACCCCTCGAATTGCAAATGCCCTATTGCGGCGTGTGAGAGATTTTGCCCAGATTAAAGGAACGGGACATATTGACATGGCCATTACAAATATTGCATTGGACGCTCTTAAGGTTGATAAAAAAGGTTTAGATGAGATGGATATTCATATTCTAGAAACGATTATTGATAAGTTTAAAGGTGGGCCAGTTGGTGTCGGAACCATTGCGACAGCAGTAAGTGAAAAAGCGACAACTTTAGAAGAGGTTTATGAACCTTATTTAATCCAGGAAGGTTATATCATGAGGACTCAAAGAGGGAGAGTTGCTACAGAAGCTGCCTACAAACACCTCGGAAGAGTATACCACAACAACGGGATGAATTTGTTTTAGACCAAAAAAAAAGAGAAGAATTGATTTAAATTCTTCTCGTTATGTAATGGTTTCAAAAGCTTGCTGAATGATCTCAGCATATTTGTTGCCGTACATTTTTAGGCACCAAGTTCGCAAGCTTTCAGCATCAGCTTGGTTGACCCATTGCAACGACTTTGTCAATTCTTTTTTGAACAAGATGTCGTCAAAACTTACTTTCTGAAGCACGTTTTTACAAAACTCTAACATAAATCATTTTTATAGTGACCCAAATGTAAAGTATTTTTACTTTTTGATCATATTTGATGTCTGTAAATTTTATAGAAAATATTAACAATTACGATTGCCATCTGTAGCTATCCTGCTTAAGACCAGACATGTCAACTGCTCGATCTATGACTGTTGCTGCAAGCTCTTCAAAAGAGTTTGGCTTACTGTAAAATGAAGGTGTGGCAGGCATAATGATGCCTCCTGCTTCCGTTATTGTTTTCATGTTGTCAATATGAATGAGGTTTAACGGAGTGTCCCTACTTATAAGAATTAATTTTCGACGCTCTTTAAGAATAACATCTGCAGCTCTACATACCAAATCATCAGATATACCTGTTGCGATTCGAGCCATCGACCCCATAGAACAGGGCGCTACAATCATGGTGTTGTATTGTGCAGAGCCAGAAGCAAAAGGGGCCATAAAATCATCTTTTTCATAATAATCAAATGGGTAGTTTTTGTAAGAATCATTGCCAAGTTCAAATTCCCAAACATCTTTTGCATTTTTTGACATGACGATCCCAACGGCATCAATTTGGTTTTTGAGTGCTTCAAGTTTATCCAAAAGAACTTTAGCATAAATGGATCCACTAGCTCCTGTAACTGCTACTATGATTTTATGTTTCATATTCGAATTTTGATGTTACAAAGTTAATGAAACTATAGTACAATACGTCTTTTTATTATAATGCTATTTGTATCAATTATGAGGATCGAACATCTGAAAATTCTCTATGTTTTTATCAAGCACCTTTGGTACCTTAAAAAGGTTCATTCGATTTAGCTTTGTCTTTGAAGAGTTGACGAAAGGAGTGCATCTGCTGGTTATTTTATAACAGGACTCTCTTGGGCTTGAACAACTTCTAAAGTATTGGTTTTTGTAATGAAAGCTACTATCGACATGTTTTCAGGAAGCCATTTTTCATCCAGAGTTATATGAAACGTGTTGCTAATTAGACTTCTGTTTTGGTAAGTTTCTTTCCCCAGATCTTTGCCCCAAGATCCGGTTAAACTTTTACGCATGATGTGACTGTGCTGGTAATTCGGTATTTTTTCCGGATTGGCATCATAATCTTTTTGGTAGCCAACTACATTACTTTCAGTAAGAACAAGATTTATACTTAGGGGATTAGATATTGTCTGCAGTATTTCTATTTCAGTAGTCACTGTTAAGTCGTAAGTGTTTGCATTGTAGTTAGTCTCCAGTTCGATAGCTGCTTTTGGTTCTTTTTCTAAAAGTTCCTCCACTTTTTGCGCCCATTGTGTATATTGTAAGATATGACTTGATTCGGAGTATCCGGCTCTATTTACCATTCCGTTTGGATTTCCAGCTGCGCTATTTCCAAAATGTTCATCCCATTCATTTCCGGTTTTTGTTCTGAAATCATTGGTGAAATAAGTGCCCGATGGCTCAGCGAAAAACCCAGAGTGTACAGCTATGACAACCAACTGATCGCCATATATGTTTTTTAATTCTGTTATTTTTTCAGCTGCTCTCGGACAATTACCGCACATGTGTCCTGTATAGTCTTCCAAGAGGATTTTTCTGCATTTATTTGAACATTCGCTAACTACGCGCTCCTCTATAAATGGGCCCTCGATCACATCGCATGATGAAAAGGCAATACAGAATGCGCTCACTAAAGTAACTTGGTGTTTTAAGGTTCTCATGATTTAAAAACTTGAAGTAATACTTAACGAAATTCCATTTGATTTTGGCACTTCACGACAAACACCACCCACACAAAATATTCCTTGTTTTTGTTTCCCGTAGCCCAAAGTAAATCTGTTAGTCCCTTTGCCATATCCTGCAGAAAGGTTCGGGTAGTGATTTTTTTTTGATTTATTTCCGTAGTTGTAGAGGTTTTGAATGGCAAAGAAATAATGAGGTGATACGGTATATTCTACCAAGGCCATCGCCCAATTCCCATCATGTTGTTTTGTACTTAAATGTTGAATTTCAGTTCGTAGTGCTTGTCTAGCTTTTAACTTGTATTGTGTTTCCAAAACAAGGATGTTTGCCTTAATCATTCCAAAATAATCGTAACCGGCAATCACTTTACTGTTGTAATGTGTGTTTACGTATGTTCCTATAAGTTTCAGTTTACGATTGATTTTTCGAGACAATTCGATGTTAAATTCTTGAAAATATTTTTCATCACCCATTTTAAAGAAATCAGATGTATATCCGAGTGTTCCGGATTTACCCAGTGATGTTTTTTCGTCAATTTGTGCTTGATGAATGCTGTATGCATTAGAAAAATTTATAAGAACTCCCATTCCAAATCCCCCACCGATCCGTGAGCCCTTTTTAATCAGATAACTCAATTCTGCTTGCAAACCCATTTCTCCATTAGCAATGGTTCCGTAGGGGTATATGGTCGCTAAAGTATACGTATGTTGTTTTGTGAAGGCAGGTAAGTAATTGATGCTTACTTCTTGTCCTTTTAAGTTTCGATCTGAGTTGAAACTCATATTGTCAACGCGTTTTCCAGAGAACGATATTCCAAATCTTTTTTGAGAATAACTAATGTTTGCCAAAAGTGCTTGACCCTCTTTGTATATGAAGTTATTGGTTGCTGAGGGGTCGTTGTATTTGTATACATATTCAGCACCTAGAATCCACTTACCATGATGTACGTTGAATCTACTGGCCCAGGAAACGACATTTTTGGGAAGGATGTAAATGGGGTCTAAATCTTGTTGGAATTTGCTAACGAGACTTCCTCCGATACTTATTTGAGATCGGACATCCCTCAGAGCTTTAAAAATTTCATTTAGTGAAATTTCGCCATCAAACCCCCTTACAATACCCTCAGACTTATCAAAATACCAACGTTGTTTACCAACCAATGATTTTAAATAAACCCCTTCAATTGGACTGTATTTTAAACGGATACCATCAAAAGCATTGTCGTACCCCAAGTTTCTTTCTTCGTAAGCACGAAGGATGATACCACTACCAAATTGCTCGTAAAAATTACCGGCCGTAATGTCTAAGCCATTTCTGTTTATTCGGACGAAACGATAGGCAATACCCTCTCCGTTGTAGCGTTTATCATATCCCAACAGAGAATTTTGGTTGGCCTCATAGCGCATTCCAGCACTAAATATATTTGATGTATACTGGAGGTTGACAAAACTGTTTGATAAGAATTTTTCTTCTGGAAGATTTTCTGGACCTATACCCAAATTAGAGTCTTCGTAATAGATTTGAGCGTTGCTTTGGAAATTGCCACTTATTTTCCCGGATTCTGTTCCTTGTGCAAAAAGTGATCCTATACAGAATAGAGGTGCGCAAAGTAATTTTTCATACATGACTTTTTATAGTTTTAAAATCGCTTCATAAAGTTCATATTCATCCCCATCTAAATATGAAGTATGTTGCCAAACAATTTCTTTTTTAGCATTCAATAGAAAAGTGTGTGGTATGGCATTTACATTCAAAGCTCTTTTGAGATCGCTGTTGGGGTCTGTGTAAATTTCAAAGGGCCAGCCCTTCCCATTTGCATAGGGACCAATCTTGGCGGTATTTCTAGCGTCGTCAATAGAGATTGCGATAAGCTTTACACCTGTTTCACTCTGCCAAGCGTCATAAACATCTGAGATAGCATTTAATTCTTTGGTACAAGGTTTGCACCATGTGGCCCAAAAAGCAACCACCATCGGACGGGAGTCATTTTTAAATTCATTCGTGTTTACTAATTTCCCTTCAAGAGATTTCACATCTATGGATGGGAATAGTTTCGTTGCATCTTGTGCCACACAAGTTGAATACGCTAAGATGATGGATGTAAAAATTAGAAGTTTTTTCACGGATTGAGTTTTGCGGATTATTTCTTTATTTAAATGATTACCTTCATAAATTATACCAAAACAGCAATGGTGTATTTTGCTCGAAGTGTTCGACCTCGTTGAGGCATGAAATTTATTTATGTTGAATGGATTAATTGAGGTTTTTACTATTTTTGAAAAAAAAATAAAAGATGAACATACCTGAAGATTTAAAGTATACCAAAGATCATGAATGGGTTCGTATCGAGGGAAATCAAATTGTCATTGGCATCACAGATTTTGCCCAAAAAGAGTTGGGTGACATCGTGTATGTTGACGTAGATACAGAAGGAGATGTTGTAGCAAAAGAGGCTGTTTTTGGATCGGTTGAAGCGGTAAAAACAGTCTCAGATCTTTTTATGCCTGTGTCTGGTGAGGTTGTTGCTTTTAATGAAGATTTAGAGGATGACCCTGAGTTGGTAAACTCAGATCCTTATGGTCGCGGTTGGATGATTAAAGTAGCTGTTTCAGATAATTCTGATTTGAGCGACCTGCTTTCTTCCGACGAGTACAAAAATTTGGTAAGTGCTTAGGGTAAAAATTTGGAATTCGCCCTATGTATCCTTCTTGTGGTTCTGTATCATTTCACTTGGAAGTTTTACGGAAGCTCCAGAAGTAAATAACCTGAGTTTATCTGACAAATGGCTGCACTTTATTTGTTATGGTATTTTTTCTTTTTTACTTTTTGGGTCGACCTATTTTTATCTCAAGATTCTCAAATCTAAATTGTTCAGAAGCATTATTGTTTTTGTTTTGGCCTCTTTGGTAGGAATAACAATCGAAATTGTTCAACATTTTTTTATTCCTTTGAGGGTAGGAGATTACTTGGATGTTGTAGCAAATAGTCTGGGTATAATTGGAGGTCTTTTTACCGCATTGATATTAAAAATAATAGGTGCTTTGTAATCCATGATAAATGTATAATTTTACGGTGTTAAACTGCTACTTATGGAAGTTAAAAAGAACCCAAAATCAAATTTAGAAAACAAACGAGTCCTGTTTGTTCAGATCGGTTTGGTTGTTGCAATTTCTATTTCACTGATTGCCTTCGAGTGGAAAAGCTATGAAAAGTCTTCAAGTGACTTGGGAACGATGGAGTTGTCTTTTGAAGATGACGAGATGATCCCCGTAACTCAAAGAGAAGTAAAACCACCACCACCACCTCCGCCACCACCAGAAGTGATCCAAATTGTGGAAGATGATATAGAGATTGAGGTTGAACTCGAGATTGAGGAGACGGATACTGACGAGGATGAAATCATCGAGATTGAGGAGGAAGAAGAAGATGATGAAGTATTTAACTTCGCTGTTGTGGAGGATAAACCGATTTTTCCCGGTTGTGAGAACATTCCCAAACAAGAACGATACATATGCTTTCAGCAAGGAATCATGAAGCACATTAGAAATAATTTCAAGTACCCATCAATTCCAAAAGAGATGGGGATTTCCGAAAAGATATTTGTTCAGTTTGTGATTGATAAAACCGGACTTATCACTAAATCGGTAGTTGTTCGTGGTCAAGATAAGCATTTAAGAAAAGAAGCATTGCGCTTGGTTAACTCCATACCGAAGCTTGTGGCTGCTAAACAAAGAGGGAAATCCGTTCCCTGTAGTTTCACGGTCCCGATAAATTTTAGATTGCAATAAAAAAACAAACCCGCTCAATGTTGAGCGGGTTTGTTTTTTAAATCTGTTTTAGACTCTGGCGAAATTGCGATTGTGCGTTAAGTAGGCTATCTATTTATTAAGCTTTTTTGCCATGCCCATGCATCCTTTAGCGCGTCTTTCATTGAATATTTTGCTTTCCATTTTAATGTTTTTTCAGCCAATTCCGTAGCTGCATAAATTTGCTCAATGTCACCAACTCTTTTTGGACCTATTTTATAATTCAACTTCATCTGACTTACTTTTTCGAAACAATCAATAGCTTCTAAAACAGAATTACCCTTCCCAGTCCCGACATTTAACGTGTGAGACTTACCGGTTTCGCTCATTGTGTTTAGGGCTTTCACATGGGCTTCAGCCAAGTCCATGACATGAATAAAGTCGCGTACACAGGTACCATCTTCGGTGTTGTATTCATTTCCAAAGATGGTCAGGCAATCTCGAATGCCCGCTGCAGTTTGGGTAATGAACGGGACTAGGTTGTTGGGCATTCCGATCGGAAGTTCGCCAATCAGTCCCGATGAATGTGCGCCAATAGGGTTGAAATAGCGCAATGTTATTGCCCGTGATAATTGGTTGGATTTAAGACAGTCTACGATAAGGTTCTCACAAACCTGCTTTGTGAATCCATAAGGGGATTCTGCCTCTTTTATAGGATGCGTTTCGTCTACGGGTAAATAGTCTGCTTCTCCGTATACGGTGCATGACGAAGAGAAAACTAAATTTTCTACGCCAAATTCATTCATGAGCTCAATGACACAGCTTAGTGATCCGATGTTATTTTGATAATATTTTAGAGGATGTTCAACAGATTCTCCAACCGCTTTGAGAGCGGCAAAGTGAATGACACCGTATATATTTTCCTGATAAAAAACTTTTCTCAGTTCATCTTTATCGGTACAATCAATGGTGTAGTTTTTTATTTTTTCATTCGTGACTTTGGCAAGTTGGTCTAGAATCCAGATCTCTGAATTCGAGTAATTGTCTACAATAATAGGTTCAAATCCCGCATCAAGAAGTGCAACAATCGTGTGGCTACCTATGTATCCTGCGCCGCCGGTTACAAGTATTTTTTTCTTCATTTATAAATCATTTTACTTTAAGCTAAAGCTATTTCATTTGAACGCAAAAATAGTGTTATTTTCGCAAAAGCACCTTTTAAATAAAGATCTAAAGTGATTTGGAATGTACTCTATACAAAGCCTCGAAATGAGAAAAAAGTTCTAGATAGACTTACGGCGAAGGGCATCAATTGTTATTGTCCTATTCAGAAGACACTAAAGCAGTGGTCTGATCGTAAAAAGTGGGTTGAAGAGCCGATTTTCAAGTCGTATGTTTTTGTAGAAGAACCAAAATCAGAAGTAGAAAAAATGACAATTCTTCAAACTTTAGGTGTTGTGCGTTTTATGTTTTGGCTTGGAGAACCTGCAAAGGTCAAAGAGTCGGAAATTAAAAAAATCAAAAACTTTCTAGGAAATCATAGCTCTGTAGAGACTATTGCATTTGAAGCTGGGACAGAACTCAAAATCAAAGACGGAGCTTTGAAAGGTTCCACGGGAGTTGTTGTTTATCAGACGAAAACTGAGATTGTCCTTAATGTGCAGCAATTGGGCTTGTCCATGATTGCGCGTTTGTCGGTTTCAGATGTGCAATAATTCCTAAAGGACTTCCCTAATAGCGACCAATTGTGCCCGAATGTCTTTCAATTGATTAACCAACTCAACATTTTTGATGGTGTCGTCTTTATTTTCTCGGAGTTTTTTCTTTGCTCCTTGTAGGGTGTACCCTCTTTCTTTCACCAGATGAAAGATTATTTTGAAATTTTCAATGTCTTTGACGGTAAACAAACGATTCCCTTTTCTGTTCTTTTTGGGTTTGATGATGGTGAACTCTTTTTCCCAAAATCGTATCAAGGACTTATTTACATCGAACATGTCAGCCACTTCGCCAATGGAATGGTATATTTTTTTTGTGGAATCTTCTCCTGAGGGTATAGAGCTCATTTAATCAAATGATTGATTTTCTTGTGAAGCCAGTTCCAGCATTTTGTCGTACTCTTCCGCTGTTAAATCATTAAAGTAATAATTTACAGGGTTTACTTTTTTGTCGTTTCGGATAACTTCGTAGTGAAGGTGAGGAGCCGTGGAAGTCCCAGAGTTCCCAACATACCCGATGATGTCTCCACGTTTAACTTTTTGTTTCCTTTTGACAACGTATTTTTGTAGGTGAGCATAGAATGTTTTGTACCCATATCCGTGATTGATGGACACGTAATTTCCATAGCCTCTTTTGGAGCGTTTTGTTTTTTCGATAACACCGTCACCTGTTGCGTAAATAGCCGTTCCTTTTGGAGCAGAAAAATCCATTCCCCAGTGCATTTTACGTGTTTTATATATCGGATGGATTCGGTAACCATAACCTGACGCCATCCTTTTTAAATCTTTATTTGCTACGGGTTGAATGGCTGGGATATGCGCAAGCATATCTTCTTTATTTTGAGCCATTTTTAAGACATCATCAAACGACTTTGATTGCACATAAATGGCCTTGGAGAGTTGGTCAATTTTTCGGTTTAAATCGCTAATCATTTCCGAGTGCTTAAAGCCTTCGTATTTTTTATACCGATTAACCCCACCAAACCCCGCTTTCCGAATACTAGCATCAATCGGCTCAGCTTCGAAAATTACACGATATATGTTGTCATCTCGCTCTTGAAGCTCATCGATGATCAAGGATGATGTTGTGATTTGGTCTTCTAATAGTTTGTACTGTACCAAAAGGTTGTCTATCTCTCTTTTTAATTCTTTTTCTTTTGGAGAGTCAAAAAAAGTGAAAAATAGGAGTACTAAAATAAAAGCGATGGCAGATGCGCTGGTCATGAAGATGAGTATACGACCAAAAGATTGAGTTTTGGTTCGCTCAATTTTTTTGTACGATAATGTTTTCTTGTCGTAATAATATTTGACCTTGGTCATAAGCTGTAAAATTTGGCTAAATTTGTCCATTGTCGTTTAGCTCTTTACCGAGCGCAATTTAAGAAATTCCTACTTAAGGGTTTTCTTCGGCGATGAGAATACAACACAAAATCATACAAGATAGATTTGTAACACTTATGAACGCTCAAGAAATACGTCAAAAATTTTTAGACTTTTTTACAGAGAAAGGTCATTCAACTGTTCGCTCAGCTCCTATAGTGATTAAAAATGATCCGACTTTGATGTTCACCAATGCTGGAATGAATCAGTTTAAGGATTTATTCCTAGGCATCAGTGTGGTGAAAGATTCCCGAGTAGTAAACAGCCAAAAGTGCCTGCGTGTATCCGGTAAGCATAACGATCTTGATGAGGTAGGGCATGACACGTATCATCATACCATGTTTGAAATGTTGGGAAATTGGTCTTTTGGTGATTATTTTAAAAAAGAAGCTATTGATTGGGCTTGGGAGTTGTTGACAGATGTTTATGGTATTGATAAAGACCGTCTTTATGTGACGATTTTTGAAGGCGCTAAAGAAGATAAGCTGGACAAAGATCAGGAGGCCTATGATTGTTGGAAAAATCATATCCCTGAAGATCGAATATTGAATGGGAACAAAAAGGATAATTTTTGGGAAATGGGGGATGTAGGTCCTTGTGGTCCATGCTCTGAAATACACATTGATCTCAGGTCTATTAAAGAACGAGCTAGAGTAGATGCTAGAACTCTAGTAAATTTTGATCATCCTCAAGTTGTTGAAGTTTGGAATTTGGTTTTCATGCAATACAACCGTAAATCAAATGGTAGTCTAGAAAATCTGCCCAATACTCATGTTGATACCGGTATGGGTTTTGAACGTTTAGCAATGGCTTTGCAAGGCAAACAATCGAATTACGATACCGATGTTTTTACACCTTTAATTCAAGAGTTAAGTTCGATTACAGGCTTTCAATATGGTAAAGATGAAAAAGTAGACATTGCTCTTCGCGTAGTTTCAGATCATATCAGGGCTATTGCTTTTGCTATTGCCGATGGGCAACTTCCATCCAATAACGGAGCGGGATATGTTATTCGTAGGATTCTAAGAAGAGCTGTACGTTATGGGTTTACATTTCTTGACGTTAGAGGTCCGTTTATGTATCAGTTGGTTTCTGTACTCGTAGACCAAATGGGAGCATTTTTTCCAGAAATTGCAAAACAACAAACGCTGGCTGAGAAAGTAATACAGGAAGAGGAAAACTCCTTTATGCGAACTTTAGAAAAAGGGCTTAAGCGTATTGACAACATCATAAGCTCTTCAGAAGCAACTGTAATAGATGGGTCTAAGGCTTTTGAATTGTATGATACTTTTGGTTTTCCTATCGATTTGACAGCTTTAATTTTATCGGAAAACGGAAGAGAGGTTGACATGAAAGGTTTTGATGTGCACATGGAGGCGCAAAAAGAACGTGCACGAGCTGCTTCAACTGTAGAAACTGAAGATTGGATTGTGTTATCTGATTCAGATACGAATTTTGTGGGATACGACCAGTTATCTTCAGAGGTAAGGATAAGTCAGTACAGAAAAGTAAAACAAAAAGGAAAAACGTTTTATCAATTGGTGTTTGATAAGACTCCTTTTTACGCTGAAGGTGGTGGCCAAGTGGGAGACAAAGGAGTCATTAGCGCCCACGGGAATGAAGTGTCAATTTTCAATACAAAGAAAGAGAACAATCTTATTGTTCATTTTACAACCAAGCTTCCTGAAAATCCTTCAGCTGTTTTTTTAGCTGAAGTGGATGGTCAGAAAAGGTTGTCTACTGAGAAGAATCATTCTGCGACTCATCTTCTTCATGAAGCCTTAAGATTGGTTCTGGGAGAGCATGTTGAGCAAAAAGGATCGTTGGTGAATGATCAGTATTTGCGCTTTGATTTTTCGCATTTTTCCAAAGTGACATCAGAAGAACTACAACGTGTAGAGGATCTTGTGAATGCAAACATCCGTGAAAATATTGCATTAAGTGAAATGCGGTCTGTTACCATGTCCGAAGCACAAAAACTTGGGGCCATGATGCTTTTTGGTGAAAAATATGGCGATGCTGTCCGCGTTATAAAATTTGGAACTTCCATTGAACTTTGTGGTGGATGTCACGTAGCTTTTACGGGACAAATTGGGTTGATAAAAATCACCTCTGAGGGCGGAGTTGCTGCTGGGGTAAGAAGAATTGAGGCAATCAGTTCAGAGAAGGCTTTTGACCACTACAAAAAGCAAGAAGAAACATTGAATGATTTGAGATTATTGTTGAAGAATCCTAGCGATCCTTTGAAGAGTTTAGAAGGGCTAATTAAAGAGAAAGCTGATTTAGAGAAGAAAATAAGCCTACTTGTTTCGGAAAAAGCAAAAGGACTGAAATCTGAATTGATTAAGTCTGCGCAAGAGATAAATGGAGTTAATTTTATCAGTGCTATTGTTGACTTGGAGCCCAACGCGATGAAGGACCTCTCTTTTGCTTGTAAAAAAGAGTTGCCAAACCTGTTGATGGTCCTGGGCGCTGAAAATGACGGTAAAGCAAACTTAAGTGTAGCAATCTCCGAGGATCTTGTAGAGCGAAAAGGACTTAATGCGGGTCAAATTATACGAGAAATCGCAAAAGAAATCCACGGTGGTGGTGGTGGTCAAGCTTTCTTTGCCACTGCGGGAGGGAAAAACCCAAAGGGTCTACAGAATGCTTTGGCGAAAACAAAGAATCTTTTGTAATCAAGGGTTTTAAAGCCACAATGATTCTGATATTCGATGGAGTCTAGACAATTCTTTTTTACAAATTACTTTACTCCGAAGATTCTTTCAGGTTGTTCTTAGATTCGTTTATCACTTTTATTGCATCTGGTAAATCCTCTTTCGCGACCAAAACTTTTACTGAGTTTTCTGATCCTGGGGTTACCCATCCGGCCGATAAACTGTTGTGGAAGTCATCCCTTATGACGCATTTGATGTTATTGTCGTCCAGTATAGATGTTATAAATTGTGCATTTAAGAATGAACCTGAGTATATGATTTTTAAATAACCGATTGCCATATAAATAATTTGATTATTAATTATTGGGTATTGAGTTTATGATGAAAATTGTATTTTATATTATGATAAATTTAGTTAAAATTTGCCACAGTAAAAAGTAGGCGTTCATGACGCTTCGTTTCTCAGGTGTTTTTAGCGTTCGTACTTTTGCTTTTTTTGGAAAACTCATACGGACAATGCTTGCAAAGATTCTTGCAACAGTATCCTCTTTTTAAGTGGTACTTCTCGGTATATATAATATAGCCTTCCTCGGAATGATAATAATCCTCTGGTTCTAAATTTCGAAATTGAGAAAATCCTTCTGTTGTCATATTTGCAAATTTACAATTTTCACATGTATATTTGGCGTATGCATTCACCGATTAACATTCCTGTTCAAGAAATACTAGATCCAGTCTTGAGAGAAAACGCCGTGAGGGTTTACTTAAAGCGCGAGGATTTAATTCACGAGAAAATATCGGGGAATAAGTGGCGGAAATTGGTCTATAATTTAAAGCATGCAAAATCAAAAGGACTTAAAACATTGGTCACTTTTGGAGGAGCATTTTCAAATCATATTTCCGCAACTGCAGCAGCGGGTAAAGAATTTGGTTTTAAAACTGTGGGTGTGATTAGAGGCGAAGAATACGCATCTTTAAATCCAACACTTCACTATGCGAGTTCTTGCGGCATGGAGTTGCGCTATGTAGATCGCAGTGCCTACCGAGAAAAAATGTCAAAAGAATTTAAAGCTAAATATTTAGCAGATATTGAGAGCTATTATTTGATACCAGAGGGCGGCACCAACAAATTAGCTGTAAGAGGTTGTGAAGAAATTCTTTCAGAGATTCCAATTGATTTTGACGTGACTTGTTGTGCTTGTGGAACAGGAGGGACCCTTTCGGGCATCATTAACAGCTTAAAACCTCATCAAAGAGCACTTGGTTTTGTGTCGTTAAAAGGAGGTGATTTCATTCATGACGAAATTCGCAAATATGTGATAAATTCGCAATGGTCTTTGAATTTAGATTATCATTTTGGAGGTTATGCCAAGGTAGATCGAGTTTTAGTTGACTTTATAAATCAATTTAAATTAAAACATAATATTGCTCTGGACCCAATTTATACGGGAAAGATGATGTTTGGCTTGTGGAACTTGATTGAAAATGGTTATTTTCGGCGTGGAACTACAATCATCGCAATTCATACGGGCGGACTTCAAGGGATTCTCGGCATGAATGAGCGAAATAGAGCAAAAGGCTTACAGATCTTATGAAAAGAATTTTTTACATACTCATTTTAATAGTTTCACAATCAACCACTGCTCAGCAATCAGCCTCAGAGCAATACATTCGTAAATATCATGAAATTGCTATCGATGAAATGCACACTTACGGGATTCCTGCAAGCATAACTTTAGCCCAAGGAATCTTAGAGTCTGGGAATGGAAACTCCACGCTCTCAAGAAAATCAAAAAATCATTTTGGTATAAAATGTCATAAAGGCTGGAAGGGAAAGAAAGTATACCACGATGATGATGCAAAAGATGAGTGTTTTAGAAAGTATAGAAAGGTTTCAGATTCTTACAGAGACCATTCGGAATTTTTGAAAACTCGAGATCGCTATGCTTTTTTGTTTGACTACAAAATGACCGATTACAAGTCTTGGGCAAAAGGTTTGAAAAAAGCAGGATATGCGACGCACCCAGAGTATGCTTCGAAGCTTATCAAACTGATTCATAAGTATGAGCTGGATCAGTATGACAAATCATCTAAGTCCGGAAAAAGAAAGGTAAAAAAGCCAAAACGTAAGTACAGAAAAGAGATTTTTAAAAGTGATAATGGTTTGAAGTATGTATTGGCTATTGATGGTGAAACATATGATGTTATAGCAAGACAACAAAGCTTGTGGTTGTGGGAGTTGCTGACCTACAATGATAGAGATCGCGACATGAAGTTGTTGTCAAAAGAAAGAGTTTATCTAGAGCTTAAGAAAAAGCGATCAAAGACAGAGTATCATGTCGTAGAGTCGGGTGAAACTTTGCGAGGGATATCTCAATTGTATGGCATCCAACTAGAAAAGCTTTGCCACAAGAATAGAATGATTTTGGACGCGAAGCTCAAAGTAGGGCAGAAATTATTTTTGAGAAAAAGAAAGCCTAAAAATTACTCCACCACATAGTTATACAACATGCCCGATTCGTCACCAATGATATAGTTTGGTTTCCCGTCTAGGTCTAGGTCATTGATTAACCCTATTGTTTTCCCATAAACTGGAAATCCATCAACTAAATCATTTGTTGCACTAAAAAGGTAAGCTTTAGAATTTAGTGTGTCTGTGATGCTCAGATAGGGTTGTTGATTGATGTCAGACAGCTCTGCGTTAGTTAACTGGCTATTTTCGAAGCTATAAAGCATATTCATTTTTGGGCCATTTACCTTTAAATCGTTTCCTTCCAGAAGAATATGGTGTCCATTTTTGTAACTGAATTTGATGTCTTCATCAAATTCAAATTTGAGGCTATTGTCCACACTTCCATCAAAAAGTATGTTTTGTTGCACACCACTTCTGTCAATTGTTACAATTCTTGTTTCGGAAAGATTTCGACCTTTGATGACTTGAATTTTGTTTTCAGAAAAATCAATTTTTTCCTTCACTTTAAATCGATGTTCACCTTTTCGGTTTAAAATATTCAGTGTGCCATTTTTTTCTGCCAAAAGAATGTGGTCTTTTCCGGCAACGATAAAGTGTTTAGCAGAATGAATAGCTTCACTTTTTGTTTGTTTTAATTTCCAACCTTTAACAAGAAATCCCTGTTTGTTGTACATGTAATGATGTTTTCCACTAGAGACTAGAATACGATAATTTCTATTTTTTTCGTAATCAAATACCGACAATGGAAGATTTGTTTTGTGTTTCAATTTAATAGGGTATGATCCCACGTCTCTTCCTTTTCTGTCGATCAGGAAAATTTCATTCGTTGTATTGAATAGAAGTTGTAGTTTTTTATTTCTAAAAAGGTCTATTTGATTTACGGATCCAAGTATCGGTTCTTTGAATTTTCTTTTCCAAAGAATTTCTCCTCCTGTGGATATTAAGTAAAGATTAAGGTTTTCATCTTGAACAACAATCTCATGGTTTTGATTGTAGTGATTCTCTACAAGATTAATTTTAGAAACAATCGGTGCATCAAGTTGAATTGTCCACAAAGATTTTGTGTCTTCAAGTTGAGACGAGTCATAGTGCAAATAGGCATTTGTAAAGCAATGACTTCCTTTCGCATTGAATTGTATAGCAAAAGATTTGAATTCGCTAAAGGCTTCAGGATGCTGCTTTATAATCTGTGAAATTTCATTTTGTAGGTAATGCTCTGAGATCGAAGAAATTGAGGTATTTTGTATGAACGTCGTATAGTTTGATCCAGAGCTTAATTTATCCACACAATCTTTATAGGCCAAAGAATTATCGAGAGTTCGTTTGGCTTTATAGTCATTAATTAAACTTTTTAATGAGGCTATGTTATCTGTCACAACAAGTTGTTCCGAGAGGATGCAAGCATATGCCAATTCATTTACATGCTCAAAATTACTCAAACTGGAAAGATGATTCAATTGATTCCATTTGAATAGCTTTTGTTGTCGGTATTCAAAAGTGGAGTCAGAATTTGTATGAATGTAATTCTCGACTCTTTCACTATCCGTGATATGAATGACTAAACCGGAAGACAGTTGGGTTTTATTTTCTGTTAAAAACCAAGTTATCTCTCTGTCAATCCAATTTTCAAACTCAGATCGATCTTTCTTTTTCAGTGTTTTAATCTTATTATCAAACGCAACTTTCTGATGATTGTACTCAACGGCATTCATATGTTTTCGTTGATATTGTTTGAAATTTTCAAAGGTTTTACTGGTGAATAGTGCTGTATTTTTTGGAAGAACTCTAGGAGCGATTGGTGTATGTCCTGAATTGCCTTTGAAAAAGCTGAGTTCTTGTGCCAGTGAGTCATGGCTCAGGCTGATTCCACTCATTAACACCCCATCTTCAAGTAGATCTATATCCCACTGAAACCACTCGGCTAATTTTTCAGTTTGAGAATGGTTTTTAAGAATACTAGAACTGAGTTTATCAAAATTTTTGGAATGGATGAAAAGATTAAAATCTTCTTTTTTATTTGAAGAGTCATAAATACGTCGAAAAGACTCATCAATACTCAAGTTGTTTGGAGTTTTAAGCTGTCTAATAGCGTCCTCAACTAATATTTTATTGGGGCTCATGAACACCAGTTCTTTGTGAATGGTATAGAATATTTTTTTATTGTGTGTGTCAACTTCAATAATTTTCGCACTGCTGTAGGGGTGTTCTTGGACGGCGGAAAAGCTTTTTAAGCTTAGTTCAAGCAATTGCAGTTGTTGTACTTGGTTTTCTGTTGTGCTTACAGCGAGCCAGTCAAATGACCGAGAACCTGTAAGATGTAGTGATAAGAATACGGGGTTAATGTTTTGTAAGTCTACACCAAAAGTCGACAGTGTTGAGTCGACGCTTTTGATTTCTTTTAATGAGGGATTTAACAAAGCCTTATTCGTTAAAGCTTGCCAAAGCTTATTTTCTGTGAGTTCTCGAATGCTCGTCGAAACATCATTCGTCTCGATGATTAGAGCTGCGTCAATAGGAATAGCTTCTATAGGAAGGCTTCTTTCTTGCTCGGTTTGACAAGCAAAAAATGTCGTAACAATAAAAAGTATACTCAGTAACCGTTTCATGGGTTTGTTTTAGGCATTTCAAAAATAGAAATTTTATCAAAAGTCTAAGCGCAATTGATCAGGAAGTAATTTGAAACTTTCACGATGGTATGGAGTAATTCCATATTCTTTGATAGCTAACCTGTGAGCTTTTGTTGGATATCCCTTGTTTTTTCCCCAAAGATATTTGGGATATTGTAAATGAATCCCTTCCATCATTTCATCTCGATATGTTTTTGCGAGGATCGAGGCGGCAGCGATGTTTAAATATTTTGCATCTCCTTTGATGATACAGTGATGTTCTTTGTCATGATACTGTTTGAAGCGGTTTCCATCCACCAAAATACTATCATAATGGTGTTGAATCTGGTCCAGGGCTCTATGCATGGCTAAAAAAGAGGCATTTAAAATATTGATTTCATCAATTTCTTTAGAATCTACGATACCAACAGCATATGCTAAAGCTTGTTCATGAATTACAGCCCTTAAATGATTTCTATTCTTTTCACTCAACTGCTTTGAGTCGTTCAAGAGCTCATGCTTAAAGTTTTGAGGTAAAATTACAGCAGCCGCAACAACAGGCCCGGCAAGACATCCACGACCAGCTTCATCACAACCTATTTCCGTTTTATGTTTCTCAAAATAGGAAGCTAACATTCGGACATAACTTTCTCGATACTATTCCACAAATTTACAGCTGTTGTATTCCAATTGAAGTGCTGTGCATGTATTTGACCTCGTGCAGATAGCTCAGATCTTAGATCATTGTTCCAATTTAGCTTGATCATGGCACTGGATATTTCATCCACATCATATGGGTTAACGAGTAAAGCAGCATCATCTGCCACTTCAGGCATAGATGTGATGTTTGATGTGATTACTGGACATGCACATTTCATCGCCTCAAGGATTGGTATACCGAAGCCTTCAAAATACGGCACAAAACAAAATGCAAGGGCAGAAGCATAAAGCTGGTTTAGATCTTCAGGACTTTTTCGCCCGGTGAAAATGACATCCTTTTTGTGACACATTTGATTGAAACTCGCTTCTAGCTTTTTATTCCACCACATTTTTGCGCCTACAATCAATAGTTTGTTGGTTGAGTTTGTTTTCGATTTGAATTGATCAAAAGCTTCCAAAAGTCTTGAGATATTTTTCCTGGGATGAAGAGCGCCCACAAATAAAAAATAATCTTTTCCCGCACTATATTTTTTACGAATGGCAATTTGTTGATCGATCCCAATGGGATGAAAGTTCGTGTTTACGCCATTTAAACTGACGTCTATTTTTGAGGCTTGTATTCGATAGTTGTCACAAATATCAGTTTTAGAATAATTTGAAACCGTCACTATTCGAGATGCTTTTTGCGCATATTTTTTAAAAAAATGATTGTAGAATATACGGTGGCTGAATTTTAAATCTTTGGGGTGATGTTTGAAGTTTATGTCGTGGATTACTGCAATACTTGGGGTCTTACTTACGAGAGATAAAAAGCCATCCGTAGAAAGAAAGATGTCAGCTTTGAGCTTTTTGAGAATTTTTGGAATCCGAATTTCAAACCAATAATACCATAATAACGGATGCCTTGTTGGTGGACCAACGATAATTGGGTGTACATTTTCTGCAAAGACAAATTCTTCAGAATAGGGCCTGTCGAATAAAAAGTAAAAATCATGTTCGGGGTGAGATTTCACTATCCTTGAAAGTGTTTCGAAGGTGTACCAACCGATGCCTTCAAGCCTACCCTTTAATAGAAGTCGTGTGTTTACAGCAATTCTCATAAAGGCGAAGATATGGTTTTAGGTCGAATGTAATTAATCGATAAAAAAGTAATTACCTTTGATGAGGTCAAATAAAAATCAGATTTTTGTCGTTACATTTTAAATCTAACTAATGGTAGAGAAGCTGAAGAGTAAACTTGCAAATGATTTGCAACTCAAGGAACTGCTTTCGGGAAGTGCTGTGGTTTTTATCTTTAGAATTTTAGGTTTGTTTTCCGGCTACCTTCTCAGTTACATCATTACGCATTATTTTGGAGAGGAAGTTCTAGGAGTATACTCTTTATCATTCACCATTTTGAGTTTGGTCGTTGTTGCTTCCCGGTTAGGTTTGGATGAGGCATTGGTTAAGATTCTTTCAGATTTAATCTCCAAAAACAAAACAGGACAGGCAAAAGACGCTTATGATAAAAGTGTTAGATTGATTTTTATTGTGAGCATTCTTTTATCTATTGTTGTCTATCAATCTGCGAACTATATAGCTGCTTGGTTTGGGAATGAGATGCTTATCGGTTCAATAAAAATAGTTGCTTATGCAATTACTCCCTATGCTTTGATAAAAGTGAATGCAGACTCGCTAAGGGGGATGAAGAAGATGAGAGCTTTTTCATATTTGCAAGTAGGTTCATTACTGCTTTTCATGTCGATTTTTCTTTTGATTGGAATTTTCTTTTTTGGATCTACAAATGACCTTCCCTTTTATGCTTTATTGGCAGCATCATTAATTATGTTTTTTTGGTCCAAGTCGTTGATTGGTAAAAATTTTATTGTCAACGAAAAAGGCTCTGATAACTACGAACGATTGATGAAGATATCTTTGCCGATGATGTTGACCAGTTCCATGTTTTTAGTTTTAAATTGGACGGACAATCTTTTTTTAGGAAGGTTTTTGTCAGAAGATCAAGTCGGAATCTATTTTATAGCGTTTAAATTCGGGCTAATAATTTCATTAAGCTTATTTGCGGTGAATTCCATTGCTGCACCAAAATTTTCTGAGCTTTCATCTGCCATTGATACCTCTAAACTGAGGAAATTAGCGATGCAGTCTGTGAAATTAAATTTGTGGTCTGCCATACCCGTATTTGTCTTGTTGATATTTTCCGCAGAATGGCTTCTGTCCCTATATGGATCATCTTTTGTTGTGGCAAAAAGATGTGTGTACATATTGGCATTTGGACAACTGTACAATGCTTTGTCTGGATCGGTGTTGAATTTTTTAAACATGACAGGTCATGAAAAGTTGGTCAGTAAAATTATTGTTTCAGCGGCACTCTTAAATGTCGTTCTTAATTATTATCTAATTCCATGGTTTGAATCCTCTGAGGGTTGGTTAGGGATTGAAGGAGCCGCAATTTCCAGTATGATGTGTTTGATTTATTGGAATTCTTTGGGGATTTATTTTGTTTACAAATACCATGGATTTATTATGTTTCCAACACCATTTGTATTTAAACGTAAGGTATGAAAGAGGCTCTTGGTTTCATAGGTATTGGCGCGGTAAAGAGCGGGTCTTCATGGATGGCGTCATTGCTTTCCCAACATCCGGAAGTTTGCATGTCTACTCGAAAAGAGGTTGCCTTTTTTAATACGTTTAACTTTAATGGCACTAGAAATGAATCTTCATCTTACGGAGAAATGTATTATTCAAAGTTCTGGCCAACAACAAAAAAAATAAAAGGAGAAGTTTCGCCTCAATACCTCTTTGATTCCGATAGCGCCCTCAGAATAAAAAGAGCTTTCCCGGATGTACATATTTTAGCGATGCTCAGGAATCCGAAAAAAGTTGTGTATTCACACTTTTTGTATGAGAGGTTTTTCAATCGTAGTATTGATTTATCCTTATCTTTTTTAGAAGCCTTGGAGCAACATCCATATTTGCTGCAAAGTGCTTGTTTCACAATGCAACTTAAACAATATTTCAAGGTGTTTGATCCGGATAAAATTCATGTTTTTTTTCTAGATGAAGCCTTAGAGAATCAAGAAGAATTTTCAAAACAATTGTACAGGTGTATCAATCTTAACGACGCTCATTTTAAACCGGATTATGCATCTGTAAACGAAAGTAAACAGATTGACTCTAGGTTATTGAATGTGCTAATTAGGGTCCCTTCAATGATGAAGAAAATTTTAGATCGTACTTTTTTAAGGCCGATACTAGCAAAAGCGAAACAGAGTCGGACATTTTTATATTTGGTTAAATGGAGAAATAACCTTCTTGATAAAAACATCAAAAGGCTAGATAAACCCGAAATGACTTCAGACGAAAAGAATTACCTGAGGTTTTATTTTAAAAATGAAATTGAAGAACTGGAGGAATTATTACAAGTCGATTTGACCCGATGGAAAACTAGTGATTAGTTGTATATTTGATAAGCATTAACAAAAAATAAAAATGAGTAAACCATCCCTATCTAACTCTGGTAATTTAATTATTGACCTATACAAGTGGCGAAAACCACTGGTCATCTTTACCTTAATTGCCTCTATTTTGGGTGCAATCGTTTCATCTCCTTTGGTGATCACTCCAAAATTTAAGTCAACAGCACTCATTTATCCAACGACAACAAATTCTATTTCGCAAGCCCTTCTAGTGGAACATAATCCCTACCGAAAAGACGTTTTAGAGTTTGGAGAAGAGCTTGAGGCAGAGCGATTGTTGCAAATATTAAACTCTGACGAAATGCAAAGCCACATTGTTAAGGAGTACAGTTTATTTGAGCACTATGAAATTGATTCGGCTTCGGAGCATGCCAATACCTGGATCAATTTAGCATTTGATGAACACTTCAGCTTTAAACGAACAGAGCTCATGTCGATCAATATTGATGTTCTAGACAAAGATCCTAAGCATGCTGCAGCCATGTCGAATCGACTGGTAGATTTGATTGATGTTGTTCTTAAGCGAGTGAAAAAAGAGCGTGCCGAACAAGCGGTTGTTGTTTTAGAGCGTAGAAATCAAGAGTTATCAAATCGATTATTTCTAATTCATGATTCATTAGAAGTTTTAAGATCACTTGGTGTTTTGGATGTCTCACTTCAAGCTGAAAGGCTAACAGAGTATTATGCAAGAGCTCTGTCATCAGGGAATACAAAAGGTGCACAAGCGTTAAAAAAAGAGTTCAATCACTTGGCCCTGCATGGAGGTTCATACTTTAGATTGTCTGAAGATCAGGAGCTGGTGCGTGAGCAGTTGGAAAAAATTCGGTTTGAAAAAGAAAATATACGTGTTGAGTTGGATGCAGAATTAACAAATCGATTTATAGTTAACAGGGCTGTTCCAGCAGATAAAAAATCGTATCCAATCAGGTGGCTGATCGTTGTTTTTTCGGGTATGGCAACATTTCTCATGACCTTAGTACTTCTATACATCCGTCAGACGCTATCTTCCGATAATCTTGCTTAAGAAGTACAGTATATATATAATTTCACTACTACTGATTTGCTTTGTAATTGCAAACTCATATTTGCTTGCTGAGGAGAAGTATTGGGGGCTATTTATTCCTTTGATAGTTGCCGCTATTGCGGTAGCGATTTTACGGATGGATCTTTTGTTGACTGCAGTGGCCTTTTTAACTCCTTTATCTACGAGTTTAAAAGAGCTAGGGGTTCATAATCCCATTGGAGTGGAAATGGCTTTACCTACTGAGCCTCTTCTTTTTGGCCTGATGATCATCGCATGGGTGAAAATGTTGAGTGATAGCGAGCTTTTCAAGGGGTTATATAAACACCCTATTTCTATAGCAATAGGTCTGTATGTGTTGTGGCTATTAATCACCAGTATAAGTAGCTCCATGCCTTTGGTTTCCTTCAAGTTATTGTTAACTCGGCTTTGGTTTATCAGTAGTTTTTACGTCTTAGGATTTGTATGGTTTCAGGATAGGGAAAATATTCATCGTTTTGTAAAAGCTTATTTAGCCGGTCTTTGTGTCGTGGTATGTTATACGATTTTACAACACTCAATGAGAGGTTTTGAGCATGAGGCAGCGCATTGGGTTATGTCTCCATTTTTTAAAGATCACACCTCTTATGGAATGGTCTTAGCTCTTCTGTTACCCTTTTCCTTTTATCTAAGAAAATGGGAATCTGAAAAAGGTTTGAATTTTATATTTCCTTCGATTGTAGTCTTACTAATTACAGCGATCGTATTGTCTTATACCAGAGCTGCTTGGCTAAGCCTTGTGGGGGCTTTATGCGTTTATGTCGTCATGAAGCTCAGAATACGATTTTCATTATTAGTGACCATAACAAGTCTTTTTGCTGCCTTTATTTTGATGTTTCAAACAGATATTTTGATGGTGCTTGAAAAGAACAGTCAGGATTCTTCTGATAGTTTTACAGAACACATTCAATCCATGTCTAATGTGAGTACAGATGCTTCCAATTTAGAGAGAATCAACAGATGGACATCAGCGCTAAGACTTTTCGAGGAACGACCTCATTTGGGTTGGGGGGCAGGAACCTATCAATTTAATTATGCTCCTTATCAAAATTATTATGAGAAAACCATAATCAGTACAAATTCAGGTAGTAAGGGAAATGCGCACAGTGAGTATTTGAGTGCATTGGCAGAAACAGGATGGCCCGGATTGCTTTTTTTTTGCGGTCTTATTGCTGTAATTTTCCATCGAGCGATTGTTCTCTATCCCAAACTAGAAGATAAACAAGATCAATGGCTTATTATGTCTTGTATTTTGGGTCTAGTTACTTATTTCACTCATGCGGTCTTAAATAATTTTTTAGATACCGATAAGGCTTCTGTTCCATTATGGGCAATGGTAGCTATAATTGTTGTTTTAGATTTGAAGTATCAAAGAAAAATTAAGGCATAAAAAAAGAGGACTTTACCAGCCCTCTTTTTCATAAAATCGTCTACTATTTAGGATTTTACACGTTCTTGGTAAGCTCCTTTAACGGTGTCAATTTTGATTTTATCTCCTTCATTAATGAATAGCGGTACGTTCACCTCAGCCCCTGTTTCGACCGTTGCTGGTTTAGTGGCATTTGTAGCCGTATTCCCTTTCTCACCAGGTTCAGTATAGGTAACTTCTAGAATTACTGATGAAGGAACATCGCATGTGAGCGGATTTTCTTCGTCAGCGTCAAACACAACCTCAACGATTTCTCCTTCTTTCATAAACTCATAACCGCCCACAATAGTTTTCTCTAGATATATTTGTTCAAATGTATCTGTGTTCATGAAATGAAAGCCACTGTCTTCGGCGTACAAGTATTGATATTTTCTCGTTTCAACTCTTACGGCTTCAATTTTAGCACCCGAAGGGAATGTGTTATCGAGAACTTTACCGCTGGTTAAACTTCTTAACTTTGTTCTTACAAAAGCAGGTCCTTTCCCTGGTTTTACATGTAGGAATTCTATGATTTTAAATAGATCATGATTGTGCTTGATGCACAATCCATTTTTTATGTCTGATGTACTTGCCATAATCTTATGTTTTCGATTTCAAATAGTTGTTTTTGTTGTTCCGTAATTATTTATAACCTCATCGATGTTTAGTGTGTTTTTACAGAAAAAGAATTCCTCCTGAATGTTATTAGAACACACAATAACCAGTTTGTCCTTACTGTATTTTGTTGCCATTTTCTTGTACCATTGAATCCCTCTTTCGTCAAGGTTAGAACAGGGTTCATCTAAAAGCACAACAGAAACATCGGTCAGCCAAGCAAGTCCTATTTTTAACCTTTGTTTCATACCTGAAGAGAAGTTTTTGATCTGCTTGTCTCGGGATGATTCTAGGTAAGTAGTTGTTATAAACGTATTGATAGTCATGCCCTTATTGAGCCTTTTGAATTGTGTATAAAACTTGAGAAACTCCTCGAGATACATGTCTTCAACCAATTCCAAATAGGGAGCTGCATAGGAAATGTGATTTGACCAATTTTCTATAGGGACTTCCTTATTGCCAATCATCAATTTTTGGTCACCATTACTGGCGCTCAAATGTCCTGATATGATTTTGAGTAGCGTAGATTTCCCCGAGCCATTAGAACCTTTAATTACATAGGATCCGGGGAGGTTGAATTGAAAGTTAACATTTCTAAAAACCCAGTCCTTGTTGTACTTCTTACCTATATTTATCAGGCTTAAGGACACCTATTTTGATGAGTAGCCCTTCATAACACCGCGCTGTGAAGATCGGATAAAGCTAGTTATCTCATCTCTTTCCTTACTGGCAGGAAAATCAGTGTCTACGATTTCTAGTGCTTGGCTAATGTTATTGTCTGCTTGAAACAACTGTCGATAGATGTTTTGAATCTCAGCTATTTTCTCAGAAGAAAAACCTCGCCTTCGTAGTCCTATAGAGTTTATACCAATAAATGATACAGGGTCTTTAGCAGCCTTAACATAAGGAGGGATGTCTTTACGGACTAAGGCTCCTCCTGAAATCATTGCATGAGCTCCAATTGTAACAAACTGGTGAACGGCAGAAAGTCCTCCGAGTATTGCATAATCCCCAAGAGTAACATGTCCACCAATGGCAACATTGTTAACGATGATGCAGTTGTTCCCAATAAAACAATCGTGAGCTACATGGGCATATGCCATAAGAAGGCAGTTGTTACCAACAACGGTCTTACCCGAAGCACTTGTACCTCGGTTGATGGTAACACATTCCCTGATGGTTGTATTATCGCCTATGATTACGAGGCTGTCCTCACCTCCAAATTTTAAATCTTGCGGTATAGCTGAAATTACAGCGCCTGGAAATATTTTACAATTTTTACCAATTCGAGCGCCTTCCATGATGGTAACGCTTGAGCCAATCCAAGTCCCTTCACCAATTTCAACATTTTTGTTGATGGTAACAAATGGTTCAATGACGACGTTTTGTGCAATTTTCGCCTCTGGGTGTATGTATGCAAGTGGTTGATTCATCTTAGTGTTTTTTAGCAATTTGAGCCATCATTTCTCCTTCCATAACAATTTTGTCGCCAACAAAGGCGCGTCCAAACATGTGACAGATACCTCTTCTAATGGGGCTGATTAACTCTAAATCAAAAATTAGTGTATCTCCTGGAAGTACTTTATTTTTAAATTTCACTTTGTCAATTTTCATAAAGTATGTTAAGTAATTCTCAGGGTCAGGAACCGTATTCAAGACAAGAATACCTCCCACTTGAGCCATGGCTTCAATCTGAAGAACTCCAGGCATTACAGGTTTGCCAGGGAAATGTCCTTTGAAGAAAGGTTCGTTCATGGTAACGTTTTTCAAACCGACAACTTTACTATCGCTAAGCTCAAGGACTTTGTCAACCAATAGAAATGGCGGTCTGTGAGGGAGCGTATCCATGATTTGATGAATATCCATTACTGGAGTTTCGTTTGGATTGTAAGCAGGGGGTTGATTTTTTTGTTTTTTAATGACTTCTTTCATGATTTTTGCAAATGTTGTGTTTGATCCATGACCAGGTTTGTGTGCAATAATTTTCCCTTTGATTGGAAGTCCAACAAGCATTAAGTCTCCAATAACATCCAAGAGTTTATGCCTTGCGGCTTCATTCGAATAACGAAGATCTAGATTGTTCAAGTGTCCATCTTTACAGACTCCAATACGATCTTTTTTGAACAAACTTGCGAGTCTTTCGAGTTCCTTCTCTGCAACAACTTTTTCAACATAAACGATGGCATTGCTTAGGTCGCCACCCTTGATGAGTCCGTGATCCAGAAGCAGTTCGAGTTCATGTAAAAAACAAAAGGTCCTGGCGTCGGCAAATTCATTCTCAAATTCATCAATGCTATGGAGTTCTGCTGTTTGTTTGCCAAGTACTTTAGAGTTGTAGTCAATACTTACTGAAACACTAAATTCATCAGCAGGTAGTGCCTGAATTCGAATTCCTGTTTCAGGATCTTCGTAATTAATTTCGTTTTCTATAACAAAATACTTTCTGATGGCATTTTGAGCTTGGGGTTTAGCTTTCTTCAAGCATTTTATAAACTCGATAGAACTACCATCCAGTATGGGCGGTTCTTCCCCATTCAATTCGATGAGTAAGTTGTCAATTTTTAAGCCTGCACAAGCAGCTAAAATATGTTCAATAGTCTGCAGTTTAGCTCCTTTTTTATTCAAGGTGGTACCTCGATCCGTTTCGGTTACATATCGTGCGTCAGCTTCAATAATGGGTTTTCCAGGTAAGTCGATGCGTTGAAAACGAATTCCATGATTCACGCACGCAGGATTGAAGGTTAGAGTTGCTTCATTGCCTGTGTGAAGACCAATTCCACTGATGCTTACTTTGTTTTTTATGCTGTGCTGTTGCTCCATTTATTTTAAGGTAATCTTTTTTTCTAATTCTTCAATTCTTTTTGCCCATTGGGGTAGCTGACGGAAGTGAATGTATGAACGTTGGAAATCTTTGATGTCAAAAGCTAAAGGACCTTGTAGGACTTTACCATCCTCTTTGATGTCTTTTGCTATACCTGTTTTTCCTGCTACCTTAACATTGTTTGCTACAGTTAGGTGCCCAGCAATAGCAACTTGACCTCCAATCATGCAATTTTCTCCCACTTTAGTTGATCCAGCAATAGCTGTATGAGATGCAATGACCGTGTTTTTTCCAATTTCTACGTTGTGAGCTACTTGGATCATGTTGTCAAGTTTCACTCCTTTGTGAATGATTGTAGACCCCATTGTTGCTCTGTCGATACATGTGTTGGCTCCAATTTCCACGCCTTCTTTGATGACGACATTCCCAATATGAGGAATTTTATCATAGGTATTTCCTGTGTTTGGAGCAAATCCGAATCCGTCTCCACCAATGATAGCTCCAGCATGTATTGTGGTGTCTTTTTCAATTTCACAGTTGTGGTATATTTTAACCCCCGAAAACAGCGTACAACCGTCATCTATTCGAACATCGTCGCCAATAAAGCAATGAGGGTAAATGTTTGCATTTGGGCCAATTTTCACATTTTTCCCAATGTAAGCAAATGCCCCGATGTAAGTATCTTCACCTACTTCTGCTGTTTCATCAATGAAGGAAAGTTTTTCAATACCGCTTTTTTTCTTCTGCAAATCGTCTACAATACGCAGCAATTGAGCGAAAGAAGCATATGCATCATCAACTTTGATCAGCGTTGTGTTGACCTTTTTTTCAGGTGTAAAATTTTTATTTACAATGACCGCTGAGGATTTGGTCTCATACAAGTGCTCATTGTATTTTGGGTTTGATAAAAAAGACAAAGAATGCGGGCATCCCTCTTCAATTTTAGCAAGTTGATTTAGGATGATGTTTGGATCACCTTCGACAACCCCATTTAGCATTTCTGCTATTTGATTTACTGTAAACTTCATAAGCGGCTAAATTACAAATTTTCTAGACTACGCAGCTTTTTGGGTAACATAGAAAATGTTTGGTGACTGTTTGAGCTAAAACAGAAATGTTCAATTGGTCTGCAGCCTCAGCAATATCTGTAATTTCTCCATTTTTGTACAGTAAGTTGATCTTATCTTTTTTTGGATTGTAGGCTTTGTTGTCAATCTTATTTGTAAAAACTAGGTGAGAGGCGTGTTTTTTTTCAATCCCATATATTTCTGAAGCTTTTGCTTTGATTTTAGCGATATAAGAAGGGCTGAATTTAGTGTCTTGAAGTTCAATTTTCAGTAGTTTTCGTTGAATGATCTTTTGGCTCAATGCGGCTAATGTTTTATCCGAGTGTTTGGTCCATTCCTTGATGGAGGTCATGATGTCAAAATCATCCAATTGACAGAACAAATCTAACAGCTTTGAATTGGTTTCGAAATCGTTCAGATTATGGTTGTTCTCTAGGAATTGACCCAGAGCAGACGTGTAGAATAGATCAGCTCCCTCTTGAACTAAAGTTTTAGCTCTTTTTAAAACTTCAACGAGCGTAAATTCGGCAGATATAACAGTTTTGTGAAGGTATACTTGCCAGTACATAAGCCTGCGAGCTATGATGAACTTTTCAATAGAATAAATGGCCTTAGCATCAACGACTAATTCACCGTCACTCACATTAAGCATGCTGATGATTCGATCTGAGTTGATGATCCCTTCTGATACTCCGGAGTAAAAACTATCCCGCTTCAAGTAGTCAAGCCGGTCAACATCTAGTTGACTTGATATCAATTGATGTAAAAAAGGTTTGGAGTACTGATTTTGGAAGATTTGTATCGCTAACGACAATTTACCATCGAATTCGTCGTTAAGCTTGTTCATAATCATCACGGAAATATGTTCATGATTGATGCCGTGAACAATGCTGTGTTCGAGAGCGTGAGAAAACGGCCCATGACCAATGTCGTGAAGAAGTATTCCAATCAGTACGGCTTCTTCTTCAGTTTCAGTTATTTCGTGCCCTTTCTCTCTGAGTGTTTTCACTGCATTTTGCATCAAGTGCATCGCTCCTAACGCATGATGAAATCGAGTATGGTATGCCCCTGGGTAAACTAAGTATGTGAGACCTAGCTGAGTGATTCGTCGGAGTCTTTGAAAATAAGGGTGCTCAATGATGTCGAAAAATAATTCGCTAGGAATGTTCGTAAACCCATAAATGGGGTCGTTAAGAATTTTTCTTTTATTGGCAATTTTAGCCTTCAATTGTCTTAAATTTATTCGGATTACAATAAAAAACTAAAGTAGTAAATATCTATGGAACAAATGAGAATCCTTTGGGTAGATGATGAGATTGAATTACTGAAGCCACATATTCTATTTCTAGAGCACAAGGGCTATGAAATGAAAACAGCCAACAACGGAGAGGATGCATTGGAAATGATGAGTAACGATGCCTTTGATATTGTATTTCTAGATGAGAATATGCCCGGGATTTCTGGTTTAGAGACCTTGTCTCGCATGACGGATAATCACAAAGGTCCGGTTGTAATGATTACCAAGAGTGAAGAGGAATATATCATGGAGGAAGCTTTGGGTTCAAAGATTTCGGATTACCTCATTAAGCCTGTAAATCCAAATCAAATACTGTTGTCTATCAAAAAGAATTTAGACTCTAAGCGTTTGGTAAATGATAAGGTGACATCAAGTTACCAAAAAGAATTTCGAGAGATTAGTATGGCTTTGATGGACGTCAGAAGCCTCAAAGAATGGTCGGAAATCTATCAAAAGCTTGTGTTCTGGGAGTTAGAGCTGGATAAGATAGATGCATCAGGGATGGTAGAAATCCTTGAAATGCAAAAAAGTGAAGCCAATTCTTTATTTTTCAAATTTGTCAAAGAAAATTACAAATCGTGGTTAACTGAGTCTAAGGAAAGCCCCGTATTGTCTCACACATTATTGAGAGATAAGGTCTTTCCACACTTATCCGAATCAAAGCCGTGTTTTTTTATTCTTATTGACAATTTAAGGTACGATCAATGGAAAGTGTTGGAGCCGATCTTATCCGATTGGTTTAAAGTTGAAGAAGAGTCTACTTTTTGTAGCATCCTCCCAACGGCAACTCAATACTCAAGAAACTCTATTTTTTCTGGATTAACTCCTTTAGAATTATCCAAACGTTTTCCGCATCTATGGAAGAATGACCATGAGGAAGGTGGTAAAAACCTTCACGAAGAGGAGTTTCTCAATGATTACATGCAGCGTTCGGGTATGGGGGCTAAAAAGGTCGCCTACCACAAGGTTGTTCAACAACAATACGGAGCTAAACTAGTGGATCAGTTCAATCAACTGATTCGTAATGACCTCAACGTCATCGTTTATAATTTTGTAGACATGTTGTCGCATGCAAAAACAGAGATGGACATGATAAGGGAATTGGCGGGAACAGATAAGTCGTATAGAGATTTAACGAGGACGTGGTTTCAGAATTCTACATTACTGGAAATGCTCAAGAAAATAGCTGAACATGATGCCGATCTTATCATTTCTACAGATCATGGTACCATAAATGTCGGTGTACCGTCCAAAGTAGTGGGAGATCGTGAAACGTCTTCAAACCTCAGATACAAAACAGGTAAGAGGTTGCAATATCAATCTAAGGATGTGTTTGCGGTAAGCAACCCTGAGGAATATTTTTTGCCCGCGGCTAATTTGTCGTCAAGTTTTATCTTTGCGAGAGAAAATATATTTTTAACCTATCCGAATAACTACAATCACTTCGTGAAGTATTTCAAAAATACCTACCAACATGGAGGTATATCACTTGAGGAAATGATTTGTCCTATTGTTCGATTATCTGCAAAATAAATGAAGATTTCTATTCGTTCGATTGAGGAGTTGCCAGCCTTAGCAGCCAAAATCAGAAATGAGTATCCGAGTAAAATAATCGCTTTTTATGGCGCGATGGGGGTCGGTAAAACTACTTTTATAAAAAGTCTTTGTGTGGATCTTGGGGTGGATGTATCTGAGATTTGCAGCCCTACTTATGGTTTGGTCAATGAGTATGAGGCCGATGATGAGCAAGTCGTTTATCATTTTGATTTTTATAGATTGATCGATGAAAATGAAGCGTTTGATATGGGGTATGAGAATTATTTCTATTCGAATCATTATTGTTTTATTGAGTGGCCAGAAAAAATTGCTAACTTATTGCCTGAAAAGCTGTTAAAGATTCACATTGAGTCCGAGAATGATATTCGTACATTTACCCTAGAAGAATTTTAGTTTCAAAAGATGAGTAAGCCTGATATTTTAAGTTTCCTACATGAGGAGTTTTTGATGCCCCAACCTGAAGTGTTGGAGCTTTCAACAAAAAAGCAATCTCTTTTTATAGGCATACCAAAAGAGTGCGCTTTTCAGGAAAATCGTGTGCCTTTAGTACCCGAAGCTGTTGGCCTTTTGGTGAGTAACGGACATCGGATCTATATTGAGACCAATGCAGGTAGATCGAGTTCTTTCACAGATCAAGAATACAGTGAGGCTGGTGCTAAAATTTGCTACAATGTAAAAGAGGTTTATGAAGCTGACATCATTCTTAAGGTAGAGCCCCCTACCATCGATGAGTTGGATAATTTCAAACACAACCAATGTTTAATTTCCGCTCTTCAACTCAAGACACAATCAGTAAGTTATTTCAAAAAATTAATGGAGAAGAAAGTAACAGCTGTTGCTTTTGACTACATAAAAGACGAGACGAACGTATTTCCAATCGTCCGATCTATGAGTGAGATTGCTGGTACATCATCCATACTAATTGCTGCTGAACTTTTGAGTACTTCAGCTGGCGGTAGAGGGATGCTCATGGGAGGAATCCCAGGAGTTCGCCCCACTCGAATTGTCATCATTGGTGCAGGAACTGTTGCTGAGTATGCTGCGAGGTCGGCAATGGCACTTGGAGCATCTGTGAGTGTTTTTGATAATTCAATTTCACGCTTGAGAAGAATTCAAAATGATTTGAACTCTCCAATAGCAACCTCCATACTACAACCTAAGGTGCTTGAAAAAGCATTGAAAAGAGCCGATGTGGCCATAGGAGCCTTAAGAGCTCAAGAGGGCAGGACTCCATGTGTTATTTCTGACGACATGGTCCAAAAAATGAAGCCCAAGTCTGTCATTGTCGATGTTAGTATAGATCAGGGAGGCTGTTTTGAAACCTCTGAAGTAACCACCCATGAAAATCCGACATTTACCAAGCATGGTGTTATACATTACTGCGTTCCAAATGTGGCCTCTAGGGTTGCTAAAACAGCTTCATTCTCCTTGAGTAACATCATTGCACCCACACTTTTAAAGGTAGGCGATGGCGGTGGTGTTCAAGGAATGTTGTTGCGTTCTCCAAACATTCGGGGTGGTGTTTATGTTTATAACGGAATTCTTACCAATAAAGGAATTGGAGCATGGTTTGACTTGCCTTACAAGGAAATAAGATTACTTTTGGGGCTTTAATTTTTCAGCATGACGCGACGTATTTTTTTGTATTTGTTTGGAGTTGGTTTAGGAATCATTGTCTCTTTTTTATTTTTTGGAGATCGTGAAGTTGACTTCTCATATCTTCCGAATGCTCGTACGGTTAAACATCTTAGAAATCAAGAACTCCGTATTTCTGAACAGGCCATTTGTCAATTGGAATGCGTCGGTGTAAGTCAGTTGTTTTTTGAAAACATTTTCAACCAAGCTGATTTGGAGGTAGATTTTAGTTCCAGTGACGTTGATGGTGCTTGTAAAACGTACCACATTGAAATTGATGGTGAGAAGTTTTCAAAATTTCACATGAATGATTGCGACAGCTTGTCTCTACTGACTTATGTGGGCACGCAAAATTGTGACTGTTTGTAAATCCGTTTTAAGACTCCCTTCTTTCTATTTCTTTGTTCACAAGATTTAATTCTCGCCCTGTTTGACCTGCAATCGATTTGTTTTCTTCGGCACGACGAATCAGGTATGGCAACATTTTTTTAATAGGGCCATAGGGCATGTATTTCAAAACATTGTAACCGTCATTTGCTAAATTGTAACTGATGTGGTCACTCATTCCGAGCAGTTGAGCAAAGTATACACTACTGTTGTTTTTTTCAATCTTGTAGGTTTTCATTAACTGCATCAGATATCTTGAGCTTTGTTCGTTGTGAGTACCTGCACAAATAGATATTCCATGTATGTTTTCACATGCATACTCAAGAGCGGAGTCATAATCATTATCGCAATCGTATTTATTTATCTGTATGGGAGTTTTATAGCCCATTTTTTTCGCACGACTGTTTTCTTTCTCTAGGTATGCACCTCTGACAATTTTAAATCCTAAAAAGTAACCGTTTAGCTTCGAGTCTTTATGAATTCTTTTTAGGTAATCCAGTCGATCACTCCTGTACATTTGAAGTGTATTAAAAACAATAGCTCGCTCTTTATTAAAGGTTTTCATCATACCTTCCGTTATGTTATCAATGGCGTCTTGGATCCAACTTTCTTCCGCATCGATCATAACGGATATGCTTGCTTGATCTGCTTTTTTACAAATCTTATTAATTCGATGAATCATTCGATCGTATTCTTGTTGGTCTTCCAGGTTGAGTTTTGTTTTGCGACTTACTTTTTCAAGTATTTCAATGCGACCTAGACTGGAAACCTTAAAAACACAAAAAGGTATGCTGAAGCTTTTTTTAGCAGCAATAATATTTTGTAGGATTTGATTTAGCGATTCCTTAAAGTCATCTTCTGTGGCTTTGCCTTCAACCGAGTAGTCAAGAACCGTTTTGATGTTGTAGGATGCCAAGGTGTCTATTTTAGAATGACAATCATCAACAGTTTCACCACCACAAAACACATCAACAATTGTATTTTTTAACAAAGGCGTTATGGGCAACCGAAGGCGAAGTGCTAATTTGAGCGCATGACTACCGATTCGAGTAAGCTTTGAATGCCGCATGAAACTGAACATGTGTAGCGTTTTTTGAAGTTTTTTATCTGACAGAGGCTGAAACGCAATCTCCGTATTTTTGAATGAAACCATAAATAATGCTTAGTTGAATGATTACGTTAATGTAATCTCGGATACTCAATAGCAAAATTCAGTCCATTTGTATGCTATGCAAATATAAATTTAATATTGATAATTTGTTTTTTTTCATAGGTTTATGGCCTTTAGATCAGGTCTAGATTAATTAAATTAGTCATTGATTTATGGTGGTGTTGTTTGCTTTCCTATCTTTGTTTTTTCAAAATTAAAAAGTACTCTGTGGAGATTCAATCGGATAACTATTCTATTTACATTGGGGATGAGGTTTTACAAGATTTCAACCGTATTCTAGAGGATTGTCAAGGACAATATTCAAAGGTGTTTATATTTTGTGATGAAAATTCCTCTCGCTATTGTTTGCCTTATTTAATTGATCAGGTCCCCATGCTTATCGGAGCTGAATTGATAGAGATTGAATCTGGTGAGCAAAACAAAACACTTTCTATATGTCACGATGTTTGGAAAACGATAAGTGAATCAAACGCTGATAGAAATGCCTTCGTCGTAAATTTAGGTGGAGGTGTGATTTGTGATATGGGAGGAATGATAGCTTCTTTGTACAAAAGGGGCGTTCGTTTTTTTCACATCCCTACAACGCTTTTATCTCAGGTTGATGCCTCTGTTGGAGGAAAGGTAGCTGTTGATCTAGACGGTCATAAAAATCAAATAGGGTTGTTTAGAAACCCCGACTTGGTTCTTATTGTCCCTGAATTTTTGAAAACTTTACCAGAAAGACATTGGGTAAGCGGGATGGCTGAGGTCTACAAACATGCATTGATATCAGATGCAGAATATTGGTCCTTTTTAAGTGATCTTAATTTAAAAGATGATGCGTATTTGTCTGAAATGCTTCATAAATCGATTTCTATAAAAAATGAGATTGTTCTAGAAGATTGGGAAGAGAAAGGTTTGCGCAAGACTTTAAATTTCGGCCATACAATTGGGCACGCTATAGAAAGTCAGGCCTTGGAAAAAGGACGAGATTTACTACACGGAGAAGCGATTGCTGTAGGAATGTTAGTTGAAATCATTTTGTCGCAAATGATGAATGGATTTAATGATGAAGACTTTGAAACAATCAAGTCAGCCTTTAGTAAGGTGTTCCCACTTCAAAAAATTGATGAAAATGAGCTGCCTGATTTAATAGAATGGATGCGTCACGATAAAAAGAATGATGATTCACAAATTAACTTCACATTGCTGAAAAAAATTGGAGTGTCTGAATTCAATAAAATTTGTACTGTAGACCAAATCGAAGCGGCTATTAGAACTTATAACACCCGTTTAAATTGAAAGTAAAAATTCAAACAGAAACCAAAACACTCAAGGGGAACCTTAAGTTGACTGGATCAAAGAGTATTTCCAATCGATTGTTGATACTTCAAGCCTTGTCTGGACAGATGAGTCCCTTAAACAATCTTTCAAACTCAGACGATACGACCGTATTGTTAAAGGCGATTTCTTCAAAAGAATCGACTGTTGATGTGGGGATTGCAGGGACTGCAATGCGGTTTTTGACAGCTTACCTATCGATACAAGAATCGGACTGCGTGCTTACAGGAGCTTCAAGAATGAAAGAACGTCCGATTAAAGATCTGGTAGACGCCTTGTCCGGCTTGGGTGCTGAAATTGATTATATCGAAAAAGAAGGTTATCCCCCGCTGAATATCAAAGGGAAGAAGCTGCAAGGAGGCGATCTAAGTATCAATGCCGATGTATCGAGTCAGTTTATTTCAGCTATTTTGATGATTTCTCCCTACTTCGAAAAAGGAATTAGGCTTCGTTTAAAAGGTGAAGTATTATCGCGACCATACATAGAAATGACTTTAAATCTCATGCAACAACAAGGTGTTGGGCATGTTTGGGAAGCTGATACGATTACGATTCTCCCCGGGGAATATTCAGATAATGTGCGAGATGTTGAGTCCGACTGGTCTTCAATATCATACATATTCGAGTTGGCAGCATTGAGTGATTCTGCAGAGATAAGACTCAAGCAAGTAGATAAAATTTCAGTGCAAGGAGATCAGGAAGGGATGAACTATTTCAAGTTGCTTGGCGTTGATTCAAGTATTGAGAATGGGGAATTAACTTTAAGAAAACAAGTTGGTTTTACGCGACCGGATATTCTCGAGTTTGACTGTACAAAAACACCAGATTTAGCGCAGACTCTAGCGGCAACAACTTGTGCGTTGGGTATCCCAATGAATATAAAAGGCCTTAAAAGCTTGCCGATTAAGGAAACCGATCGTTTGATGGCACTTAAGGTAGAGTTAGAGAAGTGTGGGGCTGAGATTCACATCATAAACAATGAGGCTTTAGAGATCATTCCCGGGCCAGACTTCTCCAACAAGGATTTCAATTTTGAAACCTATGGAGATCATCGTATGGCTTTGTGTCTTGCTCCTTTGGCGCTCAAAGCCAATTCGATAACGCTCAACAATCCTTTGGTCGTCAATAAGTCTTACAAATCATATTGGAATGATTTGAAAGAGCTCCATTTTGATGTGGAGGTATCCTAGTTTGAGGACCACTTCAGATAAATGCTAAATTCTGTTCTTGAGCTTCCGTTAATGCGTTCGTTGCCGGAACCAATATGGTTTCTGTCTGAATAGCCTATTTGCATGAGTTGGGCTCCATACTTGATTGATTTTGACCATTTCCTCTGGTAGGTTGCACTGTAGATGCTTCCACTGCCATTAATAAATCTCGAATTATAGATTCCTAATACATACGGGCTTTTCCAATACATTGTTTGATTACGGGTATTAAATATCCCATATGAAAAACACGATTTACTTTTTTTCTTGGTGTTTGTCCAATTCATTTTAAAGTTGAGATTCGTGTTTTTCAGTTCTGAATTATCTATGCACTCTCCAGTCATGTGTAGAACTAATGCAGGGCTTAGTTTTTCTTGGTAATTGATGTACAGTTTGTTTATTGTTTTCGTATTTGTTTTTTTTTGAAGTTTAACAATTACTTTCCGAAGGGATGTGACTCTTGATATCTCAACTGATTTTTTTTCACCGGGTAAAATTACAGAATACTCCTGTTTGTTGTAATTGGGGTAGTATTGGTCAAAAGTAGCGTTCAAATGCCATTTTTCGTTAAAAATGTATTGAAATGAATACAAAAACCCTCTTTCGTACCCATTACTAAAGCTGCTGTAATCTGCCCTGAATGCATTAAGAAATCCATAATCTCTATTTCGATATTGAAGGGATAACAAGCTGTTGCTAGAAATACTGAACGTAAGTTTTTGGAGCGTAGCCCAAAGCTGAAAGTTTTGTGAGGTAATTTCTCCTGAGTAGTTGATGTTGAAATAGTTTTTGGAGAAGAATAGACTCTGGAGTAAATGATACTCTTGGTTATTTTTCATCGATTCGTAGTAGACCCCACTCCAAGATATTTTGCCTTGTTTTATTTTTCTATTGATCCAAAGTCCCAGTATATGTTCTTTGATTTTTTTTCTTCTTTGGATTTCAGAAACAGATCTATGAAGTCCTGACTCAGGATTTACAGGAAGTTTTCTGATTGATGTGAATAGTCCTAAATTCAATCTGTTGTATGCCCATTGTACGGATCCTCCTTGAAAATAACGGTGCTCTTTGGAGCTTAACGTTTCCTTTACCGTAAACAAAGGGGAATAACTAAGAAAGTAGGGGTTGTTTATTCTATAACTTGTACCAAACAACAACCCTTCACCAAGGTTTAGATCGTATTTACCTAGGATAATTTTGTAACGTTTCTGAGCGTTTTTAAAGGCTATATATCCTCCGAGGTTGTTTACGCCGTCATTTTTATACCAAAAAGGTTCTCCTGCATCTTTTTCACAATTTATACCGATATCCCAACCGTTCTTCATTTGCATTCGAAACCTAATGTGGGATTTAAACCTACTCCCCACATAAGTTTTATTTGTGTGGCCATGATTGTCTTGTATTTGACGTTTGATGCTTGTATAGAATACATTCTTTTTTATCCTCAAGCTTTGGCCCTTTTTTTCGGATACACGAATAAACTTTTTGATTCTTTTTAGAGCTTCTATCTCTATGTTTATTCCCTGAAGTTCATAGATTGAAACTAGTTTTCGATTTTGGCAATATGCTTGAATTCTTTTGCACTCGACTTCGGATATGAGATTGAGTAAAGACAATTGTTCTAAATCGATTGAATTGTTTAAATCAATAGGGTTGTCTGAGTAATAATCCCATAAGTCACTTAATTTTTCAATTGATTCGGTGTGATATTTAGATGCTGCATATTCAAATTGTTTTGAAAAGTCTTGAGCGATAGAGTTCCAGTAAAGTGAGAGGGATATAAAAACCCATTTAACCATTGGTTGGGTGGTAAATTAATGATAAGCCTATTCTATTTGCCCATGCATGTGTTTTGTATGAAGTATAGAATTCAAAGGGCTCTTTAATATACCCTATTTTAATGCCGTACTGAGAAATGGTTAGTGCATGAATGATACTCATGTTAAAAGAGTTTTCATAACTGTACTTTAACTCGTGTTGCACATGAGAATTAGGGGCAAGCGATTCTTCTGCTTGTAAAATGGAAGTTAAGTTTACATTCCAATGGTATCGTCCACATAAAATCAACCGACTTGTAATGTCGTTCTTGACATAACTGCTATTGAATGGGTTCTCTATGAATAGTTCAACTTCGTAGTGTTTATTTACGTAGTTCCACCCCAGGTCAAAGCTAACGGTGTACTGTTTCTGAAATCCAGGACTTGTCGCTCTGTGAAGGTTTAGGTTTAATCCGAAATTTATTTTGGAACTTATCTTTTGTGCCGTTGAAAGTGTGAACTTCTGCTCTTTGTATTTCGTGTATCCATATTGGTGGTAAGAACCTTGTATTGGTTGTCTCCTGAATTTAATAACGGCCCCTATTTTATGAGCCTTAATACCAAAATCATGATTTATTATGGAATGTTTGGTGTATAAAGCAGGCGTGTTAATTTGCTTTAGTAAAGCTGGATTGTTGAAGTCTTTGAATAGAAATTCATTGTTTTGACCAAGGCAATAAAAGTTTATTAGCACCATGGCGATCTGTGCTATTTTTACCATATTATGTAAGTATATATTATAAAGTGTTTACATGCTTTTGTTTCAAATAAACCAATTAAAGGATCTAAGAGACTTGATTAAAGCAATATAAATATATAAAAAAATACTTATATAGTTTTACTGAAATTATTTTTTACCTGTGGACTGATTAGATGCCTACAACTAAATCAATAGCTTCAGCAATTTGAGGATGTTTTAGCGAGTAAAAAGTTTTTTTCCCTTTTCGTTCAGCAAGTAAAATATTCTTATTTCTAAGAATATTAAGTTGATGTGATGCAATGGCTTGTTTGATGTCTAGATTTTTGTAAATCTCAGTAACATTCATCTTTTCCGATTCAGCAAGAAGTTTTACAATACTTAATCTTAGTGGGTTAGATAAGGCTTTGAATACTTCAGCCGCATTCAATTTTTTTTCATATTCCATTATCAAATTTTTAAATGACAACTAATTCATTGCCAATATAGGTATTTATCAAATACATCACGTGAATTCTAGCTAAAAAAAATTCGTTATATTTGCATATTACCATACGTTAATATTATTGTGGTACAAATATTTTCGTTTTTAGGCTGCGCTTTTAGCGCTAAAACACCACTTTCTAGCTTCTAAAATCTAAGATATTAAATTGCGAAACCCTTAACTAGTTGATTGTCAGTCATTAAATAATTTAATAAGACAACTATATGCTTGACGTATTATTTGTAATTATTCATGATATTTATCTATAGAAAAAATAACCTCTGTGTTGAAAAAAGAAGACTTAAATATCAAGATTGCCGAGCGAATAATCCACTATCGCAAGGGACTAAATTTGTCGCAGGAAGACTTAGGAGATTTGTTGGATGTGAGTAAGCAAAACATTCAAATGATTGAAAGTGGCAAACGTAACCCGGGTACATTCTTGCTGAAAAAAATCGCAAAAGCTTTGGGTGTATCTCTCTCAAAACTACTCGAAGGTATATAGACTTTTCTCAACTTTTTTCTTTACCAATCAAAAGTTCCACTGTAGTCTTGTGAAAACCGTTTGTTGTGTGTTTTCGGTTTCTCCCATAATTTCACTCCAAGTATTTTGACTACTAATCATCAAATCAATGGATTCCTTTATTGAAAACGTGATTTGTGGATTGATAAAAACAAAATCTAAATTTTTATCATGAATCAGAACGCCTCCTACTTGAACAAGTGGGTAAAGAGTATGTTGTATTTGATACATGAAGTTGTACTCAAAGGGCATTGGGTTTTTAGCGGTCATTTCCATTTGAGACAAGCCTAATGGATTAAACGAATTTGTTTTGCTTTTGTAAAGGCAGGTACCTGATACATAGACGCCATTTCTGAAATTGTAATCAAATCCGATACTTCCCATAAATTCATTTAGATTTTTTTTGAAATCTTGGAAGAATGAAAACTCCCCCCTGAATCCCATTTTTTGCAATTGTCCGGACCAACCAAGTCCTAGGCAAAAATCATCGTAGTATTTTGCGGTAAGCATCTGGAAATCATAATTGTAGATGTTTAACCGATACAAACCTGCAACGATGTCGTTGTTTACGGCAATCTCAATGGACTGATTTACTTTCGGGTAGTGCGTCATTCGAAAAGCATCTGTACCCGGGTTTTCAATGTAGTCAAAGTCGAAAAAGTTTGATTGATTGAACAGGTCATGGGGGTTCCAGTAATTTTGGATTCCCCAGTTGATACGTTGTCTACCCAAGCGGAAATTCCAACGATTCTTTTCCCACTGAATGTAGAGACGATCTATTTGATGGTTTAAGCCCAATTCATCTTTTGAAATTGAATGAAATGCCAGGGGGTCACGAACCAGGCTCTCTTTAAATCCATTTGAATTTTCTTTCCATTGATACCCTGTGAACAATCGATTTCGAAGGCTAATTTGACTGCTGATATGATCTCCGACATACAAATGTCCATTCCATCGAAAATGTAATTGTTGATCTTGCCATTCCGACGGGCTTTGTGTGATTTTCGCCAAGTCAGCGTTAAAAAAGCTAAAACTATTTAGGTTGCTGGCATAGTAGTCTTGGTCAAAGTAAGTTTGAGCAGATACTGATGAAACAGCAAGGGCGAAAAGGAATGTAATTTTCTTAAGGTAGTTCATCGCTTATGATTTTACCGTCTTCAATGGTAATGATTCGTCGGGCTTTATCAATAACTCTTTGGTCGTGCGTTGAAAATAAAAAAGTAATATTCTCTTTCTTATTCATCTCAGCCATAATATCCAGGAGTTTTGAGGTAGACTGGCTGTCTAAATTTGCGGTGGGTTCATCGGCCAGAATGAATCGAGGTTTTGATGCCAATGCTCTAGCAACGGCCACTCTTTGTTGCTGGCCTCCTGAGAGTTGATTTGGTCTTACCTTTAATTTCTCCGCTAAGCCTACTTGCTCTAATAATTCTTCACTTCTTTTTTTTCTATCTTCCACAGGGATGCCTTGTAGAAGCATGATGAATTCAACATTTTCTTGTGCGGTTAATACAGGAATTAAATTGTAGGCTTGAAAGACGAATCCGATATTTTTCAATCGAAAATCAATCAATTCATTTTCTTCCATTGTATTGAGGTTGGTGCCCGCGATTTCCACAGATCCCTCACTGATAGAATCTAGCCCTCCGATCATGTTTAAAAGGGTTGTTTTTCCGGACCCTGATGGGCCTACAATTGCTGTAAATTCACCTTGACGGATCGATAAACTTACTCCATCGACTGCTTGAACTTCAAGATCGTTGTTTTTGTATAATTTACTGAGGTTTGTTGTTTTTATGATTTCCATATCAGATGGTTCTAATGGCTTCTGTAGGTTTGAGTTTTAGGGCTTTTTTAGAGGGGTATATGGCAGAGATAAGCGTGAATACAAAAACCAGTACACCAATGAAAAGATAGAACTTAGGATCAATGACAGGATAGATGATGTTCCCGAGTCCTACGGATTGCAGTCCTTCTCCCACCATAGAGAGGTCAATACCTGTTTTAGAGGTTATTTTTATCGTTAAGGCTCCTAACAACATGCCTGTTGGTGCACCTACCAAAGCCAAGAGTAGCGTTTCAGTAAGAATCAATAGAAATACTTTTGACTTATTCATTCCAATCGCCATGAGCATTCCCAATTCTTTTCTTCTCTCGAATACAGCCATGAGCATGGTGTTTATAATTCCAAAGATTAGGGCCAGCATGATAATCACCATGATTAGGAAGAGCCATGTTTCCATAACCTCATCGGCGTAAGCAAGTTCTGGAGAAATTCTTTTCCAATCTTTTACATCGTAATTTTTTAGTTGGAGTTGTAGTGACTGCGAAGTACTTTCTACCTGCTCTAGAGTATTGCATAATAATGCAGCCTGGTGATAGGATTCGGTTTTCACAAGACGGTGTAGGTCTTTGTTTTGTATGAAAACGTGGTTTTCATCGTATCTGGTGTACTGAGTCTTGAAAATACCACAAACCCTAAATGCTCCGGAGATGATATTGTTTTCTTGATCCTGGAATGTCAGAACAACTTTAGACCTCAATCTCACATTTAACTTTTTGGCAAGTGCTTCGCCAACCAGGATGGCGTTTTTTCGTTTGGTGTTAAAATAAGTTCCTTCTGTAATTTTTGTATGAAGATTTGTAACGTTTCTTTCTTCATCTTTATGAACACCAATAATCTGAACTCCATTACTTTTTATTGGAGAGTTTATCATACCGAATAGAAGAGATCGGAGTGCGTAAGCTTGTACATCCTCATCTTTTTGAAGGGTCGTTTTTAAAAGCTCCGGATTCTCAAGTACAAATTTGCTTTCAAAATTCTCCCTAAATTCAGGGTGGTGTATTTGAATGTGAGAGATGGCACTTTCAATACTACTCGTTGTTCGTTGTTTGTTGAGCCCGTAACAGAATGCCACAACAAAAATTCCGGCCCAAATCCCGAGTACAATTGAACCAATTACGATGAGAGATCGAAGCGGCGTTCGCCAGATATTTCTCCAAGCTATTTTTAGCGTCGTTTTCATCAGGACCTCATGGCTTTAATAGGTTTCAATTTGAGAATGACTGCAATTGGATACAAGGAGCAAAGCATCACGATCAATAAAACAATTCCAGCGTGATTAATCGCAATTTGTGGATCGAGTGATGCAGGGATTACAGGTTCAAAACCAAAGGCTTCAATGGAGTCTGCTGCTTTTGCTTGTAACCGAATAGGATTAAGGTGAAAATAATACCGAACTGGAGTGATACCAATGACGCCGAGTACAACGCCTAATAATCCCATCATTAGACTCTCTAGCACGATCGTAAGCATCAATTTCCCTTTTCGCATGCCTATGGATACAAGAATTCCGAATTCATACATTCGCTCAGCAGTCATCATCAATAGCGTTCCTAAAATACCGAACGTAACAATCATGTACAATATGCCAAGGATGATGATGCCTCCGGCACTATCTGCCTGAATGGTTTGAACCAATTCGGGTAACAATTGTTTCCAGTCTAAAAGATCATAAATTTCGGTATCAAGTTTCCCTTGTAGTTCAATTTTAGTTTGGCTGAGTTTGGACGGATTGTCCAATTGAAGTACGAGGGAAGTAATTCTGTCTGGCGCTGCAAAGAGTTCTTGTGATGCGACAATTGGCATAAAGACAAGCCGATCATTTAGATTTGGCATGGGAAGCTTTACGATGCCCTCAATTGGAAAGATTCCATTGGCACTCGCACCGTGAAAACCTTGTCCCAGCAAGATCAGGCTGTCCCCTAAATCTAGGTTGTAGTAGTTTGCCAGACCCTCACTAATCAGTAGGGAAGCACTGTCTTCTTTAGGGAATTTACCTGCCTTAATTTTGGGTGTCAGATCCATCAGTAGATCTTCTTTTTTAAAGTCTACACCCATGATGATGGCTCCCTTCGTGAGATTTTCAGATGCTGTAAGTGCAAAGCTCTCAAGACGACCGTTAGATCCTAAGATTTGGTTGTTATTTTTAAGCAATTCCAAAACACGTTGTTCTGGAACAAAACTATTGTCGATACTTTGCTCTTGCCAAAATCCTTTCTGTTGAATTTGGAGATAGCCGGTGTACATCCCAACCATATTAGAGACCATTTTATCGTACACACCAATCTGAAAAGATCTGGCAAAAACAGCGAAAAAAACAGCACAAAAAATTGAAGAAATCGTGATGATGCTTCTTCGTTTATTCCGCCAGATATTCCGCCAAGCCATTTTTAAGATCATCATCAGCGTAGTCTTTTCATGTTTTGTTGCGTGAAAAAGTTCTCGTTGATGTCAATGTCATATTCCATGGATTTATATTGAAGTGTGGTTTTTTGACCGTCATCTTCAAAGGGAGTCATTGTGAGGGTTGCAGGAAGAATTTTATCTTCAAAGTATCTGATGTCAGAAGCTTCCATTTTATTGATGAGATAACCATCTTCGTCGTAAAATTCAGAGGCCATTTGAAGGAAGTCTTTTTTGTCGATGTAAAGGTTTATTTTCCCCCAAACGACTGCAGCGTCTTCTTTGGCTGTAAGTTCAATGATGTAGCATGGTCTGTCGAGTAAAATTGTATCTCCAATAATTTCATGGGTATAATCGGTAAGTATAGAAGACTCTTTAATCAAATCATCATTTGTGAAATCGGATCCCATCCAGGACTGCATCATCATTGATGGGGGTAGTTTAATGATTTTCTCAATTTTGGGTTGCCAGTTCCAAATTTCATTTTCTCGTTTTAAAAATACCGTTCCTTTATCTCTTGCGGGGGCTTGTACCAATATAAATGAATATTCGCTCCCTAAAGACCATGCCTTGATTTTCATCGTTCTTGACCATTTAGGCCTTTCGATTTTTATGCTCATTTCAGCCACGTTACTTGCGCCACGAAGATGTTCATCAGAACGTTTGATGATGTCGTAAGCATTTTGCGCATACATCACATTGGAAACAAATAGAAAAAGGAGAAACAGTTTTTTCATGCCAATCAGTATTAACTGAATACAAAAAAACCCTTTGGGCAAAAGGGTTTTTTGTATTCGATTTATGGTGTTATTTGATTATTTGTGTACATAGTAATTTACGATACTCTGTAGTCAAATTTAAACGCACTTAAATCTTCATTAGCTTTGATGATTTTCTTCTTGAGAGACTCTTTGTAAGTAACCAATTTCTCCATGACTTCAGTGTCTCCCGTGGCTATCATTTGAACGGCGAGTATGGCGGCATTTTGAGCGGCATCTAAACCTACGGTAGCAACAGGGATGCCTGGAGGCATTTGAAGTATTGATAAAATTGAGTCCCATCCATCAATAGAGATAGAAGATCGACAAGGCACACCAATAATTGGTAGCGGTGTAAAAGCGGCCATAACTCCCGGTAGGTGTGCGGCTCCACCAGCCCCAGCAATGATAACTTTAACGCCTTCCTGGTAAGCTTTTGAAGCATAGGCTTCTACTTGTTCTGGCGTTCGGTGTGCGGAAAGGGCATTTACCTCAAAAGGGATTTCTAGATCGTTTAGGAATTTTGCGGCCTTTTGCATCACGGGCCAGTCGGATGTACTTCCCATAATGATACTAACTACTGCTTTCATAGTAAAATATTTTTTTACAAAAATAACGATTCATTGCGATGTACAAAAGAGTTTTTAATAAAAGAAAAGAGAACATTTTTTGTTCAAATATTTAACCAACAAAGGCAGCCTTTTTTACTTGTTTTCTAACAAAACAGATCCAAGTTTTTGTGATGCTTAATTTCAATTTATTTTAATGTATTTTTGTTCGGTATGAAAAAACTTAAGGTTCATGATTTGGACTTTGAAATTTATCTTGAAGATCGTGTGTTGAAAGAGCGTATTGTTGAGTTGGCGCTTGAAATACATCAAGATTTAAATGGCAAAGTTCCTCATTTTGTCGCTGTTTTAAACGGCTCTTTTGTTTTTGCATCTGATTTGCTTCGCGCCTTTCCTGGTGATTGTGAAATATCATTTGTGAAAATGAGTTCTTACCAGGGGCTTGAAAGCTCTGGGGAGGTAAATGAGCTTATCGGATTGAATCATACTTTGAATGAGAACCCTATTGTTGTCTTGGAAGACATCGTTGATACAGGGAACACTCTTTCAAAAATTGATGAAATTTTCAAGCAGAAAGGAAAAGATTGGCTAATTGCCAGCTTATTTCTCAAGCCTAAAGTTTATCAAGGAAAAAGAAATGTAAATTTTGTAGGGTTTGAAATACCTAACAATTTTATAGTAGGTTATGGCCTCGATTACAAGGGGTTTGGCCGAAACTTAAATCACGTTTATCAATTGGCGAAAGCTCAAACATAAAATATGTTAAATATAGTTTTATTTGGACCTCCAGGTGCAGGAAAAGGGACTCAGTCCGCCTGTTTAACTGATTCATACAATTTGGTGCATCTTTCTACAGGAGATATTTTCAGGTACAATATGAAAGAAGGGACGGAGCTGGGAACTCTAGCTAAATCCTACATTGATAAGGGCGCGTTAGTCCCTGATGAAGTTACGATTTCTATGTTGGAGGCTGAGGTCAACAGCAATCCAGAAGCTAAAGGTTTTATCTTCGATGGTTTCCCAAGAACAACTGCCCAAGCAGAGGCTTTAGATTTGTTTTTAAAATCAAAGGGTATTTCGATAACTGCGATGTTGGCCTTAGAAGTTGAAGAGCAGGAGCTCATTACAAGGCTACTGGTAAGAGGTAAGTCCAGCGGTCGAGCAGACGATCAAAATCAGGATGTGATTAAGAATAGAATTCAGGTTTATGAAAAAGAAACGGCTATTCTGAAAGATTACTACACGGCACAAAACAAGTTTGTTGGCGTGGAAGGAGTCGGGTCGATCAAGTCGATTACCGAAAGGCTTTGTAATGAAATTGATGCTTTGGTATAGTGGCTACAAACGGATCTAATTTTGTTGATTATGTAAAGATACACTGCGCCGCCGGTCATGGAGGTGCGGGTTCTGTACATTTACATCGTTCTCGTCTAACCGCAAAGGGTGGGCCTGATGGCGGAGATGGCGGTCGAGGAGGTAATGTATACCTGCGTGGTAACGATCAAATGTGGACGCTACTGCATTTAAAATACAAACGACATATCAAAGCTGGAAGAGGAGGAGGAGGTTCTTCCAACAACAGTTTCGGAGATGACGGAGAGGATAAGTATGTAGAGGTTCCTCTGGGAACAGTTGCCAAAGATTCAGAAACAGGCGAAGTGCTTTTTGAAATCACAGAACATGGCGAAGAAGTGATTATTCGTCAAGGCGGTTTGGGTGGAAGAGGAAATTCGTGGTTTAAAAATTCCGTTCGGCAAACGCCAAGATACGCTCAGCCTGGTACCGATGGTGAAGAAGGTTGGAATGTTCTAGAGCTTAAGGTTCTTGCTGATGTTGGTTTGGTCGGTTTTCCAAATGCGGGTAAGTCAACCCTACTTTCTGTGATCTCTGCTGCGAAACCTAAAATTGCAAATTATCCATTTACAACTTTGGTCCCCAATTTGGGAATTGTTTCATATCGGGACAATCGCTCTTTTGTCATGGCAGACATTCCCGGTATCATCGAAGGAGCAAGTGAAGGAAAGGGTTTAGGTCTTCGTTTTTTAAGACATATTGAACGTAATTCTACTTTATTGTTTTTGGTTCCTGCAGATGCAGATGACATTGAATTAGAATACAACATACTTCTCAAAGAGTTAGAAACTTTCAATCCAGAGTTGTTAGATAAGGACCGTTTGTTGGCCATTTCAAAGTCTGATATGCTGGATGAAGAATTGAGAATAGAGGTAGAGAAGACCGTTCCAAAAGGAGTGAAAAGCATCTTTTTTTCATCGGTTTCACAGCACGGTTTGATGGAGTTAAAAGATTTAATTTGGAATCAATTAAATGCTAAGTAAATTACTAAAGGGAGATCAAGATTTGTTCTTGCTATTGAACGGTATAGGAACAGAGCCTTGGGATGGGTTTTGGGTTTTTATATCCAGCACCAAGTCTGCAATTCCTCTGTTTCTCTTGATTGTATTTTTGTTGATCCAAGAACATCGAAAACATTTTTGGGTGGGTTTAATAGTCATATCAGTGGCTGTAGGCCTGGCAGATTTCACATCGGTTCATTGTTTCAAAAATGTGTTCATGCGCTTAAGACCAAGTCACGCTCCTGAATTGGTAGACCAAATTAGATTGTTGGTTTCAAAAGGGGGTTTGTATGGATTTGTCTCTTCTCATGCGGCTAACTTTTTTGCACTAGCTGCAATATCCTCATCTGTCTTTTATGAGCGAAAATACATTCCGTATTTGTTTTATTCCTGGGCCATATTAGTTGGTTACAGTAGAGTCTATGTTGGTAAACATTATCCACTAGACATTCTTGGAGGAGCTATTTTGGGCATATTCATCGCAAAAATGATATGGGTAATGGCAAAGAGGATCAAGAAAAAGTACCCATTTGTCTTATGAATCTAGTCGCAATATTTATTGGAGGGGGTGTCGGCAGTCTGTGTCGTTTTGCTTTGAGTAAATACACCTCTGTGTACTTTACGTCGCATTTTGCTTATGCGACCTTATTCTCAAATATACTTAGTACTTTTGTTTTAGCTTCTTTTGTGTATTTCTTTCAGGAAAAAATGGCCCTAAATGAGTCTTGGAAGCTTTTTGTAATCACCGGGTTTTGTGGTGGCTTCAGCACGTTCTCCACATTCAGCTTTGAGACCTTTGAGATGCTTAAAAATGGACAGACTCTCCTGGCAATACTCAACGTATTGCTGAGTGTGTTTTGCTGTTTATTTGTACTGTACATTCTTTATAAAACCGGTGAATCTTCGACATCATTAAACTCTTAGTTGTCTAATTGAGCTTTGAATACTTATTCAAACCAAAATAACATCGCCATACCGGAGTCGCTCTCGGTTCGGGATAAATTTACAATCAATATGTGCTCTTAATTTGGTGCGGTTGGAATGTGAAATTAGGAAAGACATCCAAGAGCGTAGCAGTTACTCATATTGCATCTGCGATTTCAAGTCGGATAGGAATCAGCTTTCCAAGTAGATCATTAGCAAATTTAATATCCACGCCTCCGGGCGAGTATGGTTTTAAATCTTTTGAGTCAAATTTTTCGACAAATCATCAGCCCGTCTCTTAATGGAAGTAACAGGTTTTCAACTCCAGGGTGATCTTGAACTTTTTTATTGTATTCGAGAAGTGCTTTGGTCGATTTGTCGGAAGAGTCTAATTCCTCAATGACCTTACCAGACCACAAAACATTATCTGCAATGATCCAGCCTCCCGGTTTAATTTTATCTACCAAAAGATCAAAATAGATGGGGTAGTTTTTTTTGTCAGCATCGATAAATACCAAGTCCAATTCCAAGTCCATGTTCGGTATAACAAGGCTGGCATCACCAATATGTTGAACAATTTGATGTTCGAAACCCGCTTTTTTAAAATATCGAGTTGTCATGTCCTCCAACTCCTCATTAACATCAATCGTGTGTAAAACGCCCGATGCCGGAAGACCCTTAGCAAGACATATAGCCGAGTACCCTGTGTAGGTACCTATTTCAAGAATGCATTTTGGCTGAAGCATTCTGCTAATCATGGTCAAGAATTGACCTTGAAGGTTCCCCGAAATCATACGAGGATTTAATACAGAGGTATGAGTTTCGTGATTTAATGCACTCAAGATTTCACATTCTGAGCTCGTATGATCGTTGCAATATCGATCAAGCTCTTTGGAAATGAATTCCATACTAAGCTTTTTTAGGTTCGTAAATGAGGGTACTCAGTAGATCTTCTGTAAATATTTCTTGAGCGACTTCTTGTATTTCTTCTGCCGTAATGGCTAAAATCTTTTGATTTAGCTCTTCGATACGTTCAACTTTATCAAAGGTCTGGTAGCTTTTAGCAATGGACTGCATGAGATTGCAGTTGTTTTCTTGAGCAATAGCTAATTGTCCAATCAGTTGTTGTTTCGCCTTTTTAAGTTGCAACGGGCCAAGCTTAATTTCTCGAAGCTTTTTAAGTTCTTTGTAAATCAGCTTGATGGTCTTCTTAACACTTTGTGGTTCTGTACCAAAATAGATGCTCCAGACTCCGGTGTCTTGATAGGTTGTATAGTTTGATTCTATGGTGTATGTGAAACCGTATTTCTCTCTAATACCCAAATTCAATCGGGAATTCATTCCCGGACCTCCCAATAAATTGTTCAGCAGGATTAAAGTTTGTGCTTTTGGATCTTTCGCACTGTAAGCTCTATTTCCGATGATGCAATGGGCTTGTAGAATGTCTTTTTTAACAATCAGTTCTCGTGTTTCATACCCATTAATCTCCACTCTTTTGTGTTTGGAGATGTTACTTGGAATGTGATTTAGGTGTTTTTCAGCGTATCTAACAAGTTTGTTAAAATCGATATTACCAACCGAACTCAAAATCATTTGGTCGGTATTGTAATGTTGGTCTATGTAATTTTTAACAGATGTTGAATTAAAACTCTGAAGCGTTTTTTTCACGCCCAATATATTTCTTCCGATTGGGTGCCCGAGATAAATCAACTCTTCATAGTCATCGAAAATGGACTCCGAAGGACTATCGAGGTAGGAGTAGATTTCGTCCATGATGACATCCTTTTCTTTGTCTAATTCTTTTCCAGGAAGTGATGCATTGAATATGATGTCACTCAAAAGTTCGATGGACCGCTCGTAATAGTTGTTTACAAAAGAGGCATAGTACCAAGTTTCTTCTTTTGTGGTGTAAGCGTTCAATTCACCACCTACATCTTCCAGGCGGCTTAGAATGTGAAAAGCTTTCCGTTTTTTTGTCCCCTTGAACAACGCATGCTCTATAAAGTGGGCCATGCCTTGCTCAGACTTAGCCTCATCTCTGGAGCCAGTATTAATCATAATACCACAATGAGCTACGGCACTCTTCACGGGGTGGTGAATGATGCGTATTCCATTGGCCAATAGATGCGTTTGAATTTTCATTCGGTAAATATAAGTATTAAGTGCAAGCTTTTTCCTCTGATTTAGTTTCGAGATGTAGAATTAATGATTTCATTTTGCATCCACAAGATGAATACCTGAAAGCGTTTTTGTGAGCTCTTAATCATAGTCCCTTAGGTGAATTATAATCACATCATGAGAGTTGTCCCTTAAGACTCAAAGCTTATGTGAGGTATAGACATGTCTCATATAATAGTTTTAGATACTTATATTTTAATCTGATGAGTTATCTTTGAGTCAAACAAAATCGTTTGCTATGAGAAAATGGATGTATTCCTTGAGTTTTATTTCTGTACTTATTGGTGTTTCCCCAGATGCAAATGCTCAGTTGTTTGGTAAGAAAAAAGCCAAGACGACGACTGCAGTAAAAAAAGAAGCCAAAGACAAATACGCGCAGAAGATTGAAAATGCAGAAAAGCTAGAAGGGCTTTTTACAATGTATCGAGGCTCAAAGAAAGGAAAGTTGTATCTCGAGGTTACTCAAGATCAATTGAATAAGGAATACATACATTTCAGTTACATCGAGAACGGTGTTGCAGATGCAGGGTTTTTCAGAGGAAATTTTAGAGGGTCGAAAGTATTTAAAATTCAAAAGTATTACGATCGTATTGAATTTGTACAACAGAATACCCGATATTATTTTGACGAACAAAGTGCTTTATCAAAGTCTTCCGATGCAAACATAAACAATCCCATTTTATTGAGTGAAACTATTGTAGCAGTAAGTAAGGACAGTACCAAGTTCTTATTGGATGCAGATAAGATTTTTTTAAACGAAAAGTTGCAACAACTAAAAAGAGCCGCTGTTCCCGGTTTTAGAGGATTCCAAATTGGAAAGCTTAGCAAAACAAAGACCAAGTACCATAAATTAAAAAATTACCCACAAAACACAGATGTTGTCGTACAATATGCCTACGATAACGTGTTACCAAAATCTTCTGGAAGCTCAGCAGTATCCGATTCTCGTTATGTAAATGTGATTGTACAACACTCGTTAATTGAAATGCCGTCCAATGATTTTAAGCCTCGTTATGATGATCCTAGAGTCGGCTATTTTACCACGAAAGGGAACGACATGACGACTGCAGAGGCCTTAAATTATCGCGATGTGGTTCATCGATGGGATTTGGTTAAGAAAAATCCTGAATCACCGATTTCAGATCCCATTGAGCCCTTGGTGTTCTGGATAGAAAACACAACCCCGCTAAAGTTGAGACCTTGGATCAAAGAGGCCGTTGAATCCTGGAGTAAAGCCTTTGAAAGTGCAGGGTTTAAAGATGCTGTTCAGGTTAAAGTGCAGCCCGATTCCGCCCGCTGGGATGCCGGTGATCTTCGCTACAACGTTCTTCGTTGGGTGTCTTCGCCAAACCCAATGTTTGGTGGGTATGGCCCAAGCTTTGTCAACCCTCGCACAGGCCAAATTATGGGTGCTGACATTATGTTGGAATGGGTTTATATTACCAAAAGAATCAAACAAGGTGAGCTTTTTCAAGAAACAGGTTTTTCTTCTGAAGGGGTGCATGCTACAGAAAGTCATTATTGCTCTGCATCCTCTTTGATGCAATCCAACAACCTGTTTGCTCAGAATGCTATTGATGTTTTGGAACTTTCTTCGCAACGTAAAGAAGATCTACTTAGAGAATCCATAAAGCGTTTGGTTCTTCATGAGGTAGGGCATACTTTGGGTTTAAATCACAATTTTAAAGGTTCGAATTGGCTCACTTACGAAGAGGTTTTAGATAAAGAAACAACCTATGCAAAAGGACTTTGTTCTTCTGTCATGGAGTATCCCGCAATTAATTTTAGCCTGAATTCTGAAAACCAAGGTTTGTTTTACGACACCGTACCGGGTGTTTATGACCATTGGGCCATTCAGTTTGCTTATGCAGACTTGGATGAGGACGGTCTAAGCGCTCTATTGTTTGAGAGCACCAAACATGGGCATGATTTTGCCAATGATGCAGATGATATGCGTTCCACAGGAAAGGGCATGGATCCCGATGCTATGATTTATGATTTGACCTCTGATCCTGTAGCATATGCGATTGATCGTATTCAATTGGTAAACAAAATTTTGCCCAATATTTTAAATAAATATAGAAAGGAGGGACATTCTCATCAAGAGGTGTTGAATTCGTACCTGACGCTCACAGGGCAACATTACATTTCTTTAAAAATCATCAGTCGACAGATTGCGGGAGTTCGTGTAAGTAGATCAATGGTTGGACAAGAAAATGAGGCCAAGCCCTTTACACCTGTTTCCTATGCAGCACAGAAGAAAGCCATGAAAGCATTGGCAAAGTACGGATTTGCTCCGGGCGCTTTTGCTGAAGCCGCAGACTTATACCCTTACCTTCAACAACAACGAAGAGGCTTTAACACACCCTATGGTGGTGAAGATCCAAAAATTCACGAACGTGTTTTGAGTATACAAAAAGCTATTTTAGCTCAACTGTTAAACCGGAATGTGCTCAACCGAATGGTAAACACCTCTTTGTATGGAAATGAATATGAGTTGTCAGCTTATCTTAAAGATCTAAATGAGGCTATTTTTGAAGCGGACAAAAAGACGGTTGTAAACAGTTTCAGGCAAAACTTACAGTTGGTCTATGTGAATCTATTGATTCGAATTGCTGAAAGTAAAAGTTTACATGGAATGATTCGTTCGCAACTTCACAGTCAGTTGAATCGGTTGTATGAGGAAGTCAGTACAGATCGTGTTTTGGACGAAAGCACGGATGCTCACAGAGGCTACTTGGCTTATTTAATTCAAAGGTATTTTGATAAGTAAAAAAACCCTCACACTTTGTGAGGGTTTCCGCATCCGTAAACAAACTTTACAGTTGGGGGGGGTCAAAGCAATACTGTTTTTCTTCTATCAGTTTTTTAGCAATACATCTTCTGTGTTCTTTCAAGTTGGTTGCTTTTGTTTTTGTAAATCGCTTGAGCCCCATCAGTAGCATTCTTTGCTCATCTCCTTCGGAGATGGCATATAAGGCTTCTTTCCCGTTTTTTTGAACTTCTTCCACGGCATGGTGTAGGTAGTTGATGCACATGGATATTTTTTCCTCATTTTTTGTTTCGCCCTCTTTCTGGACCAGTTTTTCAGTTTTCAACAGCGCAGATTCAAGCATGTAAATTTCAATGATCATGTTTGCCACATTCATCATCACTTCTTGTTCTTCAGCGAGTCTATTTTCTAGTTTTTTCGTGGCGGTTCCTGCCACCATAAGAACAGTCTTTTTTAGGTTGTTTAACACTTTTTTCTCTTCGTTAAAAAAGCCATCAGCTGCATCGCTAAAAGATGGAATACTCATCAGCTCTTTAGCGACGGATTTGGCAGGACCCAAAAGGTCTATCTCACCCGTCATGGCTTTTTTCATGATCATTTTAACCAACAAAAGTCGATTGATTTCATTGGTGCCCTCATAAATTCGAGAGATTCGTGCATCGCGGTAGCAAGCTTCTACTTCCGATTCTGCAGAAAAGCCCATACCTCCGTATATTTGTACTGCTTCATCGGAGACGTACTGAACCATTTCTGAGCCAAATACTTTGAGTATGGCACATTCTATAGCATATTCTTCAACACCTTTTAGTTTGGAGTCTTGCGCCGATAGACCTTCTTTTTCCAATCGTTTTATGTGATCCTCAATGTTTTGACCTGCACGGTAATTACCGGCATCAGCAACAAATGTTTTGGTGGCCATTTCAGCCAGTTTGAATTGAATGGCTCCAAAGGAAGCGATTGGTGTTTTAAATTGTTTGCGCTCGTTGGCATAATGGATGGCGTAATTAAGCACTTTTTTTGCTGCTCCTGTTACGGCAACACTCAGCTTAATCCGTCCTACATTCAAGGCATTCATCGCAATCTTAAAGCCTTCTCCACGTTTTCCTAGCATCGCCGACTTGGGAACTTTCACTTGATTGAAAAATACTTGACGCGTGGATGATGAACGAATTCCCAGCTTGGCTTCTTCGGGATTGAGGGTTAAACCCGCTACTTTGTCTTTTTCGAAGATAAACCCGGTGATATTTTTGTCATCTTCAATTCGAGCAAAAACAATGAATACTTGGGCAAAACCTGCATTAGAGATCCATATTTTTTGCCCTGAGATTTCGTAGTGCTCCTCATCCTCTGTAAGAATGGCTTTTGTTTTTCCAGCATTGGCATCGGAGCCTGCATCCGGTTCAGTTAAGTTGTAGCAAGCAATCCATTCTCCAGAAGCTAGTTTTGGGAGGTAGTGTTGTTTTTGTTTTTCGGTACCGTAAAGCAAAACAGGTAACGTTCCAATTCCTGTATGCGCACCAAAAGCTGTAGCCACAGATCCTGTTAGACTAGAAATCTCCTCGCAGATTAGCATTCCTGTATTGAAACCCATTCCCAGTCCGCTGTATTTTTCTGGAACACTGATGCCCAAAAGACCCAGTTCTCCAGATTTTCGGATGATGTCTTCCACCAATGCGTAATCTTTTTCCTCAAAACGCATCAGGTGTGGACGAATTTCGCGTTCGGTAAAATCCTGAGTTGCTGCAAGCATCATTCGTTGATCTTCTCCAAACTCCTCTCGGATGAAAATATCCTCGGCTGGGGTATCTTTCACTAAAAATTGTCCACCTTTTAAATAGCTCATTCTGTATTATTTTAAAAGTTCATAGATCCCTGCGGCACCTTGTCCGGTTCCAACACACATGGTTACCATACCGTAGCGTTGTTTTCTTCTTCGCATTTCGTTGAATAGTTGTACGGAGAGTTTGGCTCCCGTACAACCCAAAGGGTGGCCCAGTGCAATGGCGCCTCCATTTACATTCACAATGTTTGGATCAATATTAAGTTCTTTCAGAACCGCAAGAGATTGAGAAGCAAAAGCCTCGTTCAACTCTATTTGCTCAATGTCTTGTAATTTTAAACCCGAAGCTTTTAGGGCTTTGGGTGCTGCATATACGGGACCCATACCCATAACTTTGGGTTCCAGACCGGCAACTTGATAGCTGAGCAATTGAGCCACAGGTTGGAGATTTAGCTCTTTCACCATTTCTTCAGACATGACCATAACAAAAGCCGCTCCATCTGAGGTTTGTGATGCATTTCCTGCCGTAACAGATCCCGAAGCTGCAAACACCGGACGTAACCGACTCAGCGCGGCTGTGCTTGTACCTCTTCGAGGGCCTTCATCGGTATCAACGATGTAAGATCGGACCTGTTTCTTTTCATGCGCATCCAAGAATATTTCTTCGACGTTTATGGGTGCGATTTCATCTTTAAATAATTCTGAATCGATGGCTTTCAAAGCCTTTTGATGTGAGTTGAAGGCAAATTCATCTTGCTCAGCTCTTGATATAGAAAAACGATTTGCAACTTCTTCTGCGGTGTTGCCCATGCCCCAGTACCAACTAGGGTTGTTTGCAGCCACCGAGGTATTCGGGACTACTTTCCATCCACCAAAGGGGATGGGCGACATGGTTTCTACGCCACCGGCGATGATGCAATGCGCCATCCCTGCATTAATTTTCGCAGAAGCCAGCGCAATAGATTCTAGACCCGAAGAACAATATCTGTTGACCGTCATTCCCGGAACAAGTTCTGTATTCAACCCCATCAAAGACACCATACGTCCAATATTCAAGCCTTGTTCCGCTTCGGGTGTTGCATTTCCAACAATGACATCGTCAATCCGATTTACGTCTAACTCAGGGATGGCATCCACGAGATGTTTAACTGTTGCAGCTGCTAAGTCATCTGGACGCATGAAACGGAACACCCCTCGAGGGGCTTTACCTACAGCTGTTCGATATCCTTTTACGATGTATGCTTTCATTTTGTCCGTCTTAATTTCGTAATGGTTTCCCTGTTTTGAGCATATGCTCTATGCGTTCTAAGGTCTTGCGCTCTCCTGTGAGAGACAAAAAAGCTTCCCGTTCAAGATCTAGGAGGTATTGCTCACTAACCAAAGTGGGCTTTGATAGATCACCTCCAGACATCACATATCCGAGCTTTTCTGACATCAATTTTTCGTGTTCGGTAATGAATCCAGCGTGTAACATGGAGTCGGCTCCGACGAGAAAAGAACCTAAAATCTGTTTCCCTAAAACTTTCACATTTTTTTCTTTTGCGGGGGCTCTGTACCCTTTTTCTGCTAAAGCAATTGCTGCAGTTTTTGCATCGCTAATCAATCTTTTTTTGTTGATTGAAATGCCATCAACTCCTTTTCTCAAAAGTCCTAGTTCCATCGCTTCGTGGGCCGAAGTAGAAACTTTGGCCATGCCAATATTCAAGAAGAGTTCTCGAATTAAAGGATTTTCAATGTCTCCGGTGTTAAATCGCTCAGAAGCACGAAGGGCCATTTCTTTAGATCCTCCTCCTCCTGGGATCAGTCCAACACCCATTTCCACCAAACCCATGTAGGTTTCAGCGGCAGCTTGAGTAACATCGGCATGCAAAGATATTTCACATCCACCCCCCAATGTCATTGCATGTGGAGCAACCACAACAGGGATGTTTGAATACCGAATCTTTTGAGTGGCTTGTTGGAAGGCTCGTACGGCAAAATCCAGTTCTTCATAATCTTGTTCAATAGCCAGCATAAATATCATGGCCAGATTGGCACCCACAGAAAAGTTTGCGCCTTGGTTGGCAATAATTAAACCGCGATGTTTGTCCTCGGCTGTTTCAATGGCCTGATGAATGGCTTGTAATGTGTCGCCACCTACAGAATTCATCTTGGAATGAAATTCGAGATTGACAATGCCATCACCAAGATCAATAAGCGATGCAACATCTTTTTGCCAGATTAAGTTGTTTTTTTTCCGAACATATAAATCTATGAGGGTACCCTGGTTTGGCATTTTCAGGAATTCCCGGTTGGTTTGGTTGAAGTATTCTTGGGATGATTCCTCAATGCGGTAGAAAGAAGAATGGCCATTTTTCAGCATTTCACCAACCCAAGGGGCAATGTCCATTCCTGAGGAAACCGCTAGATCATAGGCAGTTTGAACTCCTACAGCATCCCAGGTTTCAAAAGGACCCAACTCCCAGCCGAAGCCCGATTTAATTGCTTGATCTATTCGATAGGTCTCGTCTGATATTTCAGGGATTCGATGCGATGCATAAGCAAACATGCTGGTGAACATTTCTCGATAGAAATCACCCACTTCGCATGGGCTGTGGAATAAAAATTTAATTCGTTTTCTAAGATTTTCAATCTCTTTAGCTTTCGCTAAAGCAGAGAATTTAATTCGATTTTGAGTTGTGTATTCAAACGTATTAAAGTCAACAGATAAAATAACTTTTTTACCCTGTTCATCCTTTGTTTTCTTGTAAAAGCCTTGTTTTGTTTTGTCTCCGAGCCATTTCTTTTCGTAAAGTTTTTGAACGTATTTTGGGAGTTTAAATTCTTCGCGTGCGAAATCTTCAGGGCAATTTTCATAGAGCCCATGGGCTACATGAGCCAGGGTGTCCAGGCCTACCACATCACAGGTGCGGAAAGTCGCCGATTTGGGGCGACCGATAATGGGACCGGTAAGTTTGTCTATAGCTTCTACGGTTAGCCCCTTTTTCTCTACCAAATGAAACAGAGACAGGATTCCAGCGACTCCAACGCGATTGGCTATAAAAGCTGGGGTGTCCTTACAGAGTACGGTAGTTTTACCCAGGTGTTTGTCGCCAAATTCTAGAAGGAATTCAACAATATTTTCATCGGTATGTTTGGTAGGAATGATTTCCAATAGCTCCAAGTAACGAGGAGGATTGAAGAAATGCGTTCCCAGGAAATGCTTTTTGAAGTCCTCACTGCGGTCCTCGAGCATCATTTGTATCGGTATGCCTGAAGTATTGCTGGACACGATGCTTCCTTTTTTCCTGTATTTTTCTACCTCATCGTAAACTTTTTTTTTGACATCCAGACGTTCTACCACGACCTCGATGATCCAATCCGCATTCGATATTTTCCCCATATCGTCGGTGAGATTTCCAGTTTCAATTCTACGGGAAAAATCTTTTAGGTAAAGTGGAGCCGGTTTAGATTTGAGGGTAGACTTCAGCGCTTCATTCACGATTCGGTCTTTAATTTTGGGGTCGTTCAAAGATAAACCGGCCTTTTTTTCCACTTCACTTAATTCACTGGGGGCGATGTCTAATAAGATTACATCTAGACCAATGTTTGCCATGTGGCATGCTATTCGAGATCCCATGATTCCCGAGCCAATAATAGCTACTTTTTTCAGGCTGTTGTTATATTTCATTTTTCAGTTCTTCAACAGATACGTCTATCGAATCCATCACCTTGTAAAAGGTGTCTAAATCCTCATGTGTTATTTTTTCGAAGACACGTTCGTTAAAAATTTTCACATTTTCCGAAGCGATTTTCCGATAGCCCAATCCCTTTTTGGTCAAAAAGATGTGTACTTTTCTTTTGTCTGCTGGGTCTATTTTTTTTCGGATGTAACCTTGGTCATGCATCCCTTTTAAGGTTCGGGTTAAACTTCTCGACTCCATACCCATTTTAGGACCCAGTTGTGTCGATAGTATTCCATCTTTTTCAATATTTAGCAGGGCAAATCCTGTAGAGGCTGTCGCATCGTGATCTTTGGCTTGCTCATTGTAAAATCTTGAGATGCCGTGCCAAGAAGATCGGATTCTGAAATCGATGATGTGTTTCTTTTCATTCATTTTAATTGTGCTTTACTCAAAGCTAAGAAAAAAAAGTATGCAAGCATAATTAATTACCAATTATTTGGCATGCATACTTTTTTTATATTAAAATAAATCTTCGTGAAGTCTTTATAATATTGGCTTGCAGGTTTTTTTAAAATGATAAAAAAAAGCTCTAACTAGATTTGTTAGAGCTTTAATACACCAGATTTTAGTGTTTAATAAACGTTTCGAGTACTGGTTTATGAACGGTAAATTTCACGGTATTCACTTTCGTATTTGGCCCGTATCGGCTTTCTTTTCAGTTTCAGTGTAGCGGTAAGTTCACCACCGTCAACAGACCACACATCTTTCATGAGTACGAATTTTTTGACATGCTCGTAGGGCGCAAACTGTTGGTTGTAACGGTTGATTTCACTTTCGTATTTTTTCAGTACTTCAGGATGTTCCGTCATTTCCGGATTTGTAGTGTAGGTGATGTCATGAAGCTGGCACCATACCTTAAGGGACTCAAATTCAGGAACGATGAATGCACCTGGCATTTTCTCTCCATCTCCCAGCACCATCACTTGTTCAATGATTCTGGATTCTTTAAATTTATTCTCCATCACCTGGGGTGCGATGTATTTTCCTCCGGAGGTTTTAAAAATTTCTTTTTTACGATCGGTAATTTGCAGATACACACCGTCAACCATCTTTCCGATGTCGCCGGTGGCAAACCATCCGTCTTGGTCAATGACTTGTGCAGTCAGGTCGGGTCTTTTATAATAACCCATCATGACGTTTCGTCCTTTGCATAGGATTTCTCCATCAGGACCAAACTTAACTTGTACACCCTCCATAACTTTTCCCACGGTACCGTAGCATCTGCCGCCTTTTTCAGGTGTGTTAACCGCAATCACAGGAGAGGTTTCGGAGAGACCGTAACCTTCAAAAATCGGTATTTGAGCTGCCGTAAATACTCGTGCCAGTCGCGGTTGAAGTGCAGCAGCACCCGAAAAGATGTACTTGATGTTGCCCCCAACAGCTTCTCGCCATTTGCTAAAGATGAGTTTGTTGGCAATTTTTAATTGAAACTCGTAAAAGGCTCCATTTTTTCTCTCGAGCTCATGGCGAAGGCCTAAGTTTAAGGCCCAAAAGAAAAGGTTCTTCTTCACTCCTTTAAGATCAGATCCTTTGGCAACAATTTTATCATAAATTTTCTCCAACAAGCGCGGAACTGTTGGCATGATGCTCGGTTTAATTTCTTTTAAATTATCGCCGATTTGTTCGATGCTTTCGGCATAGTATATAGAGGTCCCTTTGTAGAGGTAATAGTATTCCACCACGCGTTCAAAAACATGGCAGAGTGGTAAGAAACTGATGGCCCTATCGGATTCATCGAGAGGGAGGGAGTCTTTAAGTCCAATAAATTGAGAGAACAAATTGTCGTGAGACAACATCACTCCTTTTGGATTTCCGGTAGTCCCTGAGGTGTAAATGATGGTATACAAGTCTGATGATTTGACCTCCAGTTGATGCGCTTTCATTTTTGAGGCTTTTGGATTTTCCATTCCATCCTCAATAATTTCATGCCAATCTTTTGCATTTTCAATTTCATCAAATGCATAAATAGCCTCGAGCGATTCCACTTTATCAATGAGCGAGTGAACCTTCTCAAAAATTTCCTCAGACCCTACAAATAGAATACGCGCCCCAGAATCTTTGAGAATGTATTCGTAGTCATCGGTGGTGATGTTTGGATAGATGGGTACGTTGATGGCTCCAATTTTACTGATGCCCATGTCGGCCAAAGCCCATTCCGGACGATTGGCAGAAACGAGGGCAATTTTATCGCCGGGGTTTACACCTAAGTTCAACAGGCCATAACCAACAGCGTCGGTAATCTTTACGAATTCCTCTGCGGAATAGGTTCTCCATACGCCGTCCTCTTTACCTGCCAATACATCAGGTTTGTTGAATTTTTGCTGTGTATATTCTGCGAGTTCAAATACTCTCGTGGGTTTCAAATTCATGCCGTTTGTTTTAAGTGAACTAGTACCTTCAAAACTACTAAATTTTCATCAAAATCAATTTGAGCTTTTGAACTCCGATTATGATAACTTACATTTGATAAAATTTGATCATGCCTCAGAATCCACATGTGCTAGACACCCCTATAGAATTCCTAAAAGGAGTAGGGCCTCAGCGTTCGGATATTTTACAAAAAGAGTTGCAGGTTTTTCGTTACCGAGACTTACTAGAGCTCTATCCCTTTAGATATATTGATAGAACTAAATTTCATAAGATTTCTGAACTGCTTTCCGATTTGGCAGATGTTCAAATTCTTGGAAAAATTACACGCATCACCGAGGAAGGGGTCGGGCGTAAAAAAAGACTAAAGGCTGTTTTTGAAGACGAAAGCTCTTCCATGGAATTGGTATGGTTTAAGGGTGTTTCATGGGTTAAGAAATCGCTCAAGTTAAACGAGCAAATTGTGGTTTTTGGTAAGCCCACGATGTACAGAAACACCTACAGCATCTCGCACCCGGAAATAGAAACTCTTGAGAACTACAAGAAGAGTTTGCTCACTGCCATGCAGGGCGTGTATCCATCTACTGAAAAGCTCACCAATAGATTTTTACATTCCAAAGGTATTGCCAAATTAATGCACGAATTGCTCGGGCAGATTGCAGAATACATCCCCGAAACATTATCGCTGAACATCCGAAAAGAATACAAACTCATCTCCAAGCGAGATGCTTTGTTGAATGTGCACTTTCCCAAATCTGAGGAGCTTTTACGGCAAGCCCATCGTCGTCTGAAATTCGAAGAATTCTTTTTCATTCAATTGGCTTTGTTGAAAATGAAGCGACATAAAAAGCAAGTGTATCAATCGTATCCGTTTACAGATATAGGCAATCATTTTAATGAGTTTTACAAAAAACAACTGTCCTTCGAGCTAACAGGAGCTCAAAAACGTGTATTAAAGGAGATTCGTTTGGATGTTGCATCCGGCAAACAAATGAATCGCTTGGTGCAAGGCGATGTGGGTTCTGGGAAAACGATTGTAGCCTTAATGGTGATGCTCATGGCCAAAGACAATGGATTTCAATCTTGTTTGATGGCTCCTACGGAGATTTTAGCTACGCAGCATTATCAAGGTTTAAAAGATATGGTCGAGGCTCTTGGAATGAAGATGGAATTACTCACGGGCTCTACCAAAGTAGCGCGTAGAAGAGAGATTCATGCGGCCTTGGAGTCCGGGGAATTGGATATCCTTGTGGGAACGCATGCACTTTTAGAGGACAAAGTGAAATACAAAAACCTGGGGATGGCGATCATCGATGAGCAGCATCGATTTGGTGTTTCTCAACGCTCCAAAATGTGGAAGAAAAACCAAAAACCCCCACACATCCTCGTGATGACGGCAACACCCATTCCCCGCACATTGGCCATGACGGTGTATGGAGATCTAGACATTTCCGTTATTGATGAGCTGCCTCCGGGAAGAAAACCCATTACGACTTTGCATCGCACCGACAAACACCGATTGTCTATGTTTCACTTCTTGAAACAAGAAATAGAAAAAGGACGACAGATTTACATCGTATACCCCTTGATTGATGAAAGTAAGACCCTCGATTATAAAGATTTGATGGACGGTTACGAAAGTATTTGTCGGCACTTTCCAAAACCTACTTATCAAGTATCTGTGGTTCATGGCCGCATGAAATCTGAGGATAAGGAAATGGAAATGGCCCGTTTTGTAAAAGGGGAAACCCAAATTATGGTCGCAACTACGGTTATTGAAGTGGGCGTAAACGTACCCAATGCTTCGGTGATGGTTATTGAAAGTTCGGAGCGATTTGGGCTTTCTCAATTGCATCAGCTAAGAGGCCGGGTAGGGCGAGGTGCCGAACAGTCCTATTGCATACTCATGAGCGGTCAGAAATTAAGTTCCGATGCCAAGTTTCGGTTGAAAACCATGGTGCAGACCCAAAACGGATTTGAAATTGCCGATGCCGATCTGAAGTTAAGAGGCCCTGGAGACATCATGGGAACCCGCCAAAGTGGACTTCTGGATTTGAAACTCGCGGACTTATCCAAAGACGCTAAAATATTGCATTATGCCCGTCAAGTGGCGCAAGAAATCCTAGCAGATGATCCCGAGTTGACTCATGACGATCATGTGGCTGTATGTAAAGAATATATGCGAGCTCACCACAAAAGCATTCGTTGGAGCGACATTAGTTAGTTGTTTATCAGTAATTTAATGTTGTTTGTGTTGCTTGTATTTATTCCTATATTTATAAAAACTCATACACTCCCAGACAATGAAAAAATTTACTCAGAAATTCGTTGGAATTGCCGCAATGTTTTGCGCCATCAGTTTAAGTTCAAATGCTCAAGAAATAGGTGACCAGGCCGAAGGTGGGACTGTGTTTCATATTGATGAAGCATCCGGTTTAGGTTACGTAGTTGCTTCTCAGGATTTGTCTTCTGGGGCTTATGATACTTCCCAACCGGGAGATTTAGGCTATGAGTGGGGTTGTTATGGTGTAAATGTCTCTACGGGATTGGGTATTGGTTCAGGGATGAACAACACAAATCTTATTGCCAACAATTGTAATTCAAATAATGGCATAATAGCTGCTCAAGCTGCCTTAAATCATTCTTCTGGAGGATATGAGGATTGGTTTCTGCCATCCAGAGATGAGTTCTTGGCAATGACATCTTTCGAAGATTTTAATGACGGTTGGTATTTTAGCTCATCTCAATTTTCTTCTACCACTCAAGCTTGGTTTGTTGCTCCTAATAATGATGATCAGAATGCTTCGTCTAAAAAGATATTTACATTACAAGTAAGGCCGATTAGAACTTTTGATTGGTCTCCATTGGTAGTCGCTGAATGTGGGAATCAAATGGATGGTTCGTCTAGATCTGGGGGTGAATTTTGTATGCCTTGTATGGACGGGACTTTCAGCCCTGACGATCTTTCTGATTGCATGTCAGTTTCCGAATGTTACCCGGGTGAATACGAAACCACGGTACCCACAGCAACCTCTAATAGAGTTTGTTCCCCAGTTTCCGAATGTTACCCAGATGAATACGAGACCATGGCACCCACGCCAACTTCGGATCGAGAATGTACTGTTCTAAGTACATGTTTATCTGATGAATTCGTGTCGATGGCTGCTACAACAACCTCTGACAGACTGTGTTCGCCTGTAAGAACGATTTGTGCATCCGACGAATACGTGTCGGTGGCAGCCTCACCTGGCTTGTCTGACATAGAATGTTCACCTGTAAGAAGTATTTGTACATCCGACGAATACATATCGATGGCTGCCATATCTGGCTTGTCTGACATACAATGTTCGCCTGTAAGAACCAGTTGTTCATCCGGCGAATTCGTATCGGTGGCATCCTTACCCGGATTGTCTGACATAGAATGTTCAGAATTAAGAGATTGTACAGCCGGCGAATACGAGAGTGTGGCACCCACAGCAACCTCTAATAGAGTTTGTTCCCCAGTTTCCGAATGTTACCCAGATGAATACGAGTCCGTGGCACCCACGCCAACTTCGGATCGAGAATGTTCTGTTCTAAGTGCATGTTTGTCTGACGAATACGAGACCATGGCACCCACGCTAACTTCGGATAGAGCGTGTTCCCCAGTTTCCGAATGTTACCCGGGTGAATACGAGTCTATGCCCGCTACAGTGAGCTCTAATAGAGAATGTTCTGTAGTAAGGGAATGCTCGGATAATGAGTATGAGACCCTGGCGCCCACTGCAACTTCAAATCGTATCTGTGAAACCATCGTGATGGGTTGTATGGATGAAACGGATTACAACTACAA
>Ga0206128_1000020_pt1 | contig 205345 bp, 185 predicted proteins | sample Helgoland_Spring_7_FD_148601 | JGI IMG/M metagenome (GOLD analysis project Ga0206128, IMG submission 148601) | Pelagic subsurface seawater microbial communities from Kabeltonne, Helgoland, North Sea - Helgoland_Spring_Bloom_20160426_1 | ecosystem: Environmental > Aquatic > Marine > Epipelagic ... | reverse complement strand
GTTGCAAATAACTTTCATATTTACTCTATAAATTGGTCACCTGATAAAATTGTGTTTTTAATTGATGACGTAGCTTTTTATACCTATAATCCTAGCGTTAAAAATAGTTTTACTTGGCCATTTGATGATGAACAATATCTACTGCTAAATGTCGCAATGGGCGGTTATGCAGGTATAATTGATCCGAATTTTAGTGAGAGTAATATGGTAATAGACTATGTAAAGGTATATCAAAATTCCTCATTAACAGCAGAAGAAAAAAATACAAACCTATTTAAAGTTTTTCCTAACCCTGCAAATGATTTGATCACTGTATCATCGCTTCAAAAAATCGATAGATTAAGGTTGTTTAATACATTAGGTCAATTGGTAAAAGAAAATTTTAATTCTACTACTATAAAAGTATCTACAATTGATCCAGGTATCTACATTCTAAAAATTGAATCTGGATTTTCTATTGAAACCAAAAAGATACTAGTCAATTAATAATTTACATAGTCAGTAATTTCTAGGCCATAACCAATCATACCTACACGTTTGGTTTGTTTACTGTTAGAGATTAATTGGATTTTACTAATGTTTAAATCGTGAAGTATTTGCGCACCAATTCCAAAATCTTTATTATCCATAGCTATGCTTGGTGCTTTGGTAATTTCTCCAACTTGCTGATTTTCTTTTAGTATAGAAAGTCTATTCAACAAATTCATTGACTGATTTTGCTGATTTATAAAAACGATAGCACCTTTTTCTGCTTTATTAACCACATTAAACATTCCGTCTAACTTTTGGTCAGCATTATTTGTCAGAGTACCTAATATATCATTATTAACTAAAGTTGAATTGATTCGTGTTAGCACCTGATCACCAGAGTTCCAACTGCCTTTAGTAAGTGCAACATGTATTTGATTGTTAGTCGTTTGCTCATAGGCACGAAGTCTATAACTTCCAAAACGTGTTTCAATATCAAAATCTTCTTTCTTTTCAATAAGTGAGTCGTGCTCCATTCTGTAGGCCACTAAGTCTTCTATCGAAACAATCTTTAAATCAAACTTTTTTGCAACATCAGCTAGCTGAGGTAAACGTGCCATTGTCCCATCTTCGTTCATTATTTCTACGATACATCCAGCAGGTTCAAAACCAGCTAATCTTGCAAAATCTATAGCAGCTTCAGTATGACCTGTACGGCGTAAAACACCACCTTCTTTTGCAACAAGTGGAAAAATATGACCAGGTCTGGCCAAATCAAAAGGCTTTGTGTTTTTATCGACTAATGCTTTAACAGTTTTTGAGCGATCACTTGCTGAAATACCAGTAGTTACACCATTACCTCTCAAATCAACAGAAACTGTAAATGCTGTTTCCATTGGGTCGGTGTTATTACGCACCATCATGTTTAGGTCTAATTCTTTGCAGCGTTGTTCTGTTAGCGGTGTACAAATAAGCCCACGACCATGAGTCACCATAAAATTAATCATCTCTGGTGTTACAGTTTCTGCAGCAGCTAAAAAATCACCTTCATTTTCCCTGTTCTCATCATCTACAACAATAATAATCTTACCTTGGCGGATATCTTCAATGGCTTCTTCTATGGTGTTTAGGACAATTTTTGTGTTCACAATTTCTGTAATCATAAATAGATTTAATACTGCAAAGATACGCTTATTTTATTTGCTCTAGGCAAGTCAAATGGAAGTCTTCTTTAACTCTGGATTTTAGTATAAAGTGTTTTGCAGGATAAAAAGGGAGGCTTAATATTAATAAGATTAGATTAATTCTTTTCTTAGTTTGGCCAATCGATTTATAGAATTTTGAATAATATATCGAAGAGACAACTACATAGAGACCAAATATCCCAAAAGAAATAAAACTTAATGTCTTGACAATTTCTGATAGTTCTGGAAGTTTATTGTTTTTAAAAACAAAATGTAGCACTAACAAAATAGCTCCTAAGCTAAGAGTTACTAAGCTAGTCGTAGAGTAATCTATGTAATCTTTTAATTCAGATTTTGCAGTTTTTACTGAATTAGGTATAGTCAAGTCTCTAGTATTAAGTTCATCAAGAGTAATCTTTCTATCAAACAAATGCTGAAGTGCTATTTGTTTAGGTTTTTTATCTAAATCGTATTCATTTTGATTTTTTATTATAGTAATTAACTCTTCGATTGAATGCTTGTTGTAATAACTGTAAGATTGAATATTTTTGATATCATTTAATTCTGATTTAGATTTAAATGCAAATAACTTTTTAATAGGTACTGTAATGAAATCGAGATTTATCAATCCTCTATCATTTGTAGCTCTGTGAGTTAAATAGATACTAAGAGGAAGCATAATCAAAGTGGACACCCATGTACCAAGCGCTGGATCAATAGCATCACTTTTGGCATTGTTTTTTATAAAAATCCCAATAAAATGATAGCTAAGAAACAAAAGTATGGCTATTACCATTGGAAGACCAATACCACCTTTTCTAATTAAAGCACCTAATGGCGCACCAACAAAGAAGAGAATAACACAAGCAAAACCTAGAGCATATTTTTCATGTAAAGCAATAATATGTCTATTACGGTCGGAGGCTTTTCCCTTAAAACTACTTTGGTTTGTTTGCAATATATCTGCAGTACTTGTTGCTGTATTATACGCCAATCCAAGAATTTGAATCTTTGTTTTTGTATTAAACAAATCAAGGATGTACGTTTTATAAATACTATCATTTTTAGGTTGGATATTTGTCGCAAGATTAGCATAAGTACTTCTATTATACAAGCTTTTGGAAAGTGCTTTATAATCTTGATTACGTATATTATAAAGACTATCTATGGTTGTATTAAGTTCACTTACACTCTGCATGTTATATCTATCGTCACTACTTTTTTCGTCCATATCTACGTTACCTAAATTACCTAGGTCTATGTTTATGGTGTAAATATTAAATTGGCTTTGTGCATGGGGCATTCGCTTTCTGAACTTCCTCATGTTTCGGGTAATTAATTCGTCATAAAAATTACCGTTTGTTAATTCTAACTTTAAAATGTTAGAATCTTCAGCACTTTTAAGTTCTCCTTTTTCAGCAATAATAGTAGTATAGTTACCACGTTTAAAAGATTTTTTTTGGTGTATAATAACCTTATCTAAAAACTGACCACGTTCTCCACTTTTGTTTTCGACTCTAATATTGATATTTCCAATCTCGTTGAATTGACCTTCAGCAATGGCAAGTGCAGGTTTGACTTTAGCAATATTTCGCCTTAGATTATAAAAATTGTATTCACCCCACGGAATAACGTTATTTGCAAAGAAAAAGCAGCCAAATCCCAAGGCTACTATAAATATAGAGAGACTTCGCATTGCGCGCTGTAATGAAATCCCTGTAGATTTCATTGCCGCAAATTCATAGTTTTCGGCAAAATTACCAAAGACCATAATTGAGGCTAATAAAACAGTCAATGGAATTACAAGTGGAATAAGCTTTGGAGAATAATAAAAAATAAATTTTAAGGTAGTTACAACATCTAGATCCTTACCTGCAAGTTCTGATATATAGAGCCACAAACCTTGTAAAACAAAAATGAACATAAATATTATAAATATGCTCACAAATGTATTTAGGTAGGTTTTGAGTATGTACCTGTCTAAAATTTTCAAAGTTTAATCAATTTTATTTATATAAAAATCTTTGTATTTGTTTTCATCAAATACAAAAAGGGTTTTTGGTATGGCTTGGTTGGTTTTAAAAGAATTAACAGTTAGTATTGTCTTTACTCCATTTTTTCCAACTTCGATTAAATTATATATATGCTTAGTAGTTGCATCTATACCAAGTAACACATGCTTTATTTCTGCATTACTGTCTATTGGAATTAATTTGACATACTGTATTTTTCTACCCTTGACATTTTGTAAAATATCCATTTTATAATTATAACCTTCTTCGTAAAAAGTCATCATTTTACTTGGGGTTATGGTACCTTCATCCTTTGTGTTATCTGAAGACACAGTAACTTCTTCATCTTCAGGACTAATTGTATATAGTGTTTTACCGTCGAAGATACGAGTTACACCAAGTACATTTAGATGATATTTTTTATTCTGTATCGTAACATCACCTTTTGTTTCTTGATTAATATTTTCACTAACATTATTAAGTTCATACTTAAAGCCTACACTAATATTATTATATGACTTTACTTTGGTGCTCACTTCATTTAATAGTGCTTTTGCTTTATCCTGTGCAAATCCACTACTAGTAATAATTATTACAAAAAGAATACTTAATTTTTTCATTTTTTTTTATTAAATGCCAGTTTGGCCTTCTTTATCTAATAATTGTTGTAGAGCTACTAAATCTTGCACTAAAACCTGTCTGGCTTTACTACCCTCAAAACCACCAACTATTCCTGCAGCTTCTAATTGATCAATAATTCTACCAGCTCGATTGTACCCTAGCTTTAATTTACGTTGCAATAAAGAAGCTGAACCTTGTTGTGCTATTACTATAATTTCGGCAGCATCTCTAAACAATTTATCTCTATCAGCAATGTCTATATCAAGATTTGTGCCACCTTCTTCACCAACATATTCTGGCAAAAGATAAGCATCTGGATATGCCTTTTGTGAGCCAATAAATTCTGTTACCTTTTCAACTTCTGGTGTATCTACAAATGCACACTGAATGCGTATTAAATCATTCCCTTGTGTGTATAACATATCGCCACGACCGATTAATTGATCTGCACCAGCACCATCTAATATTGTGCGAGAGTCAATCTTGGATGTTACTCTAAACGCTATTCTTGCTGGGAAGTTGGCTTTTATGATCCCTGTGATTACGTTAACTGATGGCCTTTGTGTCGCAATAATTAAATGAATACCAATGGCACGTGCTAGTTGGGCCAATCGGGCAATAGGTGTTTCTACCTCTTTACCAGCAGTCATTATTAAATCTGCAAACTCATCGACAACTAAAACAATATAAGGTAAAAACTGATGTCCATCATTAGGATTTAGCTTACGTTCTTTGAACTTTTTATTGTACTCTGATATATTTCTACAGAATGCATTTTTAAGTAAATCGTAGCGATTATCCATTTCAATGCAAAGCGAATTCAAAGTGTTAATTACTTTTGTATTATCAGTTATAATGGCATCTTCGCTATCAGGAAGCTTTGCCAGGTAATGACGTTCAATTTTATTAAAAAGTGTCAATTCTACCTTTTTTGGGTCAACTAATACAAATTTAACTTCGGCAGGATGTTTTTTATAAAGTAAAGATGTAAGCACTGCATTAAGACCAACTGATTTACCTTGGCCGGTTGCACCAGCCATAAGCAAGTGTGGCATTTTAGCTAAGTCTACAACTAGTGTTTCGTTACTTATGGTTTTACCTAAAGCTATAGGCAATTGCATTTTAGAATTCTGAAATTTCTGGGACGCTATTGCAGAATACATAGAAACAATTGTTGCCTTTTTGTTTGGCACCTCAATACCAATAGTCCCTTTGCCAGGAATTGGCGCTATAATTCTTATACCTAGTGCTGAGAGTGATAAAGCTATATCATCCTCAAGGTTTTTAATTTTTGAAATTCTTATACCTGCTTCTGGGACAATTTCGTAAAGTGTAACTGTTGGCCCTATTGTTGCAGAAATACTTGTAATTCCTATTTTATAGTTATTGAGTGTTTCTACGATACGATTTTTGTTTTCCTCTAGCTCATCTTGGTCTATGGAAATTCCTTCGTTATCATATTTCTTGAGCAAGTCTAAAGTTGGAAATTGGAAATTACTTAATTCTAATGTTGGGTCAAACTGTCCAAAGTCTTCAACCAACTTATCAGCAAGATTATCAGTTTCTGACTTTTCTTCTTTAGTAATTTCAACTTGCATCTCAACTTCAGGTTCAGGATCTTTTATGATAACTTCCATTTCTTTGGGAGGTTCTACATTGATTTTTTTAACCTTTTCTTTTTCAATTTTTGAATGTTTTAAAATCGTTGGTTCTAGATTATCCAATGGAATTTCAAAAGCAGATTTATTTGCTTCGGATTCATCAGACAAATTATTGTCAATGGTTACAGTCTCCTTAGTTGATTCTTCAGTATTAAAGTCAGCTTTAATATCTTTTTTGGCTGATTTTAATAGATTTACAAAAGTATCACCAGTCATTTTAAATCGGATAGCTAAATAGACAACAAGGCCAAAAGCGAGTAGTAGGGCAGTACCAATCTTTCCGATATAATCTTGAAAAAAGTGATTCATTTCATACCCAATAACACCACCTAATATATCGTATTTATGAGTAAAAAATCCTAAGAATACAGATAACCATATTACAATTAGTATTCCCCAAATCCAATGTTTCCTGAGTTTAGAAAGTTTTAAATTTAAAGTCACATAAACCCCAGAAAGAAATAGTAATCCTGAAAATATAAATGATGGTAAACCGAATCCTTTTGAAATAAACCACTCACTTAGCTTTGCTCCAAATTGACTTCCCCAATTTTTAGCCTCAACCTGTCTGGAAGGAAATTCAGATAGTAAGCTTTGATCTTCTTTGCCTGTAAATAAAAAGGAAACAAAAGAAATAAATAAGAGTACACCCAGAATAATAAGCAAACTACCTAATATCAGTTTTTGTTGACTGGATAGTTTTAAAGACGGTCGTTTGAGTTTTGTCTTTGATTTAGAAGTTGATTTTTTATTAGTTGTTCTTTTTGCCATTTATAAAATCCTATAACGGAAGTGATTGATTGTATAGTAAATCAAAAATACAAATAAGTAACGTTTATCCTAGCGGTTTTGGTATTTCTAACAAGGTGTTATTAACAATACTATAGTTCACTAAAAACTTTTGGAATATAAATAATCCCAGCAGCGACAATTGCAGCTATTGACGCAATAAGAACTGCACCAGCTCCAATATCTTTTATTAGGCCAATTTTTGGATGGTGTTCTGGGTGAATAAAATCCGCCATGTATTCTATGGCTGTGTTGATGCCTTCAACACTCATAACCATAGCAATCATGGCTATTTGTATAAGCCACTCTGTAGTAGAAATATTAAAGTATATCCCAGCAATAGTAACAATTGTAGCTATAATTAACTGTAATTTGATACTGTTTTCAGTTTTTATTAAAACTACCAATCCTTTAAAAGCATAACCAACACCTTTAAGACGATTGACACCAAAAGATTCTTTATTCCTGTTTGGCATATATTAGTTTAAAGCATTAAGTGCAGCTTCGTAGTTTGGTTCTTCACCAGTCTCCGAAACTTGCTCTGTGTGTAATATAGTTCCGTCTGTATCTAAAACAACAACTGCACGAGATAATAGTGTTTCAAAAACACTATCCTTAAAAGTAACACCATATGTTTCACCAAACTCTCCAGTTTTATAATCTGATAAGTTTACAACATCATCCAAGCCTTCAGCACCACAAAAACGAGCCATGGCGAAAGGTAAATCCTTAGAAATACAAAGCACCTTGGTATTATCTAAACTACTTGCTTTTTCATTAAAAGTTCTAATTGATTGTGCACATACACCAGTATCTACACTTGGAAAAATATTTAAAACCAAACGCGAACCACTAAAATCTGATAAGGATTTATCAGTTAATTCTGTGTTAGTCAGTTTAAAGTCAGGAGTTTTTGTTCCTACTTCTGGAAGGTTACCTACTGTAATTGCTGGATTTCCACCCAATGTAATATTTGCCATAGCTTAGTTTTTTTATTTGTGCTAAAAGTAAAAAATATAGAAATGTTAAATGTGAATAAAATGATAAATAATAGATGCTTAAAAAGTCCCTACAAAACCAATTTGATTTGTAGAAAATCTAAGATTCCAAGACACCATTTTTCTCTTTATTGGATAGTCATATACGTTTTCTTCAAATAAAAATTTGTCAATAGCATCTACAATAATGATACTTAATGCAGCACTAAAAGCTACATCTGTAAACCAATGGGCATCATCAATCAATCTAGATATTGGAGGTATGGCACCAACGGTGTAAATACCTGCTTTTACCCATGGATTTTCAAATTGCTTGGCAATAGAATGCGCCATTGTTATTGATAACACAGTATGCCCAGACGGAAATGAGCGAAAACCTGAATCATTTGCAAATGATGAGAATGCATAAGGGTCATCTCTATGATTTGGTCTAGCTCTACCAATAGCATTTTTTGTAATGGTTTGTATTAGACCTGTAGTTATTGAAGACGAAATAATGAGAACACTGGTTTTTCGTATTTTTTCATTTTTTGTAAAAAGTCCAAAACCATAAAGCCCTGCATTGACCATAAAATAGTTTTGTGGACTACCAAAGTACCACCCAAAATCTCTAACGACTCCTGGTAAATCACTTTTCTGATTTTGAACAAAATCTCTAATTGGTTCATCTGCAAGTGATAGAGCAGCAGTACCACCTAACAGGATTCCTAATTTTGCAAAATCTTTACCTTTCCAATGCAATGGTTTAGTAAAAGCATGACCAACACTTTTAAGCGTATGCCTAGTGTCGTATTTAGCCATTTGCCAGATGGTTTGTGGCTTTTTAACAGAATCTATTTCAGTTTTTAATTGCTGCGCACTGGATAAACAAATACATAAAGTAAGATACGGAATAATTAAAAAAATTCTGTATTTCATGTTAACGGAGTTCTGCACCAAGTTTAGACTCAAAATTGGATTGTAATTTGCTCATTATTTTGTCAATCTGCTTGTCCGTTAGTGTTTTGTGTTCGTCTTGAAGTATAAAACTAACCGCATAACTCTTTTTACCTTCGGGTAAGTTTTTGCCTTCATAAACATCAAACAAATTCACATTTTTTAACAACTGTTTTTCAGTTTGCTTTGCAATTGTATATATATCTTCAAACGATACAGTATTATCTATAAGTAATGCAAAATCACGACGCACTTTAGGATACTTAGGTATTGGCTTAAACTTAATACTATTATGTTTTGCCATTTCTAAGACGTTATCCCAATTAAAATCAGCGAATAGTACGTTTTGTGAAATTCCAAAATGTTTAAGCACAGATTTTTTTACTAAACCAAAATCTACAATATTTTTCTTCCCAAGAGAGAATGACATACCTTCACTGAATATATCAGATTTAATTGGTGATGACTTTAACCGGTTTAAACCTAAACGCTGAAGAATAGTCTGAAGAGTTCCTTTTAGATAAAAGAAATCACTCGGTGTGACAACGGTATTCCAACGCTCTTCAGATATATTCCCAGTAACAAATAGCGACAAGTGTTTATCCTCTTCGCGTTTGTCTGGATATTGATGGTATGTCTTACCGAACTCAAACAACTTTAAATCACTACGTTTTCTATTGATATTATAACACACTGCTTCTAGTCCAGAGAACAATAACGATTGCCGCATCACACTCAAATCGTTACTTAATGGATTTAGCATTTCTACATTATAATCGGCATTTAACTGCTCAGATAACTCCATATATTTTGGGGTTGTTAACGAGTTTGCCATGATTTCATAGAAACCTTGAGACGCCAATTGATTCCCTATAATATTCTGCAACTTATAGTCTTCAAAACGTTTTGAGTTAGATATAGAAGCGTTTAGCTTTTCTGTTGTGCCTACATTATTGTAACCGTAAACACGTAGTATTTCTTCTATAATATCAGCTTCGCGCTGTACATCATTTCTGTATGCAGGTACAGTTAATCCTAAGCCTGTTTCAGTGACATTATTCACTTTAATTTCCAGAGAGGTTAAAATACTTTTTATAGTTTCTCTAGGAATCTCTTCACCTATTAGTTTTTTAGCATTATCAAAACTTAGACGTACTTCAAAATCATTGATTTTATTGACATATGTATCAGATATATCACTTGAAATTTCCCCACCAGCAATTTCGACAATCATTAAAGCGGCACGCTTAAGAGCATATTCGGTAATATTTGGATCAATGCCACGCTCAAAACGGAAAGAAGCATCAGTATTTAAACCATGACGCTTTGCTGTTTTACGCACGCTTACTGGATTAAAATAGGCACTTTCCAAAAATATACTTGTCGTACCTTCAGTAACTCCAGAGTTAATACCACCAAAAACACCAGCGATACACATCGGTTTTTCAGCATCACAAATCATTAAATCATCTTCGTGGAGTACACGTTCTACGTCGTCTAAAGTGGTGAATTTTGTACCAGCATTACAAGTTTTTACTTCAATTTTGTTACCAGTAATTTTATTAGCATCAAATGCATGAAGTGGTTGCCCTAATTCATGTAATACATAATTGGTAATATCTACGATGTTATTAATCGGTGACAAACCAATAGATTTTAAACGGTGTTGTAACCAGCTAGGTGATGCATCAACTTTTAAACCTGTAATAGTAACTCCACAATAACGCGGAGCATTTTCCTTATCTTGAACATCAACATCGATTTTTAAAGAACGAGCATCAACATGGAAAGAACTAACCGATGGTGTAATCAGCTCTAATTGAATTTCTTTTTGCAATAAACCTGCTTTAAGATCGCGAGCTACACCATGATGACTCATCGCATCTGCTCGGTTTGGTGTTAGTCCAATTTCAAAGATTTCATCATTTTCAATTTCAAAGACTTTAGAAACAAAAGTACCTACTTTTAGTTTGGTATCTAAAACCATAATACCATCATGCGACTCTCCAAGGCCAAGTTCATCTTCAGCGCAAATCATACCATGACTTTCTTCGCCACGTATTTTCCCTTTTTTAATCTTCCAAGCTTCACCTTCAGTGGTGTATAGTGTTGTACCAATAGTTGCTACAGGTACTTTTTGTCCAGTAGCCACATTGGGTGCGCCACAAACTATCTGTACAGGTGCATCAGCACCAATATCTACAGTAGTCACTTTTAATCGGTCAGCATTTGGATGTTGTACACATGTTAGTACCTCACCAATGACAATTCCTTTAAGTCCACCTTTTACAGATTCGTAAGTATCAATACCTTCAATCTCTAATCCAAGGTCTGTTAATAATTCGCCTGTTTTTTCAGCATCCCAATCTATATTTATAAACTGCTTTAACCAGTTGTAAGAAATCTTCATAAAAATCAATCCTATTTAAGAGTTCAAAGATAGCAAATCCCTATATTCAACGAAATTTGATTGTGTTTTTTTATGTGAGCTATTTGTTGTTATTTCGAACTTTATTAAAAAAATAATTCTTAATGCGTTATTTATCATTCTTGTTATTAGCTGTTATATTTATTTCTTGTAAAGACTTAGATACCATAAATATCCTAAAAAAAGGAAACTACAGAATGGTTTTGGATGTTCAAGATAATGAGAAATTGCCTTTTATTTTTGAAGTCACATCAGATTCTACCTTAACAATTTTTAATGCAGATGAGCGTATTGACGTTGATGAGATTAGATACGCAAATGATTCGATTTATATAAAGACACCCGTTTTTCAGAGTTATTTTGCTGGAGTTTTTGAAGGTGAAAACTTTAGCGGTCAATACATAAACAAAACACGAAACCGTATAGTACCTTTCGCTGCGATTTACGATAAAGACATACGTTTTAGTCCAGAAGCTGCTGCAGCTTTTGATGTTTCTGGTGTTTGGGAAGTGGTTTTTAGTAAAGGTGATAAAAACGAATATATTGCCAAGGGCATTTTTGAGCAAGACGGACAGCATGTAACAGGAACTTTCAGAACCACAACTGGTGATTACCGATATCTTGAAGGCATTGTGGATGGTAGTACATTAAGGTTATCGACGTATGATGGCGCACATGCGTTTTTGTTTATAGCCGATCTAAATTATAATACTATGGAGGGTCAGTTTTATTCTGGTAACCATTGGAAAGAACCTTTTGTAGCAAAGAAAAATCCAGATTACGAACTACCAGAGATTGACGAACTTACGTTTTTAAATGACGGTTATAAATCATTAGAATTTTCTTTTCCCGATGAAAATGGAAACATGGTATCATTAAGCGATGAACGTTTTAAGGATAAAGTGGTTTTGGTTCAGATTATGGGTACCTGGTGTCCAAACTGTTTAGATAGCAGTAAGTTTTACACCGAATTTCATAACAAGAATAAAGAAAACGATTTTGAGGTCGTTGCACTGACAGTAGAATTTAAAAAAAATCCAGAAGCCGCTTTTGAAAATATTGAACGTTTAAGGGAGCGAATTGGTATGACCTATCCTATTCTTTTGGCTCAATATGGTTCAGGTAGTAAATCCAAAATGCAGGATAAACTGCCTGCACTTAATCATATCATTTCCTATCCAACTTCTATTTTTATTGATAGAACCGGTAGAGTCCGTAAAATACATACTGGTTTTAATGGCCCAGGAACTGGTGAAAAATATACTTCTTATAAAGCTGAATTTGAAAGGTTTGTAGGTGAGTTATTGGCAAAGTAGTTTTAGAGTCACGCTAGGTTAGTATTTTGAAGATACAAATCAATACGTAAAAATTACCTTTATTATGTTTCTACAACGGTATATAAGTCACCATCAACGCTTGTATAGCAAATAGAACAACAAAAGGTATAAATAAATACCCAACGACATCACGAGCTTGTATTTTTATGTCTTTACCCATAATAGGAAATACAATCAATAGAAAAAATGGTTGCAGTAGATTGCTTAAACTCTCACCATAAGCTACCGACATAGATGCTCTTGCAGTCATGGCTGTGATTTCAGTCTGTGATAGGTTATAACTCAGTTCTTGAACCATATTAATAATACTTGGGCCAATAACAGCAAACTCACCACCAGCAGATGGTATGGCAAAATTAATAATGCCGCCGGTTAGATAAGAAATAAACGCATAAGACTCTGGTGTAGCAATAGCTACTAAGGCGTCACTAATTAAAGCGCCTAAACCAGACGCCATCATAATGCCCATTATACCAGCATAAAATGGGTACTGGAACAACACACCAGAAATATTACTACTGGCGCGTTTCATTGCTATACTGTAGCGCATTGGTGTGATGTGTAATAATAGACCCAACATTAAGAAAATAAAAATCATGATATTAAAGTTTAGATCAAAACCATTTTCTGTAAAATGATAGACGATATAGCACACGCCCAATAGTGCCACAGTTATCTGTAACCAACCGGCATTGTTAAGCGCATCTGATACGGTTTTAAAAGGGAGTTTGTGTGATAAGGCTTCGTCTTTTACAGAAATGTCTTCTGTTTCTTTATCAGTCAATAAATCTTTAAGTTCTTTACCTTTTATCGATTTTGGGATGAGGATATAAATCAATAATGGCGCTATAAACACAAACAATATAATCATTGCTAGATTAAGTGTTGAGCCTAAACTATAACTAGTAGATATGGTATCATTTAAAATACCGCTTTCTATTAAAAAATTGTTATCTGTATTGAGTAATAAAGCAATAGAACTTGATAAACCACAAACCCAACCATTAAAAGAAAAGTACACGCAAGCTACTAAAAAAGGGTAGTGGATGCCTTTGATTCTTAGAGCCAGTTCTCGGGCTAGAATAGCGGTAATTACGACCATACCAAAACTAATAAAAGATAATAACGCTCCTAAAGCAATAACTACGAGGTAGACTTGCGTGGGTGATTTTATAACCAATGTCAGTCTGTCAATTGCATGTTTTACTGTTGTTGATTGTGCAATACAATATGCTGTGATGATAATTAATGCAATTTGCATTCCAAAGGACAGCAAATTCCAGAAGCCGTTATACCAACCTTCTAAGATTTCAATTGGCTTGCTATCGGTAAGTATTAATGCTATTACACCAGTTATTAAGGTTAGAAGCAAAGCAAATACATAAGCGCTGGGCATGTATTTGGTAAAGGCATCTGTAAATTTTTGACCGAGTTTGGTGAGCATGTTTAAATATTATTGAATTACTCTAAAATTAATATTTTATCTTTAAATTTTTTTATTAAGAAAGCGAACTGCTTTTAATGAATTGATCTGAGTATGTATACTTTATTAATTTGTTTTTTTAGTTTGTTTTGATTTTCTATACTGCATCAATAAGGTAGCAATTTCCTCAACACTATTTAATTTTTTTTCTGCAATATCTGGCCTTGTATATTCTTTTACTTTATTTTTTCTATGGTAACCTCCTCGGAATCAAAAGCAATATATGAATAATATGAGCTAAGTAGTACTTTTTCCATATTAAGTGCTTGGTCTAATGTGATTATGGTTTTCATGATTTGGGAGCTGTTTTTCTCTTTATCCAGATATTGCATATTAATTAGGTACCAAACCGCTTGTTTAATTACTTTATTCTTTAATAATATTGAGTTAGTTGAATAATTAAAAATCCTAATGGATAAAACCATTAAAAGTTTAATATTTCGATTAAATACAAAGAGTAGTTTTAAAAGTAATTTACATTTATTTTTTTAGCTAATTATCATATTTGTAGAGCGTTATCTTTTTGAAGAAATACCAGATTATAAAAGTATATATATTATCCGTGTATAGTTTCAGACTTTCCGTAGCTTTTAATGATTTCTCCTTCAAAGGCGACAAGCTCTTTCCAGCGTTTTTCGACATCGATACCATTACCGTATTTTCGGGCAAAGGTTATAAACGTCACATAATGTCCAGCTTCACTAACCATTAAATCGTAATAAAATTTAGATAGTTCTGGATCGCTAATACGTTGCGATAATAGTTTAAATCGTTCACAACTTCTGGCTTCAATCATAGCTGAGAATAGCAAACGGTCTACCATGCTTTGTAACCTATTTCCGCCACGATTCATAAACTTAAATAATTGATTAACATAATGGTCTTTACGTTTAGGACCTAAAGTGTAACCACGTTGTTTTATAATCTCATGAACCATTTGAAAGTGATCTAACTCTTCTTTCGCTAGCTCTAAAAGTGAAGTGACCAAGTCTTCATATTCACTATTATGTGTAATAATGGTAATTGCGTTAGTTGCTGCTTTTTGCTCGCACCACGCATGATCTACAAGAATCTCCTCAATGTTTGATTCTACAATAGTTACCCATCTTGGGTCGGTTTCGAGTTTTAAGTGCAACATAATTTTAAAGAAAAGTTATTTAAAGTCAAATATAATCAGATTTTGCTCGGTTCTTAAGCATACGAATATTAACAAGCTGTTATGTTTCTTTAACACAAGACTAACATGATGTTGCAGTAAAACTTGTATCTTGAAATGATTCAATCAAAACTCGATATAACTTTGTTTTGGAAAGCTTAGTAATTGGTTGGTGACTAGGCTTTTTTTTATGAAATATAATTCCAGATGTTACGATATTTACTTATTTGTCTATAGGTATTGCGTATAGCATTGTTTTCAGGTAGAGCTATGCTTGGGTCAAGTTTTAAAACTTGTTTAGCATAATAACGTGCTTGTTGTAAAATGTCTTTGTCTTTTACAATGTCTGCAATCCTTAGGTTTAAAACACCACTTTGTTGTGTGCCCATAACATCTCCTGGTCCACGAAGCTTAAGGTCTACTTCGGCAATTTCAAAGCCATCATTGGTACGTACCATGGTTTGTAGTCTGGTTTTACTATTTTCACTAAGCTTATGGCTTGTCATCAGGATACAATAACTCTGTTCAGCACCGCGACCAACTCGACCTCTTAGCTGATGTAATTGTGATAAACCGAAACGCTCGGCACTTTCAATAACCATAACTGAAGCATTTGGCACATTAACACCAACTTCAATAACTGTAGTAGCTACTAGAATATTGGTTTCCCCTTTTGCAAAACGTTGCATTTCGTAGTCTTTATCGGCAGGTTTCATTTTTCCATGCACAATAGATATTTGGTAATCAGGCATAGGAAACTCTCTAGAAATACTCTCGTAACCATCCATTAAATCTTTGTAATCCATTTTTTCACTTTCTTGAATAAACGGATAGACGACGTATACTTGACGATTTTTTGTGATTTCGTCTTTTATAAAACGAAAAACTTTAAGTCTGTTATTGTCATATCTATGTACTGTTTTTATCGGTTTACGACCAGCAGGTAACTCATCAATAACAGAAATATCTAAGTCGCCATAAACAGACATGGCGAGTGTTCGTGGAATTGGCGTTGCGGTCATCACTAGTACATGTGGAGGTGAAATATTCTTGTGCCACAATTTACTTCTCTGAGCAACTCCAAAACGATGTTGTTCATCTATAATGGCAAGTCCTAAATTTTTAAATTTCACCTTATCTTCAAGAAGTGCATGAGTACCAATTAGTATCTGTAATTCGCCATTTTCTAGTTTTTCGTGAATTACTTTACGTTTTGAAGTTTTAGTTGAACCTGTTAATAATTCAATATTGATATTCAATGGTTTAGATAGTTCTAATAATCCATTGTAGTGTTGTACTGACAAAATTTCAGTTGGTGCCATTAAACAGCATTGAAAACCGTTGTCAAGCCCCATTAATATTGACATAAAAGCGACTATGGTCTTTCCGGAACCTACATCACCTTGTAACAACCGATTCATTTGTGCATTACTACCTAAATCAGAACGAATTTCTTTTAAAACACGTTTCTGAGCATTGGTTAATTCAAATGGTAGATGGTCTTTAAAAAAGGTGTTAAAATAATCACCAACTGCTGTAAACGGAAACCCTTTTATTTTCGATTTATGAATTAAATTTTTAAGAATTAATTGTAACTGTATGTAAAATAATTCTTCAAACTTTAATCGGAATTGTGCTCTTGCTAAAAGCTCTGGTGTCTTTGGGAAATGTGCATTAAAAAGCGCATCAGATTTTGATAGTAATTTTAGTTCACCTTTAATACTATTTGAAAGTGTTTCAGAAAAACGACCTTTAGTTTCTAGAAACAATTGCTGCATTATTTTTCCGACTACTTTATTAGTAATGCCTTTGTTAGATAGTTTTTCTGTTGATGGATAAATAGCTTGCATGGCAGAACGCAAGTTGTTTTCATGTTCTGATTGTAGCTCTATTTCAGGATGCGGCATGCTATACTTGCCACTAAACCAATTGGTTTTTCCAAAAACAACATAGGGTTTACCAATTTTAAGGCTTTCTCTAATCCATTTTTGCCCACGAAACCATACCAATTCCATCATTCCTGTTTCATCCTCAAAGTCAGCGATTAAGCGCTTTCCACGTTTTTGAGCAACTTCCCTAAAGCCTTTAATGACACCAATAATTTGTACTTCGGCATTATTGCGATGTAACTCATTAATCGTATAGAAACGTGTACGGTCTATATATCTGTTAGGAAATAAATTGATGAGGTCTTGATAGGTTTTTATGCCAAGTTCTGAACGTAATAAATCTGCCCTATTTGGGCCAACACCTTTAAGATAATCGATAGGAGTTTGCAGATTTATAATCATACAGCGAATTTAATTCATTTCGATAAAACTTATCGACTATAATTTGCATTTTGGCGCATTCCTTGTGTAGTTTTACGGTATGAAGAAACTTTTGTTCTTATTTTGTCTTTTTCAGATGATCAATTTGTCTGCTCAGCAGACAAATTATGTAGATTTTAAACAAGCTGATGTGTTTTTGGAAGTAAATGCCGACTCTAGCTATGTTAAAGGTTATGTGGGCTATGTTTTTGATATAACAAAACCTATTAATTATTTAACAATTGATGCTAAAAACATAACGATTTTTGGGCTTGCAGTAAACAGGAAAAAAATAGAGTTTGACTACAACGGAAAGCAAATAATTTTAAAAACTGACTTTGTTATATCTAATGATAATACTTTAATGATTTACTATAAAACCAAACCTAATAAAGCACTCTATTTTATTAAAAGAAAAGATAACTATAACATTTGGACACAAGGTCAAGGTAAATATACAAGTAATTGGCTGCCTAGTTTTGACGATGTTAATGAAAAGGTGAAATTTAATATAAGTATAATTGCTCCTTATGAATATCAGGTTTTGACCAACGGTAGATTTTTGATGAGTAGTACTAAAGGTAATAATAAAGAATGGTTATATAATATGGAAAAACCCATGTCCAGCTACCTAGTTGCACTAGCCATAGGTAAGTATGACAAGAAAATAGAAACCTCAGAAAGCGGTATTCCTATTGAACTATATTACTATCCAGAGGATTCTGCTAAAGTCGAGCCAACCTATCGCTACACCAAACAAATGTTTGATTTTTTAGAAGAAGAAATAGGATTTGGATATCCATGGCAAAATTACAAACAGGTGCCTGTGCATGACTTTCTGTACTCTGGTATGGAAAATACCAGCTTGACGATATTTTCTGATGCTTATGTGGTTGATGAGATTGGATTTAATGACAAAAACTATGTCAATGTTAATGCGCATGAGTTAGCGCACCAATGGTTTGGCGATTTGGTTACAGCAACCTCAGGCGAACATCATTGGCTACAAGAAGGTTTTGCTACCTATTACGCCTTATTAGCTGAAAAAGAAGTCTTTGGTAAAGATTATTTTGATTTTAAACTATATAATTCTGCTCAAGATTTAGCGCGACAAGATTTGGCTGGTAGTGGCACATCTTTGTTAAACCCTAAATCTAGCAGTCTTACGTTTTACCAACGTGGCGCATGGGTGTTGTATGCTTTGCGAGATAAAGTAGGCGATAAGGTGTTTCAAAATGCCGTAAAGAATTATTTAGAGAAACACCAATTTGGGAATGTAAAAACTTCTGATTTTATTTCTGAAGTGGAGGTGTTGTATAAAAAGTCTCTTACAGATTTTGTTTCAAATTGGATAGAAGCCAAAGCATTTCCGTTTAATGATGCTGTCGAGTTATTAAAAGAGCAATCTGTATTCATTCAAGAATACATGATGGTAGATTGTGAAGCAAATTCTTCAAAATGCGAAGATTATCTCAAATATTATATTTCCGACGAAGCAAAGATTAAAGTTATAGTGCAAAGACCAGATTTGGTGTCTAAAGCGACTTTTAGTGAAAGTTCAAAAGTACGTCAGGCGATTTCGCAGTATGTAACTAAAGTCTCAAACGATTTAAAAGACAATTACGAGACCTTGTTAGACGATAAATCTTATCTAACTATTGAATCAGCCTTATATAATTTGTGGATTAATTTTCCGTTGGAACGTTCAAAATATTTGACTAAGATTAGAGATACTCAGGGATTTAATGATAAAAATGTACGTTTATTATGGCTCGTATTGGCGCTAAATACCATGGAGTTTCAGCCAGAAAATAACAATGACTTTTTAAAAGAACTGTTGAGTTATACAGATGCTTCTCAAAATTTTGAACTCCGAATGAACGCCTTTACATACTTAGATTTGATAAAAGCCTGTGGTAGCGAGTGTCAATCAAATTTAGAGCAAGCAAAAACCCATCATAACTGGCGAATGTCTAAGTTTGCAAAAGATATGCTGAACCAATTAAATAACTCTAAAAATTAATGCGAGCATTAGTAATTTCTGGCGGCTGAAGTAAAGGTGCTTTTGCAGGTGGTGTGGCGCAATACCTAATAGAGCGCGAAAAACATAATTACGATATGTTTTTGGGTACATCAACGGGTAGTTTGTTGGTACCGCATTTGGCGGTTGGAGAAATTGGTAAGTTGTATGACATTTTTACCAATGTACAGCAGCATGATATTTTTAGTATAAGCCCTTTTGTTCAGCGTAAAAAAGGTGATAGAGAATATGTGTCTATTGATTTTATAAACTCGCTATGGCAGTTTATACGTCGTAAACGTACATTTGGAGAGAGTAAAGCTTTAAAAAGGAATATCAGGCAGAATTTCACCCATTCTGAATATCTTAAAATCAAAGAAGAAAAGCATGATGTCGTTATTACAGTTGCAAATCTCTCTATGAATCGTGTGGAGTATAAGTCCATTCAAGAATGCACTTATGAAGAGTTTTGCAATTGGATATGGATTTCGTGCAATTATATTCCGTTTATGTCATTAGCTGTTGTCAATGGTCACGAATATGCAGATGGCGGTTTGGGTAGTGTAATACCAATTCGTGAAGCTATTCTTCGTGGCGCTACAGAGATTGATGCAATTGTTTTGGAAGCAGAAACCATGGGTAAGCAAAAGGTTTTGGGTAAAAACCCTTTTTCGTTAATGATTAGTTTATTTGGTCATTTGTTAGACCAAGTTGAAAAAAATGATATCGTTATAGGAAAACTAGCGGCAAAAAATAACAATGTAAAGCTTAATATTTATTATACGCCAACAACACTTACAGAAAATTCGTTAATATTTAGCAAACGACTAATGGAGAAATGGTGGCAGCAGGGTTATGACTATGCAGAAGAAAAGCATAGTTAAATTATTACCAAAGGTGACTTACTTCATCTTTTATAAAAGCTAAAGCAGCAGAACTTGGTGCTTGTTTGTCCATAAGAGCGTTTAAAACAACTTCACGAAGCTTGCTGGCAGAATCTACTTTTTCTTGCATACTTGCTTTACGTATTAACTGAATTGTTGTATTTTTTGCAGCATTAATAATATCCCAACACTTATCACTAATGTATATTTGCTGAGCAAGATTGTGCTCATATTCTTGTTCGATGTTTGCTATAAGTAATGATTCATAATGTTCTTTATTTGAAGAGTTTGGTTGTACTCTAACAATTAATTTATTTGGTGAAATTCTTTCTAGAAAAAGTGCCATACGTTCGTAAGCTTGAAGACGTAATGGCAATGCTTCTTTCTGTAATTCACGTTGCAATATATAGCGCCTTTGATGGTTTTCATTTTCTATATGTCCTTTAAAAAAATAGTAAGCAATTGCAGCAACTATAATTGCAGGAAGTAGGCTCAAGAATAACTGAAAAATACTATCAGAGGTCATAAGATTTCAATTTGTAACAAACTTAATGTGTTTTTCTGTAATATGTGCAATTAGGCCTTGTATTCTAAACCTAAATATAATTAGCATTAAAGTTGTTAATTTTTAATATCTAAAACAAGTTACTTATTATCAGCAAGAGGAACAACTTTTTCTTTTAAATCACAATGCACAACGGTAATATTTATATTTAAATTAATTTTAATAAATAAAAACGTAGTTATATGAAACGAAAATTAATTATAGGAACAATAGTCTTTGTAGTATTATATGTAATTTTTGGAGGAGATTCTAATGAAAAAAAATCAACTCTAATTTTTGAAATTGTGGACAAACAAAAAGAATTTGTTAAATTAATTGATTCTATGAGAACGCTTTACTTGAAAGAAGAAAATCAATTGAAGTTAACTAACATAAGGAAGCAAAGAAAATCAGAATTAAAAAAATTATTTAAAAACCGTAAAGTAAGCAATTGGAAAGGGAAAATAACGTCATTAACTACTGGATCTGATCAAAATGCTTATGTTAAAATAAAACTACACGGCTCAAGAAATATCACAATTGAAAATAACTCTTTGTATGGTGAAGGTATTCTTGGTAACACCAAAACTTACAGTAACTTAACAGAACTGGAAATTGGAGATTTTGTAAATTTTTCTGGCAGATTTATGTACGATTATGAGAATAAAGATTATCTTGATGAATGGTCTTCAACTGAGTACGGGAGTATGGATGAACCAGAATTTAGGTTTATTTTTAAGTCAATTAATCAATACAATCCTATAGAGAAATCTGATGATAGCGATTAATTCATTTGTAAGAATTAGCAATAGCATAATCTAAATAAGAGGAGATAACGAGAGATTTGCTAAGTGAAAATATAAATCAGTTGTTAATTACTTTATTGTCTTTACAGTAAATGTAAAGGGTTATGATAAGCTTAGTAATATTATTATGATATGTTTCTGTTAACTCTATAAGCTTTTAATGAAATTATTTTCGTTTTTTACAGAGACATAAATACAACTTCGTTCTATTTATTAAAAGTAAATTTTTTAGCTAAAAGTTTATATGACCTACAAAAGAAAAATTATCACTTATAGTTTGTGTACTTTGAAAAAAGATATTTATGACAGCAACAATTAATGAAATTATGGTACAAAGCCACCTGAGATGCTTCCTAAAAACTTATGCAACTGAATTCATTTAATTGTTTAAATAATCTAATGTGATTTGTGTAAACGCTTTTACACCTAATAACATACTTCTGTCATCAATTTTAAAATCAGGTGTGTGATGTGGAAAAGACTGCGTATTTCCTGGAGTCATGCCGCCTAAAAAGAAATAAACGCCTGGTACTTTTTCTTGAAAATAAGAGAAATCTTCACCACCAGTTGTAGCTTTCATGATTTGTACGTTTTCTTCACCAGCTACTTTTTGAATAGATGGTAAAATTTGCATGGTCAATTCTGGGTCATTATTAGTAACAACGGTATTGTTCTGCCATTCTATAGTTGCAGAACCTCCGTAAGCTCTTGCAATATCTGCAGCCATTTCATTCATACGTTTCATAATTTGTATTCTCATATTCGAATCTAATGTTCGTACTGTTCCAATCATTTCTGCAGATTCCGGAATGATATTAAAACGTGTACCCGACGTAATTTTACCTACTGTAATGACAGCAGCCTCATCTGTAAGTCTAGCTTCACGACTAATAATGGTTTGAAAACCATCGATAATTTTTGCCGAAATTAAAATAGGGTCAACACCAGACCAAGGTTGTGATCCATGTGTTTGTTTTCCTTTGACACTAACTACAAATCGCTCTACAGAAGCCATGATACCACCAGTTTTGTATTTAATCACACCAACTGGTGTTTGTGAGTTAATGTGTAAACCAAAAATAGCATCTACTTTTGGATTGTCTAAAACACCTTGTTTAATCATGAGTTTAGCGCCACCTTCTTCTCCTGGTGGTGGACCTTCTTCTGCAGGTTGAAAGATAAATTTTATAGTACCGTTAATCTTATCTTTATGCTTTGAGAACACTTCTGCGGTTGCCATTAATATAGAAATATGTGTATCGTGACCACAAGCGTGCATCACTCCAGTTTCGGTATTGAGGAATGTAGTTTTAACTTCTGATTTAAACGGTAAATCATTTCGTTCTGTCACAGGAAGTGCATCTATATCTGCTCTGATAGCCACGACTTTGCCTGGATTATCTCCTTTTAAAATGCCAACCACACCGGTTTTAGCTACATTAGTTTCTACTTCTAGACCTAGAGATTTTAAGTGTGCAGCAATCTTCTCTGCAGTTTTAAACTCACGGTTGGAGAGTTCTGGGTTTTGATGAAAATCATGACGCCACTCAATGAGTTTGTCCTCGATATCAATAATATCTTGATCTATTGAGTTTTGAGCCGAAATGCAAAAGGAACCGAGTAGAAGTAAAGCGAGTAGTTTTTTCATAGTGTTAGATGTATTTAAGGTCATTTGAAGAAATGCCCATTCTGGGTACTAAGATATTTAAAAAAAGAAAACCATTTCAAAAGAAATTAAGATGGTTTTCTAAATAATTTTAATAATTAGCTTCTAAAACTTAATGAACCTATAGCCGCTATTTTGATATTGTATTAAAGCGGTCATTGCTGATAGTGCAAATTTAATGTCTGGATTAGAGTTTTCTTTAGTCACACCACGATAGCTAGCAGTTTGCCCACACATAATAATTTCAACTCCAGCATCGGTAAGTTGTTTTATCAATTTCGTATTTGGGTTTTTAGTATTGAATTTCTCTAAATATGCGTCGTCATTTAGCATATCTTTCCAAGCGCCACCATGGATGGTCATAGCCACTTTTAGTTGCTCTGGTTTCATTCCAGCTTCAGCATGCATGTTTAAAAATCGGGCTGCCGTGACTATATAGCTGTTTATTGTTGCATTGTCTTCTGGGCTTTTTGAAACATCAAAAATGACTTTTAATGTCGCATTTGTATCAGTTGGTATATCTGGATTTTCTACTTTAAATGTTTGTCCAAAATCTTTAATAATCTTCCCATTAACTCTTTCTGTTTGTGAATGAATGGCTAATATGTTAAAAATGAACATGTAAGTTAATATGAGGTGTAGTTTCATTTTACTAATTTTTCATAAATATATTTATATAAAATAGTATATCAAATTATATAAAGATTGTTTATAATTATTCATAAAAAAGGCGCATTAAAACTAGTGATTTAATTAAATTTAATTTTTTTAAAAATTACACCTCTTGGATAAATATTTAGATCAACTTAACGAAGCTCAACGTGCACCAACACTACAAAAAGATGGTCCAATGATTGTGATTGCTGGAGCAGGCTCAGGAAAAACACGCGTTCTTACTTACAGGATCGCTTATTTAATGAGTCAAGGTGTTGATGCTTTTAATATTTTAGCATTAACCTTTACTAATAAAGCTGCTCGTGAGATGAAAGGCAGAATTGCGGACATTGTTGGAGACGGCGAAGCACGTAATTTATGGATGGGTACTTTTCACTCAGTATTTGCAAAGATTTTACGTTTTGAAGGGCATCACTTAGGTTTCCCTAGTAACTTTACTATTTATGATACCCAAGATTCACAAAAGCTTCTAGGTTCTATTATAAAAGAGATGGGCCTAGATAAAGATATCTATAAAACAAAACAGGTTTACAGTCGTATTTCGTCATACAAGAATAATTTAATCACTGTTAAGGCATATTACAAAAACCCAGAACTTATGGAAGCTGATGCTGCTGCACGACGTCCACGAATGGGAGAGATATATCAAGAATATGTTGAGCGTTGCTTTAAAGCAGGTGCCATGGATTTTGATGATTTATTATTAAGAACCAACGAATTACTAACACGTTTCCCATCGGTTCTAGCACAATACCAAAGTAGATTTAGGTATATCTTGGTGGATGAGTATCAAGATACAAACCACTCACAATACTTAATAGTAAGAGCTCTAGCCGACCGTTTTCAGAACATATGTGTTGTTGGAGATGATGCACAAAGTATTTATGCCTTTAGAGGTGCTAATATTAATAACATCCTAAACTTTCAGAAAGATTATGATGATGTTAAGATGTACCGATTAGAACAAAATTACCGTTCTACAAAAAATATTGTTGGTGCTGCAAATTCTGTAATTGAGCATAATAAAACCAAACTCGATAAAGTAGTTTGGACTGCAAATGTTGAAGGTGAAAAAGTTATTGTGCATCGCAGTATGACTGATGGTGACGAAGGTCGCTATGTTGCAAGTACTATTTGGGAAACCAAAATGAATCATCAATTACAAAATAGTGATTTTGCTGTTTTATATCGTACAAATGCGCAATCACGTGCTATTGAAGACGCGTTGCGTAAGCGTGATATTCCTTATCGTATTTATGGCGGGTTATCTTTTTACCAACGCAAAGAGATTAAAGATGTTACTGCTTATTTAAGATTAATTTTAAATACAGCAGATGAAGAAGCTCTAAAACGTGTTATAAATTATCCTGCAAGAGGTATAGGACAAACAACTGTAGATAGATTAATTGTAGCAGCTAACGGAAGTGGAAGAACCATTTTTGATATTATGAAGGATATTGATAATGTCACAATCAATATCAATAACGGTACTAAAGGAAAATTGAAAGATTTTGTAACTTTAATAGAAAGTTATAAAGTCATGAATCAAACTGCTAATGCTTTTGACTTAGCAGAACATGTCACTAAGACAAGTGGTTTGATTAGAGAATTAGGAAAAGATGGAACACCAGAAGGTGTTACTAAACTAGATAACGTACAAGAATTATTAAACGGTATTAAAGATTTTGTTGAAGGTCAAATAGAATTGGCTGATGCTGGAGATTCTTTAGCAGAATTTTTAGAAGACGTAGCCTTGGCAACAGATTTAGATGGTGACAAAGGAGACCCAAATCATGTGGCTTTGATGACAATTCACTTAGCCAAAGGCTTAGAGTTTCCGCATGTATTTATAGTAGGTATGGAAGAAGATTTATTCCCTAGTGCTATGAGTATGAATACACGAAGTGAACTAGAGGAAGAACGTCGATTATTTTATGTAGCTTTGACAAGAGCTGAAAAACAGGCTTATTTAACCTATACAATTTCTCGATATCGATGGGGGAAATTAATAGAAGCAGAGCCTAGTCGCTTTATTGAAGAGATTGATAGTCAGTTCGTAAATAACACAACTCCAATGCGTGAACAGCGTTTTAACCCAATGCTTGATGCCTCAATTTTTGGAGATATAGAACCGAATAAAATAAGATTTGCAAAACCAAAAAGCCTAAATTTGAAAAAAAAGGAAGACCGTAAAAAACCAGAAAATTTTAAAATAAGTGCGCCAAAAAAGATGACATCGCTAAAAGATGCCGACTCAAAAACCAATTTATTTGACAGTAAACTTGTAGTTGGTAATGTAGTTAACCATGACCGTTTCGGAAGAGGCGAAGTCCTTAAAATCGAAGGCAAAGGTGCTGATTCTAAAGCTGAAATTAGATTTAGTAATGGCGATGTAAAAAAATTACTCCTTCGTTTTGCAAAGCTTGAAATTTTGAGGATCAAGGGTTCTAAATAGTTCAGTTATAATTATGGCTGATCTTATAAAAATCTACTCAGATAATCCTGACCCAAAAGAAATTCAAAGGGTCGTTAATATTTTGAAAAAAGGTGGTTTAGTTATCTACCCAACAGATACTGTTTATGGATTAGGTTGTGATATCACAAATATCAAAGCTTTAGGCCGTATTGCTAGAATTAAAGGTGTAAAGCTAGAAAAAGCCAACTTTTCATTTATCTGCAAAGACCTTAGTAACTTAAGCGATTACGTAAAACAGATTAATACATCAACTTTCAAAATATTAAAGCGTGCTTTACCCGGTGCTTATACATTTATATTACCAGGTTCTAAAAATTTACCTAATCCGTTTAAAAAACGTAAAACTGTTGGTATTCGTGTTCCTGATAACTCAATTATTTTGAGTTTAGTAGAGTTACTTGGTAACCCAATAGTGTCAACATCGATTAGAGATGAAGATGATATTTTAGAATATACAACAGACCCAGAATTAATTTTAGAAAAATGGGATAACCTTGTAGATGTTGTTATTGATGGTGGCTATGGTGATAATGAAGCCTCAACAGTAATTGATTTATCAGAGAACGAACCTCAAATTATTCGTGAAGGAAAAGGAAGTCTAGAGATATTTTAAGCGTTTTTAAATACTCTGGAAAATTTAGCAGAGTTCGAATAGAAAAGTGCTAGTGATACTAGTCCACAAATCAAAAACCCTACAAATAAAGGCGTTACAGAATCTATGACAAACTTTCCAATGTAATTGGCAATTGGCACAGCCATTACAGTAGATATAAACCCATTAAGTGCAGAACCTATACCTGCAATGTGTCCCATTGGTTCCATAGCCAATGCTCTTAGGTTTCCAAACAAAAACCCTATTGTAAAAAATTGAAGCGCGAAGAAGCCAAGTAGTACTTCTATACTTGGGTTATTTCCGGATGAAAATAAAATAATAAAGACTAGTGAGATTAATACAAAACTTAACATTGCAAAATGTACAATTCTCCACATACCAAATTTTACAACCAATTGGCTATTCATAAAAGTGGACAACCCAACTGATATGGCCAGACTTGCAAAGATTAGCGGAAACTCTTCTTTCATGTTATATTGTTGTTCGAAAATACGCTGCGATGTACTCAGGTAAACCATGAAAGAACCTGTAATTAAACCAGATAAAATAGTGTAAATAACTGCAGGTTTAATTCTAAAAAATGCAATTGTTCCTGTTTTAAAAATGGATAGGCGATAGGATATTTTATACTGGGGTTTTAGTGTCTCAGGTTGACGTATCCAAAACCAAAGCATAACCAAAACACCAAAACCTAAATTGAAAATAAAAATTGAATGCCAGTGATAATGATTCATTAAAAACTGTCCTAAAGAAGGAGCGATTACAGGTATAAGTATAAATATCATTACAACAAAAGAGAGCACTTTTGCCATATAATCACCGCTGTAAGAGTCTCTAACCATGGCAATGCACATTGTTCTTGGTGATGCTAAGCCAACACCTTGTAAAATGCGCCCAAATAGCATCATTTCAAAACTTTTTGTTGTAACACAAATAATGGAAGCGATAATAAATACAACAAAGCCAATATAAACTATAGGTTTACGTCCAAAGCTGTCAGAAAGTGGTCCAAAGATAAGTTGACCAATACCTAAACCTAAAAAAATAGAAGTAATTAATTTTGGATTATCAGTAGCGTCTTTTACACTTAAAAAATCACCAATATCAGGTAATGCAGGTAGTACCGCATCAATTGATAACGCTACTATTGACATCAATGCAGCCATCAAAACAATAAATTCTACTTGAGACCGCCTTTGATTTCTCATGGTGCAAAAGTAAGCTAATAATTAGGTACTTTTGGTTATCAATAATGCTTTTATAAATAGTCTACTCTAAATACTCAATACCTAAATAAGGTGTCAGAATCCTTAATAAAACTATATAAACGAGATTTAGATGCTGTAAAAAAAGAGTAGCAGTCTTAAACTGATGAATCAAATTAGAATACTAACTACAGCACCAAGTAATGAACTTTTGATTAACAAACCATAAGGTTCTTTCTCGTGTTTATCTTGAATATATATGTACTTATGACTAATATCGGTGCGACTGTAAGTAATAGTAATTGCATTATTTGGTATGGTTTTTAATATGTTTTAAAACAGATAAGTAGTACGAAGTATTTGATGCTATAAAGTGTGAATTATTTTCACTATTACATAATAAATCTTCAAATTCCTCAAAAGATACAAGTTTAATTGCTTCTACTTCATCTTTTTGAGGCGACAGTTCTTTTAATTCTTTATGAAGTTTAGCGATATATATTTGATGAAATTCAAAATCTTTAATTTGACCATCATTATAAATCGACTTATGTAGATGTGTTCCGATTTTAACTAAATCATTTTCTTTAAGTTTTAAGCTTATTTCTTCTTCAGTTTCTCTTACTGCTGCTTGAGTAAATGTTTCACCAGTATCGATATGCCCAGCAATGGAAACATCCCAAAGTAAAGGGTAAATTAATTTTTTGTGAGAGCGTTGTTGTAGTAAGACTTTTTCGTTGTCAGTATATAGCCAAAGATGTATGGTGTTGTGATATAGCCCACTTTTATGCGCTTCTGATTTTAAAGCAGTTTTACCTGTTGGTTTTCCATTAGCATCTAAGATGTCTAGAATTTCACCCATTAACAACAGAGTTTATAACCTTAAATAACTTTTCAAAATGTGTTTCATTGTTAAATAGATGACAGGATACTCTCATATATTTTCCTCTAAAAGATAAATGAATATTGTTTGCTTTTAATTCTGTTTTAAGCGTTTCTGTATTTACTGATTTTGGAATTTTAATTCCGAATAAATGTTTTGCTCTTGCAGAAGGTTGATCACTTTCGAAACCTATTGCGGAAAGTTTATTTAAAGTTTTCTCGGTTACTGAATGGCAATAAGCTTGAAATTCTTCAGAATCAATTTTTAAGATTTCTTTTAATGCTGCAGTTTGCATTTGTATGTAAATAAAACTTCCGCTTTCGCCAACAGCATAGCGATTGGCTTTAGGTTTGTACTCGGATTGGTAAGCTGTTAAACCAGATAAATTCTCGCTATCTAAGCGGTTTGCCCAATTTTGTTCAATAGGTTTTCCGTTATCAAAATAAGGTCCGAAATAACCATAAGCACATCCGTAAGGCCCAAATAACCATTTGTAACCTGCACAAATTAAGGCATCGGGTTGAATATCTTTTATGGAAAAGGGTAATGCACCAACAGATTGACTACCATCAATTACAAAAAGTGCATCGTGCTGTCTCGTTTTTTTTCGGATAGCTTTTAAATCAAAAATAATTCCGTTTGCCCAATGCAAATGACCAATAGATACTAATGCAGTTTTTGGATTTATGGCTTTAAGAATTAGGGTATTCCAATCTTCTGCATTTTTAGGTTGGTCAACAGTAATAATTTTAGCATTGTATTGCAGCGCTATATCTTCCCAGTTATAGTAATTACTAGGAAATTGTTCTTCGACAATAATAATTTCTTCGCCTTCCTTTAAAGTAATATTATTGGCAATATTAGCCATTCCATAAGATACTGATGGCATCGTGACTATACGATTGTAATCATCTTCATCAATAAGTTCTGCAAATAATTTACGGAGTTCTACAACTGGATCAAATAAGTCAGAAGGTAGCCTTAACTCAGGGTTAGTTTTATGTTTTATAGCCTCAATACCAGCAGCTTCAACAGATTTGAAAGCAGGAGAGAAGCTAGCAGTATTTAGATACGCTACGTCTTCAGAAATATTGAAAAGGTGTTGTTGTGATTTTAATATCATGAATATCTAAAATAAAACCTGTTATAATATTTATAACAGGTTTTTGTATTATTTAAAATAACTAAATGTTTCCCCATCTTTAATCTTAAGCAATGATTCGTATATCAAACGAATAACGTTTTCTACATCACTTTTATGAACCATTTCAACTGTTGTGTGCATGTAACGTAACGGTAATGAAATAAGTGCAGAAGCTACACCGCCATTACTGTAAGCAAACGCATCTGTATCCGTGCCTGTTGCTCTAGATAATGCTGCACGCTGAAAAGGTATTTTCTTTTCTTCGGCAGTATCCGTAATTAAATCACGTAATTTTTGTTGTACTGCCGGCGCATAAGCAACAACTGGACCTTCTCCAATTTTAGCAAGTCCTTGTTTTTTGGGGTCAATCATTGGTGTTGTTGTGTCGTGTGTGACATCAGTCACAATAGCTACATCTGGTTTTATGGTTTGGGTTATCATTTCGGCACCACGAAGACCGATTTCTTCTTGTACAGAATTTGTAATATAAAGCCCAAAAGGCAATTCCTTATTATTCTCTTTAAGTAGTCTAGCAACTTCAGCAATCATAAAACCACCCATTCGATTGTCTAATGCTCGACATACAAATTTGTCACCGTTTAGAATATGAAATTCATCTGGATAGGTAATTACACAACCTACATGAACTCCCATTTTTTCAACTTCAGCTTTGTCCTTTGCACCGACATCGATACAAATGTTGTCTGGTTTAGGTGGTTCTTCTTTTGCACGGCTTCTTGTATGTATTGCTGGCCAACCAAATACTCCTTTTACGATACCTTTTTTGGTGTGTATATTTACAATTTTACTAGGCGCAATTTGGTGATCACTACCACCATTTCTAACAACATAAAGCAGCCCCTTGTCAGAGATATAATTAACGTACCATGAAATCTCATCGGCATGACCCTCAATAACAACTTTGTACTTTGCCTTAGGATTTATAACACCAACAGCAGTGCCATATGTATCCGTAATAAATTCGTCCACATAGGGTTTTAGATAGTCCATCCAAATTTTTTGACCTTCCCATTCGTAGCCTGTTGGAGAAGCATTATTTAAATATTTTTCCAAAAAGTCCATAGACTTTTTGTTAAGTAATTTTTGTTTTGCCATGCGATTAAAATTTTCAATAAAAATAACAATATTAATAGTAAAATTAGGCTTATAGCATAGATTAATTCTTAATTTTGAATAGTGCTAAAAAGTCCTTTTGGAATGATTTTAGTGTCATGGATTTAGTATGAAACGATTTTTAGTCATCTTATTTATTTATCCTCTGTTTTTGAAAGCACAGATTGAGCCTGTTAAACAAGATACTGTTGTAGAAAAATATTTGATAATTAAAGGTGATTCTATCCCTATAAAATCTATTGACCTTGATGAAGTTTTGGTATTACAACCAATACGATTTTTTACAAAGGAAGAACGCTATAGATACCTTATTCTTAGACGTAAAACACGTAAGGTTTATCCTTATGCAAAAATGGCTGCAGAGCGTTTAATAGCCTTAAATAAAGAACTAAAACAATTTGAAAAGCGACGGAAGAAAAAGAAACATGCTAAAAAAGTTCAGAAATTTATTGAAAAAGAGTTTTCTGCTGAACTAAAAAAAATGACTAAAACCGAAGGTCAGATTTTAGTTAAGTTAATTTATCGACAAACGGGAAAAACAGCTTTTGAATTGGTTAAAGAACTCAGAAATGGATGGCGTGCCTTTTGGTATAATAATACTGCGAGTCTGTTTAGTATTTCTTTAAAACGAAAATATGTCCCGCTTGAAGTAGAAGAAGATTTTTTAATTGAGGATATATTGTTAAGAGATTTTCAAAATGGTATACTTGAGCGTCAGAAACCCGCTTTTGAAATAGACTATTACGATTTAACTGATAAGTGGATTAAATCCAAAAAGACTAATAAGAAATAATGAGCGAACAATCTAAAAAAGAAGAATTACTAAATGCTTGGTCTCACGGTTTAGGTGCTGTTTTAGGTGTCGTTGGACTGATTTTGTTAGTCATTAATGTAGATACTAACAAACCATGGTATTTGTTTAGTGTTATCGTTTATGGTTTCTCAATTATTATTTTGTTTACAGCATCTACAGCTTATCATGCCATAACTAATTACGATTTAAAACAAAAATTCAGAATAGTAGACCACATAAGTATCTATTTACTCATTGCAGGTACTTACACACCAGTATTGCTAATAACCTTGCCTAATAGTTTGGGATGGCCTTTGTTTTATGCGGTTTGGGGTATTGCTGTTTTTGGGGTTATTTTGAAATTGTTTTTTACTGGTCGTTTTGAGATTTTTTCAACATTATTGTATTTGGTAATGGGATGGCTTATTGTATTTGATTTTACAACATTATCAGAATTGGTTGACCCTAATGGTATATTGTGGTTATTTTCTGGTGGATTATTCTATACTATAGGTATTGTATTTTACGTTATACACAAAATACCATATAACCATGTGATTTGGCATTTCTTTGTATTAGGCGGAGCTATTTGTCACTTTATGATGATGTATTTTCATGTTATCTAAACATGTTGGTCAATCAAAATAGTATTTCCATCTGGGTCAAATAAAGTGATGCTATCGGGACCTTCAGTTAATTCATCAGCTTCTTTTACTAATTTAATACCAGTGGATCTTAAATGCTTTTGAATTGCTCTAACATCATCAAAGTTATCTTGTTTTTCAGCATTCTGATTCCATCCAGGATTAAAGGTGATGATGTTACCTTCAAACATGCCTTGAAATAATCCAACTATGGCATTACCATATTTCATAATAAGATAATTATGTTCCAGATCTCCAGCAAAGATTAAAAAACCTAAAGTTTCATAAAATTCTTTAGAGACTTTGAGGTCTTTTACACTTAAGCTAATTGAAAACGCCCCTACTTTCATGATTAATTTAGTTTTACAGTTGACAACCTAAAAGTAATAAAAAGGAGAAATAAATTCAAAAGTGTATCTAAGCTTTATCTACTGAAAATAATTTTTTTCCAATAAAAGGAATATCGCTTCTAGAAAACCAAAGCGACAAAAGGCTAAATATAAACGTTACTATTGCAGTGTAGAATAATAAACCACCATCACCATTGATATCAATACCTAATTGTGTAAGATGCATCATAATTGCTCCACCTATAATACCTACAACCAGAGTAGCACCTAACCAAGTTGTTTTTGGAACTAAAATTAGAACACTAGCAATAAGCTCTAAAATGCCAATTCCAATACGTCCAAATGGCTCTATGCCAACTTGACTAAAAATATAAACGCTATCAGGATGAGCTGTGAATTTAAATCTTAAGGTTTGTATTAAGATTATAGCAATAGTTATTCTTATTATTAGTTTTACATATTTCATGTTCTCTGATTTTAGTTAAAATATATACCATAAGTCAACTATATATGCACAAACTTACAAACAGTAGTAATAATTAAATTATAAAAGCTTTTTCCACAGGCCAATTATCCGCATATCCATCTTTCCATTTTTGGGAAGAAATCTCAGAATCAGTTGAAAGACAAACATCTAAATGCGACCTAATTAGTGCTTCATCCATATCCTGTGCTATAAATACAATTTCATTTTTTCGATCACCAAAAGTCGTATCCCAATCACTTTCTACTTGTGTTTGGTTTTCAATAAAAGGCATTTGCTCAATTCGCTTTTCAAAAGGCATGCTGCTCCACCAAACTCCAGCATTATCTGCTTTTATTGAACCTCCGGCTTGACTCCAAACCAATGCTTGCTCTGGTCGTGATGCTAGCCAAAATAAACCCTTACTTCGTATGATATTGCTCGGGAATTGATACTGGACATATTTCCAGAAACGTTGTGGGTCAAATGGTTTTTTTGTTCGGTATACAAAGGATGAAATACCGTACTCTTCAGTTTCTGGTGTGTGTTCTTCTTTTTTTAATTCTTCTAACCAGCCAGCACTTTGTTCTGCTTCTTCAAAGTTAAATAGACCAGTATTTAAAATTTCTTTGGGTTCTACTTTACTATAGCTAGATTCAAGAATACGAGCTGAGGGATTTAACTTTGCAATGATTTTTTTAAGGACACCTAAATGCTCCTTAGCCACTAAATCCGTTTTATTGAGGATAATGACGTTTGCAAATTCTATTTGATCAGTTAATAAATCTACAATTGTACGATAATCATTTTCTATATCCGATAAATCTCTATCTATTAAGAGTTCTGGACTTCCAAAGTCCGTAAAGAAATTAAAAGCATCTACAACGGTAACCATAGTATCCACGTAACTAAATCGCGATAAATCAATACCGTTTTCTTCATCAACAAAAGAGAAGGTTTGTGCTACGGGAACAGGTTCACTGATTCCTGTACTTTCTATAAGTAAATAATCGAAACGATTTTCCTTGGCTAATCGTTCGACTTCAATCATCAAATCTTCACGAAGTGTACAACAAATACAACCGTTACTCATTTCTACTAGCTTTTCTTCTGTATAAGATAGTGTTTTCTCACTTTTTACTAATTGAGCGTCTACGTTTACTTCGCTCATATCATTTATAATAACAGCTACTTTTAACTCTTCTTTGTTTTGTAAAATATGGTTGAGTAAGGTGGTTTTCCCAGCACCTAAAAAACCACTAAGAACAGTTACAGGTAGTTTGGTTATGTTTTTCATGAATATTGTTAGTAAGTGTTAGATTTTATACTATAAAGGTGTCCAATAATTATACCTACTGACGAAATGTACATTGTGTATTGAAAAATTTTAGCACGTTCTTCTAGTAAGATAGAGATAACAAAACCAGCAAAAGCTATCCACAACAGGACACTCACTCCTTTATAAAATTTCCCTTTTGTTGTCTTGTAAATAGAAACAAAAGCTAGTAATATAAAAAGGATAGCGATTACTGGACTTTTTAAGAAACTAATTCCCATGGTTAGTAAAGTAGGTACAGCTAGGCAATGAATTATACAAAGAACAGCACTTGCTATTCCCAATTTATCAGCCCAAAATATTTTATTTGTTTGTAACATAGACACTAATAATTTACCTGGAACAATAGGTTTAATGCAACTAAGTTGCGAAAGTAGATAATTAAATTTGTAAATGCAACTAAATTGCATTAAATTTGTAACTATGGGAATTGTCAGGAAAACAAAAGCTGTGAATACAGTATTAAATATTTTTGAACATAATAATGAAGCTAAGTCTGTCGTTAATCTTATTGAGCTTGTAAAAGGTGAAATGAATAAAACTACAGTATATCGAATTTTGGATAGACTAGAGCAAGATGGAACTATTCATTGTTTTAATGGAAAAGATGGTTTAAAATGGTATGCAAAATGTAATGGATGTTCCGAAAATCATCATTATGATTTACATCCACACTTTCAGTGTACTAATTGTGATAAGGTTGAGTGTTTATCTTTAGAAGTAAAAATACCATCTTTAAAAAATCACAAAGTCGATACTACTGATATTCTTTTGATGGGACAATGTTCAGATTGTCTAACATAGTTGATACATTTTAGCTTTTTATAATATCCTGGTATTCTTCAAAAAAAGTTTCAAATAAACTCATATTAATATTAAAGAATTCCATAACTGCTTGCCATGTATTTTTGTTATGAATTGAAACTTTTTGTTCTAATGGGATGTAAATTCTAGAAATTTCCTTCCTGTTGTCTAAGTAATATTCCTCTTCGTATATAGCCTTAGGAAGATATCTAGAATGCAGTACCCCTTTTAAAGCTTCAAGTTTTTCCCAACAATTAATACGGTTTTCAATATCATCTTCTAGATCTAAAGCAACTAAGGCCTTTTTGGTATCGAAGTAGAATTTGAAAGATAGTCCTTTAATCTTAGTGTTGTAAAGTATCCACTTTCTAGGAAAAGATTTCCCGAAGCTTATCCAAAAGTCTTCTCTAAGTTTTCGGCTTTCTTCTTTACTAAACATCTACACAAAGTAAGCGATTAGAATTCCCAGGCATATCGCAACAAGCTTTGATAAATTGAATTTATGACCTTCACTACTTTCAAATAAAATCGTAGTTGATATATGTAAAAAGATACCAATCACTAGTGCGTTGATACTTGTTAAATACACAGGTGCTATGTAAGTTGTATTAGATACGAATGTTCCTAATGGTGTCATAGCTGCAAAAATCAAGATAAAACTTATAGCTTTTTCCTTAATATACATTGACTGTAATAGAAATGAAGTTAACAACGCGGCTATTGGGATTTTATGTATAAATACACCATATATCATATCATTATGCTGATTAATAGGAAAACCTTCTAAAAAACTATGAATGCAAAGACTTATAAAAAGTAACCACGGAAAACGAGAGTTCTCCTTATCAATGTGAATATGACCATGTTCTGCACCTTTTGAGAAGAATTCTAAAACAATTTGTAAAAGAATACCACACATTATTAACAAACCTGTGCGCTTTGCTTCGAGATGTTCATAAACTTCTGGTAATAAATCAAAAAGTGTTAATGCTAACAAAAATGCACCACTAAATGATAATAAAAGCTTAGTGTAAATAGTTTTTTGCTTTTTAGTTAGGAACGCAATAATGACACCAATGGCGATAGCATATAATGGAAATAAGTATTTATTCATCTATCTAAATTACTTAAAAATCATAATCATTCTTGGTGATGTTTTGTTTTCGTAACGCTGTAGCTTATAATTACCAAACACATCCAACAAATCAACACCAGCTTTATCAAAAAGAATTTCAAAATCTTTTAAAGTAAAGGCTTTTACACGTTCTTGAAATTTAAAATCCTCACCATCTATTTTAAAAGAAATATCTTTAATGATATAACCATTTTCAACTCGCCGTTTTTGTTGAAAATCAATACCGTCGATAGTTTTGATATCTTCCGGAACTAAGTTCTCTATTACATATTCTGAGTTCATAAAATCGATAACTCCAAAACCAAATTCGTTAAGTTCTTTTTTTATCGATTGTATAGTATGTAAATCACTTTCTTCAGTCTCAAAATAACCAAAGCTAGTAAAGAGATTTAAAACAGTATCAAAAGTTTCAGGATAAGGTTTTGTCATATCATGAACATCAAATTTTAGAGTGTCATTTTCAAATTGCTTGGCATGCAAAATGCTCTGCTCAGACAAATCTATTCCGGTTACATCAAAACCTAATGTATTAAGATAAATGGAATATCTTCCTTTACCACAAGCTAAATCTAATATTTTCCCACTTTCAGGAAGATTAAGATAGTTGGTTAGATTATCCATAAAAGCCTGTGCTTCAGTATTATTTCTATCTTTATATAGGGTGTGATAGTACGGCGTATCAAACCAAGATGCGTACCATTTTTCTTTTGTTTTTGTCATAGTTAGAGTGGTCTTTCGACTATACAAAAATACTGTATTTTTGCAATCTATCAGATGAAGTATATGAACGAAAATTTCAAAATGGTAGCCAAGACTTTATTTGGCTTTGAAGAAATATTAGCAAACGAACTCAGAAACATGGGTGCTATTGATGTTGAAACAGGTGTCAGAGTTGTGACTTTTGTTGGAGACAAAGGCTTTATGTATAAAGCAAATTTGGGTATACGAACAGCTATTAAAATTTTAAAACCCATTAAATCTTTTAGAATACATCGAGAAGAAGATTTATATAAAAATGTTAAAGATATCAAGTGGGAGAATTACCTAAAACCAGAAGGCTCTCTGGCTGTTGATGCCACTGTACATCATAGTATTTTTACCCATTCACAATACACAGCTTTAAAAACTAAAGATGCTATTGTTGACCGCTTTAGAGAAAATAGTGGTACGCGTCCAGATGTAGACTTACGTTTTCCTGACCTAAAAATTAATGTACATATTGATCGTCAACGTTGTACTATTTCTTTAGATACTTCTGGAGAATCGCTTCACCGACGTGGTTATAAAACAGCGACTAATATAGCGCCAATCAATGAAGTTTTAGCAGCAGGTTTGATTATGATGAGTGGTTGGGATGGACAATCTGATTTTATGGACCCCATGTGTGGTAGTGGTACTATTTTGGCTGAGGCTGCGATGATTGCCTGTAACATTCCGCCTAACTTAATGCGAAAGGAATTTGCCTTTGAACGTTGGCAAGATTGGGATGTCGATTTGTTTGAAAAAATAGAAGAGTCTTTATTGAAAAAAACTAGAGATTTCCATCATAAGATCTTCGGTTATGATAAATCACCATCAGCTATAGCTAAAGCTAAAGAGAATATTAAAAATGCACATTTGGATGAATTTATTCATATCCAGCATGAAGATTTCTTCAAAACACAAAAATCAGGTAATGATAAATTACATATGGTTTTTAATCCTCCTTATGGTGAACGTTTAGAGAATTTAAATGTAGAAGAATTCTACGGAAATATTGGTACTACTTTAAAGCACGGCTATCCAAATACAAATGCATGGCTCGTAACTTCTAATTTAGAAGCTTTAAAATTTGTTGGTTTAAGGCCTTCTAGAAAAATTAAAGTATTTAATGCAAAGCTGGAAGCTCGATTAGTAAAATACGAAATGTACGAAGGTAGTCGTAAGGCTAAGAAACAAAATAATTAACTGTTTTTAACGATCAGATAATCTTTTAAATCACTGTAGTTAGATATCTTTATTGAAACTTTCTTTTTATCGATAACAGATTTAATTTGTTTAGGTAATTCCACTTTAATATCAATTACATCTTTTACAACATTTAAAAACTTAGTAGGATGTGCTGTTTCTAAAAAAACAACATGGTCATTTTGATGTTTTTCGAGATGTTTTATTGCACCTAAATAACCAACAGCACCATGTGGGTCTGCAACATAATTATATTTTTTATGAATTTCTGATAAACCTTTTCGAGTTTCAGCATCTGTAAAACTGTAAGATGATAGGTTTTTCTTAAGATCTTCAAAATTACCGTTGTGTAATTCTTTAATTCTAACAAAATTACTGGGGTTACCAACATCCATAGCGTTACTAACAGTTTGTACTGATGGTTTGGGCAAGTATGAATTTGTTTTCAAATAGGTTGTAACAACATTATTAACATTATTTGAAGCTATAAAATGTTTAATGGGCAAACCTAGCTTTTGTGCTACCATTCCGGCACAAACATTTCCAAAATTACCACTAGGTACAGAGAAGACAATATCTTTATAGTTGCTTTGTAGTTGTTTATAAGCAAACATAAAGTAGAGTAATTGTGGTAACCAACGAGCTACATTTATTGAGTTCGCTGATGTGAGTTGTATATTGCTTATTAACTCTTCATCAACAAAAGCCTGTTTAACCATATCTTGACAATCGTCAAAAACACCATCGACTTCGAGAGCAGTGATGTTTTGTCCTAGTGTAGTTAGCTGTTTTTCTTGGATATCGCTTACTTTTCCACTTGGATATAAAATAACGACATCAACACCTCTAACACCCAAAAAACCATTGGCTACGGCACCACCAGTATCACCAGATGTGGCCACCAAAACGGTAACATTTCTTGAATTATATTTGTTAAAATATGCTAAGCATCTTGCCATAAATCGAGCACCAACGTCTTTAAAAGCCATAGTTGGTCCATGAAATAGCTCTAAAGATGATAGATTTTTATTAAACTCTACAATAGGAAAGTCGAAAGAAAGTGTTTCTTTAATTATTGTCTTTAAATCTGATTCTGGTATTTCATCTCCAATAAATTGTTTTATAGCTTCGAAAGCAATTTCTGTGTTAGATTTTTCTTCAATAGTTTCAAAAAATGAATCGGGTAGTGCTGTTATTTGTTCAGGAAAATATAAACCTTTATCAGGCGCCAATCCACTCACAACGGCATCCTCGAAAGTTGTATTTGGTGCTTTTCTATTTAATGAGTAGTATTTCATCTACAAAATCTTAATGCCTCGCGTATTAATTTTTGATATAAATGTGTAAAATGGTATTTCTGTTTTTGAGTATACATTTTGCATAGTCTTTTCAACTATCTTCGCTATTTTTTCTCCACGAGATAAAGCAAAAATTGATGGACCAGAACCGGAAATTCCACAACCTAATGCACCTGCTTTTATAACTTCTGCTTTTAAACTATCAAAATGAGGAATAAGTTGTTTTCTATGTGGCTCTGCTATAGTATCTTTAAGTGATTTACTCAAAACATCATAATCGTTTGTATGTAAGGCATGTACTAGGCTACCAACGTTAGACCACTGTGTAATGGCATCTTTTAAGGCTACATTTTTTGGAAGAATTGCTCTCGATTCAGAAGTTTTTATTTCTATTTGCGGATGAATTAATGTTGCGTATAAATCACCAGGTGTTGGTAATTGTAATACATCAATAGGACTAACGCTTCTGACTAAAGTAAATCCACCAAAAATTGCAGGCGCTAAGTTATCAGCATGTTCGCATTGACTGGCTAAAGCTTCACCTTTAAGCGCATATTTTGTAAGTTCGGTTTTATTTAAAGGCCTACCAAGCAATTCATTCATTCCAAAAACACTTCCGGCTGCACTTGCTGAACTACTTCCTATACCACTTCCAGGTTTAATTTTTTTATAAATCTCAATGTCAAAACCACAATCAGGTTGTAAAGCTTCATACATGGCTAGTGCAGATACACCAGCTACATTTTTTTCTATTTCATAGGGTAAATCGTAACCATCAATCTTACTAATTTTGACGCCTTTTTCAGAAATTTTATGAATAATCATCTCATCACCAACGCTGTCTAAACAAAATCCAAGAACATCGTAGCCGCAAGATACATTTGCAACAGTTGCGGGAGAAAAAATTTTAATATGATCCATCTTATTTATTTCCTATTTTAATGATGTCTGCAAATAAACCAGATGCAGTCACATCTGCACCAGCACCAGCACCTTTAACAATTAGAGGTTGTTCTGGGTAACGCTCAGTATAAAACATGACAATATTGTCTTTACCTTCTAAATTATAAAATGGATGTCCTTCAGGAATTTCTCTTAAACCTACCATAGCTTTTCCGTTTTTAAACTCAGCGACATATTTTAGCTGAGCGTTGTTTGCTTTTGCAGACGCATACATTTCTTGAAAATGCGTTTCATCTTCCTTAAGTGAATCATAAAAATCATCTAGGGAGTAGCTTTCTAAGTTAGCTTTGGTCAAAAAAGATTTATTTTCAATATCATCAATTTCCATCTCACCACCATTTTCTCTAGCCAGAATTAAAATTTTTCGAGCCACGTCTATTCCGCTTAAATCAATGCGAGGATCTGGTTCTGTATAGCCTTCAAATTGTGCTCGCTTTACGGTATCATGAAAATTAGTGTGGTCACTAAAATGATTAAATACAAAATTTAAGCTTCCTGATAAAACAGCTTCAATACTAGTGACCTTATCGCCAGAAGCCACCAAGTTATTTAAAGTATTAATTACTGGTAAACCAGCGCCGACATTTGTTTCATATAAAAATGATGTATTAAAATTTATTGCAAGGTCATGTAGGTTTTTGTAAGTACTATATGGGCCAGAACATGCAATCTTATTGCATGCTACAACAGATATACTGTGACGTAAGTATGGTGCATACCATTCAGAAACTTTCTCATCTGCAGTAATATCAACAAAAATACTGTTGCGTAAATTCAGTTCTAAAACTCTATTAAAAAAACGTTCAAGGTTTGATTGCTCCGCAAAGTCAAAAGATGATGGCCAATCTTCTAAATCTATACCTGTTTCATTAAATACCATTTTACGTGAATTTGCCATTCCTACGATACGTACATCTATTTTGAGTTTCTGTTTCAGAAAATTGTGTTGCTGCTCTATTTGATCAACAAGTCGTTCACCGACATTACCAACGCCAACGACAAAAACATTAAGTTGTTTGGTTTGAACTTCAAAAAAACGCTCGTGTAAAGCGTTTATAGCTTTTTTTACATCACTTTCATTTATAACAGCAGAAATATTTCGTTCTGAAGCACCTTGCGCGATTGCTCTAACATTAATATTATTTTTACCAAGTGTACTGAACATACGTCCGCTGATACCTTGGTAGTTTTTCATGTTATCACCTATTAAAGCGATAATTGATAATTCTGTTTCTACAAGAATTGGCTCAATCTTTTTTAGTGCAATTTCGTATTCAAAAGTTTTGTCAATGACAGTTTGAGCAGTATCAGCATCTTTGTAATCAATTCCGAAGCAAATTGTATGTTCTGATGATGCTTGTGTAATAAATATGACATTTATTCTTTCTTGAGCAAGAGTTTCAAAAAGGCGTTTAGAAAATCCGGGAATGCCAACCATACCAGAACCTTGCAAGGTGAGAAGAGCAATATCATTAATATGCGTAATTCCTCTTACTGGGTTTTTTATAGAGACTTCACTTACATCAAAAATTTTAGTGACTTTATCATTAGGCTGCATCGTATTTTTTATCAGAATAGGTATGTTAGCATCTAAAACAGGTTGTACGGTTGGTGGATATAAAACCTTAGCACCAAAGTGTGATAACTCCATAGCTTCTTGAAATGATAATTGATCAATAGGAGTGGCTTGTTTAACTAATTTTGGATTAGCGGTATACATCCCACTAACATCTGTCCATATTTCTAACACTTCTACTTTTAAAGTTGCTGCTATTAAAGCTGCTGTATAATCGGATCCACCTCGGCCTAGAGTTGTTTCTTCTCCAGAATTGGATTTTGCTACAAAACCGGGAAGGATAGTCACCTTGTTATTTAATGATTTAAAATATTTTTTAATATTTTCTTTTGTTTCCTCTTGAATAACTTCTGCATTACCATGATTAGAATTTGTAATGATCAGTTCTTGACTATTTTTTTCTACAGCATCTAAATCTCTTGCTTTTAATACTTCAGTGATAACATAAGATGATATTAATTCGCCAAAACTTACAAGTTTATCTGAAATTTTTGGTGTTAATTCATTTAGTAAATATAAACCCTCTAATAGACTGTTAAGCTTTTCAAGCTTATTTTCAATAGCAAGAATTATAGCCTCATTTTCAACTGGAATTAACTCTTTTACTAATTGTGTGTGTATATCTTTAATGTTTAAAAATACATCTTTATAGTTTTCATCTTTATCGATAGCTAGCTTACCAGCATGTAATAGCTTATCTGTAATACCACCGATAGCAGAGACTACTACAACAGATTTGTCTATAGCGTTACTCTTTAAAATCGAAATAACATTGTTTATGTATTTTACTGAGCCGACTGATGTGCCACCAAATTTTAAAACTTTCATGGTGTTAGTGTTTAAAAAACTATGGATTTATAGTCTATAGTGACCTTTAATCTTAATTACCTTGAAGATATATAAATCATGGTCAAAAACCTATGAAGTAATAATATCAACATTGCTAATCAAATGTATTATTTTTACCCAAATAAAAAAATATATTCACTTTATGATTATACATTTAAAATACTTAGAATGAAAGTCTTTTCTAAAGAACAAATATATAAGGGTGATAGAATAACTGAAGAGCGTCAGCAGCTTCCAGCTTCAGAATTAATGGAACGTGCAGGTTTACAAATTTTTAACTGGATGCACATGCGTATGCAAGGTGCGCAAGTACCGATTCATATTTTTTGTGGTATAGGCAATAATGGGGGTGATGGTTTAGTGTTAGCACGACATCTAATCACTCATGGTTATAATGTTGAAACTTATGTTGTGAATTGTGGTAATAGCCGTTCTAAAGATTTTCTTACAAGTTATGATAAAATCAAAGATGTGACCAAAAAGTGGCCTCAATTATTAAAGTGCGCTACAGATTTTCCTTCAATTCATAAAGATGATATTATTGTAGATGCCATTTTTGGTATAGGTCTTAACCGTTCAATTGAAAAATGGATTAAACTATTATTCAAACATTTTAAAACCTCAGAGGCATTTACGCTTTCTGTAGATATACCTTCGGGATTGTACACAGACAAGGCAGTTGATGATAAAGAAGGTGTTGTTAGAGCTAATTATACATTAAGTTTTCAATCTCCAAAATTGGTATTCTTTTTACCTGAAACAGCCGATTATACTTTGCAATGGGAGGTAATTGACATAGGTATCGATAGAGAATATTTAATAACCACTGATACAGAAGTAGAATTAATTTCTAAAAATGAAGTACTACCAATTTATAAACCTCGCGATAAGTTTGGTCATAAAGGTAGTTATGGTCATGGATTAATTATTGGTGGTAGTTATGGAAAAATTGGTGCAGTACATCTAACAACTAAGGCAGTTTTAGCTATTGGAGCTGGTTTAGCTACTGTTTATATTCCAAAATGTGGTTACACAGTTTTACAAACTAGTTTACCAGAGGCTATGGTTATTACAACTGAAAACGAAGAGTTTATAGATGCCATAAATTTTGATATAAAACCAACAGCAATAGGGATTGGTATAGGTCTAGGAACTCATACAGAAACGATAAAGGCTTTTGAAAGTTTTTTGAAGTCTCAAAAAGCACCATTAGTTATTGATGCAGATGCTTTAAATATGATTTCAAAAAAGAAAATGCTATTGAAATTTGTTCCAGAAAATTCTATAATAACGCCGCATCTTATAGAGCTAAAACGTTTAATAGGTAAGTGGTCTGATGATTTTGATAAGCTAAAAAAAGCAAAGGCATTTTCAATAAAACATAAAGTTATTTTGGTTATTAAGGGAGCACATACAATCACAGTTTATGGTAATAAGTTTTATGTAAATACTTCAGGAAATCCGGGTATGGCAACTGCTGGTTCTGGTGATGTTTTGACAGGTGTTATTACCGGTTTAATTTGTCAAGGTTATTCAGAAATTGAAGCTGTACTTTTTGGTGTTTATTTGCATGGTAGAGCTGGTGATTTAGCTTTGGAAGAGTTTGGCTATCAAAGTTTAATGGCTGGTAATATTATTGAATATTTAGCAGAATCTTACATAGACTTATTTAAACAACCAGAACAACCTCAAGTAGAAGAAGAAGTTTATGATAAATAATAAAAAGCTAAATCAAATGTCAAAATATTACATCATATCACCTGCAAAACTTACACTTAAAGATATAAATGATATCATTTTTAATAATAAGAAAATTAAGCTTTCTGATGACTCAGTTTCAAATATTAAAAAATCAAAAGCATATTTAAATGCTAAACTTGCAGAAAGTGATAAACCATTTTATGGTATTAATACTGGATTTGGTTCATTATATGATGTCAAAATTTCTAAACGTGATTTAACAAAGCTTCAAGAAAATTTAGTTATGTCACATGCATGTGGTACTGGTGATAAAGTCCCAGAGGTGATTGTTAAAATAATGCTTTTACTAAAGATTAAATCTTTGAGTTATGGTCATTCTGGCGTACAATTAGATACTGTAAAACGCTTAATAGATTTTTTTAATAATGATATTTTCCCGTTTGTATATACTCAAGGCTCTTTGGGAGCTTCAGGAGATTTAGCGCCATTAGCACATTTATCTCTCCCAATCATTGGTAAAGGAAAGGTAACCTATAAAAATAGATTGGTCAAAGCAACTACCGTTTTAAAGAAGTATAATTGGAAACCTATAAAACTCGAAGCTAAAGAAGGTTTAGCACTATTAAACGGTACACAATTTATGACTGCTTATGGTGTATATTGTCTATTGTTATCCCACAAAACATCATACTTAGCGGATATTGTTGCTAGTATTTCTTTAGATGCGTTTGATGGTAGAATTGATCCATTTAATGACCTGGTACATTTGATTAGACCTCATGCAGGACAGCTAAAAGTGGCACGTCGTTTTAGGGAGTTTTTAAATGGTAGCGAATTGATTAATCGAGAGAAAGAACATGTACAGGATCCGTATTCTTTTAGATGTATTCCTCAGGTACATGGTGCTACAAAAGACACGATTGATTTTGTTGAAAAAACAATGATTACCGAGATTAACTCGGTCACAGATAATCCTAATATTTTTCCTGATGAGGATGAGATTATTTCAGCAGGAAACTTTCATGGTCAGCCATTAGCTTTGGCTTTTGACTACCTAAAAATAGCAATGGCAGAAATAGGTAATATTTCTGAACGTCGTATTTTTCAGCTAGTTTCTGGCTTAAGAGGTTTACCAGCATTTTTGGTTGATAATCCAGGTTTAAATTCTGGGTTTATGATTCCGCAATATACAGCGGCAAGTATTGTAAGTGCCAATAAACAATTGGCTACACCAGCAAGTATCGATAGTATTGTCTCAAGCAATGGTCAGGAGGATCATGTAAGTATGGGCGCAAATGGAGCTACACAAGCCTATAGTTTAATTAGAAATGTAGAGCGTATTATAGCCATAGAGTTTTTTAACGCTTCTCAGGCTATGCATTTCAGAAAGCCTTACAAGTCTTCGAATTTTATTGAATTATTTTTAAAAGCTTACCGTAAGGAAGTTCCTTTTATAAAAAAGGATAAAATACTGCATGATGACATAGAAAAAACTATACAGTTTTTGAAGAAATATGATATCAATGACTTTGAGTTGTTTTTGAATGATTATGGTATTAAAGCAGATTTATTAAATCAATAAAAAAAACCATTTCGATTGAAATGGTTTTTTTAAATATGGGCTTCTATTTCAAGATTCCTTAGATTCTTCCTTTGATTTTACTTTAATCTTAAGTTCATTATTTTTTTCATCTAAATCCATAGAAATTATATCACCGTCTTGGATTTTTGAATTAATAATCTCTTCGGCTAAAGCATCTTCAATATATTTCTGAATAGCTCTTTTTAGTGGTCTAGCTCCGTATTGTTGATCAAAACCTTTCTCTGCTATGTAATCTTTTGCCTTTTTAGAAAGCTTTAATTCATAACCTAAGTCTTTGATGCGAGTAACCAACTTAACGAGTTCAATATCAATAATTTTATTGATATCTTCTTTTTCTAACGTATTGAATACAACAACATCGTCGATACGATTTAGGAACTCTGGAGCAAATGCCTTTTTTAATGCATTTTCAATAATTCCTTTTGCATGATCAGCTGCTTGGGACTCCTTTGCTGAAGTACCAAAACCTACACCAGTACCGAAATCTTTTAATTTACGAGCTCCGATATTCGATGTCATGATTATAATAGTATTCCTAAAGTCAATTTTACGACCCAGACTATCTGTCAAAAACCCATCATCTAAAACTTGTAATAACATATTAAAAACATCAGGATGTGCTTTTTCAATTTCATCTAATAGTATAACTGCATAAGGTTTACGACGTACTTTTTCAGTAAGCTGCCCACCTTCTTCATATCCAACATATCCTGGAGGAGCACCAATTAAACGAGAAATAGCGAATTTTTCCATGTATTCGCTCATATCAACACGGATAAGAGCATCATCATTATCAAACAACTCGTTGGCTAATACTTTTGCCAACTGAGTTTTCCCAACACCAGTTTGTCCTAAAAAGATAAACGAACCAATTGGCTTGTTTGGGTCTTTAAGTCCAGCTCTATTTCTCTGTATGGCTTTTACCACTTTGGCAACAGCAGGATCTTGACCTATAACACGACCTTTAATTAAGTTTGGTAATTCTGCTAGCTTATTAATCTCTGTCTGGGCAATTTTATTAACAGGAATACCTGTCATCATTGAAACGACATCAGCTACATTTTCTTCGGAAACTACTTCACGATGTAATTTGGTTTCGTCTTCCCATTTTTCTTGAGCTAAGGCTAAGTCTTTTTCGATTCGTTTTTCATCATCCCTTAACTTAGCAGCTTCTTCATATTTTTGTTTCTTTACAACACTATTTTTTGTTTCTCTAACTTTTTCAAGTTGTTGCTCTAACTCAATGATTTGCTTGGGAACATCAATATTAGTAATGTGTACACGAGAACCAGCTTCATCTAAAGCATCTATGGCTTTGTCTGGTAAAAAACGTTCAGTCATGTAGCGATTAGTTAATTTTACACAAGCTTCAATAGCTTCATCTGTGTAATTAACATTGTGATGCTCTTCATATTTACCTTTAATATTATTAAGAATTTCAATAGTTTGCTCTACACTAGTAGGCTCAACAACTACTTTTTGAAAACGACGTTCTAAAGCACCGTCTTTTTCTATATACTGTCTATACTCATCTAGTGTTGTGGCTCCTATACATTGTATTTCGCCTCTAGCTAATGCCGGTTTGAACATATTTGAAGCATCTAAGCTTCCTGTAGCACCGCCAGCACCAACTATTGTATGAATTTCGTCAATAAATAAAATGATGTCATCATTTTTTTCAAGCTCATTCATCACGGCTTTCATACGTTCTTCAAATTGACCTCTATATTTTGTACCTGCAACCAAGCTTGCCAAATCTAGAGTTACCACACGTTTATTAAATAGTGTACGTGACACTTTACGCTTGACGATACGTAATGCTAAACCTTCTGCTATGGCAGATTTACCAACACCAGGTTCTCCTATTAAAAGGGGATTATTTTTTTTACGTCTGCTAAGTATCTGAGAGACACGTTGTATTTCTTCTTCACGACCCACTACAGGGTCTAATTTACCTTCTTCGGCTAATACCGTTAAATCTCTACCAAAATTGTCTAAAACAGGTGTTTTAGACTTTTTATTCCCTTTTTTGGGTGTCCCTCCAAATGGATTTTGTTTCTCATTATCTTCAGATTGATTCATGTCGTCATCAGAAAATGATTCAGCCTTTGGTGTTTCTAAGAAATCATCATCGTTTGTTATCATAGATTTAAATTCTTCTTTTGTGTTATCGTAGTCAACCTTCAACTTATTTAAAAGTTTAGTTGTAGGGTCGTTTTCATTTCGTAAAATACACAGTAATAGATGTGCTGTATTTATCGATGTGCTTTGAAAGAGTTTAGCTTCCAAAAAAGTAGTTTTCAAAGCGCGTTCAGCTTGCCTTGTAAGATGCAAGTTTTTCTTTTCGTTAGAGGTTACTACTATATTAGGATTTGCTGGGCTTAGAATCTCAACTTTACGTCGTAGATGATTTAAATCTACATCTAAAGAATTTAAGATATCTATTGCTTTCCCGTTACCGTCTCTTAAGAGTCCGAGCATAAGGTGTTCTGTGCCAATAAAATCATGACCTAATCGTAAGGCTTCTTCTTTACTGTATGCAATTACATCTTTTACTCTTGATGAAAAATTGTCGTCCATATTAAAAATTCATTCTGCATTAAAAATACTAAATTCGATTACAATAGGGCAAAAACCATACCCTATTAGTATCATATTAACGAATAGACTAAAAAAGGTTTATAATTCAAAATTTGACAAGGCTTAGTTATTAACTAAAATACCGTTAAAAATTGTTAATAAATACGCCTAAAAGCAATGTCTAAAAACAAGACTAAACCCCATAAAATACTTATATTAGCACGTTACGAAAATTAAGTAAATAAACTAATATTTATAATATGGCAGAAGGCGAAAAATTAATCCCTATTAACATTGAAGATGAAATGAAATCGGCTTACATCGATTATTCGATGTCAGTCATTGTGTCACGTGCTTTACCAGACGTGAGGGATGGATTAAAACCTGTGCATAGACGTGTTTTATACGGTATGCATGAACTCGGTGTTAGAGCAAATACAGCACATAAAAAATCAGCAAGAATTGTTGGTGAAGTTTTAGGTAAATATCACCCACACGGCGATACTTCAGTTTATGATACTATGGTGCGTATGGCACAAGAGTGGAGTTTGCGTTACATGTTAGTCGATGGACAAGGAAATTTTGGGTCTATTGATGGCGATAGTCCTGCAGCAATGCGTTACACAGAAGCACGTATGCGTAAGATTTCTGAAGACATGTTGGCAGATATTGATAAAGACACAGTTGATCACAAACTAAATTTTGATGATACTTTAAAAGAACCAACAGTATTACCAACTCGTATTCCAGGACTTTTAGTTAATGGTGCATCTGGTATTGCCGTTGGTATGGCAACAAATATGCCACCACATAACTTAACAGAAGTAGTTGATGGTACAATCGCATATATTGAGAATAATGACATTGATATAGATGAGCTAATGCAACACATCAAAGCACCGGATTTTCCAACAGGTGGAACGATATATGGTTATGATGGTGTAAAAGAAGCGTTTCATACTGGTCGAGGACGTGTTGTCTTAAGAGGAAAGGCTAATATCGAAGAGGTTAACGGTAGAGAATGTATTATTGTAAATGAAATTCCATATCAAGTCAATAAGGCTGATATGATTAAAAAGACAGCTGATTTAGTTAACGATAAAAAAATTGACGGGATATCTACCATTAGAGATGAATCTGATAGAAATGGTATGCGTATTGTTTACGTTTTAAAGCGCGATGCTATACCAAATATTGTTTTAAACAAGTTATATAAATACACAGCATTACAATCTTCATTTAGTGTAAATAATATTGCATTAGTCAACGGAAGACCTGAAATGTTGAACCTCAAAGATTTAATTCATCATTTTGTAGAGCATAGACATGAGGTTGTTGTAAGACGTACTAAATATGAACTAAGAAAAGCTGAAGAGCGTGCCCATATTTTAGAAGGTTTAATTATCGCTTCAGATAATATTGATGAAGTTATAGCATTAATACGTGCTTCTTCTAACGCAGATGAAGCAAGGAATAAATTAATTGAACGTTTTGAGCTTACTGAAATTCAGGCAAAAGCTATAGTTGAAATGCGTTTACGTCAACTTACAGGTCTAGAACAAGATAAGTTAAGAGCTGAGTATGACGCATTAATGAACACTATTGAAGACTTAAAAGCGATTCTTGATAATAAAGACCGTCGTATGTCCATTATTAAAGAAGAACTACTTGAAGTACAAAATAAGTATGGTGATCAACGTCGTTCTAATATTGAATACGCCGGTGGTGACTTAAGTATTGAGGATATGATTCCTAATGAAAAAGTGGTTATTACTATTTCTCATGCAGGTTATATTAAACGTACCTCTCTTACTGAATATAAAACACAAAATAGAGGTGGTGTAGGTCAAAAGGCTTCTACAACTCGTAATGAAGATTTCTTAGAGCATTTATTTGTAGGTACAAACCACCAATATATGTTATTCTTTACCCAAAAAGGTAAATGCTTTTGGATGCGTGTCTATGAAATCCCTGAAGGAAGTAAAACCTCTAAAGGGCGTGCCATACAAAACTTAATAAATATAGAACAAGACGATAAAGTAATGGCATTTATTTGTACTCAAGATCTTAAAGATGAAGATTACATCAATAGCCATTATGTAATTATGGCTACTAAAAATGGTCAGGTGAAAAAAACATCTCTAGAACAATATTCTCGCCCAAGAACTAATGGTATTAATGCCATTACAATAAAAGAGAATGATGAGCTATTAGAAGCTAAACTAACTACTGGTGAAAGTCAGGTTATGTTGGCACTACGTTCTGGTAAAGCAATAAGATTTGAAGAAGCTAAAACACGTCCAATGGGACGAAATGCATCTGGTGTTAGAGGTATTAGATTACAACATGATAAGGATGAGGTTATAGGAATGATTGCTGTTGATGACATGGAGAGTAATATCCTTGTTGTATCTGAAAATGGTTACGGTAAGCGTTCTAGCTTAGAAGACTATCGTGTTACAAATCGTGGTGGAAAAGGTGTAAAGACAATATCTATAACAGATAAAACAGGTAATTTAGTAGCTATAAAAAACGTTACTGATGAAGACGATTTAATGATTATTAATAAATCTGGTATTGCTATTAGAATGGCGGTTTCTGATTTAAGGGTTATGGGTAGAGCAACTCAAGGTGTTAAACTTATTAATCTAAAAGGAAACGATTCTATAGCAGCAGTTGCTAAGGTTATGAAAGATGAGGAAGAAACTGAATTAGATGATGAATCTACTGATAGTCAAACTAATAATGAAGATGGCACGGCTATTGATAATAATGAAAACAAAAACTAAGAATAACTAAATTATAATTAAAATGAAAAAACTAATAACTTTAATTTACGCACTAGTAATCGGCACAATGTCGTTTGCTCAAAAGAACGAAATTAAGGCTATCGAAAAGGCACTTAAAAGTAACAACTTTGCAGTAGCTAAGACAAATGTAAATGCGGCTGAGTCTTTGTTGGCAAATATGGATGATAAGACAAAAGATAAGTTTTATTTCCTGAAAGCTAAATCTTTATTTTCCAATGGAGCTATAGCAAATGCTGATATAGATCCTGCATTACAAGCTGTTAATGATTTAATTGCACTTAAAGATAAAACAGGCAAATCTAAGTATATGGAAGAGGCTATTTCAATCAAAAGTAGAATCTTAGAATCTGTTGTTCAATCTGCATATGCGGCTGCACAACAAGGTTCTAATGAGTCTGCAGGTGATAAGTTTTATCGTGCTTATACATTATCCCCAAGAGACACACTATACTTATATGCTGCTGCATCTTCATATTTAAATGCACAGAAATTAGATAAATCTCTTGAATATTATAAAACTCTTCAAGATTTAAATTATAAAGGTGTTTCAACTCAGTTTATTGCTGTCAATAAAGAAACTAGTGCAGAAGAAATTTTTACCAGTAAGCAATTACGTGACATCGCTGTTAAATCAAAAAAATATATTGCGCCAAAAGACAAAAAATTACCGTCCAAACAAGGTGAAATTTTAAGATATATGGCTTTAATTTATTCTAATCAAGAAAAATCAGATAAGGCATTAGAACTCATAGCTCAGGCAAAAAAATTCAATCCAGATGATGCGCAGCTGGTAATAGCTGAGGCAAAAGCATATTTAGCCTCTGATCAGAAAGATAAAATTAAACCTTTATTAGAAAGTGCTAGTAGTCTTATTTCTGGAGATGCTTTAAATAATCTATATTTTGGAATTTTTGCAATGGAAATTTTAGAAAATGAAATGGCAATGCAATATTTACAGGAGGCTGCTAAACTTGATCCTAAGATGTCAGAGCCTCATTTAAATATGGGTGCTTTAATTTTAGATGCTGATGCGGAAATAGTAAAAGAAATGAATGGTTTAGGGAATTCTTCAGCAGATAATGAGCGTTATGATGTTTTAAAAGATAAGCGTTTAGAATTATATAAAAAAGCTATTCCATTTGTAGAAAAGGCGTTTAGCTTAAAGCCAGATATTAATACTGCAAAATATCTCAGAGATATATATAGTACTGCATTTATGACTGATAAGTATAAAGAAATGAAACAAAAAATTGCAGATATGGAAGCATCTGGGAACTAATCAATTTCAGTAAAAAAATAAAAAAGGCAGTCTAATTAGATTGCCTTTTTTTATTCATATAATTTTTTTTATGACACGTAGTTTATGAGTGTGAGTATTAGTTTCAGCATTATAAATACCACTATGATCCAATCTATCAATGCGTACTTTACCATGAGCATGTATGATGTAATTATCTTCCATTATAATACCTACATGAATAATATTACCTTCTGAATTATCAAAAAAAGCTAAATCACCAGGCTCACTTTCTTCAATAAAACTTAAGGCTTCACCCTGTTTTGCTTGTTGAGAAGCATCACGCCTAAGCTTATGACCATTTATCCTGTATACCATTTGTGTAAACCCTGAGCAATCAATTCCAAAAGGAGTTTTTCCGCCCCAAAGATAAGGTGAGTTTAGATACAAAAAAGCTGTTTTGATTAATTTAGTTTTATCATTAATCACAGATTGATTATTACCCTCAAAAGAGTGATTTAGTAACTTTAGACCATTAAGAGTAGCTCCAAGAGGTATTGTTAAAATATTTCTATTCTTATCAGAAATATATTCTAGTAAATCTGTAGAAAGTAATGGTTGCTCATTAACTAGTGATTTGTAATTTTTTTCAGAAATTTCTTGATACTGTTTGTTATCTACCCATGCTTCATACTTATCGTATGATATGCGAATACGACTCCATTTTTTTCTTTTTTCTAAAACCTTGAAGTATTCGCCATACAGCATTTGTGAAACAAGCTCAGATTTATCATCTGCCTCATAACGCATAGGTACTATACCAAGATTACAAATACCGTACTGCATAAATTTATTTATGAACGCTCTAAAACAAGTGCCGACGCACCACCACCACCATTACATATAGCAGCAGCACCATACTTTGCGTCATTTTGTTCTAAAACATGGATTAGTGTTACCAATATTCTTGCACCTGAACACCCAAGTGGATGACCTAAAGATACTGCACCACCATTAACATTGACATTATTATCATTAAGACCTAATATTTTCATATTAGCTAAACCTACAATCGAAAAGGCTTCATTAAATTCAAAATAATCAATCTCATCTATAGCCAAATTAGCTTTAGCTAGTGCTTTTGGAAGTGCTTTCGCTGGAGCTGTTGTGAACCATTTTGGTTCTTGTGCTGCATCTGCATAACTTTTTATAGTTGCAATAGGTTTTAATCCTAATTCATTAGCTTTTTCTCTACTCATTAATACCATCGCTGCTGCACCATCATTTATTGTTGAAGCGTTTGCAGCTGTAACAGTACCATCTTTTGTAAAAGCGGGACGTAGAGCAGGAATCTTTTCCATTTTTACGTTTGTGTATTCTTGATCTCTGTCTACTATTATAGCATCACCTCGTCTTTGTGGAACTTCGACAGGTATAACTTCGTTATTAAATTTACCTGATTCCCATGCAGTTCTTGAACGCTCATAAGATTGAACAGCAAAGGCGTCTTGTTCTTCTCTTGAAAAATTGTATTCGTTAGCACAAGCATCAGCACAAACACCCATTGCATTTTTGTCATAAGCGTCAACCAGTCCATCTTTTTGCATACCGTCTTCAAAGGTTGCAGGGCCAAATTTTGTAGCTGTTCTTGCATGGTAATAGTGAGGAATTAAACTCATGTTTTCCATACCACCTGCTACAACAATACTAGCATCACCTAATTGGATTGCTTGAGAAGCTTGCATAATGGCTTTCATACCCGAAGCACAAACTTTGTTTATGGTAGTACACGGAACACTGTCTGGTATACCTGCATAAATAGCAGCCTGTCTAGCAGGAGCCTGACCCGTTCCTGCTTGCACAACATTACCCATCAATACCTCTTCTACAAGTCCTGGGTTAAGGTTTACTTTGTCTAAAGCGGCTTTAATTGCTATAGCTCCTAATTTTGGAGCAGAAACTGTAGATAATGCACCCAAAAAACTTCCGATAGGTGTTCTTACGGCTGATACTATTACAACATCTTTGTTCATATGGCTTTTATTTGATTTTTGCTGATGCGAATTTAATGATTTTTAGGGGAATTGATAATGAAATATCTCTTAAACAAACCTCAAAATACATATATTTATTACATTTGATTGTATATGAATGAACTTATAAATAAATGGTATCGTAATCACGCGTTAATCTACAAGCTACTTTTACTATTAAGTACCACATTCTTCATTGTATACCTATTTCCAAAAACTGGAAAATTTAGATATTCTTTTGAAAAAGCAAAACCTTGGCAATCAGAAAATTTGTATGCACCATTTGATTTTGCAATAAAAAAGACTGATTTACAAATAAGTAAAGAAAAGGAAAGTATAATAAATACTAGTGAAGTCTATTTTGATATAGATACGAGCATAAAAAATACAGTTATTGACAATTACTTAACTAATTTTAATACAGTTTTTTTAGATACAATTTCAGAATTTGACGATAGAGATTTGATTTACAGTACTGGTCAAAAGGCTCTTAGTGGTTTATATGAAAATGGCATTTTAAACTCTATTTATAATTATGGTGATGTCAGAGAAGTTATCCTTGTCGAAAATAATAATGAAACTAAGCGAGTTCAGTTTGGTGATTTAACTAATCAAAATGAGGTAAGAAATTATCTAGAATCGGAATTAGAAAAAAATAACCTCACAAATTATAAAGAGGATTTTATTTCATTGTTTTTTGATATTATTAAGTCAAATATAAGTTTTAATAAATCTCTAACTGATAAATCCCTCGAAGAAAAACTAGCGAATGTATCTCTTACTCGTGGCGTGATATCCGAGGGTACATTGATTATATCTAAGGGGCAAGTCATAGAAGACGATCAGTTTAGTGTATTAGATTCACTAAAATCCGAATACGAATCTCAAGTTTGGAGTTCAAACAACTACAATTGGGTGATGGTTGCTTACACGTTACTGGTTGCACTAGCATTATTAATGCTGTTATTATTTTTAAGAAAGTACCGCACAGAAGTGTTTGAGAATAATACTAAAGTTACTTTTATATTCTTCAATATTGTAGTCATGATTTTGCTAACTACTTTGGTAATTAACTATAATTCAGAGTATTTATATGTGGTTCCTCTATGCATTTTGCCACTGGTACTAAAAGCTTTTTTTGATGCGCGGTTAGGTTTGTTTGCTCATGTGTTAACTGTATTACTTTTAGGTTTTATAGTGCCTAATAGTTACGAGTATATGTTTTTGCAAATAATAGCTGGTATAGTAACGATACTTACAGTTTCGGAACTTTATAAAAGAGCAAATTTGTTTATTTCTGTTGGACAAATAACATTAATTTATATCATATCGTATTTTGCCTTTTTTGTAATCCATGAAGGGCAGATTTTTAATGTCGAATTAAAAACCTTTGGGTACTTTGTTTTAGGAGGTTTAGCCACATTATTTGTTCAGCCCCTGATATATATATATGAAAAACTATTTGGTCTTGTTTCTGATGTATCGTTATTAGAATTGTCTGATACAAACACTAAGTTATTAAAAGAACTATCAAACAAAGCGCCAGGAACATTTCATCATTCACTAAACGTCGCAAATCTTGCAGAGGCTTCTGCTAATGAAATTGGCGCAAATGCAATGTTAGTTAGAGTAGGAGCTCTGTATCATGACATTGGTAAAATGAAAAATCCTACCTTCTTTACTGAAAATCAGTCGACAGGTATTAATCCTCATGATGAATTGTCGGCAAAAGAAAGTGCTAATGTTATTGTAAATCATGTATTGGATGGTATTGAAATTGCCAAAAAAAATAATCTACCCGATAGAGTTATTGATTTCATAAGAACTCACCATGGAACAAGTACCATATATTATTTTTATATGAAAGAAAAGTCTGTTATTGAAGACGCAGATGAGAAAGATTTTTCATATTTAGGCCCAAAACCCTTTAGCAAAGAGACTGCAATACTCATGATGTGTGATAGCGTCGAAGCAGCTTCCAAGAGTTTAAAATTACCTACAAGTACTAAGATTAACGCCTTTGTCGAAAATATTATTGACAAACAAGTTGAAAACGGACAGTTTCTGAATGCAGATATCACTTTTAGAGATATAGAATCTATAAAGAAAGTTCTAAAACTTAAGCTGGCTAATATTTATCATCTCAGAATTGAATATCCAGAATAAAAAAGCCAGTTTATGTAACTGGCTTTTTTGAATGGGTTGTTGGGTTTAGTTTAAAAGTTCTGCAATTTTATTTTCTAGCTCAACACCTCGTAAATTCTTTGCTATAATTTTTCCCTCACTGTCCAATACAAACATTCTAGGAATAGAATTTACGTTATATGTCCTAGCTATTTCATCAAAATATCTAAGATTCGATACTTGGTTCCAAGTAAGTTTATCATCTTCGATGGCTTTTACCCAAGCTTCTTTGGGGTTTCTTTGACCACGTCGTCCGTCCAAACCAACACCTATGATTTCTAAACCTTTATCATGATATTTATTATATACCTTAACAACATTTGGATTTTCTCTTCGACAAGGACCACACCAAGCAGCCCAAAAGTCTATAATAGTTATCTTGCCCTTAGCAACAACATCTTTAAGAGAAATAATTTTACCATCTGGATTTGGAGCAGAAAAATCAGGTGCAATTTCACCGATAGCAGTGGCTTTTTCTGCTTCGAAGACCAATTTCATTCTATCAAGTGTAGTTTTCATTCTTACACCTTCTTCAGAATTCTTTAGCTTATCATCAATACCTTCATATAAGTTTACTACACGTTTAAAATCTACATCTCTAGAGTTAATAAGTGTAGTTAATACTGGCATAATACCATAACTAGTATTATTTTCTTCAACATATTCGTATTGGTAATTATTTATATTATCTGTCAAATTGACTAACGTCTCGCGATCGCGTATGATATTTACACTGTCACTTAAAAATTCTGATTGCTTGTAATTTTCTTTCGCTTTGTTATAGTCAGCATCAAAAGCATCCATTTTATCTTGATAAATTTTAAGTACTTCATGACTTTTTGAACCAACATAAGTTGTATTAGCCAAAACTTTACTATCTATCTTTATGTTAGAATTACCATTCTCTAAGATTAATGGGAATCTACCTGGAGTTCCATTGATGCTTATATAATACAATTGGGGGTATTCTACACTTCCTTCAAATGAAAACGTTTCATTCATTACAATTGATGTGTCTTGTGGTATCGGAGCTCCACGCTCGTTAACCTTACTTAGATAAACACGGATACCATTGTAAACACCTTCGGCTTTCCCATCAATGATGTAACTTGTTTTAGGTTCATCTTTACAACAAACAAAGAATAAACTTAAAAAAGCAATACATAACAATTTTTTCATAATTCAGTTTTTTAATCTTACACAAATATAAAAAGTTAGTGCAAAGCTACTATACATAGTAATGCAAATTATATCTTAAAATGTGTAAAAGCATTACTTTTGCTTTAAAGAACTTTCTTTATGATTAATAATGATACAATTGTAGCTTTAGCAACTGCCTCAGGAAGCGGTGCTATTGCTGTGATTAGACTTTCAGGTAAAGACGCTATATCTAAAGTGGATGCAAATTTTAAGTCTGTAAAACCATCAAAGTATTTAGTTAATCAGAAATCACATACTATACATTTAGGTCATGTTGTTGATGATAAGCGAGTTTTAGATGAAGTTTTGGTTTCAGTATTTAAAAATCCAAATTCTTACACAGGAGAAAATGTTGTTGAAATTTCTTGTCATGGCTCTCAGTATATACAACAAGAAATCATCCAATTGTTTTTGCAAAATGGTTGCCGGATGGCAACTGCTGGGGAATTTACATTACGAGCTTTTTTAAACGGAAAACTTGACTTAAGCCAGGCTGAAGCTGTAGCAGATTTAATCTCTAGTGATAATGAAGCATCTCACCAAATTGCAATGCAGCAAATGCGCGGTGGTTTTTCTTCTGAGATTGCAAAATTACGAGAAGAACTTATGAATTTTGCTAGCTTAATTGAACTTGAACTTGATTTTGCCGAAGAAGATGTTGAATTTGCAAATCGAAGTCAATTTAAAGACTTAGTAAACCGTATATCGTTTGTTTTAAAACGTTTGATAGATTCGTTTGCTGTTGGCAACGTAATTAAAAACGGAATTCCAGTAGCTATTGTTGGAGAACCTAACGTAGGTAAATCAACACTTTTAAATGCGATTTTAAATGAAGAACGAGCTATTGTTTCTGACATAGCAGGTACAACTAGAGATACGATTGAAGATGAGATTTCTATTGGAGGTATAGGTTTTAGATTTATAGATACTGCAGGGATTAGAGAAACAAAAGATGTTGTGGAGAGTATCGGAATCAAAAAAACTTTTGAAAAAATGGATCAAGCACAAGTAGTTATCCTTCTTTTTTCTGCAGAAAAGTTTATGACTGATAGCAAACGCCTTAAGCTAGAAATTGAGAAGATTAAAAACCGTTTTCCTCAGAAACCTTTAATAATTATTGCTAACAAAATTGATACACTTCAAGAAGTTGATTTAAATAATTTAAAATCTGAATTCGAAAATCTTCACTTGCTATCTGCTAAAACTGGGGATGGCATAGATGCGCTTAAAGAAAAACTAACTGGATTTGTAAATACTGGAGCTTTGCGTAATAATCAAACTATTGTAACAAATACACGTCATTACGATTCGTTGTTAAGGGCATTAGAAGAAATTAATAAAGTAAAATCAGGACTAGAAATAGGACTTTCCGGAGATTTAATGGCTATTGATATTCGCCAAGCATTATACCATTTTGGTGAAATTACAGGAGAGATTACTACTGATGATTTATTAGGTAATATATTTGCTAATTTCTGTATCGGAAAGTAAACAAAAGATATTTTTCTATATAATTAAACCTTAAACCTACAACAACTTTTTCTTCAATAACCAAAAGAATATTTGCTCTACAAACTATTTTATTTGAAAAATGACATTTGTCATAAAAAATTAAAAACTTAATTTTTAATTTTAAAATTATAATTATAAAACAATAAAATGTATAAACAATAATGGATTAAGTGCTTAATGTTTATACCTAAATTTTGCAATGGTGAAGTAACGATTGATGTTTTACTATTGTTAGTATAATATTAGTTGAGGTGTTTGTTAAGTTTTATAACGAGTTAGAAATGGGGGAATTACTGACTGGTTGAATTAACTTGACCATCAAAAAGAGCACAAAATATTTTTGTGCTCTTTTTTGTAACATTTATTATGTTTAAACGTCAAATAAGAGTAAAATAATTAATCATGGAATCAAATTATCATACACTTAAGCGTACTGACAATCAGTTATTGGTTGTTACTCACTTATGTCAGTTATTGACTTGTATTACAGGTTTCGGTGGTCTAATAGTACCATTGATATTATGGGCAACACAAAAGGATAGAATCGAAGGTATGGATAGTCATGGAAAGGCCATCATTAATTTTCAGTTAAGTATAATTATTTATTCTATCATTAGTGCAATTTTCATAATTGTAGGAATAGGAATTTTAATGCTTATTGCTATTGGCATTGCTGCTTTTATTCTACCAATTGTAAACGCTATAAAAGCTAGTAATGGAGAGTTACCTAGCTACCCATTGTCTCTTAATTTTATTAGTTAGTTATTTTTTTATATCATCATTATAATTGAAATTTTTCTTTAGTCTAAAGTAACAAAACTAAAAGGAGAAACTGATATTTTCACATAATTGCATTGGCTAGGTTTTAGTAGCTCTAGATCAAGATTTAGGGTTATATTTTTCCAAGCCTCAATAGCTTTCTAAACACGTATTTGTCTTCAAAGTTTTTTTACTCATCAATACAATTAAAAAAAATGCCCAAAAGACTAATCTATTGGGCTTTAGATTTTTATATAAATGACTTAGTTATTTAGCATAACAGGCATCACCAGCATAGTCACATGCTCACCATCATCTAAACCATCTATCGGAGTTAAGATACCAGCACGGTTTGGTAAACTCATTTCTAATTGTACATTATCTGCATTTAGGTTATTAATCATTTCAGTTAAGAAACGTGAATTAAAACCAATCTGCATATCATCACCCTGATAATCACAGCTTAAACGTTCTTCAGCTTTATTACTATAATCAATATCCTCTGCTGAGATATTTAGTTCTGCACCAGCAATTTTTAAACGTATTTGATGTGTCGTCTTATTTGAGAAGATACTTACACGTCTTACAGAATTTAAAAACTGTGTACGGTCAATAACAAGTTTATTAGGATTTTCTTTAGGAATAACCGCTTCATAATTAGGATATTTACCATCAATTAAACGGCAAACTAATTCAGAATTATTAAATGTGAATTTTGCATTAGAGTCGTTATACTCAATAGTTACATGTTCTTCGCTTCCTGCTAAAATTCCTTTTAATAGATTTAAAGGCTTTTTAGGCATTATAAATTCTGCTACTGCATCAGCAGATACGTCTTCACGTGTATACTTGACTAATTTGTGAGCATCAGTCGCTACAAATGTGAGATTATCTTGACTAAATTGAAAGAATACGCCACTCATTACTGGTCTTAAATCGTCATTCCCAGCTGCAAAAATAGTTTTACTAATCGCTGTGGCTAAAATATCACCTTCTAAACTCGTTGTGCTTGGATTATCTAAAGCTACAGCTTTTGGAAATTCTGAACCATCAGCATATGCTAATGCATATTTACCATGATTTGAGCTAATTTCAACTGTATTATTTTCTTCAACAACAAAAGTTAAGGGTTGTTCAGGAAATGTCTTTAGCGTGTCTAATAATAGTCGAGCAGGCAAAGCAATGCTTCCTTCAGATACACTTTCTACCTCAACTTTTGATGACATTGTTGTTTCTAAATCACTTGCTGAAACCGTAAGATTAGACTGGTTTAGTTCAAACAAAAAATTGTCTAAAATGGGTAGGGTGTTGCTGCTATTAATAACGCCCCCTAAAACTTGAAGTTGCTTTAGTAAATAGGTACTTGATACTATAAATTTCATCTGATGTATTTCGAATAATTAAGTATTACAAATATATCTTAATCGCTTGTTTTTATGAAACAAACTTATTAACAAATCGCAAAACCTAATTTATCAGTTTCAAGCGTATTTACGTTTTCTAATGTAATTAAAAATCAATCCAAAAATACCCAATAAGAATAGTGGTAAAGCGATATTGATTAATTGCCATATAGTTTTTTGTTCTTCAACTTTTTCTGAATCCAAAAAAGCTACTTCGATTGACTTAGTTCTAATGTTTATAAGTCCAGTATCGTCTAAAAGATAATTAACAGCATTGAGCAAAAACTCCTTATTACCAAATGTGCGCCCTGACATACGTTCAAAACCAAGTTGAAGAGGTCTTCCGCGAGAGACTTCATTTTTAATAACATCTCCATCAGATATAATTATCATTTTAGACTGTTGCCCATTGTCTATAAAATTTTCAATCTCAAAAGGTAATATTCTGTTTTTATAAACCGATTTAAATTCTCCTTCTAATAATACTGCTAAGGTTTGTTTCCCTTGATTATAATTTTCTTCATCAGGTTTTTGCGTCACAGAAGTTAGAGAGATACTTTTTAATGGACCTTCAAGTTTAGTGCGCTCAGAGCTTTGAAGTAAAATAGTTTTTCTGATATTATTTTTTAAAGTATCAATCTGACTTGCAAAATCAAACTTTACCAAATCGACATTATTACTTATCGGATGTTTGTTATTTGATGTTGCCAAAGGTGAATATTGCCATTGTACAGGCTGAAATTGTGTATTGTTTCCTTCACCAATCGCTAACGGAATAGGTGCAGAATATAAATCCTTAACTAAGTTCTGATTGATTCGGGCTCCATATTGAAAGAAAAAATCCTTAAGATTTAATTCTTTTGATAAACTCACAGAAGCACCAGCATCGTTATACAAACTGTCTTTGTCCATAAAAATTGCTTCTGATAACCACAAACTATTTCCGCCAGACATGGTGTATTGATCTAAAACTAATTTTTCATTTTCAGTAAAAGCTTCAGTAGGTTTTGCTGAAATAATAAGATCATAGGATTTTATTTTATTTAATGTGGATTGAGGATTGGTTGCTACTGAGTCTAGAGTAAACTGAGCCAAATTATAATAAGGCTTTATGGTTTGAAGAAAACCAGCGATATTTATATCGTTTAATTGTCCATTACCTTTTAAAACAGCAATTGTCTTAGATTTTTCTTTTGTCAACTGATTAAAAGCATCGGCAAAATTGTATTCTAATAGCTGGATAGAATTAGCAATTTGGGTTTGTAAGTCCTCTGTAACACTCTTTTTGAATAGAGGAATTTTAACCGTACGCTCTTTATAACTTGCAAATCCCCATGGAAAAAGTAGTTCTTGCGTAATTTTACCGTTTACTTTTTTACTATTGACATAAGGTTCTAAACCAGTCTTAGTCAATTCTCGTACTATATTTTCACGATTGGTTTCATCTGCTAAAGGATCAATGTAATTCACTTTTACCAATGGATTTATAGTCTGAAACTCTTCAATGAGTTGTTTTGTTTCCGTTTGCAATAATTTAAATTCGGACGGTAAATTGCCTTCTAAGAAAACATCAATAATTAAAGGCGTGTCAACGGAGTCAACAATATCTTTTGTTGTTTTAGAAAGTGTGTAGCGCTTATCTTTTGTTAAATCAAACCGTTTAAAAACGGAATTACCTATGATATTGAACAATATAACTGCTGCAAAAACAGAAACTATAAATAAGATTTTCGATTTATTCATCTGTATCAAACGTCAAAGGTTCGTTATAGGTTCTTAAAGCTTCAACTTTATTATTAATGAATGTGATTTCGACATTTCCTTTTTCGTCATTAAAAGCACCAGGTTCTATTCCTAATCCATAATTCCATTTATTGTCGTCATGGGATTTTTTAGCATCATCCCATGTTAACCATTCAGCTTTACCTAAAAGTGTTTCGATTTCAGTTTTTGACTTTCCTTTTAAGGTGTCGGTATCTATTGTGGAATCAATCATTTCATATCGTAATGCAGGTTTTTCTGACCAAGCTTCAGCATCAAAATATTTTTGATGATGGTAATTGCTTATGATATTTAAGAAAGGATAAAACATGTAAAAATAAACAAGTGGTGTCATTATTAAACTTATTAATACGATAAGCCATTCTCTTTTGTCAACTGTTTTTAAAAAGAGGTAGAGTAGTACAAAAACAATTATCATAAAGATGACTAAAAGAGGTGTGATAATCATATTAACTCTTTTTGATATTAAGTTTAGTCATGGCAATAAAAAAAGCAGAAACACTGATAAAATAAATTAAATCTCTTGTATCGATAACACCACGACTCATACTTTTATAATGCGAGGACATTCCAAACGACTCTAGATCAAAAGATCCCAACAAGTTGTAACTCGCAATACCATCAAAACCAAAATAAAAAATAAAACAAATAAAAATAGCGATGATAAATGCAACAATTTGATTGTCGGTTATACTTGAAGCAAATACACCAATCGCAGTGTATGAGGCAACTAAAAACAATAATCCAAAATAGGAGCCAAGTGTACTTCCTACATCTAGATTACCTTCTGGACTACCGAGTTTACTTACTGTATACACATAAAGTAAAGTTGGAACTAAGGCCATTATGATCAATAAAAATGCACCGAAATATTTACCTAAAACAATTTGAAGAAGTGAAATAGGTTTTGTCAATAATAACTCTAATGTACCTTGTTTCTTTTCATCACTAAAACTTCGCATTGTTACTGCTGGTACTAGAAAAATTAGAATCCAGGGTGCCAATAAAAAAAAAGCTGATAAATCTGCATAACCATTATTAAGAATATTAAATTCTCCTGTAAACACCCATAAAAACAGGCTATTAAGTACTAAAAATAAAGCAATAACCAAATAACCAATTGGTGAAGCAAAGAAGGTATTTATTTCTTTTTTTAGTATAGCTAACATTATTATAAGTATTCAGTAATTAGTTAATCTAAACGCGCCAATTTGTCCACACTCCAAGCCTGTGGAATATCTTAATATTAAACAAGTTTATAATAATTTAATTTGTTATTCGTAAATATAAATAAAAATGAGGATTGCTTTTACGTAGTTAATATTTTTGATATGTTTATGGTTATAATTAAATAGTATGGGAATTGAATTTAGAAGTCCTGATGATAAAGGTTGGAATCCATATGGGAAAAAACATCAAACACATTTAAGTGGATGGGGTTGCATCATATATCCAATAGTGGTTATACTTATAACTGTTGTATGTATTTTATTAGATATAAATTTTCTCCAAATTGTGATTGGCATAATGATTTTTATATTTGTGATTACTATGATTTCCATCTTTTACTCCGATTCAGATTAAACCATAATCTTACTTTCTCCTTTAATTTTATCTTTAATTAGGCCTCAGGTTTTCCGTTGAACATTTTTTTTGTTTTTGCCCAAATTCCGTTAAATAATTCTGAGTTTCGGTAATTATCCAAATCTTTTTCTGACTTCCAATGACTATAGGTAAAAAACAAATCTGTATTATTTTGATCTCTATATAATTCTAAAAAATTACATCCTTCAAACGCTCGTATGCTAATTTTATTGGCTTCAAAATTAGCTAAAAATGAATCAGTATTTTCGGGATTTATACTAAGTTTTACAATTCGTACTAACATTTTAAAGCTTTTCAAAAGTTACTGTTACTGTATCCATATCTTTTAAACCCATAAGAGTTGATGCACTACCTACAGTACTACAATTACTTTTATATACTGCAATTTCTAAATAATCGGATGCATTAAACACTACTAATGCTTTTCCTTCATCATTGCGTTTATCTTCAGGAATTTCGAAATTAATAATATCGCTGTAATGGTTATGCACTTTTTTGAATTTATAATTCCTAGCTGCGATTTCATAATTTCTTGTTTTCTGTACAGCTTCAAAAAATTTGCGCTTAATGTTAGTAATTACATTTCCGTAATTATCAACATGGATAACTGTACCAATAATTTGATTTTTTTCGTCGTTAACAAAAGGTTCTAAATATTTAATTGGTTTTATATTGTTAATAACTTTTCCTATGACTTCCAGAGTTCCGCCACGTGCAATATGGCAAGCCACTTTCACAAAAACATCCAAAACAGGGAAGCTTGTTTGTATTTTATCATGGATGTTTATCTCAACAATTTTTTCAGGAGCAATATCTTGACAAATCATACTCATAATGCCATTGTTTGCACAGATAAAATAATTGTCATCTAATTTAACGGCTATATGCTTGTTTTCTGGACTAAGCTCAGAGTCAATACCAATAATGTGTATGGTTCCTTTCGGAAAACTTTGGTAGGCATTCTGGATAGTATAGGCCGCCTCAATAATATTAAAAGGTGAAATGGAATGTGAAACATCAACAATTCTAACATCAGATAGCTCACTATAAATAGAGCCTTTTACAGCACCTGCAAAGTGATCTTTTTCTCCAAAATCTGTAGTTAAAGTTATTATTGGCATTCGCTGATTGTTAATATTTTTTTAAACGTTGGAGTAATTAAATTATTAGATTTGTTATAGCACAAAGCTAATAAAATTGAACTGATATATTCATTAAAAATAATTCGCTTTTGAACGAACTTATCCTTGAACTTGAAGAAATTTCTCCTAAAGAATTTTTTGGTGCTCAAAACACCAATATTGCACTTTTAAAAAAATATTTCCCAAAACTAAAAATTGTAGCCCGCGGCAATAAAATAAAAGCCTATGGTGACGAAGAGCTCCTTGAAGAGTTTGACCGAAAGATGACTATGCTGATGAAGCATTTTGCCAAATACAACAAACTAGATGAAAACGTTATTGAGCTTGTGCTTACAAGTCATACAAGTGATGATTATGCAACATCTAATAAAAGTGGTGAAGTTTTGGTTCATGGCGTTGGCGGAACTTTAATAAAAGCGCAGACAGCAAATCAACGTAAGTTGGTCGAGAGTATGCATAAAAATGATATGGTTTTTGCAATTGGACCAGCTGGTACAGGTAAGACCTACACAGGTGTTGCTCTAGCTGTAGCAGCCTTAAAAAGCAAACAAGTAAGACGTATAATTTTGACGCGACCTGCTGTAGAAGCTGGTGAAAACTTAGGTTTTTTACCTGGTGATTTAAAGGAAAAATTAGATCCGTACATGCAACCATTATACGATGCATTACGCGATATGATTCCTGCTGAAAAGCTAGACAGCTATATCGAAAAAGGAGTTATCCAGATTGCGCCATTGGCATTTATGCGTGGTCGAACCTTAGATAATGCTTTTGTTATTTTAGATGAAGGTCAAAATACTACGCACAATCAAATGAAAATGTTTCTGACGCGAATGGGTAAGAATGCTAAGTTTTTACTAACTGGTGACCCAGGACAAGTCGATTTGCCTCGTCGAACTATTTCGGGATTAAAAGAAGCGCTTTTGGTTCTTAAAAATGTCGAAGGAATTGGTATGATTTATTTAGACGATAAAGATGTAATTCGTCATAAATTAGTCAAGAAAGTAATTTCAGCTTACAAAGAAATTGAAAATAGAGATTAATGAGTAATACAATAATAGATACTAACTTCAACTTTCCTAACCAGAAAAATATATATAAAGGAAAAGTAAGAGAGGTCTACAATATCGACGGCAACCAATTGGTAATGATTGCTACAGACCGTCTTTCGGCTTTTGATGTAGTCATGCCAAAAGGAATTCCATATAAAGGACAAATTTTAAATCAGATTGCTACTCAAATGATGAAAGCTACTGAGGATTTGGTGCCAAATTGGTTGGTTGCCACTCCTGACCCTAATGTTGCAGTAGGTCATTTATGCGAGCCTTTTAAAGTAGAAATGGTTATCCGTGGATATATGTCTGGTCATGCGGCTCGTGAGTACAAATTAGGCAAACGAATGCTTTGTGGTGTTTCTATGCCAAATGGTATGAAAGAGAATGATAAGTTTCCAGAGCCTATTATCACACCTGCCACTAAAGCAGAAATGGGAGACCATGACGAAGATATTTCTAGAGAAGATATTTTAAAACGCGGCATTGTTTCCGAAGAAGATTATGTTGTTTTAGAAGATTATACCCAAAAACTATTTCAACGTGGGACACAAATCGCTGCAAAAAGAGGTCTCATTTTAGTGGATACCAAATATGAATTTGGAAAAACTAAAGATGGAAAGATTGTCTTAATTGACGAAATACATACACCAGATTCCTCACGTTATTTTTATGCCGATGGTTATAAAGAGCGTCAAAGTAGAGGTGAAGCCCAAAAGCAATTATCTAAAGAGTTTGTACGTCAATGGTTAATTTCTAATGATTTTCAAGGATTAGAAGGACAGATTGTTCCGCATATGTCAGATGAATATATCGAAACTGTAAGCGATCGATATATCGAACTTTACGAAAATATTACTGGACAAACTTTTATAAAAGCAGATGTCTCAAATATTCAAGAGCGAATCGAAGCTAATGTGTTAAAATATCTTCAAAACTAAAATCCAATTGTACGCTCTGTCTGGCGATTAGCCATATTCAACACATCATTATAAAGAAAATCGGTGACTTCTGTAATACATCTTCGCATAGGTATGCCAGACCAACTATGCGTACCGCTATTAATTGAAAATAGATAATATGATTTTCCTAAACCTTTTAATCGGTCTGCTATAGCTCTAGAGCCATTTAAAATCATATATCCTTTTGCATCCGGACTACAATAATGATGTGCGGCTATATGATATGGTACTAAATTGTCATTGGTACCATGAAAAAGTTGTGTTGGTATTGCTTTGTCCATATTTATTTGGTCTAATGTTATTATAGCACCAGCCATACCAATAACACCAGCGAGTTTAAATCTCTTTGGAAGAATTTTGTTATTGTAGACATAAGTTAAGTGTAAAACAGCTTCTGCACCAGCGCTTGTACCAGATATAACTATTTTATCTTTATCAATATTAAAGGTTGACATGTTTTTTATAATATGTTTTATTGCATAACTCACATCTTCTGCAGCTGTATCAAAGGCTTTTATTTTATCTTCGGTTTTTGTGTTGCAATCAAACCCTTTCCGTTTCATAATCAAACGATAGGATATAGAGGCAACAGCATATCCTTTTTCAGCCATAGCATTTGCAAACTTTTTTGTGTTTTTATCATTACGTACGCCACTAGAAAATCCACCACCATGTACATAGACTAAAAGTGGTAACTGTTTTTCGACACCTTGCGGTTTGTAAAAGTCTAGTTGAAGACTATCTTTCCTATCGAATTTATGATAAGTGTGCGTTGTTTTTTCGACTGTATACAAGGAATCTATATATTCCGTTTGGGCTAAAGAGAACTGTAAGTTTAATAAAAGTATAAAGAGAATTAATATATGTTTCATAAATCTATATGTGACTATACTTTAGGTTTTCCTTTCAATTTGTATAACAATTGTCTCAATTTTCCATAAAAATAGGCGTTAGTTTTCACGTAATAAAATGAAATAAAACAAACCACAATCAGAAACGAAGCGGCTCCAAAAACAGCCTGCCAAGGTGAAAGATTTTTACCAATCAATTGACTTAAACCAAACCCCGTAAAACTTCCATAAATAATTATAAAATGAATCACATAAATAGAAAGTGTTTTTTGACCAATCTTTAATAATAATGGTGGTTTTAGATAGCGTTCTAGACCATAAAAGATGGCGAAATAGATAAATACGTTACCCAATCTTGTAAATAGATAATTATAATTCGCCGAATCTAAAAATAGTTGAATATCAGTCCACTTTTTTAAGTAAAATAGTGTGTGAGAAGACCATTCAATCAAAAAATAACCGAGAATAAAAAACACAGAAAGTGTCACCGGTTTAAAGTTAGGTTTCTCTAAATGTCTATAAAATGCTGTAGCAATACAGGCACCAAAAGACATATAACCAAACCACGGAATAATAGTAAACACCGAGCCGTTGGCTTTGGATACATAATTTGCAAATATAAGCGGTACATTTTCTAATGTCAAACCTCTATACAAAGGCTCACAAACAAAAATAGTAAAGCCAACTATCAAAGTTATAATAGAGAAAAAAGTAGTATTCTTAAAACAGATATAATACAAGCCAACAATACTAATTAGTGATAGACCAATAATTTGCAATACATCAATAACTAAAAAATAAGTATCAAAATAACCAGTCAGCCAACTTAAAAACGGCATACGCAACAAATAACCAATACCAATAAGCATAAGACCACGGTTAAGACCTTTACGCATGCGTTGTTTCTCAGTGCCTTTTTCTCTAGCTTTTAATAAAAGATAGGTGAATATTAAACCAGAAATTGTAAAAAAAGTTGGTGCTGTTATACCTCTAAAATAGGACCAAATTCTAAAGGCTACTTGAGACATATCACGATGCTCTGGTGCCAATAAACTGTCTATAAAATGCCCTTGCAGCATCATTAATATAGCAAATGCACGGACGGCATCAATAAAGTAGAGGCGTTGAGTGGTATTCAAAGTAATTACGTTGGTGACGTAAATATAGGATTTTGGGAATTAATAATATTATGATGTTCGCTTATCGTGTTTGTGTATGATTTCGTTGCGTCTTTAAGCAACTAAATTAGCAAATACAAACCGAATAGAAAATCCGCGAGGATTTTCGTAAGTAAGCTTGCACTAGCAATGAATTATACACGGTGTTAGGCACTGGCTTATTCAAAGTATGCTTGAATCAAATCCATTTTCACTCAGTAGCATACTATAAAAAAAACAAAAATAGCGGAATATTAAATATTTTGTGTTTAATTTGTTTTACTAAAGCTTTGGTCATAGGAGCTTTTAGCTGAACACATTGAAAACTGTTTATAAGTTCGGTCTTTTGAAAATTAGGAAGTCAAATTCAAAAGAAGCTTACGGAGTAAGTAACCGAAATTTAAAGCTAACTTCCGCTATTAGATACATATCTACTCAATATAAGTTGTGTTTTGTCCCCAAAATGCAATATCAAATTATGATTTGATTTTAGTTATTAATTCCTTTTAGGAAGGCATATCTGCTTTCGTATTTTAATAACTTTTATGATATTTATAATGAACACAAAATATGTTGACTTGGTCGATCAAACTTTTGATTTTCCTCAAGAAGAATTTGCTCTTGAGAAAGACCACTTGCGTTTTCATGGCATAGATTTACACAAATTAGTTGAAACCTATGGAGTGCCTCTAAAATTCACGTACTTACCAAAGATTTCCGATAATATAAAAAAGGCTAAAACTTGGTTTGAGAACGCTATTAAGAAGCATAACTATAAGGGCAACTATAATTATTGCTACTGTACTAAAAGCTCACATTTTAAACACGTTTTAAATGAAGCTTTAAAAAATGATATTCATATCGAAACATCTTCAGCTTTTGATATAGATATTATTGAGGCTTTGAAAGAAGAAGGAAAAATAAACGATAACACATTTGTTATAAGTAATGGGTTTAAACGTGCTCAATACATCACAAATATTGCAAGATTAATAAATAATGGTCATCAAAATTGTATTCCAATTATTGATAATTATGAAGAAATTGATTTGCTATCAAACGAAATTCAAGGAAATTATAATATAGGTATTCGCATAGCCTCTGAAGAAGAACCTAAATTTGAATTTTACACATCTCGATTAGGAATTGGATATAAAAACATTGTGCCATTCTATAACAAGCAAGTTAAAGACAACCCTAAAGTACAACTTAAAATGCTTCATTTCTTTATTAATACTGGTATTAGAGATAACGCCTACTATTGGAATGAACTTTTAAAATGTCTTAAGGTCTACACAAGTTTAAAAAAGATATGTCCATCTCTTAATAGTCTAAATATCGGAGGTGGCTTTCCTATTAAAAACTCTTTGGCGTTTGATTTTGATTATGAATACATAATAGATGAAATTATTAATCAAGTTAAACTTACTTGTGAAGAAGAAGGCGTCGATGTACCTAATATTTTTACAGAATTTGGAAGCTTTACAGTAGGTGAAAGTGGTGGAGCAATTTATGAGGTGTTGTACCAAAAACAACAAAATGATAGAGAAAAATGGAATATGATAAACTCTTCATTTATCACTACGCTTCCAGATACTTGGGCAATTAATAAACGATTCATCATGTTACCAATAAACCGTTGGAATGATACTTATGAGCGTGTTTTACTTGGAGGTCTAACCTGTGATAGTGATGATTATTATAATAGTGAGCAACACATGAATGCTATCTATTTGCCAAAATACCATAAAGAAAAAACATTGTATATAGGTTTTTTTAATACTGGAGCATATCAAGAAACTATTGGAGGTTACGGAGGATTACAACATTGCTTAATTCCTGCACCCAAACATATAATCATTGATAAAGATGAACATGAAAATATGATAACTCAATTATTTAGAGAACAGCAAAAAAGTGAAGACTTACTTAATATTTTGGGTTATGAGAAAAAACCTGAAATGGTTACAATTAAAAATTTAAATACCAATGCTGAATTACAATTAGTAGATAAATAAAAATGGAAACTAAAACTTACGCAGGTATACCTGAAGAATATGCAAAATTAGAGCATGCAAAAATTGTTTTAATACCTGTTCCTTATGATGGCACAAGTACATGGCAGAAAGGAGCAGATAATGGTCCAAAAGCTTTCTTAGAAGCTTCTGAAAACATGGAACTTTATGATATTGAAACCGATTCTGAAGTTTATAAGAATGGAATATATCTTACAGAGTCTATTACTGTAAATGCCACACCTGAGGCTATGGCAGATGCCGTACATCAGGAAACTAAAAGCTATATAAAGAAGAACAAATTTGTGACTATTTTTGGAGGTGAACATTCAATCTCTATTGGAACCATAAGAGCCTTTAATGAGATGTTTTCAAATTTAACAGTTTTGCATATTGATGCACATGCAGATTTGCGAAAAAGTTACGAAGGAAGCTCATGTAATCATGCTTGTGCAGTGTATGAAGCCAGCCAGAATAGCAATCTAATACAAGTTGGTATTCGTTCAATGGATATAAAAGAAAAATCTGTTATGGATTTGGATAAAACTTATTTTGCTCACGATATGGCAATAGATGATTCTTGGATGGATTCTGCTATAGACCAAATGACAGATAATGTATTTATAACATTTGATTTAGATGCTTTCGACCCATCAATACTGCCAAGTACTGGAACACCAGAACCAGGTGGTTTACTTTGGTATGAAACTTTAGACTTCTTAAAACAAGTATTTGCAGATAAAAATGTTGTTGGTTTTGATATTGTAGAATTATGTCCAAATGACGTAGATAAATCTTCAGATTTTCTTGCTGCAAAACTGTATTACAAAATGTTAAGTTACAAGTTTAAAAATGATGATAAAGAAGATGAATATGAAAATACTTATGATGATAAGTCGCTGACCAATAATTTTTCAAAATTTAATGAAGATGATGACTACTAAAGGAGCAATCACAAACTTTATAGAAGAATATTTTCTGCATTTTAATGCAGCTACAGTAGTTGATGCAGCAAAATCATATGAAGAGCAATTAAATAAAGGCTCAAAAATGTTAGTGTCTCTTGCAGGAGCAATGAGTACAGCAGAAATAGGAAAGATTTTTGCTGAAATGATAAGACAAGATAAGGTGCAAATCATTTCTTGTACAGGTGCAAATTTAGAAGAAGACATCATGAACTTGGTAGCACATTCTCATTATAAACGCATTCCAAATTATCGAGATTTAACACCACAACAAGAATGGAATTTATTAGAGCAAGGGCTTAATCGTGTTACAGATACATGTATTCCAGAAGAAGAAGCATTTAGAAGATTACAACAGCATATTTATAAAATATGGAAAGAAGCGGAAGATAAAGGAGAACGTTATTTACCACATGAGTATATGTACAAAATGCTATTATCTGGTGTGTTAGAAGAGTATTATGAAATAGATTTAAAAGATTCATGGATGTATGCAGCAGCAGAAAAGAATTTGCCAATTATATGTCCAGGTTGGGAGGATAGTACTATGGGGAATATTTTTGCAAGCTATGTTCTTAAAGGAGAACTTAAAGCAAGTACTATGAAATCTGGAATTGAATATATGACTTTCCTCGCAGATTGGTATGCAGATAATTCAAAAAATGGCATTGGCTTTTTCCAAATAGGTGGAGGTATTGCTGGAGATTTCCCAATATGTGTTGTACCAATGTTATATCAAGATATGGAACGAACAGATACGCCTTTTTGGAGTTATTTCTGCCAAATAAGTGATTCTACAACAAGTTATGGATCGTATTCTGGAGCAGTTCCAAATGAAAAAATCACTTGGGGAAAATTAGATATTAACACACCAAAATTTATAATAGAGAGTGATGCTACGATTGTTGCTCCATTAATTTTTGCCTATTTATTAGGCATGTAACACCAAATAAAATGATACGTAAAATTGTAGATTACCAAAAGTTGAATGAAGATATTTTAAATCTATTAGTGGAGAAATTTCCTGATGGATATGCTGACAAAGATATAATTGCATTCAGAAATGCACAAAATGAATACATCGAGGCTGTTGAAGTAAGAACTGAAGATACAACCTATTTAGTAAAAGTTGGAAAACGATTAGTTCAAGCTATGGAAGATTTTGAAGATGATGAAGATGCTAACCTTAATAATGAAGACGAAAGCGATAATGAAAATATTGATGCTTTAAATGAAGATGAATTAGATTAAAATGTTAAAGAAAATTGATAAATCTAGACTTATTGCTATAAAGAACGACCAAATTCTTGTTCTTGAAAAAATAGGGAATAAGAAAAAGTATTCACTTGCAGGTGGTGTGAAAAAGAAAAAAGAAACAGATAATCAATCATTAATAAGAGAAACTTTTGAAGAAATAGGGTTACAGTTAAAAAAAAAGGAGTTGACTTATTTTTTATCAAGAAAAACTATTAACAAAAAAAATCAAGACATCTATAAGCATTATTTTATAACCAATAAATTAATAAAGAACATTGGAGTATTAGAACTTCATAAGTTTAAAAAAGTGTTTTGGGTTTATTGGTATGATGCACTTGAGTATCTAGATAAAGATAATCGTAGCGCAATAACCCTATATTTTGATCAATATATAAAGAAGTTAAATTAACACAGTTTTTATACTTATTAAATATTATTAATTAAAGCAAGTTAATATGAATTTTTTTTATTCATTTAATCCCGTTTGAGTGTTTTTAGCTTGTGCCTAATGCTTAGATAAATTCAGTTTTAATTGACTTTATCGTTTGATAAGCGAAGTTACCTTTTTTTGAGTCAAAAATCTATACGTATAAATACCTAATTTTTGTAATTGCAAGCTCCAATTGTAATCTGTATTTTTAACCCATATGGAAGTACTCGATAATATACTTAGTCAATTCTCGTCACTGGCTTGGGGATTACCATTACTTATTATTTTAATCGGTGGTGGTTTATACCTTATTATTAGTTCACGATTTTTACCATTTCGTTATCTTGGTCACGCGATACAAGTGCTGCGTGGTAAGTACGATGATCCTAATGATCCTGGGCAGATTTCGCATTTTCAAGCTTTAACAACAGCTTTATCAGCAACCGTTGGTATGGGAAATATCTCGGGTGTTGCCGTAGCTATTGCCATTGGTGGCCCAGGTGCTGTGTTTTGGATGTGGGTGAGTGCTGTGATTGGTATGAGTACTAAGTATTTTACATCAACTCTGGCTATTTTATATCGTGGTAAAGACAGCGCAGGAGAGTTACAAGGTGGCCCAATGTATTTTATTGTAGAAGGCTTAGGTAAACATTGGAAACCTTTAGCGGTTTTTTTTAGTGTATGTGGTATGGTTGGTGCTTTACCGGTTTTTAACGTGAACCAATTAACTCAAGCGGTTAATGATATTTTACTTGTACCTAACGGTGTTACAGTAACTAATACTACAAATATTGTTATAGGTTTTGTACTCATTAGCATTACGGGTTTGGTTATTCTTGGAGGTATAAAACGTATTGGTACAGTAGCCAGTCGATTGGTACCAAGCATGGTATTTTTATACTTTGTGTTAGTAGTTATTATTTTAGTTAGCCATAGCGACGTTTTAGGTTATTATCTGAAGTTGATTTTTACAGATGCGTTTCAGGCTAATTATTTTCCGGATGACCAAACGTTTATGGGTGGTGTTTTAGGTGCTTTAATTCTACATGGTATAAAACGTGGTGCATTTTCTAACGAGGCTGGTATTGGGACAGCACCAATGGCTCATGGCGCTGCTAAGACCGATGAACCTGTGAGAGAAGGTTTGGTGGCTATGTTAGGACCAGCAATTGATACTCTAATTGTGTGTACACTTACGGCTTTAGCTATTTTAGTTACTGGTGTATGGGAAACGACAGATAATAATGGTGTGAGTTTAACAGCATCTGCCTTTGCAGATGCGATGCCAGTTTATGGTAAATATGGTTTGTTAGTTTGTATTACAGTATTTAGCATGAGTTCTTTATTCTCTTATTCATACTACGGTACAAAATGTATGTCTTTTTTATTCGGCGCAGAAAAGAAACACTATTATAATTATTTCTATATCCTAAGTATTCTAATTGGAGCAACCACCACTTTGGATATGATGATAAACCTCATTGATGGTGTGTTTGCCTTAATGGCGATACCTACAATGCTAGCTACTATAATTTTAGCACCTAAAGTGATTAAGGCTTCTAAATTATATTTTGAGAAGTTGAAAAACGAATAACTATTTATAATTATGACAGAAAAAGAGAAAGCCAAGTCTTACTGGAAAGAGAACATCAAATATGTTTTGATATTATTACTCATATGGTTTTTAGTATCATTTGGTGCTGGAGTTATACTAAAAAATGCACTGAATACAATTAAGATTGGTGGATTTAAACTTGGTTTTTGGTTTGCACAACAAGGCTCGATGTATGTTTTTGTCGTTTTGATTTTTGTATATGTTTATTTGATGAATAAGTTAGATAAAAAATATGGTTATGATGCATAGTCTTATTATTTCAGAAACCATAGACGTCCAAACATGGACATATATCCTTGTAGGCATTACATTTGCGTTATACATTGGTATCGCTATTTGGTCAAGAGCAGGTTCTACAAAAGATTTTTATGTAGCTGGCGGAGGTGTTTCTCCTCTAGCAAACGGTATGGCTACTGCAGCCGATTGGATGAGTGCTGCATCTTTTATATCCATGGCTGGTATAATTTCTTTTGCTGGTTATGATGGCGCAGTTTATTTAATGGGTTGGACTGGTGGATATGTTTTACTCGCCTTGCTATTAGCACCATACTTAAGAAAGTTTGGAAAATTTACTGTACCAGATTTTATAGGTGATCGCTATTATTCTAAAACAGCACGAGTTGTTGCCGTATTTTGTGCTCTATTAGTTTCCTTTACATATGTTGCGGGTCAAATGCGAGGTGTTGGGATTGTATTTTCTCGTTTCTTAGAAGTAGATATTAATTCTGGCGTTATTATCGGAATGCTAATCGTCCTTTTCTATGCAGTACTAGGTGGTATGAAAGGGATAACTTATACTCAAGTTGCTCAGTATTGTGTATTGATTTTTGCCTTTATGGTACCAGCAATTTTCATTTCAATACAAATGACAGGTAATCCAATTCCTCAATTAGGATTTGGAAGCGAATTAGCTGATGGTTCAGGTACATTTCTCTTAGATAAACTTGATGGATTAAGTACAGAGCTTGGTTTTTCTGAATATACCGAAGGTTCAAAATCTACATTAGATGTCTTTGCAATAACCCTAGCATTAATGATTGGTACTGCGGGATTACCTCATGTAATCGTTCGTTTTTTTACTGTGAAAAATGTTAAGGACGCAAGAAAATCAGCAGGAATAGCTTTATTACTTATCGTTATCTTATATACTACAGCGCCTGCAGTTGCAGCTTTTGCAAGAACTAATATGATTGAAACGGTTTCAAATAAGACTTATGCAGATGTACCGGAGTGGTTTAAGAAATGGCAAACAACAGGGTTAATTACTTATGAAGACAAAAATAAAGATGGGATTATTCAATATGTAGCAGACGCTAATACAAATGAATTGGTTGTTGACAGAGACATCATGGTTTTAGCAAATCCTGAAATTGCAGAACTTCCTAATTGGGTAATTGCTTTAGTTGCAGCTGGTGGTTTAGCAGCAGCATTATCTACAGCAGCAGGACTTCTATTAGTTATTTCTGCTTCTATATCTCATGATTTGATTAAAAAAATAATAAAGCCAACGATATCTGAAAAATCCGAATTAGTCGCTGCACGTTTATCTGCTGTTGGTGCTGTTTGTATTGCTGGTTATTTTGGAATAAATCCTCCAGGATTTGTTGCAGCTGTTGTAGCATTAGCATTTGGACTAGCAGCGGCTTCTTTTTTTCCTGCTATAATATTAGGTATTTTCTATAAAAAAATGAATAAAGAAGGTGCAATTGCAGGTATGATAGTCGGTATTACAGCAATGCTATTATATATGATGAAATATAAACTAGGCTGGTTTGATGATAGTGTACCTGATAAAAGTGAATGGTGGTTTGGAATTTCTCCAGAAGGTTTTGGCAGTATTGCTATGTGTCTTAATTTTATGGTGTCTATAATCGTATTAAAATTTACAAAAGCACCTCCAAAAGAGGTTCAGGATATTGTTGAGAATATAAGAATACCAAGTGGAGCAGGAGAAGCTTCTAGTCATTAAAGAGAATACTAATTGATAATAATTAAAAAAGATGAGTAATTATCATATAAAGCATCTAGAGGAATACTTTCAGGTTTACCGTAAATCAGTAGAGAATCCTGAAAATTTTTGGGAAGAAATAGCAGAAGAGCATTTTGTGTGGCGAAAAAAATGGGATAATGTTCTTAGTTGGGATTTTAATAAGCCAGAAGTCAAATGGTTTGAAGGTGCAAAACTGAATATTACTGAAAATTGTTTAGACCGTCATTTACTCTCTAGAGGAGATAAAACAGCTATTCTTTTCGAGCCAAATGATCCAAATGAAGAGGCACAACATATCACTTACAATCAATTACATGAGCGCGTTTGTAAAATGGCAAATGTTTTAAAAGATAAAGGTGTCAAAAAGGGAGACCGTGTTTGTATTTACTTACCGATGATACCCGAATTGGTATATTCTGTTTTAGCATGCGCTCGTATTGGTGCTGTACATTCTGTGGTTTTTGCAGGATTCTCCTCATCAGCATTAGCAACTCGTATTAATGATTGTAATTGTAAAACTGTGATTACAAGCGATGGTTCTTATCGTGGCGCTAAAACTATAGATTTAAAAGTAATTGTAGATAAAGCCTTGGTAGATTGTCCTGATGTTAACTCAGTTTTAGTAGCAAAACGAATTGATTCTGAAAGCAGCATGAAAGAAGGGCGTGATTATTGGTTACAACCACTTTTAGATGAAGCACATGGCGATTGTTCTATTGAAATAATGGATGCCGAAGACCCTCTATTTATACTCTACACTTCAGGTTCAACCGGAATGCCAAAAGGTATGCTACATACCACTGCAGGTTATATGGTATATTCATCTTACACGTTTAAAAATGTTTTTAATTATACTGAAAAGGATGTGTATTGGTGTTCTGCAGACGTAGGTTGGATTACTGGACACAGTTATATTATTTATGGACCGTTAGCAAACGGTGCTACATCGGTATTGTTTGAAGGCGTTCCTAGTTATCCTGACTACAGTCGTTTTTGGGAAATTGTAGAAAAACATAAAGTAAATCAGTTCTACACAGCACCAACTGCTATTAGAGCTCTTGCAAAAGAAGGCTTAGAGTATACTCAAAAACACGACTTGTCTTCACTCAAGGTAATAGGTACCGTTGGCGAACCTATTAACGAAGAGGCTTGGCATTGGTATGATGATAATATTGGTAAAAATCAAGCACCGATTGTAGATACTTATTTTCAAACCGAAAATGGTGGAATTATGTTAACGCCTATTCCTTATGTAACGCCAACAAAACCAACTTATGCAACGTTACCATTTATAGGAATTCAGCCTTGTTTAATGGATGAAAAAGGCAAAGAAATATCAGGGAATCAGGTTAGTGGTCGTTTGTGTATAAAATTTCCTTGGCCAAGTATTGCAAGAACTATTTACGGTAATCATCATCGTTATAAAGAAACGTATTTCACAGCTTTTGACGGTAAATATTTTACTGGTGATGGCGCATTAAGAGACGAAGTCGGTTATTATAGAATTACTGGTCGTGTAGACGATGTTATTATTGTTTCGGGTCATAACTTAGGAACAGCACCAATAGAAGATGCCATCAATGAACATCCTGCAGTTGCAGAATCTGCAATAGTAGGTTTTCCTCACGATATAAAAGGGAATGCGCTTTACGGTTATGTTATTTTAAAAGAAATAGGAGAGAAGCGTGATCAAGTCAACCTCAAAGCAGAAATTAATCAGATTATAACAGAACAAATCGGACCTATTGCAAAGTTGAATAAAATTCAGTTTACACAAGGTTTACCTAAAACACGTTCTGGAAAAATTATGCGACGTATTCTGAGAAAGATAGCTTGTAATGAAGCTGATCAATTAGGGGATATTAGTACATTACTAAATCCTGAAGTGGTTCAGGATATAATGGATAATGTCATTTAAATTTAAGACGCATTAAATTTATTTTCATTTGCCTTTTTTACGATAGCTTTCAAGCGTTCTTTACGCAATAATGCTTCTTGTTTTTTCTTGTTCTTCTTTTGATTCACGAGCCGACTATGCTTAGCCTTATTCTTAGTATTTTTTTCTTGTCCCTTTTTAGCCATTATAATTCTGAAAGCAATTTTATATTACTAATTTCGACTTTTATTTTAATACAATAAAAGAATTATGCTAAAAGCAGTATTATTTGATATGGATGGTGTAATTGTAGATACCGAACCTATACACAGAAAAGCCTATTTCAAAATGTTTTCTGATGTCAATATAGATGTTAATGAAGATATGTATGCATCTTTTACTGGACAATCCACCATAAATATTTGTAAACGATTAGTAGAACATTTTGATCTCTGGGATACTCCAGAACATTTGGTAAAACTAAAAAGGAAACATTTTAAATATCTTTTTGAAAATGATACAGAACTTGCATTGATTGATGGAGTTTTAGATTTAATAAAAGATTATCATTTAAACGGATTAAAACTAGTTGTAGCATCATCAGCGTCAATGCCTAACATTAACCGAATCTTTGAACGATTTGATTTAAACCAATATTTTATGGGTAAATTTAGTGGTGCAGATTTAAAACAATCAAAACCACATCCAGAAATATTCATAAAAGCTGCAGAACACACAGGATATAAAAAAGGAGATTGTATAGTTATAGAAGATTCAACAAATGGTATTAAAGCCGCAGACGCTGCAAGTATATTTTGTGTTGGGTTTAAAAGTCCGCATTCAACACATCAAGATTATACACTAGCTGATATTGTAGTTTCTAGTTTTTCAGAAATTAGTTTTAAAAAAATAAGAGTGTTGTAGGACTTTTTTTAGTTTTTATCCTTGTTTTTCTTTCTTCGTTTCTTTTTCTTTTTTCCGTCGTCTTTTTTAAACTTGCCCTCAAGAAAGTCATCAAGTTTTAGGTTGTCACCTTCAGATAATAGTGATTTTAATTCTTTAAAATGCTCTCTTTTGAAACCGTCAAACGCATCTTTTCGCTCTACAGAATTTTCAAATTGGACTTTCATGAATTTTTTGGTTAATTCAAAATATTCTGCCATTGTTTGTTTAGCAATTTCTTTCTGAAAATCATCAGCTTCTAGCGTATCTAGAAAATTTGCGATAAATTCTGCTTGAAGCTCAGCATTCTTTTTTTCGATGTTAGCTTTCTGATTTTCATTTGGTGGTACATTGGGTTGTTGTCTACCCAATCTATTATTACGCATACCTTGGTTTCCAAATTGCGCTATTGCTGTTGTTGTTGTTAGCAATATACAAACTAAGAATAATACCCTTTTCATAATATAGTTTTTATAGCATCCAAAGGTCTTCCAATGACTGCTTTATTTTTATTAATAACAATTGGTCGTTCAATAAGCTTTGGATTTGCGACCATAGCCTCAATGATTTTAGCGTCATTCAAGTCTTTTCCTTTAAACTCACTTTTCCAGATAGCTTCATTTTTGCGTACCAAATCTATTGGTGATATGTCCAATTTACTAATTATTGTTGTTAAATTCTTTACAGTTAATTTATCTTCAAGGTATTTTATAACCATAAAATCCTGTCCTTCTGCTTCAAGCAACGCCAAGCCTTCACGTGATTTTCTACATCTTGGGTTGTGTAATATTTGTATCATCGTTTCAACTATCAGTAATTATTGTGCCGTATCTTTTTGCCCCATCATCATCAAATATTCCTTTAAAAATGGTTCAATATCTCCATCCATAACTGCATCTACATTGCCTGTTTCATGTCCAGAACGTACATCTTTTACTAACTTATATGGATGCATAACATAGTTTCTGATTTGACTTCCCCATTCAATTTTCATTTTTCCAGCCTCAATATCATCTCGTTGAGCCATTTGCTTTTGCAATTCTATTTCATACAACTGTGACTTTAGCATTTGCATAGCCCTTGTTCTATTGTCTTGTTGAGAGCGTGTTTCTGAACATTGAATTTGAATACCAGATGGTTTATGTTTCAATTGCACTTTAGTCTCTACCTTATTCACATTTTGACCACCAGCACCACTAGAACGTGCGGTTGTAATTTCTAAATCGGATGGGTTGATTTCAATTTCAATAGAATCATCTACCAATGGATATACATAAACTGAAGCAAAACTTGTATGACGTTTAGCGTTACTGTCAAAAGGAGAAATCCGTACCAAACGGTGTACACCGTTTTCTCCTTTTAACCAACCAAAGGCATAATCACCTTCAATCTCTAAAGTAACTGTTTTTATTCCTGCTACATCTCCATCTTGTGAGTTAAGTTCTTTTATTTTAAAACCACTTTTTTCTGCATACATCACATACATACGCATAAGCATACTTGCCCAATCGCAGCTCTCAGTTCCACCAGCACCAGCAGTGATTTGTAAAACAGCACTCAAACTATCACCTTCTTCCGAAAGCATATTTTTGAATTCTAATTTTTCAATGGCATTTACAGAAGCTTCATAACGTGCCTCAACATTTTCCATTGGTGCTTCGTCTTCCTTAAAAAACTCGTATATAACTTCTAAATCTTCGTAAAGTGTTGCTGCAGCTTCGTAATCTTTAATCCAACTTTTCTTCTCTCGAAGCGATTTCATGACTGCTTCTGCTTTTTTTGAATCATTCCAAAAGTTGGGGTCAAAGGTTTGTTCTTCTTCGTTAGCTATTTCAATGCGTTTGGCATCTAAGTCAAAGATACTGTCTCAGTGCGTCGAGACGGGAATTAAGATTTTTTAACTGGTCAGATGTAATCATTAAAACATGTATTTATGCAAATATAAGATGATGGCTTAAAGTGTTGTTATTTTTAAGTAGAATTTTTAGAAATTCCGTAGTTTTATATTTCTAAAAAAACAACTATGAAATTTATACTTCGTATTATTATTTTATTCCTATTCTGTAATATTCAAGGACAAGTGCTTAATAAAAAAGGTCTAAAAACTTACTATGGATATTTTGATTTCTACTATGAAGAATCTTCAGATAAAATTTATTTGAAGGTTAAAAAGCTTGAAGAAGAGTTTTTATACATAAATTCACTAGCCTCTGGAGTTGGTAGTAACGATATTGGTTTAGACCGCGGTCAATTAGGTGGTGAGCGAGTTGTTTATTTTAAGAAAGCAGGAAATAAGCTTTTATTAGTTCAGCCTAACTTAAAATTTAGAGCCAATACCGACAATGCTTCAGAAAAGAAAAGTATTGAGCAAGCTTTTGCTAAATCTGTACTTTTTGGTTTTAAAATAGTTGAGAAAAGAGACGAAAACTACATAATAGATTTAACACCTTTTTTAATGCAAGATACACATGGTGTTTCTGAACGCTTGAAAAGTAGAAGAGAAGGCACTTACAAAATAGATGCGTCTAAAAGTGCTTTAGCATTAGAGCGTACAAAAGCATTCCCTGAGAATGTTGAGTTTGAAGCTATGTTAACTTTTAAAGGACAACCTACAGGACGAAATATTAGGAGTGTAACACCTACATCCTCCTTAGTGACTGTAACGCAACACCATTCTTTTATAGAATTACCAGATAATAATTATAAACCAAGAGTTTTTGATACGCGTAGTGGTGCTATTTCTATGAGTTACATGGATTATGCAACGCCAATCCAGGAGGATATCAGAAAACGATTTGTAGTTCGTCATCGCTTAGAAAAGAAAAATCCAGAAGCTAAAGTAAGTGAAGCTGTAGAACCTATTACTTATTATTTAGACCCTGGAACTCCAGAACCTGTGCGTTCTGCTTTGTTAGAAGGTGCTCGTTGGTGGAACCAAGCTTACGAAGCTATTGGTTTTAAAAATGCATTTCAGGTTGAGATGTTACCTAGTGATGCAGACCCAATGGATTGCCGTTATAATGTAATTCAATGGGTACATAGAAGTACAAGAGGTTGGAGTTATGGTGGAAGTGTTGTTGATCCAAGAACAGGCGAAATCATAAAAGGGCACGTAAGTTTAGGTAGTTTACGTATTCGTCAAGATTTTATGATAGCACAAGCCTTGATGAATAAACCATTTGCAGAAAGTGACAATAATTATCAACCTATGTTAGAAATGGCTTTAGGACGTATAAGACAATTAAGCGCACATGAAGTCGGTCATACAATTGGTTTTACTCACAACTTTGCAGCTAGTGCAAATAACCGTGCTTCAGTTATGGACTACCCTCATCCACAGGTTTCTGTAACTAACGGAAATATAGATTTTAGCGATGCATATACAGTCGGAATTGGAGATTGGGATAAAGTTACTGTAGCTTACAGTTATTCTGAATTTAATAACAGTACTAATGAGAAAGAGGCATTAAATAAAATATTAAAGGCAGCGACTTTTACTGGTCATCGTTTTATTTCAGATTCTGACGCTCGAGCAGCTGGAGGTGCACATGCTACTGGCCATCTTTGGGATAACGGCAAAACTGCCGCTGAAGGTTTAGAAGATGTTTTAGCATTAAGAAAACAAGCGATTAGAAACTTCTCTAAAGATAATATTAAGAGCTATGAACCTTATTCCGTTTTAGAAGATGTGTTTGTGCCACTTTATTTTTACCATCGTTACCAAACTGAAGCAGCAACTAAAGTTATTGGCGGTTTGGATTATAATTATGCGGTGAAAGATGGTGATGAGTTTACGGTAAAACGGATTGATGCTAATGAGCAACGCGAAACACTTAATGTACTTTTAGAAACATTATCTGCTGAAACTTTAGCGATACCAAAAGATAAGCTTGAATTATTTCCACCTAGAGCCTTTGGTTATGTTCGTTCTCGTGAATCCTTTAAAGGAAAAACAGGAGTTTCTTTTGACCCATTTAGCGCTGCAAATACAGCCAGTGATATGACTTTAAAATTTCTATTGAATCCACAACGTGCTAATCGGCTGGTGTTACAGCAGAGTTTAGATTCTAAACAGTTATCATTAGAAGAATTGTTAAATAGTATTATTGAGAATAGCTTTAATAAATCCTATAATGATACTTATTTGGGTGAAACTCAGTACCAAATTAATTCAAATGTTTTGAAATACTTAATGAATTTAGCTGTTAACGACCAATCTTACTTTCAAACAAAAGCGATTGCTAATAAACAGATTTCTCAATTATTAAGGAGATTTTTAAATCTTAAAGCTACTGATGTGCAATACGGTATTATGATAAAAGAGTTTTATGAGCATCCAGAAAAATTTAAATTAGAAGTTTCTCCAAAAATTCCTGATGGATCACCAATCGGGAGTAATATTTGTAACTATAATCCAGAAAACTAATGATAATAGACTTACGTAGTGACACCGTAACAAAACCAACTAAAGGCATGTTGGATACTATGCTAACTGCAGAAGTTGGTGATGATGTATATAAGGGAGATCCAAGTATTAATGCTTTAGAACAGCGTTTGGCTGATATGTTTGGTATGGACGAAGCCTTATTTTTTCCAACGGGAAGTATGGCTAATCAAGCTGCTTTAAAATTACATACCAATCCAGGTGAGCAAGTCATTTGCGATAAATACGCACACATTTATAATTACGAAGGTGGTGGCGCCTCTTTTAATAGTGGCATCTCTTGTAAATTGGTCGATGGTCATCGCGGTATGTTTACTGCAGAACAAGCAGAAGCCTCTATAAATCCACCAGATTTTTACCATAGTCCATTAACATCTTTAATAGCGGTTGAGAACACTACCAATAAAGGTGGTGGCGCATGTTGGGATTTTGAAGAGTTGAAAAAATTACGTCAAGTAGCTGCTAATCATGGATTAGGCTATCATTTAGATGGCGCTCGCTTATGGAATGCACTTATAGTAACAGATCAATCACCAAAACAGTATGGCGAATTATTTGATACCATTTCTGTGTGTTTGAGCAAAGGTTTGGGTTGCCCAATGGGTTCAGTTTTAATTGGAAATAATGATTTAATGCAAGGCGCTATTCGTGTTCGTAAGATATTAGGCGGTGGTATGCGACAAGTTGGGTTTGCAGCAGCAGCAGGATTATATGCTTTAGATAATCATTTTGAACGTCTAGCAGAAGATCATAAAAAAGCCAAGGAAATAGGTGAGGTGTTATCTAAAAATACATCTATCGAAAAAGTAGAACCTATTGAAACTAACATTCTAATTTTTGAACTTAAATCACATGTTAATGAAACTGATTTTTTAAATAGACTAAGTGAAAAAGGCATACAAATTATTGGAATGGGAAGTAACAAGTTGCGAATGGTCACGCATTTAAATTATTCGGATGCGATGCATGAAAGGTTGTTGCAAATACTTGTCAGTATATAAAACAGTATTACAACCCCGGAATATTAGGCAAACCTTCTTTAGCAACTGCTGCTAATTCTGTTTCATTAACTACTGTAGCACGTTCTATAGCTTTATTCAATGTTAAGATTAAATAATCTTCAAGCATTTCTTTGTCAGAAAGTAATTCTTCGTCAATATCAATAGATTTAATAGTTCTATTGCCAGTAATCGTCACTTTCAATTTATTGTCATTACTTGCTTCATCTAACAAAACGGTATGCAACCGCTCTTTAGTTTCTTCAACTTTTTTTTGGGTTTCTTTCAATTTATTCATCATACCCATCATATCTCCAAACATAATCTTTCTATTTAAAATTAATACGTCACAAAATTAGTAAATTGCGGATCTTATATAGTTTAAAATTATATTAAAAAAAATGCAAAACTCCTCAGCTATAAATCCTCCAATAGCAAAGAAAATTCGTAAAGAACTCGAAACTCACTCAGATGTTCGTATAGACAATTATTTCTGGATGAATAATCGTGAAGATGAACAAGTGATTAATCATCTTAAAACAGAGAATGATTATAGCGATGCTATGCTAGCGCATACCAAAGATTTTCAGAAAGATTTATTTGAAGAAATGAAATCTAGAATTAAAGAAGATGATTCTTCAGTACCCTACAAATACAATGGCTACTGGTATATTACTAAATTTGAAAAAGGAAAGAATTACCCTATTTATTCTCGTAAAAAAGAAACTTTAGAAGCTGAGGAAGAATTACTTTTTGACTGCAATAAAATGGCTGAAGGTGAAAGTTACTTCAAGCTAGTGGGTATTTCAATCAGTCCAGATAATAATAAGGTGTCATTTGGAATAGATTTAACTGGGCGACGAAATTACACAATTTATATCAAGGATTTAACAACGGATAAATTAGAAAATGATAAAATCGAGCACACGACTGGATCATCGAGTTGGGCTAATGATAATAAGACCTTATTCTACACTAAGAAGGATGAAAAAACCTTAAGAGCATTTAATTTTTATAAGCATAAGTTAGGGTATACAGAAGACGAAATGATTTTTGAAGAGGGTGACACTACATTTGGTGTAACCGTATATAAATCAAAATCGAGAAAGTATATCATTATTGCATGCTACAGTACGCTGACTAATGAGTATCATATTTTGAATGCTGACAAACCCAATGAGAAATTTAAAGTATTTAATCCAAGAGTACGTGGATTAGAATATAGTATTGCACATTACGATGGCCATTTTTATGTTTTGACTAATAAAGATAAAGCGTTAAACTTTAAACTCATGAAAACTGTAGAAACAAATACTGCAATTGAAAATTGGGAAGAAGTCATTGTGCACAGAAATGATACACTGATTGAAAATATTGATATTTTCAAAAATTATTTAGTAGTAAGCGAGCGGACAAATGGTCTTAATTTGATTAGAATAATGCGTTGGGATAATAGCGAAGATTATTATCTGCCGTTTGAATCGGAAACTTATACCTGCTATACAAGTGCCAACGTTGATTTTGATACAGACTTATTACGCTATGGCTATAATTCCATGACAACGCCTGCATCAATTATTGAGTTTAATATGTTTACTAAAACACAAAAGGTTTTAAAAGAACAAGAAGTTTTAGGAGGTAGCTTTGATAAAGACAATTATACCGAAGAACGTCTATGGGCAACTGCAGACGATGGTACAAAAATCCCTATGTCTATCGTTTATAAAAAGGGATTAAAAAAAGATAGTAACAATCCATTATTACAATACTCGTATGGCTCTTATGGCTCAACTGTTGATCCATATTTTTCTTCAATTAGACTAAGCCTATTAGACCGAGGTTTTGTTTATGTGATTGCACATGTTCGTGGTGGTGAGTATTTAGGTCGCAATTGGTACAATGATGGTAAATTATTAAACAAAAAAAACACCTTTACAGATTTTATAGCTTGCTCAATTCATTTGATAAGAGAGCGTTACACATCATCCCAGCATTTATATGCCATGGGAGGAAGTGCAGGTGGTTTGCTAATGGGAGCAATAATAAACGAAGCACCAGAATTATACAAAGGCATTATTGCAGCTGTTCCATTTGTAGATGTAGTAACTACTATGCTAGACAACTCCATTCCTTTGACTACAGGTGAATATGATGAATGGGGAAATCCTAACGATAAATTATACTATGATTATATAAAATCATATTCACCATATGATAATATAGAACAAAAGAATCGTCCACATATATTTGTTACTGCTGGTTTAAACGATTCTCAAGTTCAGTATTGGGAGCCAGCAAAATGGGTGGCTAAACTTAGAGAACTAAAGACAGATTCCAATCAATTATTACTTAAGACTAATATGGATGCAGGGCATGGTGGCGCTTCAGGGCGTTTTGAGTCTTTAAAGGAAGATGCTGAAGAGTTTGCCTTTCTGTTAGACTTGGAGGGGATTTACTCTTAATTGAAAAAAAACACTAACTTTGCAGCGCTTTTGAGTATCAATTTTTAAATTGAAACTCGCAAAAACTAAATATGAAGAAAAGTAAACACGTTTATGATAACGTACTTCAGCTAATAGGTAGTACTCCCTTAATTAAACTAAACAAAGTTACTAAAGGTTTTGAAGGCAATTTTTTTGCTAAAGTAGAAGCTTTTAATCCCGGACATTCTTCAAAAGATCGAATAGCACTTCACATTATTGAGGAAGCAGAACGTCAAGGCATTCTTACGCCCGGTGACACCATAATAGAAACTACTTCTGGGAACACTGGATTTAGCATAGCAATGGTAAGTATTATTAAAGGTTACGAATGTATTTTGGCTGTAAGTTCAAAGTCTTCTCCAGATAAAATAGATATGCTAAAGTCAATGGGAGCTAAGGTTTATGTTTGTCCTGCTCATGTAAAAGCAGATGACCCAAGATCTTATTATGAAGTAGCCAAGCGTCTCCACTCTGAAATAAAAGGTTCTGTATATATAAATCAATATTTTAATGCTTTAAATACTGAAGCACATTATAACACAACAGGTCCTGAAATATGGGAGCAAACCGAAGGGAAAATAACACATCTAATTGCTTGTAGCGGCACAGGTGGAACTATTTCAGGTATTGCAAGATACCTAAAAGAACAAAATCCTAATGTGAAAATAATCGGGGTTGATGCTTATGGTTCTGTATTAAAGAAATATCACGAAACTCGTGAGTTTGATGACAAAGAGATTTACCCATACCGTATCGAAGGTTTAGGTAAAAATTTAATTCCTACCGCAACCGATTTTGATGCTATCGATAAGTTCGAAAAAGTAACTGATGAGGAAAGTGCACATTCTGCAAGAGAGATATCGGCAAAAGAAGGCATGTTTGTGGGTTACACAAGTGGTGCAGCTTTACAAGCCATAAAGCAATTAAATACAGCAGGAGAATTTAAGCCAACACATAATATTGTTGTTGTTTTCCCTGACCATGGCTCTCGCTACATGAGTAAAGTGTACAATGATAAGTGGATGGAAGATCAAGGATTCTTTGATACTCAAACAGAAATGCAAGCCACTATAGAATATATAAAATAAAGTACACTAATAATATGGATTTAAACCACTGAATTTCTTCAGTGGTTTTTTTGTTAAAAAAATTGGTACACATAAAGGTTAAATAAATTATGCATTCATAATATTATTACCTAATTTTGCCCGGTTAAGCTAAACTAATTAACATAATTTATAAATTGAATTCCCTACAAAAATTTGATTTACAATGCGTTCGAAAAAGATAATATGAAGGATTTATTCGAAAAGATTTACAGAGATAAAGGGCCATTAGGAAAATGGGCTTCTCAAGCAGAAGGGTATTTTGTGTTTCCAAAACTTGAAGGTCAAATTTCTAACCGAATGACATTCCAAGGCAAAGAAGTTATTACATGGAGTATCAATGATTATTTAGGTCTTGCTAATCACCCTGAAGTTCGTAAAGTTGATGCGGAGGCGGCAGCAGAATTTGGTTCTGCATACCCAATGGGTGCACGTATGATGTCTGGCCATACAGAATTACACGAGCAACTACAAAATGAGTTAGCAGATTTTGTAAATAAAGAAGCTGCTTATTTATTAAATTTTGGTTATCAAGGTATCATGTCTACAATTGACGCTTTAGTCGGGAAAGATGATATTATAGTATATGATGTAGATGCACATGCTTGCATTATTGATGGTGTACGATTGCATATGGGTAAGCGTTTTACATACAAACATAATGATGTAAAGAGTTTAGAGAAGAACTTAGAGCGTGCTACGAAAATGGCTGAACAAACAGGCGGAGGAATACTTGTGATTTCTGAAGGTGTGTTTGGTATGCGTGGTGAGCAAGGACGATTAAAAGAAATTGTTGAGCTTAAGAGAAAATTTAACTTTAGATTTTTAGTTGATGATGCCCATGGCTTTGGTACTTTAGGTACTACAGGAGCAGGAGCAGGAGAAGAGCAAGGTGTGCAAGACGATATCGATGTATACTTCGCCACATTTGCTAAATCTATGGCTAGTACAGGAGCCTTTATTGCTGGTGACAAAGAAATAATTGACTATTTAAAATATAACTTACGTTCTCAAATGTTTGCAAAATCATTGCAAATGACATTGACTAAAGGTGCATTAAAACGCTTAGATATGTTGAGAACAATGCCAGAACTAAAGCAAAACCTTTGGAAAATAGTTGATGCTTTACAATCTGGATTAAAAGCCCGTGGTTTTGATATTGGAACAACGCAAAGTTGTGTAACTCCAGTATACTTAAAAGGAAGTATCCCTGAAGCTATGGCGTTGGTAAGAGATTTAAGAGAGAATCACGGAATCTTCTGTTCTATAGTAGTTTATCCTGTTATACCTAGAGGCTTAATTCTTCTAAGAATGATTCCGACAGCAACACATACTCTAGAAGATGTTGAGCTTACTCTAGATGCTTTTGATGCTATCAGAGAGCGATTAGATAATGGAACATACAAGCGCATGTCAGCTGCATTAATGGCAGCTATGGGTGAGTAAACATCTTATCCAAACACATAAAAAAAGCTACCAAAACTGGAGATTTTTTATACTATATATCCTTACGAAACGTTTTACGACGCTTATAAACTTCTGGTTTAAAATGTTTCCAGATTTTATGTATGGCCTCATTATCCTCTAGTTCTGGAGTTCTGTAGCAATATTGGATGCCTTTTGCTGTAAAGGTTTCATACATCTCATTAAATAAAACAGCATGTACACCTTTGTTTTGATATTCTGGATGAATACCTATTAAATAGAAAATAACATCTTTACTATTCTTTTTTGCTTTTAAAATATGTCTAAAACCAAAAGGAAAGAGTTTACCATTAGCCTTTTGTAATGCATCTGCAAAACGCGGCATAACTATTGCAAAACCTACAAGTTTATCTTCTGAGTCAACCACAAATTTAATATATTCAGGATTAACGAAGCTGATAAACTTCTTTTTAAAATATTCTTTCTGTATATCTGTTATTTCAACAAAAGAAGATAAAGAGGCATAACTTTCGTTAAATAAATCAAACATGCGATCAGCGTAAGGCATAACTTCACTTGTTTTTGTAAAGTTAAGTTCTTTTAATTTATAGCGACGTTTAATTAAATTTTGTGCTTTGTAGAAAAACTCTGGTTTTACATTTTCAAACGGAAAACGACTTTCTGAATATTGCTTTTCTATAGTATAACCATGAGCACTATAATGATTAACATAATATGGATGATTATACCATGTAATCATTGGCGCTATACTATCAAAACCATCAGTCATAACACCAACTTTGTCTAGGTTTGAAAAACCCACTGGACCTTCAGTATATTCTAGCTTATAGTTTTTACCTATTTCAGAAACTGTATTTAAAAGTAATTTGCTAACCTCTAAATCATCAACAAAATCAAACCAGCCAAAACGCATTTTTTTAATACCTTGATTATTTATTTCCAACCAATTAACTATAGCTGCAATACGCCCAACTATTTCACCGTTTTTATAAGCCAAAAAGAATCTTGCATCAGCATCATTAAAAACAGGATTTTCAGATTTATCAAATGTTTTAAGTTCCTCACTAATAATTGGTGGTACCCAATGTTTTGAGTTTTTGTAAAGTTTAAAAGGAAATTTAACAAATAGTTTTAATTCCTTTTTCGAAATAGCTTCTTTAATTTCAATCATGCAATTAATTATTAATTATCAGAATCGAAATCTGTTTTCTTATTACGTTTACGTTTAGAAGTGTCGACTTTATCTTCAATTTTTCCACCATTATCAATCTCTTTGTCTTTGTGCCAATCTAATCTGTATGAAGCTCCAAAAGCAAAATTAAATACTGATGGTGTGCTTTTGGTGTTAAAAGCAATGTTTGTGTCTAATTGAAAATTTTTAGTCCATAAATAAGCACCACCTACACGAAAAATATTATCGGCGTAAAAGTCACTCTGTATACCTTGATGTTCTCCAAAAAGAACCCATTGATCAGTAAAAGAGTGTGTTAATGTCAATATATACTGGAAGTCTGAAAACTCAGAACCAATTCGATCTTTCAAAAAATTCATTACAAATACCCATCCGCCAGCAAAGTTATTTTGAGTTGCAATCATTATTTTTGGACTAAAGCCTTCGACATCTGGCGCAGTAAATGGATTGTTTTTAGTATCGAAATTTGCTCCAGCATAAACAGATACAGCAGGAATTAAAGACTTCCATTTAAACTTCCTGTTAGCATGGTAACTATATACATTAGGTTTATCCTCTTCTGCATTTTTATAAGGATCATACACTAAGTATTTAGCGCCTATAGTTAAATTTCTAAAATTTGATCTTTTGTTTTCGAAAGGAATTGCAGATGTGTTACTAGTAAATGTGTCGTTTTGGAAAACACCTTCGATATTAATTTCTAATTCTTCGAACAACAATCCAAATCTAGCAGCAAAATCAACTCCAAAGCCTGAAACTTCATAGTTTAAAGGATTCTGCTCTTCTTTTATTGTAAATCCGCCAAGTTCAAACTGTAAAACATTAGTACCTACAGAAAAAGCAGCTTTTGAAACACCTGGTCTGTTAGAGTTAATAACATCTGTATATTGAGCCAGTACTGTTGATGTCATAAAGACCAGTACAATAACAAAATATGATTTTAAGTATTGCATTGTGTATAGGTTAGTGTTCAAATATATATATTTTATAGTTTTTTTTGGGAATAATAACGGATTATAAATGGCGTTAATTGTATTTTTGATACAATACAATTATATATGATTTATACCTTATCAGTTGTGGGAGTTGCAAGAACACTTATTTGGATTATCGCAATTTACTTTATTGTAAAGATTTTGTCTCGTTTTTTAACTCCTTTTTTGATGAAATATGCAGCAAAAAAAATGGAGCAACGTTTTGGACAACAATTTAATACTCAACAGCCACAAAGACCTAAGCAAAAAGAAGGCGAAACGGTTATCGATAAAATGCCATCAAACACAAACAATTCAAATAAAAAAGTTGGAGAATATATCGATTACGAAGAAATTGATTAATTTTCAGCATAATTCATTTAACCTTTTTTCATGCCGTTATACATAAAGCGATTCTTACCACATTTTCTGGTTTTATTGGGATTTGTCGTGCTATCCCTAGCTTATTTTAGCCCAGTTTTAAAAGGAGACAAAATATTCCAAAGTGACATATTGCATTATAAAGGTATGGCTCAGCAGCAAATTGAATATGCTGAGCGAGAAGGTGAACAAACGTATTGGACCAACAGTGCTTTTGGAGGTATGCCTACCTATCAATTAGGTGCTAAATACCCTCATAACTATATCAAAAAATTAGATTTAGCAATACGCTTTTTGCCAAGGCCAGCAGATTATTTACTCCTATATTTCATTGGATTTTACATTTTACTATTAAGTCTCAAGGTTGATTTTAAATTAGCAGCTATAGGTGCTCTAGCCTTTGGTTTCTCAACATACATGATAATTATTCTAGGCGTTGGGCATAATTCCAAAGCGCATGCCATAGCATATATGCCTTTAGTTTTATCAGGTATAATTCTCACTTTTCGGAAAAATTATATTTGGGGATTTTTATTAACTATTGTGGCTTTAGGACTTGAAATCGTAGCTAACCACTATCAAATGACCTATTATTTACTATTATTGGTCTTGGTTTTAGGATTAGCTTATTTGGTAGACGCATATCAAAAAAAACAATTAACTCATTTTTTTAAGTCTGTTGGCTTACTGTCAGTAGCTGCTATAATTGCTGTGGGATTAAATGCGACAAATATTATGGCAACACAAGAATATGTCAAAGAAAGTACGCGTGGCAAAAGTGATTTGACTATCATGGCAAATGGACAGCCAAAAGTAGCTAAAGAAGGTTTAGACCCAAGTTACATAACGGAATACAGTTATGGTTTAGCAGAATCGTTTAATCTTTTTATCCCAAAGTTTATGGGCGGTGGAAGTAGTGAAGATATTGGCAAAGATTCTAACATGTATCAAGCGTATATTGAACTCGGCGCCTCTCCAATGGAGGCTATCGAAGCAACAAGAAGTGCACCTATGTATTGGGGTGACCAAACCATTGTCGAAGCGCCTGCTTATGTTGGTGCAGTGATTATTTTCTTATTTGTTCTTGGGTTGTTTTTAGTTAAAGGACGATTGAAATGGTGGCTTGTAGGTGGTACATTATTATCTTTATTTCTATCATATGGAAAGAATTTAAGCTTCTTAACAGATATTTTTATCGACTTTGTCCCTCTTTACAATAAGTTTCGTGCTGTAAGCTCTATTCAGGTGATATTGGAATTATGTATTCCAATCTTAGGAATTTTTGCCCTAGTTAAATTATTTAATGATGTTCAGAAGAAAGAGAATAAATTAAAGGCACTTAAATACGCAACTTTAATAACAGGTGGATTGGCCTTATTTTTTCTAATTGCTCATAGCGTTTTATTCGATTTTATAAAACCTGGTGAAGAACAATATCCTGAGTTGTTAGTAAACGCTTTAGCTGAAGACAGAAAATCACTATTTCGATCAGATACAATACGAACTTTGATTTTGGTGCTGCTTTCGGCTAGTGTTATTTTTTATTTTCTAAAAGAAAAAATTTCAGAAAAACTAGCAATTATAATCTTTGCCGTATTAATTGTCTTTGATTTAGTTTCTGTCAATAGAGTTTATGTCAATACTGACAATTTTGTTGTCGCTAGACAAGTCGACAAACCTTATCAATCAACATCAGCTGATAAGAAAATTTTAAAAGACAAAACACATTTTAGAGTCTTGGATGCCTCGCGCGAAGGTCAACAAAAACCTGCAAGAGCAGCATATTTTCACAATTCTTTGTCTGGTTATCATGCAGCAAAATTAAATCGATTTGAAGCACTTTTAGATTTTCATATTTATAAGAATAACCCTGAAGTTTTAAATATGCTCAACACCAAATATGTTATTATTGGTGATGAGTCAGGTAGAGTAGAAGCTTCTACCAGGTATACACAACCTAATGGTAATGCTTGGTTTGTGTCTAAATTTAAAGTTGTAGAAAATGGAGATGAAGAGATAAGAGCACTAGATAGTTTAGATACTAAATCTACGGCTATAATTCAGAAGTCAATTTTCAAGGATTTTAATTTAAAAGAAGCCTATCAAATCGATAGCTCAGCATCAATTAAATTAGTCAACTATAAACCAAGCCATCTAAAATACGAGTCAAAAAGCGTTTCAAATGGTTTTGCTGTATTTTCAGAATTATACTATTATAAGGGTTGGAATGCTTATATCGATGGAGAATTTACACCGCATTTAAGGGTAAATTATGCTTTGCGTGCACTTCCAATTCCAGCAGGGAATCACACAATCGAATTTAAGTTTGAACCAAAAGTTGTTGAAACAGGTAGTGAAATTGCTCTCGGTAGCTCAGTTTTATTTGGATTACTACTTTTATTAGGTGGATTTTTGCAGTTTAGAAAAAAAGAATAATTCTTTTAAAGCCCTATTTTATATTGCATGACTAAAAAGAAAGTACTTATCATTTTGTATTATTGGCCACCAGCTGGTGGCCCAGGAGTTCAACGTTGGCTTAAATTTGTAAAATACTTACCAGAATTTAATATTGAGCCCATAGTTTATTGTCCATCAAATCCAAACTATCCAATTATCGACAAAAGTTTGAAAGATGAAATACCAAATGGTATTACTGTTATTAGTCAACCAATACAGGAACCTTATCGTTTTGCAAAACTCTTATCAAAAAAGAGTTATAAATCTATCAGCTCTGGAGTTATTCCAAAAAGAAAAAGACAGTCATTAGTAGAAAGATTAATGTTATTCGTCAGAGGTAATTTCTTTGTTCCAGATGCACGAAAAAATTGGGTAAATCCATCTGTAGCATTTCTATCTGATTATATTAATAAAAATGTAATTGATACTATTATTACAACTGGTCCACCGCACAGTTTGCATTTGATTGGGTTACATTTAAAACAAAGTTTAAATATTAAATGGGTAGCTGATTTTAGAGATCCATGGACAACGATTGGTTATCATAAAAGTTTGAAGTTGATGAATTTTGCAAAAAAGAAGCATATTCAATTAGAGCAGAAAGTGCTTAATACTGTTGACGAAATAATTGTAACTAGCAATCATACCAAAAATGAGTTTTCTCTAAAATCAAAACAGCCTATAAAGGTTATTACTAATGGTTATGACAATAATTCTGTTGCGATAAATTCAAAGGACGATAAATTTACTATTTCGCATATTGGCTCTCTACTTTCGGAAAGAAACCCTTTAGTTTTATGGGAAGTTTTATCAGAATTAGTTAGTGAAAATCAATTATTTGCTAATGCATTTCAACTTAGTTTTATTGGTGTTGTAAGTGATGCCATTATTAATACGGTTAAATCTTTTGGACTTATAAATCACCTAAACATTTTAGGCTATGTTAATCATGATAAAGCCATTGAATTTCAGAAGAAGTCACAATTATTATTACTGATAGAGATAGATTCTGAAGACACAAAAGCCATCATACCAGGAAAATTATTTGAATATATGATTTCTGAAACTCCAATCATTGCGGTTGGACCAAAAGATTCTGATGTAGAAACTATTATAACGGAGAGTAATACAGGCTCATATTTTTTATATTCTGAAAAAGAGAAACTTAAAATTAAGGTTCTGTCTTATTTTGAAGATTTCAAAAATGGACCATTAAAAAGTAATCCTGTTGGACTTCAGAAATATAGCAGAAGAAATTTAACAGAAAAGCTTTCTGATATATTACATCAGCTATATTCCTAAAAAAAAAGTTGTATTTTTAATCTGTGGGAATAGTTATTAAGCAATCTTTCAAAAATACCCTAAGTACATACATCGGCTTTGGTATAGGTGCAGTTAATGCACTTTTTCTTTACACTAATTTTCTTACTGACGAATACTATGGTTTGGTTGCTTTTGTTCTCTCTGCGGCCAATATAATGTTACCTTTTATGGCGTTCGGTGTACAGAATGCTATGATAAAATTCTATTCTACATTTAAAACAAAAAATTGTCTTAATAGCTTTTTGACTCTGATGTTGTTTTTGCCTTTCGTTTTTATAATTCCAGTTGGTTTAATTGGCATATTTGGATATGATTTTATCGCTAGTTTACTATCTGAAAAAAACCCAATGGTCTATGAATATGTCTGGCATATCTATATCACAGCTATAGCTATGGCCTATTTCGAGATATTTTATGCTTGGTCTAAAGTACATTTAAAAACAGTTTTTGGAAATATAATGCGTGAAATTTTTCATCGCTTTTGCATTATGATTTTATTAGGCTGTGTTTATATGAAATGGATAGATGTAGAAACCTTTATAGGTGGAGTAGTGGCTGTATATGCTTTAAGGATGGTCATCATGAAAATCTATGCTTACACCTTACGTTTTCCTGTAATAAAGTTTAGTAAAATTGAAGATGTTTCCTCAATTTTAAAATATAGTTTTCTGATTATCATTGCAGGTTCGATTGCTATGGTAATATTAGATCTAGACAAATTTATGATTGGTCAATATCTAGAAATTGAAAATGTAGCTTATTACAGTGTATCCGTTTTTATAGCTACAGTTATTTCAGTACCTCAGAGGTCTATGCATCAAATTATGATGCCACTAACAGCAAAATTTTTGAACGATAATAATAAAACCGAACTCGAATCTCTATACCAAAAAAGCTCGATAAATCTTTTGCTTATTAGTGGGCTGATTTTTTTGCTTATAGTGGTAAATATCAATATGCTCTATGAGATTCTTCCTGAGAAATTTACTGGTGGTCTATTTGTTGTTGTTATTATTGGATTAGCAAAGCTATATGATAATGTAATGGGGAATAATAATGCAATTATATTCAATAGCGACTATTACAAAATTGTTTTGTTTTTTGGAGTACTATTAGCAACTTTGGCAGTCGTTTTTAATATGATATTAATACCAATATATGGTATTGAAGGTTCAGCGCTTGCAACATTTTTAGCAATAGTTATTTACAATACTTTAAAATTAATATTTGTGAAAATGAAATTAAAAATGCAGCCATTTAGTTTTACAACTATCAAAGTATTAATTCTACTTACTGTATTATCTTTTGGCTTTTACTACGTTGAATTTTCATTCCACCCAATGGTAAATATTATTCTTAAATCAATTTTACTATCGCTTCTTTATTTATTTCTGGTATATAAGTTTAAGTTCTCTAAAGATATCAATGATCAACTAAAAAAGTATTTACCATTTTTATAAAAAAGAAAATCCCACAAGGTGCTTTGAGGCATACACTTGCAGGAAATTAATTTTAACTAACCAAAAAAATTATTTTATCCTCTTCTTCGAGATGTCGTTCTTGTGGATTTACTCTTAGAGTTTCTACTTGAACTTGGTCTTTTGCTCAGAGAGGCTGTTTTTCTTTTACTTTGAGAAACAGTTCTCTGAGTTCTCTTTTGTGCTGTTCTTACAGACTTACGAGATGGTGTACTCGATTTTCTAACTGAACTATTAATTTGTCTTTGTCCTCTATTGGACGCCACAGCTCTTTTGGTAATTGTTCTTCTGCCTGAGGAGTTAGCTGTACTATTTATATTAGTTCTAGTACTTATCGTCGGTTTTGTATTTCTATTAGCCGAACGATTTATATTGTCATTTCTATTTGAACGGTTCTGAGAAACACTTCTGTTGTTACGATTAGTGTTAACTCTTTTTGTAGCTTTGGTATTTCCTCGCCCTGAATCATTAGAAGCCAATCGTCTACTTCTGTTTCTAATAATAGATTCGTTTCTGTCTTGTGCACGTTTACCAATACTTCTCTCCCTAGAATTTCTAGGCGTTTGTGCATACGTTCTAGAATAATCTCTAATATTACCTCGTCTGCCATAGTTATTGTATCCGCGCCTTCCATTAATGTTTACATGACGCATATTGTTTCTGTATGGCCTGTAAAACGTATGACGATATGCTGTATAAAACTGTCTATACGGATTTCTGTTTACAATACAAAAGTTAGCTGCTGGTATTGCATAATAACTGTGCCATGGTCTAAAAACATAAGCAAGATTCCATCTGTTTATAAACCCAGTATGTCTTAAAAATACATTACCGTTCCAGAATATGTTTAATCCACCAAGACGGTTAATGCGTCCAAATCTGTTATAGCTAATAAATATGTTTCCTATTTGATTAACTCTACCAAAGTAATCATAAAAAATTGGTGTATTCTCAATCTGAATAACAGCACCAAAACTATCATACTGTACATATGGATTGTAATTGTAGCCCGTATTAAAGCTAAAACTTACATTACTGTTACTAACCCCAAAATTAAGATTTGGGCCAAAAGCCTGTGCATAAAAATCGAATTGTCCATCAGGAAATACTGAAAACTCAATACCACCTTCATTAAATATGAAAGAGTTTCCGTAACCTCTCACATAATTGTAATTAAGAGCATTAGCTTCTGTTGTTGTGTTGGCTGTTGCATAAGATGTACCTGCTACGAGAAACATACTTGCTACTAAAAATAGAATCTTTTTCATAATATTTGGGTTTTAATAATTAAACTCAATATGTTAATACCAAACAGCGTGCCAATTTTATGCCTTATGAGTAAAGTAAATGAAAATCAGTTAGTTGTAATTATTATCTTATGAAACACAAAATTCATGACTCATTTTCACCATTAAATAACTAGTTTCTAAATATTCGTATCATAATTTTTGTAATTTTAAGATATCTAATCAAAACAACCAATGGAATCCAATCAACTCAATTGTCAAAATTGTGAGCAACCTTACAAAAAAGGTTTTAACTTCTGTCCAAGCTGTGGGCAGAAAACCAACGAAGAGCTTACGATTGGAGTTTTATTCTATAATACGATTAGCAATTACTTTTCTTTTGATGCTCGTTTTTTAAAGAGTTTTATTCCATTAATGTTTAAGCCAGGTTATTTAGCTAAAAAATTTCTTGAAGGGAAACGCTTGTTATATTTACATCCAGCACAGATGTATTTGTTTGTTTCTGTGATTTTCTTTTTTGTGTTTTCATTCACTGTTAATGACTGGATTAAAGAAGCAAATAAGGCAAATAAAGAAATCGCAAAATCAGATACCCTTTTTAAAGTTGATGCAGAGAAACAAAAAGTGGTCGATTCGGTACTATTGAATGTTTTAAAAAATCCAATACAAGTAAATGGAAAACCTTTGATTAAGCCTGATGAAACTCAAAAAGTTGTAGATTCAATTGTTAAATCTGTTGAGAATAAAGACTATGTTAATACAGATTTTGGTATAAGTAAAAAACAATTAGATTCATTACGTCAAGCTGGTGCTGGTGAAGAAGAAATTTATAAAGAAATGGGGATGGATGATGACGCTGGACTCATTACGCGAAGTTTCTACAAATCTCTATTAGGTTTTTCGGAGGGTAAAGGTCTTGGGAATTTGATCAAACGTTTTGTAGATACTATACCTATTGCAATGTTTTTCTTATTACCGTTATTCGCGATTATACTAAAAATCTTTTATTTTAGGCGTGGACCTTACGCATATCACCTTGTATTTAGTTTTTATTTTTTCTCTTTTTTATTTACAGTATTTAGTTTAATAGTTTCTTTTAACCGTTTTATGACGGAGATTCCAATGGAAATAAATTGGTTAATAGCTTTATCAACCTTTGTATATTTTTATTTAGCATTACTAAATTTTTATAACCGTAATTGGTTTACTACACTCATAAAAAGTGGTGTAATTACATTTATATTTTTATTAATGGTCATGCCTTTTGCGTCATTATTAATAGGAGCTTTCGCAGTAATAAATGCATAACTAAAGTGTATTGTAATATTTAAAGGCTTCAAGGATAATTTCATTAGAGACTTCTTTGTCTATTTTTGATTTTCCAATAGCTTCTAATAATACAAATTTAATAACGCCATGACTGTTTTTTTTATCATGTTTCATTAATTCTAAAATATACTCATAGTCTTTTTCTTCAAATTGAATCTTGCTAAATGTTTTTAAGATGCTATCCGAAATTTCAAATAAATCATCAGAAGATAAGCCACACACTTTGGTTGAAAGATAAGCCTCTAAAATCATTCCTATGGCGATAGCCTCACCATGTAAAAGCGTTTTTTTTGCATCATTTTCTAGAAAATAACTTTCAATAGCGTGTCCTAGTGTATGTCCAAAATTCAAAGTCTTTCGTAATCCTTTTTCTCTTGGGTCTTCTGCTACTATATTATTTTTTATAATAACCGAATCATATATCAATTGGTCTAAATCTGAAATATCTAAATCTTGAAGATTAGTTAATGTTGTCCAATACTTTTTGTCTGTAATTAAGCCATGTTTTAGCATTTCAGCAAATCCAGAAATCATTTGATTTTGTGGAAGTGTACCTAAAAAAGAAATATCAATAAGTATCATAGCTCCTTCACTAATGACTCCAACTTGGTTTTTTAGGACGCCTAAATCTACACCTGTTTTTCCACCTACAGAAGCATCTACCATAGCCAATAAAGAAGTCGGCACATTAATATAATCGATACCTCGCATATATGTGCTAGCAACAAAACCTCCTAAATCTGTAACCACACCACCGCCAAGGTTAATCAATAAACTTTGACGGTCCGCATTGTATTGAGACATCGCTTCCCAAACACCTAAACAAATATCAATAGTTTTATGATCTTCTCCTTCAGGCATTTCCATCACTTCAGTAGAAATTTCTCCTGATTCTAGGTTAGCCATAAACTGAGGCAAACATAAATCATGAGTATTTGTATCTACTAAAATGAAAATTTTAGATGGATTTCGCTGTTTTATATATGTATTTAATTCGCTGTAAACATTAGTATTAAAATGAACTACAGCATTTTTTGTGGATATAGATTGCATGTTTTAACGTAAGCTGAATTTGAGAATGTGAAAATAGGTTCTTTTTTCAGAAAATAAGAAATGTTATATTTATTTTTGTCACAAATAGAGTAAAAATGACCGATAAAACACTTTTTAATAATACCAAAACTGCTTTTACACTAAAGACAGACTCTCAATTAGAGCGCGCATATTTTTTGTTCAAGATGATATCAAAGGAACCATTGGTGCGTATTGGTACTGCTGTTACTAAATTTGCACTTAATGCTAGTTTGCCTGTTGAGGGCTTAATACGGTCTACAGTTTTTGACCATTTTTGTGGTGGTGTTAATGAAGAAGATTGTTTGATAGCTATTGACAACATGTTTACCAAAGGTGTAAGTTCTGTTTTGGATTATTCTGTTGAGGGTAAAGCATCTGAAAATCAGTTTGATGATGCTCTAGAAAAGATTTTGAAAATTGTTAGTTTTTGTTATGAGCGCGAAGCTATGCCTATCGTTGTGTTTAAACCAACAGCCTTTGGACGTTTTTACCTTTATGAAAAAAAGTCAGAAGGAATTAGACTTTCACCAGAGGAACAAGCTGAATGGGATAGAATTGTAAACCGTTTTCGAAAAGTCTGTAAACTTGCTAAAGAAAAAGATGTTGAAGTTTTAATTGATGGCGAAGAGAGTTGGATGCAGTCAGCTGCAGACGAGCTAGTAGAGGATATGATGCGAGAGTTTAATACCGAAAAAGCTATAGTCTACAATACATTGCAACTTTACCGTTGGGATAGATTAGATTATCTTAAAGCTTTGCACGAGAGAGCTAAATCTGATGATTTCAAAATTGGGATGAAGATTGTGCGTGGTGCCTACATGGAAAAAGAACGTGATAGAGCAGAAGAGTTAAATTATAAATCTCCAATTTGTGAAACCAAAGTCATAACTGATAATAATTTTGATTCTGGGCTAAAATACATTCTTGAGAATAATAAAGATATATCAATTTTTATTGGTACTCATAATGAAGAAAGTTGCTATTTAGCTATGAATTTAATGAATGAATTAAATATCGATAAATCTGATAATAACGTATGGTTTGGACAACTTTATGGTATGAGCGATCATATTAGCTTTAATTTGGCAAACCAAGGCTACAATGTAGCTAAGTATTTGCCTTTTGGTCCTGTAAAAGATGTGATGCCATATTTAATTAGACGCGCAGAAGAAAATACGTCTGTCGCCGGGCAAACAAACAGAGAGCTTGAATTAATTAAGTCAGAACGAAAGCGTAGAAAGATTTAGTTCTGAATTTTTAAATCTAATATAGTCGCAATTAAGCTACAGTTTTTGACTTGTAAAACTACTTCACGTTCCTTAAAGTTGTTTTCAATTTTATAAGTTTTACAATCTTTTGATTTAGTATCACTTTCTGAAAAGTCAACGCTACCATATTTTATCAATTGTCGTACACTAGAAGTATCGATACCATTTAAACTAATAGTTTTAATTGCATTTTCTGAATATTCAAATTTCTTCAAAGAGATATTCTTAACTGTACGTGCATTTGGTCCATAATCACAAGAAGCATCTTTTCCATTTAAAAAAAACATAAGAATTATTATTCCTATCGAAAATCCACCAAGGTAATAACCAAGACGATGTATAAACTCCATATTAAAATACTGCTTAAAAAATCAACAAATTGGCGTCACTAAAATCTAAATCAAACCATTCTGCTACAGATTTATTAGTTAAAATGCCGTGGTAAAAGTACAACCCATTTCGTAAACCTTTATCAAATCTTAACGTATTTTCAATACCACCATTTTCACCAATTTCAAGAAGGTAAGGTGTAAATATATTACTGATTGAAACTGAAGCAGTTCTGCTATAACGAGCAGGAATATTAGGCACACAATAATGTGTGACGCCATTATAATCAAAAGTTGGTTTGTCATGAGAAGTTACTTCACTAGTTTCAAAACAACCACCCATATCTATACTAACATCAATTACTAATGCACCAGGTTTCATATTATCTACCATAGTTTGGGTAACTATAATGGGCGAGCGGTCATTACCACGAACTGCACCAATAGCAACATCACATCGCTTTAAGGCCTTTAATACATTTTTTGGTTGCATGGTTGATGTGTAAACATGTTGGCTTAGGTTGGCTTGTAAACATCGGAGTTTAGTAATTGAATTATCAAAAACTTTAATATTTGCACCAAGCCCAATCGCAGAACGTGCTGCAAACTCACCTACAGTCCCAGCACCAAGAATAACAATCTCGGTAGGTGGCACACCATTAATATTACCCATCATTAATCCATTACCACCATTAACATTAGATAATAACTCAGAAGCTATGAGTACAGATGCAGTACCAGCAATTTCGCTTAATGAACGAACAGCAGGATATGCACCATCTTCATCTTTAATAAATTCAAAAGCAAGTGCTGTAGTTCTCTTTTCGGCTAATGCTTTAAAGTAATTTTTAGATTGTGTTTTTAGTTGTAAAGCCGATATGATTATAGTTTGAGGATTGATGAGTTTAATTTCATCAATAGATGGTGGCTCTACTTTAAGTAAAATAGGACAGGAAAAGACTTTTGCAGTATCATTTGTTACTTCTGCACCAGCATCGCTATAGTTCTTATCTTTAAAGTTAGCCCCTTCACCAGCTCCAGACTCTACCATAACACGATGACCGTTTGCCGTCAATGCAGACACAGCATCTGGCGTCAGACAAACACGTTTTTCTTGAAATGAGGTTTCTTTTGGAATTCCAATAAATAATTCTCCCTTTTTCTTATAAATTTCTAGCGTTTCTTCTTGCGGAAGTAATTGTGCTTTAGTAAATGGAGAAAGTGGCTTGCTCATTAAGTGATTAATTGGTTTGATAACTCAAATTACAAATAAAAATAAAACTTTGAAGTATTAACTCTAAAAATACTGCTTAATCTTGCCCCAAATAGTTTTAGGCTTTATCATAAACTCTGCTTCTAATTCTTCCATAGTTTTATCAGCTGTATTAAGTTTATTAAACATTTGAGCTCTTAAAAGATAGATTGATGGTATTATAATAGCCATTACAGGTATTAGATAAATTAATTCAAATTTATCTATAAATTCAAGGTTACTATTAAAAATTCCAATGGTTTGATAAACGTACATTGCTATTGGAACTAGTAAGACATGATACCACCAATGGCGGCATGTGAAAAACCATATTAAAACAAATAATAAGGGAATAAATTTATTGGTAAAAACCCACATTGCATAATTGGCATCTCCCCAACTTTTACTGTCATAGGTAAACCAAAAATTTGTCCATACTGGAGTATCGGGTACGTTTTCATATAAATAAAAAAGGTACGGTGATGCACCAATAAAGGTTGCAATCAACGTACCTAGAACTATAGATTTTTTGCTTGGCTTATCCGTTGCCAGCAATAACTCTTTTTTTCTTTTTAAGTTCTGTTTTAGTTTGTCCATCTAAATCAATGATGTTTGTTGCTTCAGCTGTGAATAACATACCACCAAAAATCGCGATAGCTAAGATTAATTTCTTAATTTTCATAATTCAAGGGATTTAATTAATTAATTACTGCAAATTTAGATGCAGTTCGATTAATACTAAAACTAGGGACTGTTAAAGTCACATGAATTTTGAAATTTTTATTACGGAAAAACCGTAATAGCTATACTAATTTGGTTGTATATGTCTTATACTAACTGTTGCTTTACATTATTTTCGGTTAAATTATTACTATGTGTAGTTAATTTGAGGGTTCTGTTTATTGGTGTTTCAATAGAAATGTCAATTGTACATACATCTAGAGGAAGTAATGAAGAGATACGTTTTGACCATTCTATAAATAACCAATGATTAGAAGCAAAATAATCTTCAATACCAAAATTATAAGCTTCCTCTATATCTTCAATACGATAGAAATCAAAATGATAAATAGTATCATTAGGTATTACGTATTCATTAACTATCGAAAAAGTAGGGCTTGAAACAATATCATCACAGCCCATAGCTTTAACCATAGCTTTAATGAGTGTTGTTTTACCTGCGCCCATTTCGCCATTAAATAATACAACTTTACTATCTAACTTTTTAATCAGAGTAGTAGCAAGAGTGTCAATCTCTTCTAGCGTATATGCATAAAGCGCTGTTTTCATAATTTAAAACATAGCAATATTAACCATAATATTTCATAAAAACAAGAAAAAAATGTATTTCATCGGATTTTTATGCTTTACATAGACTTATTTTGGATCTAAAACTACAAATGGAATAATCATTTCTTCCAAAGAAACACCACCATGTTGATATGTGTTTCTGTAATAACTCACATAATGATTAAAGTTATTTGGATACGCCAAAAACAAATCATTTTTAGCAAAGATAAAGGAGCTACTCATGGTTATTGATGGTAAATGTATTGATTTAGGATCTTTAATCGCTAATACGTCTTTATCTTGATAAGTTAAACTACGACCAGTTTTGTAACGTAAGTTTAGACTTGTATCTCTATCTCCAATGACTTTAGTAGGTGCAGAAACGTTAATTGTGCCATGATCCGTGGTCAAAATAAGTTTAAAACCTAATTGTTGTGATAACTGAATCATTTCTAGCAAAGGAGAGTTTTTAAACCAACTTTTAGTCAGTGAGCGATATGCTTTATCGTTTGATGCTAACTCTTTTACTACTTCCATCTCTGTTTTAGAATGCGATAGCATGTCTACAAAGTTGTACACAACAACATTGAGGTCATTGTCTTTGAGGCTTTTAAAATTATCAACCAGCTTTTTTCCAGCTTTTAGATTTGTAATTTTATTATAAGTATAGCTGATGTGCGTTAAACCTAGTCGTTTTAATTGTTCTCGTAAAAAATCTTCTTCATGCATGTTTTTACCACCTTCGTCAGTATCGTTTTTCCAATATTGCGGAAATAACTTTTCCATATCACTTGGCATTAAGCCAGAAAAAATAGCATTACGGGCATACTGAGTTGCTGTTGGTAGTATACTATAAAAAGAGCTTTCAGATGCTTTTTTGTAATAATTATTTACTGTTGGCTCAAAAGCTCGCCATTGGTCATATCTAAGATTGTCAATAACCACAAGAAATGTTGGTTGTTTATCACTTAACTCTGGCACAACTTTTTCCTTGAAGAGATTATGAGACATTAAAGGTGCATCTGAGCTAGGTTGAAACCAATTGGTATAGTTCTTTTCTATAAACTTCCCAAACTGTGAGTTGGCTTCGTTTTTTTGAGATTCTAAAATCTGAGTCATACCAACATCTTCGATATCTTCAAGTTCTAATTCCCAGTAAATTAATTTTTGGTATAGATCAGCCCACTCTTCATAGGAGTTAACCATTGATAGATCCATGGCTATTTTTCGAAACTCTTGCTGATAATTGGATGTTGTTTTTTCTGAAACCAAACGTGAGTGGTCCAAATTCTTTTTTAAACTCAATAAAATCTGATTAGGATTTACTGGTTTAATCAAATAATCGGCAATCTTATTACCGATAGCTTCTTCCATAATATATTCTTCTTCACTTTTAGTAATCATTACGACTGGAAGATTTGGGCGACGCTCTTTTAATTCGTTTAAGGTTTCAAGGCCTGTCAATCCTGGCATGTTCTCATCCAAGAAAACAATATCAAAATTAGTATCGTTAACAATTTCAAGAGCTTCAGTACCACTTTGACATGTCGAAACAGCATAATCTTTTTTTTCTAAAAAGAGAATATGTGGCTTTAATAAGTCGATTTCGTCATCTACCCAAAGAATATTTATAGTGTTCATGTATATTTGTTTTCTGATTAATTAATATCTGTAGCTTGCCAAATAACAAACTTAAAATATTTAACGACCCAATTTACGGTTTTATTACAATCCCGAATACTCTAGTTTTTGATTTAATAGAGCATAAATGCTTTCAACGTTTACGAAGAATTTCACAGATGGGCATGTCTTATTTGGTCTATCCAGGCGCTCATCATACTCGTTTTCATCATGCACTTGGAAGTATGTACTTAATGCAAAAAACAGTCAATGTGCTTCGTTTTAAAGGTGTTAGCATATCTACAGATGAAGAAACTGCACTCCTAGTAGCAATTTTATTACACGATATTGGCCATGGACCGTTTTCACATGCCATGGAGCATAGCATTGTAGATGGTATATCTCATGAGGAAATTTCGCTTGCTTTTATGCATAAATTAAATAAAGATTTTAACGGAAATTTAACCTTAGCTATTGAAATTTTCAAAGGCAACTACAAAAGACAGTTTATGTGCCAGCTCATTTCTAGTCAATTAGATATGGATCGTGCAGATTATCTAAAAAGAGATAGTTTTTACACAGGTGTTGCAGAAGGTAATATTAACAGTGAGCGTTTAATAACTATGCTTAACGTTGTTAATGATCAATTAGTTATTGAAGAGAAAGGTATTTATAGTATTGAAAAATTTCTTATAGCGCGTCGTTTTATGTATTGGCAAGTATACTTACATAAAACAGGCTTGGCGGCAGAGCAGTTACTTATACGCGTATTAAAACGTGCTAAAGAGTTAACCAAACTAGGAGTTAACTTAGAAGCAAGTTTACCATTAACTTATTTCCTTAAAAATGACATTGACACATCAAATTTTGATGACGAAAGTTTAGAGATTTTTTCGCGTTTAGATGATTATGATATCGTGACTGCTATGAAATCATGGCAATACCATGAAGATTTTGTCCTCAGAAATTTATGTGATATCATAATTAATAGAGATTTACTTAGTGTAAAGTTAAAAAACAAACCTATTGACAAATCAATTTTAAAATCCCGGAAAGAGGCACTTATAAATGAGTATAATATCTCTGAATCCGAAGCTAACTATTTTGTATTTAGTGGAAAAATAACAAATCAGGCCTATAAAAAATCAAAAGAGCAAATTAATATTTTGTTTAAAAACGGAAAAGTAAAGAATATAATTAAGGCTTCAGACCAATTAAACCTTAAGGCTTTAAGTAAACCCATAACTAAATATTATATCTGTTACCCGAAAAACAAATTGTAAGACATTTTTTCTATTTTTGTCAGACCAACCAAAAGCTTAAACAAAACAGTTGAAATTTACAGCAGAACAGATCGCAGGTATTTTAGAAGGAACAGTTATTGGAGACTCTAATGTTGAAGTTTCAACCTTATCTAAGATTGAAGAAGGTAAGAAAGGATCTTTAACCTTTCTAGCTAATCCAAAATATAAATCATACATATATTCTACAGCTGCCTCAATAACTATTGTCAATAATGACTTTGAGCCAGAAGAAGAATTAGCAACAACGTTGATTAAAGTTGACGATGCTTATAAGGCTTTTACCAAACTTTTGGAATATTATAATCAGATAAAACTTAATAAATCTGGTATTGAAAACCCATCATTTATTTCAGAATCTGCAAAAACAGGAGAGAACTTATACATTGGTGCTTTTTCTTATGTAGGCGATAATGTCAAGATTGGAAATAATGTCAAAATTTTTCCAAATTCTTACATAGGGGACAATGTGGTTATTGGTAATAATTCTATTGTCTTTTCTGGAGGAAAAATTTATTCAGAATGCATTATAGGTAATAATTGCGTTATCAACTCTGGCGCTATAATTGGAGCGGATGGTTTTGGTTTTACACCAGATGAAAATGGTGTGTATTCTAAAGTCCCACAAATAGGTAACGTTGTTATAGAAGATGATGTAGATATTGGTGCTGCAACAACTATAGACAGAGCGACTTTAGGTTCAACAATTATCAGAAAAGGAGTTAAGTTGGACAATCAAATACAGATTGCGCACAATGTAGAAATAGGCAAAAATACTGTCATCGCAGCACAAACAGGAATTGCTGGATCAACTAAGATTGGTGAAAATTGCCAAATTGGTGGTCAAGTAGGTGTCGCAGGACATTTAACAATTGGTAATGGTGTTAGAGTACAAGCACAATCTGGTATAGGAAGAAATATTAAAGACAATGAAGTGCTTCAAGGCTCTCCATCTTTTGGATATTCAGATTGGAATAAGTCCTATGTATATTTTAAAAACTTACCGAAAATTGTAAAAACAATAAACAATTTAGAAAAAAAAGTAAATGGCGATAGTTAAAACTCAAGTCAAGCAAAAAACCATTGATAAAGATATCAGTTTAAAAGGTGTAGGTCTTCACACTGGTGATGATGTAACTCTCGTTTTTAAGTCAGGTGCACCAAATACTGGTTTTGTCTTTGAACGCATAGATTTAGAAGGTAACCCAAAAATTGAAGCAGATGCCAACTATGTTACAAATACCCAGCGCGGAACTTGCATGGAAAAAAATGGAGTTACTATTCAAACATGTGAGCATGTTTTAGCTGCATTAGTTGGTTTAGATATAGACAACGCAGTTATTCAGTTAGATGCCTCTGAACCACCTATTATGGATGGCTCATCTAAGTTTTTTATAGATGCTATAGAAAAAGCAGGCATAATAGAACAAGATGCTGTACGAGAAGAATATGTTGTAACAGAAGTAATTTCATATGCAGATGAATCATCTGGAAGTGAAATCATTTTAATGCCATCATCAAGTTATCAAGTTACAACAATGGTAGATTTTGGAACTAAAGTTTTAGGAACACAAAATGCTACATTAAATAAGTTATCAGATTTTAAGACTGAAATAGCAGACTCAAGAACTTTCAGTTTTCTTCACGAAATTGAAATGCTATTAGAACATGGCTTAATAAAAGGAGGAGATTTAAATAACGCTATTGTCTATGTAGATAAGGAATTATCACCAGAGACTATGGAGAAATTACGAGTCGCTTTTAATAAAGAACATATAGCCGTAAAACCAAATGGTATTTTAGACAATTTAACATTACACCACCCTAATGAGGCTGCAAGACATAAATTATTAGATGTAGTAGGTGATTTAGCGTTAATTGGTACACGTATTAAAGGTAAAGTTATCGCTAACAAACCAGGGCATTTTGTAAATACTCAGTTTGCAAAAAAAATGTCTAAGATTATTAAAAATGAAAAGCGAAATAACGTTCCAAATATAGATTTGAATGCTACACCTGTTATGGATGTTAACCAAATAATGGATATGTTACCACACAGACAACCATTTTTGTTATTGGATAAGGTCTTTGAATTAGAGGAAAATCACGTCATAGGGATGAAAAATGTCACTATAAATGAAGAATTCTTCAAAGGTCATTTTCCTGGAGCACCTGTTATGCCTGGAGTTCTAATAGTAGAAGCTATGGCTCAGACAGGCGGAATTCTAGTTTTAAGTACAGTTCCTGACCCAGAAAATTATTTAACTTTCTTTATGAAGATGGATAAAGTAAAGTTCAAGCAAAAAGTCGTGCCCGGTGATACTTTAATATTTAAATGTGCATTAATAACACCTATTAGAAGAGGTATATGTCATATGCAAGGTTATGCCTATGCAAATGGTAAACTGTGTGCTGAAGCCGAATTAATGGCCCAAATTACAAAAGTAAAATAAAATGAACCGAGCTAATCTAAGATTGTTACTAATTATGGATAAGCTGATAGGTGAACACATTTTCTCCTATTTACTAAACATAAAATTAAGAAAATGAACCAACCATTAGCATACGTACATCCTGGAGCAAAAATTGCAAAGAATGTAGTTATTGAGCCTTTTACTACAATTCATAACAATGTAAAAATTGGTGAAGGTACATGGATAGGGAGTAATGTTACAATTATGGAAGGTGCTCGTATTGGAAAAAATTGTAATATTTTTCCAGGATCAGTAATTTCTGCAGTTCCACAAGACTTAAAGTACAATGATGAAGAGACTACAGTTGAGATAGGTGATAATGTTACAATAAGAGAATGTGTAACCATCAATCGTGGAACAGCTGATAGAATGAAGACTGTAATTGGTAATAATTGCTTAATAATGGCTTATTGCCATATTGCTCACGATTGTATCGTTGGTAATAATTGTATTTTTTCTAATAATAGTACACTTGCTGGTCATATTACAGTTGGTGATTATGTTATTTTAGCTGGAATGACTGCAGTGCACCAATTTGTGTCAGTTGGCAATCATGCTTTTGTAACAGGTGGTTCTTTAGTACGAAAAGATGTTCCACCATATGTAAAGGCTGCAAGAGAACCATTATCATACGTTGGCATTAATTCGGTAGGATTAAGAAGGCGTGGATATACAACCGAAAAAATAAGAGAAATACAAGATATTTATCGCTTATTGTATCAAAAGCAATACAACAATACCCAAGCTTCAGAGATTATTGAAGCAGAAATGGAAGCTACTTCAGAACGCGACGAGATTTTACAGTTTATAAAGAACTCTCATCGAGGTATCATGAAAGGTTATTTCAAATCTAATTAAACTTAAATAACGTCTTAAAGACAATAACAACACAAATATGGCAAGTACTTCTGATATTCGTAACGGATTATGTATAAAATATAATAATGACATTTATAAAATCATTGAGTTTCTTCATGTAAAACCAGGTAAAGGTCCTGCTTTTGTTAGAACAAAACTTAAAAGTGTAACATCTGGAAAAGTACTTGACAATACATTTTCTGCAGGCCATAAAATTGAAGAAGTTCGCGTAGAAACACATAAGTTTCAGTTCTTATACAATGACGGAGATTTCTTTCATTTTATGAACCAAGCCGATTATTCTCAGATTCAATTATCAGAAAGTGCTTTGGATAAGCCGGAATTAATGAAAGAAGGTGAAGTAGTTACTATTCAAATTAATACTGAAGATGATATGCCTTTATCAGTAGATTTACCAGCTACTGTAATTTTAGAAATTACAGCAACAGAACCAGGTGTTAAAGGAAATACCGCTACTAATGCAACTAAGCCTGCAACGGTTGAAACGGGAGCTTCTGTAAATGTCCCATTATTTATAAATGAAGGTGATAAGATCAAAGTAGAAACAGAAAAGGGAACTTACAAAGAGAGAATTAAGGAGTAATGAAATTTCCAAGAGTTTTTAAATTAAAAGAAATAGCAGAAATCATTAACTCCAGATATGTTGGGGAAGATGATTTTTCTGTTTTAGGCATGAATGAAATTCATGTAGTCAATCCTGGAGATATTGTTTTTGTTGACCATCCAAAATATTATGATAAAGCACTTAATTCTGCAGCTACAATTATCTTAATTAATAAAGAAGTAGATTGTCCTGAAGGAAAAGCGTTGCTAATCTCTGATGACCCATTTAGAGATTTTAATAAATTGACAGATACTTTTAAGCCTTTTGTAAAATCGGAAAGTACTTTATCAGATTCAGCTTCAGTTGGAGAAAATACTATAATACAACCAAACTGTTTTGTTGGTCATAATGTTTTTATAGGTAAAAATTGCACGATTCATTCTAACGTTAGTATTTATGACGACACAATCATTGGTGATAATGTTACTATACATTCAGGAACTGTTCTAGGAGCTAATGCATTTTATTATAAAAAACGATCAGAAAGGTATGATCGTTTAAAATCAAGTGGTCGAGTAGTTATAGAAGACAACGTAGATATAGGTGCATCTTGTACAATTGATAGAGGTGTTACTGCAGATACCACAATAGGAGTAGGTTCTAAATTAGACAATCAAATACAAATTGGACACGATACAGTTATTGGTAAAAATTGTCTTATAGCTTCACATACAGGTGTTGCAGGGTGTGTTATAATTGAAGATGATGTTACTATTTGGGGACAAGTTGGTATTACAAGTGGAATAACAATTGGAGCAAAAACTGTCATCTCAGCCAAAGCAGGTGTAAGTAAATCATTAGAAGGTGGGAAACATTATTTTGGTATTCCTGCTGAAGACTTTAGAACTAAATACAAAGAAATCGCATCTATTAAAAAAATTCCTGAAATCCTGGAAAAACTTAAAAATTTAAAATAATGTCAGCAAAGTCACTTTTAGAAAACTTCTATAATTCAGATATTGCAAATAACGAAGCTTTAGTTAATGATTTTTTTCACAAAGACTGTGAGTTACACTGGAACAGCAGTAACGGTTTTACACTTTTAAAGTATGATGAAGTAATCGCATTTTTTGAAGGTGTCAGAAGTTCCTACAACAGCTTAAGATTTTCTCACACACATCTATTAGAAAGTGGAAACTATGTGACTAGTAGGCATCATGTATATGCACAGACTATAGAACAGCCAAATGATGAGGTATTATTAGCTCATTTTATAGCACTCTGGGAAGTAAAAGACAATAAACTTTATCGTTGTTACGAGCTTAGCCAATTAGCTGACGAAAAAACAATTAATTCTTATTAAATAATTACAAGTAACATTTCGTGAAAACGTATCAAAAGACTTATTTTTGCAACGTTTTTAAACCGAAAAAAATTTAAAAAATTCATGAGCGTTTTAGTCAATAAAAATTCAAAAATAATAGTACAAGGTTTTACTGGTAGTGAGGGGACTTTTCACGCTGGTCAAATGATAGAGTATGGTACAAATGTTGTAGGTGGTGTTACTCCCGGAAAAGGTGGTCAAACTCACCTTGATAAACCTGTTTTTAATACAGTTTCTGAAGCTGTTGAGAAAGTAAGTGCAGATACAACAATAATTTTTGTTCCACCAGCATTTGCTGCCGATGCTATTATGGAAGCTGCAGATGCGGGTATCAAAGTGATAATTACAATTACAGAAGGTATACCTGTTGCAGATATGATTAAAGCTGCTCATTATATAAAAGATAGAGATTGTCGTTTAGTCGGACCTAATTGCCCAGGCGTAATTACACCAGGTGAAGCTAAAGTAGGTATTATGCCAGGTTTTGTATTTAAATCAGGAAAAGTTGGTATTGTTTCTAAATCAGGAACATTAACTTATGAAGCTGCTGACCAAGTCGTTAAGCAAGGCTTAGGAATTACAACTGCTATAGGAATTGGTGGTGACCCAATTATAGGAACGACAACAAAAGAGGCTGTTGAACTTTTAATTAATGACCCGGAAACAGAAGCTGTAGTAATGATTGGTGAAATTGGAGGTCAATTAGAGGCTGATGCGGCAGAATGGTACAAAAACTCTGGAAGTAAAAAACCTGTAGTTGGTTTTATTGCTGGTGAAACTGCACCTGCTGGTCGTACAATGGGCCACGCCGGAGCAATTGTTGGTGGTAGCGATGACACTGCGCAAGCAAAAAAGAAAATTATGAGAGCATGTGGTATCCACGTTGTAGATTCACCTGCAGAAATTGGAAAAAAAATAGCTGAAGTTATTGGCTAAATGTTAAATTATACTTTTAAAAACCTTACAAAATCTTGTAAGGTTTTTTTATTTCATGCAATTTGTTATTTATATATTTGGAATAACATATTACAAAATCACTATCCAATCATTATATGAAATTATTAGAAGGTAAAACAGCAATAATCACGGGAGCATCTCGTGGAATAGGAAAAGGCATCGCAGAAGTTTTTGCAGAACACGGTGCAAATGTTGCATTTACATACAGTTCTTCGGTAGAGGCAGCAAATGAGCTTGAGAAAGATTTAAATGCCAAAGGTATAAAAGCTAAAGGATACCAGAGTAATGCTGCTAGTTTTGATCAAGCCCAAAAATTAGCAGAAGACGTTTTAGAAGACTTTGGGGGCATAGATATTTTAATCAATAATGCAGGCATTACTAAAGATAATTTATTAATGCGTATGGGAGAAGAAGATTTTGATAAAGTTATTGAGGTTAATCTTAAGTCTGTATTTAATATGACAAAAGCTGTGCAACGTACCATGCTAAAACAACGCAAAGGCTCCATAATTAAGGGGAGTTCTGTTGTAGGTGTTAAAGGAAATGCTGGGCAAACGAATTATGCAGCCTCAAAAGCAGGTATTATTGGATTTTCTAAATCTGTAGCTTTAGAGTTAGGATCAAGAAATATAAGAAGTAACGTGATAGCACCTGGTTTTATTGAAACGGAGATGACAGCAAAGCTAGACGAGGAAACGGTTAAGGGTTGGAGAAACGCCATTCCTCTTAAACGTGGTGGAACACCAGAAGATATTGCAAATGCATGTGTATATCTAGCAAGCGACTTAAGTGCTTATGTAACGGGACAAACCTTAAATGTCGATGGAGGGATGCTAACATAATTATAAATTAAATTAAGTATGGATAATAAAAACAACTCAGACTTTTTTTTAATTAAAAAATGAACAATTACATTATGAAAAAAATAGCTTTATTAGTCTTTACCCTTTTAATAACTTTAAATTTTGCTACTGCTCAAAATTGGGAAAAATATAAGTCTCAAGATTTAGCTTTTACATCTTTGTTTCCTAAAACTCCAAAACTTACAGTTCAGAAAATACTAACAGCTGTTGGAGAACTTGATATGCATATGGTTATGTACGCACCTGGGTATGGTGATTTAAATGCTGTGTATTCAATTATACGTTCTGATTATCCAAAAGATCAGTTCGAAGATGTAACTTCTGAATATAATAATTCAGTTTTGGACGGTGCAGTTAATGGTGCCATCAATAATGTTAAAGGCACATTGGTATATGAAAAAAAAATTACTCTAAATGGGTATCCAGGACGGGAAATTAAAATTCAAATAGATCAAGGTTATATTTATATGAATGCCTATTTAGTTGAGAATATCATGTACATATCACAGGTTATATGTGAAATAGGCAATGACGGTAATAAAAGTATTAAACGTTTTATGGACTCTTTTGATATTATTAAAGTAAAATAACTATTGAATAGTCAAACCATAATATTTATAGTCATTTCTGGAATCATAGCGCTTTTATTAGCGCTTTTTCAGTATATCTATAAGTCTAAAAAATCAAAAGTTAAGCTATGGTTAGCAGTATTAAGATTTGTATCAATCTTCGCGATTTTACTGCTATTAGTAAATCCAAAGTTTGAAGCAGTAAGTTATTATGAGGAGAAACCCAACTTAGTTATAGCATTAGACAACTCTGAATCTGTTGCTTATCTTAAACAAGATGAAAAAGCAAAAACAGCTTTTCAAAACCTTATTTCAAGTACTGAATTGCAAAATAAATTTAATATTAAGACCTTCAAATTTGGTGAAAATGTTCTATCATCAATTGATTCATTTTATTTCAATGAGAGACAAACTAATATTTCAGGGTTTTTCAACAACTACAACGAACTTTATAAGAATACAATTTCTCCAGTAATACTTATATCAGATGGAAATCAAACCATAGGAAATGATTACAAATACATAGTAAAAAAAAACCAGCCCGTTTACCCCATAATTCTTGGTGATACGTCTACTTTTTCTGATCTTAGGATAGGACAAGTTAATGTTAATCGTTATGCGTATTTAAAGAATAAATTTCCCGTAGAAATTATAACAAACTATTCTGGTATAGAGCCAACTACTGGGAGTTTAAATATTCGCTTAGGTAATAGTATAGTGTTTGCTAAGAAAATAGAGTTTAGTGCAAATAAAACTTCAGAGATTGTAAAAGCTAATTTAAATGCGAGCAATATTGGTATAAAAAATTATAAAGTAGAGATAGCCCCTCTGGAAAATGAAAAAAACAAAGTCAATAATTATAAAAACTTTGCAATTGAAATCATTGATCAAAAAACTAATATTGCGTTAGTAACAGAAAATCTTCATCCAGATTTAGGTGTTTTAAAAAAGGCAATTGAAAGTAATGAGCAACGTAGTGTTTCAATTTTAAAACCTAAAGAATTTATATCTCAAAGTATTGATTTTAATTTAGTTATATTATTTAGTCCAAATAATAGGTTTAACTCTGTTTATGAAAGAATACTAAATCAAAAGCTAAATACGTTTACCATAGCAGGCTCTAGTACCGATTGGAATTTTGTAAACGACTCACAAAGCTTATTTAAGCAAGAAGTTACAAATCAATCCGAGGATTATCAGCCAGAATTAAATCCTAATTTTGGTGTGTTTATAGTAGATAATATTGCATTTATTGATTATCCACCTTTAGAATCAGATTTTGGTAATACAACATTTCTAGTTCCGCAAGAAACTATATTGTACAAAACAATTAATGGTATAAATACTGAAGAATCACTGTTGAGTACATTCGAAATAAATAATCAAAAACATGCTTTGCTTAACGGAGAAGGTATTTGGAGGTGGCGTGCGCAATGCTATTTAAATACAGATAGTTTTGAAGGTTTTGATAATTTTATTGGGAAGTTCGTTCAATATTTAAGTTCAAATAAAAAAAGGCAACGCTTAAGTTTAGATTATAAATCATTCTATAATCAAAACGAAAATATCATAGTAAACGCTCAGTTTTTTAATAAAAATTACGAATTCGATACCAATTCAACTCTTCAAATAACTTATGTTAATGAAGAAACAAATGTTTCTAAAACACTTCCACTTTTATTAAATAATACATCTTACCGTATTGATTTGAGTGGTATTGAGCCAGGTGATTATAATTTTTCAATAAAATCTAATGATGAGCCAATTTCGTCATCAGGCAACTTTACGATATTAGCTTACAATGTCGAACAACAATTTTTAAATGCAGATGTAACAAAATTACAAAGTGTAGCGACTAATACTAATGCAAAATCATATTTTATTGATGAATACAATACAATAATTTCAGATTTAGTTTCCGATGAAAGATATGCTACAATACAAAAGAGTAAGCGTAATCGTATCCCTATAATTGATTGGAAATATTTATTGAGTTTAATTGCTTTAGCCTTATCTTTGGAGTGGTGTATTAGAAAATATAACGGATTAATTTAAAAATAAAATAAATGGAAAAATTACCAAAAATCGGATTACCAATATTAGTAGTAGCAGTGATATGTATTATTATATTATTCAAATCTGTAATAACTATAGATGCTGGTTATGCAGGGGTTCTTTATAATTTAAATGGAGGTGTCGATCCAGAATCAGAGCCACTTGGCGAAGGAATCAATTTTGTAGCACCATGGAATAGTGTTATTGAATATGAAGTAAGACAACAAGAAATTCCTGAAAAAATGTCTGTATTATCATCAAACGGATTAGACATACAATTAGACGCATCTGTATTATACCAACCAGACGTCGTTAATCTAGCACGCTTACACAAAGAAAAAGGACGTAATTATCTTAATCGTGTTTTACAACCAGCAATTCGTTCTGCTGCGCGTAGTGTTGTTGGGCGTTATACACCAGAACAATTATATTCTAGTAAGCGAGATGCTATTCAAGAAGAGATTTTCATGGAAACTAAGAAAATTGTTGAAAGACAATACATACAATTAAACAGTGTTTTGATTAGAGATGTAACATTACCGCCAACAATAAAGCAGGCGATTGAACGCAAACTAAAACAAGAACAAGAATCTTTAGAGTACGAATTTAGATTAGTTACAGCTGCTAAGGAAGCTGAAAAAGTTATAATCGAAGCTAAAGGTAAAGCTGATGCTAACAGGATTTTAAGTGCTTCTTTAACGGATAAGATTTTGCAAGACAAAGGAATCGAAGCAACTGTAAAATTATCAGAATCACCTAATAGTAAAGTAATAGTAATAGGTTCTGGCGATAGCGGAATGCCAATCATTTTAGGCAATCAATAAAAATTTGTTAAAGGCTTGGAATTGTGAAATTATTTTATGAAACTTTGTTTTCAAGAAAAAAACTAATGAATATATCTCAATTAAATCATCATTTTCACATAATCGCTCAAGCGAGGTGAAGATGTATTGAATAAATTCAATAATATATTTAAAAACCCGTTTGAAAATTCAAATGGGTTTTTTGTTTGTAAAGCCTATCATTTTCCAAACACAAATAAAAAATAATGAGTAAATTAAAAATTGCAGTACAAAAATCAGGACGTCTTAACGAAGACTCAATGAAAATCCTTAAAGCCATTGGAATTTCAATTGATAACGGAAAGGATCAACTTAAAGCTTCAGCACGTAACTTCCCATTAGAAGTGTTTTATTTACGTAATGGAGATATCCCTCAATATTTAAGAGATGGTGTTGTTGATGCCGCAATAATAGGTGAGAATGTTCTTATAGAAAAAGGTAATGATTTAAATATTATAGAACGATTAGGTTTTTCAAAATGTCGCGTCTCTATAGCTGTACCAAAATCTTCAGATGCTGAATCTTTAAAAGATTTAGAAGGCAAACGTATAGCGACATCATATCCAAATACAGTGAATCAATTTTTAGATAAAACTGGAATAAAAGCCAATCTTCACATAATTAATGGTTCTGTAGAAATTGCACCAAATATTGGTTTAGCTGATGCAGTTTGCGATATCGTTTCAAGTGGAAGTACCTTGTTTAAAAATGGATTAAAAGAAATTGACAAACTCCTTGTTTCAGAAGCAGTTTTAGCTACTTCTCCAAGAATATCGAAAGAAAATCAAGCTATTATTGACAAGATTCAGTTTCGTTTAAAATCAGTTTTAAGAGGACGAGAAAATAAATATGTATTACTTAATGCACCAAATGACAAACTTGATGAAATAGTAGATATTTTACCAGGCATGAACAGTCCAACAATTTTACCGTTAGCAAAAGAAGGCTGGAGCTCTTTGCACTCTGTTATAAATAAGAATGATTTTTGGAATGTTATTGATGAACTTAAGGCGAATGGAGCAGAAGGTATACTCGTATGTCCAATCGAAAATATGGTTTTGTAATGCAGATAATTCAAAATCCATTAAAAAAAGATTGGTCTACTATATTAGAAAGACCAACTAAAACAGTTGATGATATTGAAGCTATTGTTAATACTGTTTTTAATGACATAAAGAATAATGGCGACAAGGCTTTAAACGAGTACACTCATCGATATGATAAGGTAGAATTAGAATCTGTAATAGTTTCAGAAATTGAAATTAACGACGCAAGTAATACAGTTTCTAAAGAATTAAAAGAAGCAATTCAATTAGCAAAATCTAATATCGAAAAATTTCACTCAGCTCAAAAGACAGAAAAAGTTTTATTTGAAACGATGGATGGTGTTGCATGTTGGCAAGAAAAACGACCTATTCAAAAAGTTGGTTTATATATACCTGGCGGAACAGCACCTTTGTTTTCTACTGTATTAATGTTAGCAGTCCCAGCAAATATAGCTGGATGTAAGGAGATTGTATTATGTTCACCACCTAACAAAGAAGGTAGAATTGCGAATGAAATTTTATATACGGCACAACTCTGTGGTGTAACTAAAATTATAAAAGCCGGTGGAATTCAAGCTGTAGCAGGTTTAACTTTTGGAACAGAATCAATTCCACAAGTCTATAAAATATTTGGTCCAGGTAATCAATATGTGACTGTAGCTAAACAATTAGCTACAAAATATGGTGTTGCCATAGATATGCCTGCTGGTCCAAGTGAATTATTGGTAATGGCTGATACATCCGCAAATGCTGCATATGTAGCTTCAGATTTATTAAGCCAGGCAGAACATGGGGCGGATAGTCAAGTGATATTGGTCACGACATCAAAGGATTTTGCTCAAGTTGTCAATACAGAAGTTTACAAGCAATTGAATGACCTTCCTCGAAAGGGAATGGCAACAGATGCCATAAATAATTCTAAATCAATTGTAGTTGACAATTTTGAAACCGCTTTAGAGCTAATAGACGCATATGGTCCAGAACACTTTATAGTTTCAACAACGAACGATGACTTCTTCGTAGACAATATAGGAAATGCTGGTTCTGTATTTATTGGTGATTACACACCAGAAAGTGCTGGAGATTATGCATCTGGAACTAACCACACATTGCCAACAAATGGTTTTTCTAAAGCCTACTCTGGTGTGAATTTAAATAGCTTTCTAAAGAGCATGACGTTTCAAAAAATATCGAAGAAAGGTATTATGGTATTAGGACCAACTATTCAGTTAATGGCTGAAGCAGAAGGTTTACAAGCGCACAAAAACGCTGTAACTTTACGTTTAAAAGATTTAAAGTCATGAATATAGAAAATCTTTTAAGAGATAATATTAAGACCATTAAGGCATATTCATCAGCAAGAGATGAGTATAAGGATGCCTCTTCAGATATGGTATTTATTGATGCTAATGAGAATCCTTTTCAGACAAACGTTAATAGATATCCTGACCCACAACAATATAAAGTCAAAAGTAAATTAGCAGATATAAAAGGTGTAAAACCATCTCAAATTCTTCTTGGAAATGGTAGTGACGAAATTTTAGATTTATTATTCAGAGCTTTTTGCGAACCCAATCAGGATAACGTAATTACATTACCACCAACATATGGTATGTATTCTGTTTTAGCAGATTTAAATGCAGTAGAAGTTAAAACTGTATTATTGGACGAAAATTTTGAGCCAGAGGTTGAAGAAATTTTGATAACTCAAAATAATAACTCTAAAATTCTATTGCTGTGTTCACCAAATAATCCAACAGCAAATAGTTTTAATGCTAATAAATTAGAGGAGTTAATAATTGGATTTAAGGGTATTGTAGTTATAGATGAAGCTTATATTGATTTTTCTAATCAAGAAAGCTGGGTGAATCGATTAGATCACTTTCCCAATTTAGTTGTGACACAGACATTATCTAAAGCATACGGATTAGCGGGAATTAGACTAGGTGTATGTTATGCTTCAGGATTTATTATTTCAATTTTAAATAAGATTAAGCCACCGTATAATATTAATCAGCTTACTCAGAACAAAGCATTAGAAAGATTAAACGATTTAGATGGTGTTAAACAAGAAGTATCTTCAATTTTAGAACAAAGAAGTTTGTTAGCAAAAGCATTATCACAAATTCCATTTATTAAAGAGGTGTATCCATCTGACGCAAATTTTCTTCTAGCCAAAGTAGATGATGCAAATCAACGCTACTCACAATTAATAAAAAGTGGTATTGTAGTTAGGAACAGAACAAACCAGTTGTTGTGTGACAATTGTCTTAGATTTACAATAGGTACAGAAGAAGAGAATAAATTATTAGTAAAGATATTAAACCAACTATAATGAAGCCAGTACTTTTCATAGATAGAGATGGTACTTTAATTAAAGAACCTGCTGACGAACAAATAGATTCGTTTGAAAAACTAGAATTCTATCCTAAAGTCTTTCAATACTTAAGTAAGATTACTAAAGAATTAAATTTTGAAATTGTAATGATTACAAATCAAGATGGTTTAGGCACTGTAGTTTATCCAGAAGATACATTTTGGCCAGTACATCATTTTGTTTTAAAAACTTTTGAGAGCGAAGGAGTTGTTTTCGATGAACAATTTATTGACAGAACTTTTGCAAAGGATAACGCACCAACCAGAAAACCAAATACTGGTTTATTGACAAAGTATTTTTCTAATGATTATGATTTAGCAAATTCATTTGTAATAGGTGATAGATTAACAGATGTTGAACTGGCTAAGAATCTAGGAGCTAAAGGAATCTTTATCAATGACAATACTAATCTCGGTACCGATGAAGTTACAGTTAGTAACAAAGAGTTACAAAATTATATTGCCTTGGAGACTAATGATTGGGAAGTGATTTATAAGTTTTTAAAAACTACTGAACGCCTTGGCAGTATACAAAGAAATACCAATGAAACAAATATTAAAATAGATCTTAATATAGATGGAACAGGTAAGAGTACTATCGATACGGGTATTGCTTTTTTTGACCATATGTTAGACCAGATTGCACGTCATGGCCAAATGGATTTAAACATTAAAGTAGATGGTGATTTAGAAGTAGACGAGCATCACACAATCGAAGATACAGCCATTGCCTTGGGGGAAGTCTTTGCAACGACCCTTGGGAATAAACTAGGTATTGAACGTTATGGATTTTCTTTGCCAATGGATGACTGTTTAGCACAAGTAGCTATAGATTTTGGTGGGCGAAACTGGTTAGTTTGGGAAGCAGATTTTAAGCGTGAAATGATAGGTAAAATGCCTACAGAAATGTTCTACCACTTCTTTAAATCCTTTACTGATGGTGCTAAGTGTAATTTAAATATTAAAGTAGAAGGTACAAATGAACATCACAAAATAGAATCTATTTATAAGGCGTTTGCAAAAGCAATTAAAATGGCTGTAAAACAAGATGTAGAAAAAATGATTTTACCATCTACAAAAGGAATGTTGTAATGGATTTAAAAATAGTCAATTACGGTGCGGGCAATATTAAAAGTATTCAATTCGCTTTTCAGCGACTGGGTTATGATGCTATATTATCTAATAATCCGGACGAAATAATTAAGGCTGACAGAGTTATTTTTCCAGGAGTAGGCGAGGCTAGTAGTGCGATGAAGATGCTCAAAGAAAGTGGTCTTGACACTCTAATACCACAACTGAAGCAGCCAGTTTTGGGAATTTGTTTAGGCATGCAACTAATGTGTAACCATTCAGAGGAAAGTGATACAAAAGGTTTAGGAATCTTTAATGTTAATGTAAAACGCTTTTCAAATAATGTAAAGGTACCACAAATGGGCTGGAATACTGTAAAGAATCTAAAATCTGATTTATTTAAAAACATTTCCGAAGACGATTACATGTATCTAGTCCATAGTTATTACGCTGAAAATTGTGAAGAAGCGATAGCAACTTCTCACTATGAGATAGAGTATGCATCTGCCTTGGAAAATGATAATTTTTATGGTGTACAATTTCACCCAGAAAAGAGCAGTAAATCAGGAGTACAGTTATTACAAAACTTTCTAGACTTATAACATGAGAATCATACCAGCAGTAGATATTATTAACGGACAATGTGTCCGGCTAACCAAGGGCGATTATGATACTAAAAAAGTATATAACGAGAATCCTTTGGAAGTCGCAAAAATGTTTGAAGATGCAGGAATACAACATTTGCATGTGGTAGACCTAGATGGCGCTAAAGCGAGTCATATTGTAAATTATAGAGTTTTAGAAAGTATCGCGTCTAAGACTAATTTAAAGATAGATTTTGGAGGTGGTTTAAAATCTGATGAAGATTTAAAAATTGCATTTGACTCTGGAGCCCATCAAATTACAGGTGGTAGTATAGCTGTAAAGAACCCTGAAGTCTTTGAAAACTGGATATCAAAGTTTGGTGCAGATAAAATTATACTTGGTGCAGATTGTAAATATAAAAAAATAGCAATTTCTGGCTGGCAAGAGGACAGTGATTTAGAAGTTATACCATTTATAAAAGGGTATCAAAGCAAAGGAATATCCTATGTAATTTGTACAGATATTTCAAAAGATGGTATGCTAGAAGGTCCATCTTTTCATTTGTATAGCAATATAATAAATGAATCTATGGACATAAAATTGATAGCTTCAGGAGGTATTTCTAAATACGATGAGTTGCCGCAACTAAGAGACATAGGATGCGAAGGTGTTATCGTTGGAAAGGCGATTTATGAAAACAGGATTTCTTTAAAGGAGATAGAACAATTTATAATCAATAATTAATTATGCTCACAAAACGAATTGTTCCTTGTTTAGATATTAAAAACGGACGTACTGTAAAAGGTGTCAATTTTATTGATTTACGTGATGCAGGTGACCCAGTCGTTCTAGCGAAACAATATACCGATTTAGGTGCAGATGAATTGGTGTTTTTAGATATTTCGGCTACATTAGAAAATAGAAAGACCATGCATGATATGGTTTTAAAAGTAGCAGAACAAGTTAATATACCGTTTACAGTAGGTGGTGGAATCTCCTCAGTTGAAGATGTCGATGAACTGTTACATTGTGGTGCAGATAAGGTATCAATTAATTCTTCGGCAGTAAAGCGCCCAGAACTTATTAATGAGTTATCAGAAAAATTTGGATGTCAATGTGTCGTTGTGGCCATTGATGCAAAACAAATAAAAGGTGAGTGGTTTGTCCATTTGGCAGGCGGAACTATTCCAACAGATATTAAATTGTTTGATTGGGCTATTGAAGTTGAAAAACGTGGCGCAGGTGAAATATTATTTACCTCTATGAATCACGATGGCACCAAAGCCGGTTTTGCAAATGAAGCTCTAGCTTTACTATCAGATTTGGTAAATATTCCTATCATTGCTTCTGGAGGTGCAGGAACTATTCAGCATTTTGCTGATACATTTGTAAAAGGAAAAGCCGATGCTGCTTTAGCAGCAAGTGTATTTCACTTTGGAGAAATACCCATTTTAGAATTAAAAAAGGAGTTAAGAAAACAGAATGTAGAAGTACGATTATGAACATAGATTTTAATAAGAATACTGATGGCTTAGTACCTGCGATTGTACAAGACGCAGTAACTAAGAATGTACTAATGTTAGGTTTTATGAACCAAGAAGCTTTTCAAAAAACAAAAGCATCTGGTTTAGTGACATTTTTTAGCAGAACAAAAAATAGACTTTGGACAAAAGGCGAAGAAAGCGGTAATGTTCTAGATTTAGTGGATATGAAACTAGATTGCGATAACGATACGCTTTTAGTTTCTGTAATTCCTAAAGGACCAACATGTCACAAAGGTTCCGAAACTTGCTGGAATGAAGATAACAATCAATCATTTGGATTTATTTCAAAATTAGAAGACACCATTTCATCCCGAATAGAAAACGCAGATACACAGAAATCCTATGTTGCCTCGTTATTTGCTAAAGGCATAAATAAAGTAGCGCAAAAGGTCGGCGAAGAGGCTGTAGAAGTCGTTATTGAAGCCAAAGACAATAATGATGATTTATTCTTGGAAGAAAGTGCAGATTTACTATTTCACTATTTGATGTTACTACAAGCAAAAGGCTATAAACTTAATTCTGTTGTAGATGTATTAAAAGGACGTGAGAAATAAAAAAGCACCAGATATCTGATGCTTTGATTCTTTAAAGATTGTTTTATTAATTTATCCAATTTTTCTTTTTCGAGTGTTTTGAGAAAAGTACTAATAAAACAGCTGCGATTACTATAAATGGCGTCATTATATTAGCCATATCCATTGAGAAAGTAATATATCCCATTTGAATTAAAACGGAAATTAGTGATAGTAATAGAACGAAATATGCTAATTTTTTTCTTAATAATAATAGAATACATCCAAGAGCTCCTGCAAAAACAGCTATGGCAAAAACTGCAGTATACCATGTCGGCAACTGACTAATCATTTCTAATTCTTCAGCAGAAACCATAGATTTAAAGGCTTCTGTATTATAGGCTTGTTGTAAATATTGTTTTACACCCATACCATTCCAGATTAGTGCTAAAACGCTAATAATCCAGAACCAAACTGGTGGTTTTGTTGTTGTCATAATTAATTGATTTATAGTTGATTTACTAGAATTTTTCTAGTCTTTTATTTATACCAATATTTTTCTTGAGCTTTTGAAGCTATATAAAATAATAAGTAAGCGATTATTGGTATGATAAAGTATCTCACATTTTCAGTGATAGAAAACAGTTCATACATTTTACCAATAAATACGTTATAGATGTATTGTAATACTATCCCAAGTACGGAGATAAGAAAAAGTGTTTTTGCCCACTTTTTTCTTAAAATAAGTCCAAACACACCAAAAATTCCAGCAAAAACTGCAATTGCAAAAGCAGCAGTTGCCCAAGCAGGCATCTCATCAACAACCATAAGCTGCTCTGGCGTATACATAGACCTGTAAAATGTAGTATTGTATGCTTGCTGCAAATAATAGTAAACACCTAACACATACCATATAAGAGCTAAGGCACTGATAATCCAGAACCAAATTGGTGGTTTTGTTGTTGTCATGATTTATTGATTTTAGTTAGTAATAACATTCAAGTTAAAAAAAATTTTGATTAGTAGAATGGTAAATGGTAATTTCGATGTTAATATGATATTTGAAAAACGTTTTTATTACCTCATAAAAATTCAATATTTAGGATATAGATTTCACGGATGGCAAAAACAACCTGATGTAAAGACTATTCATTTAATGATTGATCGTACACTAAAGTTTATTCTCAAAGACATTAAGTTTAAAACACTTGGTGCTGGTCGAACTGACGCTATGGTTTCTGCAAATGAAGCGGCCTTAGAACTTTTTATATATGATTCACCCATCCATAATTTTGAAGAATTTTTAGCACTTTTTAATCATAATCTACCTCAAGACATTAGAGCGCTTTCTATAAATGAAGTTAATAAAGATTTTAATGTTATCCAGGATTCTAAAATTAAAGAATACCACTATGTGTTTTCTGAAGGTCAAAAGAATCATCCGTTTTGTGCTCCAATTTTGACAACTATATTGGATAGCTTAAATGTAGAACTAATGAAGAAAGGTGCGAAGCTTTTTCAAGGTACTCATAATTTTAAAACCTATTGCTACAAGGCATCTGACACTGGAGAGTTTATTAGATCTATAGAAAGCTGTGAGCTTATAGATAATACGATATACACAGCTAATTTTTTTCCTGAAAAGACATATGTTTTAAAAGTTAGAGGAAAAGGTTTTATGCGTAATCAAATACGATTAATGTTTGGTGCTTTAATTAAATTAGGTAAAGGAGAGATAACACTCAAATATATTCAAAATACACTAAAAGAAGATAGTATAGAAGTAATGGATTATATAGCACCAGCCTCTGGACTAATTTTACATTCTATAAGTTTTGAATAAAAAATCACCTTAAAGGTGATTTTGGGTTTATAATTAAGTAAGAAAAAAACGTTATTTAACAACGTGCATCTTTGGTTCTTTAGACAAAAATTTTCCGTTGACACATTCTCCTAAAATAATGACCTCTTTCGAGCGCTCATACATTTTAATAGAACGTTCCATCTGCATTTCTGTTGCATTATATAACTTTACGCCAGATCTAGAACCCTTGTTGCGTATCTCTATATAAAAACCATCCTTTAGTTTTGTTGGCCTTGTTGCTGGTCTACCCATAAATAAAATTGTAAATATTAATTTTTTGCATAATACTGAATTTTCTTTCAGCTCACAAGTTTATTTTTAATTATTCTAAATGAAAAAGTAAATCAAATGTATATTATTTAATACCTTTTGAGTACTAACTCCTGAAAACTCCTATTTTAGTAAAATAAATTTTACAAATGATTACAATCCCTAAACAAGTATTTACATTTTTCAATAAACTTCAAAAAAACAATAATCGTGTTTGGTTCAATAGCCATAAAGCAGAATTTAAAGCTCTTGAAAAACAAGTTAAAGATTGCTACAACTATTTAGGGCAATTAATGAATAACCATGATCAAATTGACAAGGTTAAAATCTTTAGAATATACAGAGATGTTAGGTTTTCAAAAAACAAACAACCTTATAAAACACATTTTGGTGGTTCATTTAATCGAAAGAAGCCTGAGTTAAGAGGAGGTTATTACTTACATATTCAACCAAACAATGAATCGTTTATTGCTACTGGTTTTTGGGAACCAAATAAAGAGGACTTAATACGTATTCGTAAAGAGTTTGAAATGGATGATGAAGAAATAAGAGATATTCTAAAACAAAAAGCTTTCAAGTCTATTTGGGGAGAGTTTACAGGAGACTCTTTAAAAACTGCTCCAAGAGGCTTTGATAAAACGCACAAAGCTATTGATTTAATAAGACGCAAACAGTTTGTTTTTATAAAAAAATATACTGATAAAGATGTATTGTCTTCAGATTTTATTGAAAATATAAATACAGCCTTCAATACTGCTAGACCATATTTAGATTATATGAGTGATGTTTTGACGACTAACCTTAATGGTGAGTCTTTAATTTAGACAGCCTCAAGAATTTCTAGCTTTTCAAAAAGTTGGATACTACTCAATAAACGCTCTTTTACAATATTCATCATACGCTTGTTCAAAGCTGATGAGTTTATGATATATAACTCATATTCTTCGATTGTAAACTGGCCAATCACCATTCCTTTAAGAGAATTTCTAAACTTCATATCCTTGTGTATTGCATTTTCAATATATGCCATCTGCTTTTGTAATGTCAATTCATAAAACACATTCTTACGTTTAGATATATAATTTTTAAATACAGCAATAAACAAATCATTTTGCATTTTTATAATAGGTCGCAATGTTTTGTTCTGAAAAGCCTCATCATTAGACATGGACTTGTAAATCTTTGCTGAAGGAATTTCTGGTCTTATTTTGAGTAGAAGTTTAGATCGGGTTTCCATAAGAATTGGATTATAATTAATATGAAATTAAATTTAAGTATTAACAGAAGTAAAAAGATTAGCTCTTGATTATCTTGTCAACGGTGTTATTAACAAATTAAATCTTAGCTTGTTTTTACAGGAGTTCATATCTTTATGTGAAATTACAATTATGAAGTTTGGAAATGTTGATAATCCACAAGATATAGACTTTACTTTACCCAAAGATCATCCTGACACACTGAAGGTTTTAAATAAAAGTCACTCAGAGAAAACAAATGTGTTTGTTGGTTGTCCTAATTGGAATAAATCAGATTTAAAAGGCTTCTATCCAAGAGGTACAAAAGAATTATTAGAATATTATTCACGTCAGTTTAATTCTATTGAGTTTAATGCAACATTTTATAGAATTTTTCCGCCGGAGCAGTTTGAAAAATGGTATAGTAAAACACCAAATAATTTTAAGTTTTTTCCAAAACTTAATCAAGAAATAAGCCATTGGAAGCGCTTAAATGAAGACATCAATCCTGTAATAGATAATTATTTATACAGTGCTTTAAATCTAAAAGAGAAGTTGGGCTGTATCTTTTTACAAACACCTCATAATTTTACGCCTAAGGATTTTCAAAGAGTCGTTAGTTTTGCTGAATCTTGGCCTAAAGAAATTCCTCTTGCAATAGAGTTTAGGCATACAGCTTGGTTCAATGACCATGAAGTTTCAAAAGACTTATATCAACTATTAGAAGAAAATAATATTTCAAATATTATAGTCGATTCTGCTGGTCGCAGAGACATAATGCATATGCGGTTAACAAATTCACGAGCTTTCATTCGATTTGTTGGTGCTAATCATCAATGTGATTACTCGCGATTAGATGATTGGATTCAGAGATTAAAGAATTGGAAAGATGTAGGGATTAATGATATTAATATTTTTGTACATCAAAATATTGAGAAAGAGTCACCATTACTTTCGGCTTATTTAATTAGAAAAATGAATTTAGAGTTAGGAACAGATTTAAAAATCCCAAACGATAACTCTTATGGGCAACAAATAGTATTATAAATGAGATTCAATACACGAAAATGGGTAAAACCTGAGGATTTAAACCCAAATGGAACTTTATTTGGGGGTCAATTATTAGCTTGGATAGATGAAGAAGCAGCACTATACACAATCATTCAGCTAGAAAACTCAAAGATTGTTACGAAGTTTATGTCAGAAATTAATTTCATGGCTTCTGCAAAAAAAGGAGACATTGTAGAGATTGGTATGGAAGTCATCAAATTTGGTAAATCCTCAATCACTATGAAATGTGAGGCGCGCAATAAAATGACCAGAGAAACCATTCTTACAGTTGACAAAATAATTATGGTTAATCTAGGTGAAAATGGAAAACCAGTACCACATAGTAAAACTAAAGTAGAGTTTGTAAAAGATAGAATGGATGAGGATTAAAGCTATTATTTTTTCAAAGACAACTCATAAACTTCTAAATCAAAGTAGTTAATAGCTGCTAATACATGATCAAAAATATCGGCCATAATGTATTCATAATTCTGCCAGCGTTGATCACTACTAAATGCGTAAATCTCCATCGGAATGCCTTGTGCTGTTTGTTCTAACTGACGAACCATTAAGGTCATGTCTTTGTTAATAGCAGAATGATTTTCGATATATGTTTGTAAGTATTTTCTAAACAGACCGAAATTAGTCAAATTTCTACCGTTAATAAGCACGGATTTGTCGATGCCGTTTTCTGTATTGTGATCTGTAATTTCTTTAGAACGCGTATCTAAATAACCACTTACCAAGTCTATTTTTTTAAAGCGACTTATATCTGTTTCACTCAAAAATTTAATCGTAGATGCTTTTACAATAACAGAACGTTTAATACGACGACCACCAGAATTAGACATACCTCTCCAATTTTTAAAAGAATCAGATATTAACGCATATGTGGGTATGGTTGTAATGGTTTTATCCCAATTTTGAACTTTTACTGTTGCCAAATTTATTTCTGTAACATCACCATCTGCACCGTATTTTTCGAATGTTATCCAATCGCCAATGCGAACCATATCGTTAACTGTGACTTGTATACTAGCAACAAAACCAAGTATACTGTCTCTAAAAACTAAAATAATAATTGCGGATACAGCACCAATACTGGTTACAAACTCCCAAAATGAAATTCCTGTTGCAATAGCGAAAATTGAAAAAATAGCTAATAACCACACAAAAATCATAAAGACCTGTATATAACTGTGGATTGGTTTGTCTTTGTAGCGTGTTAAGATTTTTAAGTAATCTCTAGTGGTATGTAATATACTTTCCAATATTCTAAGCATCAATAAAATGGCAATTATCTTCAGAGTCTTCTCTATGATATCTTCTACAACTGGAAAATCAGAAAATACTTGGGGTACAAATTCTATAAGTATTAATAAAGGAATAATATGTGCTACATTTCGAGGTAATTTATTTGTAACAAGGATATCATCAAAATTGGTTTTAGTTCGCTTTGCAATACTCGTAGAAAAACGTATTAGAACACGTTTGGTTATAAAATCTATGACAAAAGCAATCAGTAGTAAAGCAATTAATAAGGCTAGCATATTCATATACTTTGCATTATTAATAGACATACCTTTTTCAATTAATAAATCGTAAATATAATGTTTCATCGGATTGGATAAATTTCAATATAAACCTAACAAATATATGTTAAGCGGAATGTGGTTTTAAGAATTTCTTTTCAACATAAAAGGTTCCGAAAGGAATTACTGAGGCAAGCAATACTATGATGAAGTCTTTTTTAGACCATTTAAAATCTGGTTTTAACCAAATAGCCAAAACAATATAGGCGACAAACAATAGACCATGTGGCATACCTAGTAGTTTCACATATTGCGGGTCGCCATTCAGATATTTAATTGGTACGGCAACAAATAACAAAAGCAAATATGATATGCCTTCTAAAAATGCAGTAATTCTAAAAATATTAACCATAAAAATTCAAATTTATAATATTACAAAAATACAGTAGAATTGGAGATTACAAATTCATTTTAACAGCTTTTAAGAATAAAATAAAAACTAATATTCTATTAATTATATTTACATATTATTTTAAAATAAACTACAAATTCTGATGATTTTTATTAAAAAACAACTCATTATTTCGCTTTGCTTATCTCTCTTTTTAGGCTTTAATTTTTCTGAAGCACAATCTAAGCGTAAACGCAAAAAAAACACAAAAACTGAACAAGTAAAACCCAAAGAAACTCAAAAAAAGAAAGGTCAATTTAAAGACTATGATAAAGTAATTACTGAAGATGCGATTACTGATGAAGGCCTATTTAAAGTGCATCAAGTTGATGAGAAGTATTTTTTTGAAATCCCAAACAGTTATCTAGATACGGACATGTTGTTGGTGAGTCGATTTTCAAAATTACCAACAGGATTGGGTGGCGGTTATGTAAATGCTGGTACAAAAACAAATACAAGATTGATTCGTTGGGAACGTTTTAAAGATAAAATATTAATAAAAGAGCGCTCTTATAGTGCTGTAGCAGACGATAGCTTACCTATTAATATTTCTGTACAAAACAATAATTATGAGCCAATAATATTTGCTTTTGATATTCAAACAATTTCAAAAGATTCTTCTGCGGTAGTTGTAGATGTAAGTTCTTTTTATGGTACAGATGTTAAAGCAATTAGTGGTTTACCAGCAAGATATAGGCAGCAATATAAAGTTAGAAATTTAGACAAGTCTAGAAGTTTTATAAACTCTATGAAAAGCTTCCCTAAAAATATAGAAGTGATTCAAGATTTCACTTACAATGCAGCTAAACCACCATCTAACGGAGGTATTGAATCGATAAGTATTCAGATGAATCAATCTATGATTTTGTTACCAAAAGATAAAATGCAGCCACGTTATTTTGATGAAAGAGTAGGTTGGTTTACCTTAAGCAAATACGATTATAGTAGTGAAAAACTAAAGGCTGACCGTAAGACTTTTATTCGTCGTTGGAGATTGGTTCCTAAAGATATTGAAGCTTACAAACGTGGTGAATTGGTTGAGCCGTTAAAACCAATAGTGTATTATTTAGATCCAGCTACACCAGAGAAATTTCGTTCTTACATGAAAGAAGGTGTTGAGCTTTGGAAAAAAGCGTTTGAAGCTGCAGGGTTTAAAAATGCCATTATTGCCAAAGAGCCACCAACAAAAGAAGAAGATCCTGATTTCAGTCCAGAAGATATCCGTTATTCAGTCATTAGATATGTAGCTAGTACAACACGTAATGCAACTGGACCAAGTGTTTCTGATCCAAGAACTGGAGAAATTATTGAAAGTGATATCATCTGGTATCATAATCACTTACGCTCTTACAGAAACCGTTATTTGTTAGAAACTGGAGCAGCTAATCCATCTGCTAGAACTTTAGACACACCAGCTGAAGATATCGGAGAAATGATGAAAATGGTAATTGCTCATGAGGTTGGACATACTTTAGGTTTACCTCACAATATGGCTGCTAGTTATGCTTATGATGTAGAAAATTATAGAGATGGTGCTTTTACGCAAAAAAATGGAATTGCGGCTACTATTATGGACTATGCACGTTATAATTATATTGCACAACCAGGAGATCAAAACATTCGCTTTATTAGACAATTAGGACCATATGATGATTATGCTATTAATTTTGGATACCGCTATTATCCTGAAGCTAATTCTGCAGATGCTGAACGTCAAGTATTGGACCAATTAGTGTCATCAAGATTTGGCGATCCTAAATATATGTTTGGAAGTCAAGGCAGTCGTTTTGACCCTAGGTCACAAACAGAAGATATTGGTAATAACAGTATAAAAGCAAGTACATATGGTTTAAATAACTTAAAAATTGTTGCAGCTAATCTGCCACAATGGACGAGTGATCAAACTAATAATTATGATGACTTAGGAGAATTGTATGGCGAAATGCTTGGTGTTTGGAGTAGATATATAGGTCATGTAACATCACACGTTGGTGGTGTTTATGAAGATACCCAAAACCCTTCTCAAAAAGGAGATGTATACACCATGGTTCCAAAAGTGCAACAAAAATTGGCAATGCAGTGGTTACATAAAAATGCTTTTGCTAGTCCTACATGGTTAGTTGATAAAAATATATTAAGTAAAATCGATTATGCTGGCTATACTGAACGTTTACGTGGTTTACAAGCCAGGCACCTTAACCGTTTAATGAGTTTCGAAACCTTAGGTAGACTCATCGATTACAATGCGTTAAATTCTGATAATTACTCTGCTTTAGAAATGCTTCGAGATTTGCGAAAAGGTATTTGGTCAGAAGCGAATTTAAGTCAAAACGTAACTGTTTATAGACGTAATTTACAACGTGCGCACATTGATCAATTAGCAAACCTTATGACTGACGAAATGAATAGAGCGCGTTCTCGCAAATACTATAATGTCAATCAATCTGATGTTAGAGCTTTGGTTCGTGGCGAAATTAATGTTTTAAAACAAAGATTAAGAACAGCTACTAACGCTGCAGTAAATACAGAAACAAAATACCATTACCGTGATGCTATTGCACGTATCGACAATATTTTAAACCCAAAATAGATAGATTTTATTCGGATAATGAATAGAGAAGATTACAAAATTCATATCGTTGGTGCGGGAATAAGCGGATTAATAGCTGCAAAAACCCTGGAGAGTCAAGGCTATAAACCAGTAGTAATAGAAGCTACAGACAGTACTGGTGGTCGAGTAAAAACTGATTTAGTTGAAGGTTATCAGCTAGATCATGGATTTCAAGTGTTATTGGATGCGTATCCAAAAGCTAAAGAACATTTAGATTTTGACGCACTAGAAATACAAGAATTTTTACCTGGAGCTACAATTTTTTGTAAAGGAAAAAAGACAACTATTGGTGATCCATTACGGAATTTAAGTTTATTATTTCCTACGTTGACATCTTCGGTTGGAAATTTTTCAGATAAACTCAAAATCTTAAAACTAAATAAGGAGTTAAAGAAAAAATCAATTGCTTCAATATTCGATACTGAATCTTTTTCAACGATATATTACCTAGAAACTAGAGGTTTTTCAAATAAAATTATTCAGCAATTTTTTAAACCTTTTTTCTCTGGAATTTTTTTAGAACCAGATTTAAACACATCGAGTCGAATGTTTGAGTTTGTCTATAAAATGTTTGGTGAAGGTTTGGCAGTGTTACCAAAATCTGGAATTGGTGCTATTTCAGAGCAATTAAAACAGCAGTTAAAAAACACTGAATTTATATTCAACACAGAGGTTGAAGTAGTTGGTGATAAAAGCTTGAAACTATCCAATGGTAAAGTAATTAACACACACTTTACAATTATTACATCTGGTGCTAGCTACTTGATTGATAATCTGAAGAATCAAGAAATAAAATGGAAATCTTGTTATAATCTGTATTTTGAGACAGAAAAAAGAGGAATTTCAAAACCATTGATTGGTTTAATCGCAGATAAAGATGCGTTAATTAATAATCTCTTTTTTCATAATAGTTTAGATACATCACAAACTGGAAACAAAGAATTATTATCAGTTACTGTCGTAAAAAATCATGACATAGATAAAAAAGCATTGATAAGTCAAGTAGAAACCGAGCTAAAAGAATACTGTAATATTCTGGTTTATAGACATATAAAAACATATCACATCAAACAAGCTTTGCCAAATATTGATAACTTACAAAATGAAATATCACCAACTGAGACACAGATAAAGCCTACTGTTTTCTTAGCCGGTGATTATTTATTAAACGGCTCTTTAAATGCTGCTATGACTTCAGGAGAACGTGCGGCGCAAGGTTTAATAATGAGTTTAGAAGATGGATTAGTGGTCGAGGATTTATCTTCAGAGTGGATTTAGATACTATATCTTTCTAAAAGTTCCAAACTCGTAAACTCTAGTGCTTTTATATTTGTAGCATACAAGTCAATTTTTGGAGCTACACCAGCTTTTTCAGATTCTAACCATCGAGATATACAAAGGCACCATTTATCGCCTGGCTTAAGTCCCGGAAATTGCCATTGTGGTATTGGTGTTGTCAAATCGTTTCCTCTAGAGTTTGTATAAACTAAAAATTCTTCTGTTATGACAGCACAAACGACATGTGTGCCGGTATCTTGCGCTAATGTTCTGCAAAAACCATCTCTAAAATAACCTGTTAATGGATCGTTACAGCAAGTTATTAGCGGTTTATTATAGACATTTAATGTTTCCATATTTGGGAATTAATTAAGTTTAATACATACAAAATTATGTATTTTTGTATAGAATTTAATTAAAAAGGTTAAACAAAATGGCGAATAAGAAACCAGATATGGTTGTGTTTAATGAAAAAAAGCAGCAGTATAATGCTGCATTTTTACCATATGCAACAAGTTTTAGCGCACCACAAATAAAAGCACCAAATAACGGTAGTTGGAAAAGTTCTCAAATATATAAGGCTAATAAACACCTGAAAACAAAATACGAAGCTTTAAAATCAGAATATGAAGCACTTATGCAAGTTCTAGAATATAATGAGCTTATTACGGCATCAAAATTTAGTTTTGAGCCTATAATTGGAGAGATTTATCATTTGTATAATAATTCAAAAAAACAACCATTTTTATCGATAATAAATCCTGAAACCTGCAGTTTTGATTACTTAGGAAGTTTTTGTTTGACCTCCGATTATTTATGGCAGAAGATAGATTCAGATGTTGAGTTAGCATTAATAAATCAATAAATCTAATAGTTATTATTGATTTTGTAATTGTTAAATTAGGCTTAATTCATCTTATACCGTACCTTTATGCCCAATTAAAACACATTTAAATAGTACATGGCTAAATCGCAACAAACATTCAACAAAAGCGAAAAAGAAAAAAAACGTTTAAAAAAGCGCGAAGACAAACGTAAAAAAATGGAAGCGCGCAAAGCCGAAAAAGAAGCAAACGGTGGCACTGGAGGTATTCCAATTGCTTATGTAGATTACAACGGTAACTTAACAGATACACCGCCAGACCCTGAAAATAAAATTGAAATCGAAGCTGAGAATATAGAAGTCAGCATTCCAAAAACATTACCAGGCGAAAAAGTAGAGTTTGACCCAATCCGTAAAGGAAAAGTAAATTTCTTTGATTCTTCAAAAGGTTTTGGGTTTATCATTGACGAAGAAAATAATGAAAAGTATTTCTGTCATGTTAGTGGTTTAATCGATGAGATTGCCGAAAATGATAAAGTACAATTCGAACTTGAAAAAGGACAACGTGGTATGAATGCTGTTAAAGTAAAGCTTATCTAAATCCTTTTTAAACTATAAATCAAAGGCCATTATCTTGTATAGTGGCTTTTTTTATTTTACTTGTCACTTTGAGTTCAGTCAAAGAATCGCATAAAGTTAGCTTTAAGTAGATATTCTTCAGTATGTTCAGAATGACATAGTACCATCGATAGATTTATCCTTTCAATATTTCAAAAACCAAGGCTTTTGTTAAGTTTTGACCTTTGGCTTTTTGTCTGAGTAAGTCATAGCTGAATCTAAAATCACATCCTGATTTATAAGCACTACATCCGTAAGCCTTTTTTCCTTTAATTATAGTACCATTTTTACATTTTGGACAAGTATTTTCTACTGTTGAGCTAGTGGATTTACTACTGATTTTAGGTTCTAATTTAAGTTTAAAATCATCATCAAATCGCAAAAAACCTTCAATTGTTATATTGCTGATTTTAAAACCTTTAAGGTTCACAGTAGAACCTTTACTTAATATCCGTAGTAATTGGTTTTCTGATATTTTTTTATTCTCAAATCTAAAAGGTAAAATAAAATTACAAGAGTTTCCATAGTAACTACAACCATAAGCGGACTTACCTTTAATCAACTGTCCTTTTTTACATTTCGGACAAGTTTTTCCTATAACCGTTTTAGAGGATTTTGCTTTTAATTTCGTTGCTTTTACAGGTTTATTATTTACAGCAGAAATAAGATTGATTACTTTTTCGGTACGTACTTCGTAAACCAAAGCATCTATCATACGTTTCATGCTTTTTATAAAAGCGGAAGCCGAATATTTGCCTTTTTCAATGTCCTTCAGCTGTTTTTCCCATGAACCTGTAAGTTCTGCAGATTTTAGCAGTTCATTTTGTATCGTATCAATCAGCTGAATACCCGTAATTGTTGCTACAATTTGCTTTTTATTACGTTTAATATATTTTCTTCGGAACAAGGTCTCAATAATATTAGCTCGAGTTGATGGACGTCCAATACCATTTTCTTTCATTATATCACGCAACTCATCATCATCGACTTGTTTCCCTGCAGTTTCCATAGCGCGTAGAAGTGAGGCTTCCGTAAACTGATTAGGTGGTTTGGTCTGTTTCTCTAGAAATGATAGTTTATGAGGTCCTTTTTCACCTTGCTCGAAAGTGGGTAAAAGTTTGTCTTTCTTATTCTCTGAATTAACAGATTCAAAGATCACACGCCAACCTTTAGAAATTATTTCTTTTCCTGTGGTTCTAAAATTAACTTCTGCTGCTTTACCAATAACCACCGTATTTGAGACTTTGCAATCCTCATAAAAGATAGCAATAAAACGTTTTACAATCGCATCATAGACTCGTTGGTCATTATATTGCATGTTGATCTGTATTCCGGTCGGAATGATAGCATGGTGATCCGTTACTTTCTTATCATTAAAAACTTTTGCAGATTTCTTTATTTTGTTATTGAATAGAGGAGACGTCAAAGTCGAGAAATTGGTGAGCTTGCTTAAAATATCTTTAACTTTTGGATACACATCGTTTGGTAAAAAAGTGGTGTCTACTCTAGGATATGAAATGGCTTTTTGCTCGTATAAACGTTGCGCAGTTTTTAATGTCTCGTCCGCAGACATACCAAATTTGGTGTTGCAATAGACTTGTAATCCTGTTAAATCAAATAGCTTAGGCGCGTATTCGGTTCCTTTTTTCTTGTTTATAGACACAATTTCAAACTGATCTTCCTTTACTTTATTTGCTAGTATTTCTCCATCTTCTTGTTTTAAAAAGCGTCCTTCTTCATAACTAAAAAAAGTATCACGGTAAGTTGTTTGTAATTCCCAATAGGGTTGTGGCATAAAATTTTCAATCTCCTTAAAACGTTTTACAAGCATTGCTAATGTTGGTGTTTGCACACGACCAACAGATAAGACTTGCTTGTAGCCACCATGTTTTACTGTATACAATCGTGTGGCATTTATTCCTAAGAGCCAATCGCCAATAGAGCGCGAAAATCCTGCGTAATATAAGTTATCATAATCTTCAGAAGGCTTCAGATTATTAAACCCTTCTTTTATAGCTTCAGTAGTTAACGATGAAATCCAAAGACGTTGGACTTTTCCCTTATAATTAGCTTCATTTAATACCCAACGCTGAATCAATTCTCCTTCCTGTCCAGCATCACCACAGTTAATCACCACTTCGGCTTTATCAAATAGACTTTTTACAATGTTGAATTGTTTTTTAATTCCGTCTTTATCAGAAACTTTAACTTCAAATTTATCAGGAAGCATTGGTAGATTATTCAAATCCCAACTTTTCCAGTAAGGCTTGTAATCTGCCGGCTCTTTAAGTGTACACAAATGTCCATAGGTATAGGTAACCGCATAACCATTACCTTCGAAATAGCCATCTCGTTTGATATTTGCACCAAGAACAGCGGCAATTTCGCGAGCAACACTAGGTTTTTCAGCTATACAAACTTTCATGTATTAATATTGAGTTTAAAACATCCAAAATAAAGAAATTTAAAGATTTTTGACATGAAATATTTAGTAATTTTGCTCTCCCAAACTAGTCTTGTTTTATGTCTCAAAATAATACCGCAATTCAACAAAAGAAAACTGATAAAGAGCTTTACGACTATCAGCAAGGTGCCATCCAGCAAATCTTTGATAAGTTCGATAACGCACCTGAGGATTATCACTTGTTATACCAATTGCCAACTGGTGGTGGTAAAACCGTCATCTTTTCTGAAATGGTCCGTCAATACTTAAAAAACCATAATAAAAAGGTTTTGGTGATGACGCATAGAATTGAGTTGTGTTCGCAGACTTCAAAAATGTTGACCAGTTTTGGGGTGACCAATAAGGTCGTTGATAGTAAAGCTAACCTTGATGACCAGGCGGATTACAGTTGTTTTGTGGCCATGGTAGAAACCCTGAATAATCGACTGAATGACAATGTGTTAGATATATCTGATGTTGGCTTGGTAATTATCGATGAGGCGCATTACAATTCCTTTACAAAACTATTTAAGTTCTTCGAAAAGTCCTTTATTCTTGGCGTAACAGCAACGCCATTAAGCTCTAATAAAGAGCTGCCTATGAAGGATAATTATAACGAGTTGATTACTGGCGAAACTATTGAAAACCTCATAGAAAACGAGTTTTTGGCACGACCAGAAGTGTTTCAGTACGATATGGGTTTGACCTCATTAGAAGTCGGTTCTAACGGTGATTATACCGTAAAGTCTTCTGAGGATTTATACTCAAGTCCAGCGATGTTACAAAAGCTGATAGATGCCTATAAAAAACATGGGCTAGGGAAGAAGACCCTTATTTTTAATAATGGTATAAACACCAGTATTAATGTGTATTATGCCTTCAGAGAAGCTGGCATCCAAATCATGCACTTGGACAATACAGCGACCAAGAAGCAACGAAAGCAAATTTTGGATTGGTTTCATGAAACACCAAATGCCATATTAACCTCTGTAAGTATCTTAACCACAGGCTTTGATGAGCCAACGATAGACACGATTATACTGAATAGAGCTACCAAATCCTTGACCTTATATTACCAAATGATAGGTCGTGGGTCTCGTATTTTGAATAACAAATCCAAGTTTACCGTTGTAGATTTAGGAAATAACGCCTACAGATTTGGACCTTGGGGCGCAGATTTGGACTGGCAATTGATTTTTAAATCGCCAAATTGGTATGCGGACCGTATTGTTAGTGACGACAAGATTGAAGCCAATTTTAAACACGATTTACACGAAGATATCAAAGATGAATTCTCAAAGTCTGAAAATACGTATTTTGATATTCGAGTAACTTATAAAGATGCCGTTGCTAATGGTGAAAGCTCAAAAGTAGTATTAGAGCGTTCTTTAGAACAGCATGCTAAGATATGTATAAAAAATAGCGAAGACGTTTACGATGCCATAGCTTTAGCCAAATTGCTTAAAGACGATATTAACCAACGTATCGAAGTCTATGCGGAGTGTATTAGTAAAAGTACATATAATTTTCTGAAATGGCTTAAGGACGATTACCAGAAGAAACTAAACTCGTATATACGTGCTAATTTTAATAAAGTCTTTGAAGATATTCACGGCTATCCACCAGAAGACTAAGACGCTTGTCTTTGGTCATTTATCGTAAGTTTTATTTGTAATAGTTGAGAAACATAAGCAGATAGCTCAATTTTAAGAAAATGGCTGTCTTTTCTACTGAAATCCTCAATGTGATGTTTGTATATAGATTCTAAACCATCTTTGATAGATATAAAGAAACTATCGTCGTTAGCATCTAAAAACGATTGAGCTTTTAAAATTACTTTCGATAAGTAACCAATATGACAAACTATTGATTTGCGTGAATAATGCTAAATTTTTATCCATAATACATAAGTTTTTATAAATCGTGGGCACATACAATTTAGAAACAGATGCTTTTATTTTTAGCATATTATAGCTGAGATAATTAATTTTTCGCTAAGCGTTAATAAATGGATGATATTATCGATAATAACTAAGGTATCGAAACAGAGGATATACTATATATAGTTAAACATTTTATTTTACATAATATAAATTATAGTACAAATATATGAATATTGAGAATTCCGTTTAACTATAGCTATTTACAGATAAAACCAGTTGTAAATAGCAGAATCGCCTATCAGGCGATTCTGCTTTCATAAAATATATGTGTTATAAAAATCTACTTAAATTTTCTTGCAATTAAAGTACTGTTTGAATTAAAACATGAACCTAGAAAGGATTCACCACCTAAGTTTGAATTAAAACTCATTACATATGGTTGATAACCATCTTTAGTTGATGTCCAATAAAAGATTGTTTCATCAAAATCTCCTAAACCCTGAGCGTGTAAAATTAAAAATGCTAATAAAATAAATACTGATTTTTTCATAATGTTATAGTGTTTTTATATAAAACATCTTAAGATCAGAAATTCCTACCTCAAAATTAAAAATAATTATAAAAACACCTTTTTTTCGCATTGTACATATCTCCTAGATCAGTTATATAAAAGTGTAAATATTAACCTTCACGTCTTAGCACTTCTAATGGCGAACTCCGCAGTACCGTTTGCACATTGCTTAAACCAATGCCTAAAATTAAAGCGGTAATTCCTGGTAGAAATACTAAAAATGGAATTAATGATGGTGTGAAGGGTTCTTGGAAAACCAATACAGCTAAACAAAAACTACTGATAAGCGCCAGTACAATACCAACCAAACTGCCTAATAGTCCTAAAAAAAGATACTCTAAGGCTGTGATTTTTAAAATCTGCTTATTCTTGGCACCTAGTGTTCTTAACAATACACTTTCTTTAATACGTTGGTATTTGCTGGTTCGTACAGAACCAATCAATACAATAATACCGGTGATGATACTAAAAAAGGCCATGAAGTTAATAATCCAAGAGACCTTATCTAAAATATCCTCGACAATGGTATAGACTTGTCGTAAATCTACAATCGTCACATTTGGGAATTGTTTGACCAGTTGACTTTGTATTGCTGCAGAAGTTTTTTCGTCAGGTACGGTTGTAGAAATGACATTAGACTGTGGTGCTTTTTCTAAAACACCTGCTGGAAATACAATTGTAAAATTGGGTGATAATTGGCTCCAATCTACTTTACGTATACTACCAATAGTGGTTTCCATCAATACACCTTGTACATTAAACACAATGGTATCGCCAAGTGCAACTTTAGCATCGGATGCCAAATTATCAGAGATAGAAATTACTATCGGGTCGCCTTCTTTTAAACTCGGTATCCACTCGCCTTCTAGTAATTCTTCAGAAGAGGTTAATGCGTTTCTGTAGGTCGTTCTAAACTCATGATTCAAAATCCAACCACGGACGCGTCTTGTGGTGTCTTGACGTAAATCATTAACCAATCGGTCTTTGATTTTGTGCATGCGCATTGTCACCAAAGGAATGTTATCGACTATTGGAAGACCATTGGCTATAATTTTTTGTTGGAATGCTTCACGTTGTTCCGACTGCACATCGAGAATAATCATATTGGCATTTTGTTCACTTTGCTCAATCTTTGTTTTGGCGAGTAATATGTCTTTTGAAAAATATAAAGTACTTATCAAAAATGTGCCTAAGCCAATAGCAACAACCAAAACAACAGTTTGGTTATTTGGTCTAAATAGATTTAATAAACTTTGGCGTGAGATATAACCCCAACGTTTTGGGAAGTATTTTCGGATTACTCTAATAAATACCAATGCAATACCTGCTAAAACACTAAAAGTAATGACAGTACCAAATACAAAACCTAAAGCATAGCCAATATCATTAAGCAACCAATATGAGAACCCTAGTAGGAAAATTATAATGACAAAAAAGACAGTTAGTCTTACTTTTGAGGGTTCTTGAACTCCTTTTTCGTCCACACGCAATACTTCTAAAGGTGATACATACCATGTTCTTAATAACGGCAGTAATGCAAACAATACAGACATAAACAGTCCAAGCCCAATACCTATAATTACAGGCTGAAAGGAAATGCCAATTTCTACCGTAAAGGGCAAAAAATCTTTAAGGAAATATGGAAATAATTCTTGCAAGCCTATACCAATAAATGACCCAATTAATCCGCCAATCACACCGATACCAGATATTTGAATCAGATATATCAAAAAACTAGACAATCGTGATGTGCCCATGCATTTTAAAACGGCAATGGCACTTAATTTTTCTTTGATATAAATATGCACTGAACTAGCAATACCAATACAACCTAATAATAAGGCTATAAATGCCGCTAGATTAAGGAATTTACTGACATTATCATAGCGTCTTCCTAGTCGTCTGCTGGTGCTTGTATGTGTATCTAAATCGGCATTTTCTTTATCTAGAAGTGGTTCGATTTTATTTTCAAAACGTCTTAAATTCAACGTGTCCGAAGCTTTATAGAAAAATTGGTATTCCTTACGACTTCCAAATTGTAAGAGCTCAGTTTGTTCAATCAATCTATTTGGAATAACAATAGTTGGTGCTACAGATGTTGAAATTGCCGTACTACCAGGAATGGATTTTAAAGCTCCAGAAATAGGCAATGTCAGTTTACCAACCTTAATAGAATCTCCTGGTTGTATGTCAAATTGAAGCATCAAGGTGGCATCGACCAGAGCTTCACCGGATTGTTGATATGTACCTTCTGCAGAAACAGGCTGCGTATCCATAGTGCCATAAAATGGGAAATCGCCTTCTATACCTCTAACTTTGACCAGTTTTGTACCGCCATTCTTGGGAAAAGCAATCATAGATACAAAATTGACTTCTGAAGCATCTGGACCTAAAGAATCGATAATAAACTGTGCACGTTCATTGGGTATCTGTCGGCTATCGATAATATAATCGGCACCCATTAAGGCTTTTGATTGTAGCTTAATATTATCCTTAAGGTTATTACTAAAAAGCTGAATAGAAACCACAGCCGCAATACCTAAAACTATCGAAGCCATAAACAACAATAAGCGTACACGACTTGCTTTGGCATCACGCCAAGCCATTTTAATTAGCCAATTTATATTTTGAGTCATAATTATTGCCTGTAGGATTAAAGCACTACTTCAGTACGTTCGTTGGTTAAAACCTGTCCGCCTTTAAGTCTTAATATTTGCTGTGTGCGGTTGGCTAATTCTAAATCATGTGTTATGATAACTAAGGTTGTACCAGCTTCTTTATTCAAATCAAACAAAAGCTGAATGACTTTTTCACCAGTTTCTTCATCTAAATTTCCAGTAGGTTCATCTGCAAATAAAATAGACGGCGCATTGGCAAAAGCACGAGCTAACGCGACACGTTGTTGCTCGCCGCCAGAAAGTTGTGATGGATAATGGTGCATGCGTTTTGCCAAGCCGACTTTATCTAATAGGTTTTTACTTTTTTCTAAAGCTTTGTTATCACCTTGTAATTCCAATGGCACACTGACATTCTCTAGAGCTGTTAATGTTGGGAGTAACTGAAAATTCTGAAAAATAAAACCCACTTCCCTATTCCGCAATTGCGCACGTTGGTCTTCGTTAAGGTTATTTATATTTTCGTTGCATAACTCAATCGTACCAGCATTGGGTTGGTCTAAACCAGCACAAAGGCCTAGTAAGGTTGTTTTTCCGCTACCAGAAGGTCCAACGATAGAAAAGGTTTGTCCTTTTTCTACATCGAACGAAATGTCTTGCAATACCGTTAATTGTTTGTTACCACTAGTATATGTCTTTTCAAGATCACTAATCTTTAATATCTTTGGCATATTAATTTATTATTTAATGACGGTTATGTCCAAGGCTCAAAATACTCAATTGCATTTAATTTATCCAATCGTAAAGACCTCTAAACTCTTAAAGTTTTGTTATTTTATGATGTGGATTTTATTCGTTGCTTGTGCTAAAAAATCTTCAGAAAAAATACCTGTTGAAAATCAAAACGAGTCAGCAACAGAACAAACAGAAACAAAAATAACGACTATGACAGATACTAAAACCATATTATGTTTTGGTGACAGTATTACTGCCGGCTATGGGCTCGATGATAGTAACGATGCTTATCCTGCGGTTTTACAGCAAAAAATTGATGCGTTAGGTTTAGATTATACGGTTATTAATTCTGGTCTTAGTGGCGAAACCTCAGCTGGCGGAAAAGGCCGTATCGATTGGACATTAAATCAAGATATTGATATATTCTTACTAGAGTTAGGTGCCAATGATGGTTTGCGTGGTGTACCATTATCAGAAACACGTGTTAATTTGCAGGCCATAATTGATGCTGTATCTAAAAAGAATCCCAATACAAAAATCATTTTGGCAGGTATGGAATTACCACCAAATATGGGTCAAGATTATACGATGAAATTCCGTCAAATATTTAAGGAGTTAGCAGAGATAAATAACCTTGAGTTCATCCCTTTTATTTTAAAAGATGTTGGTGGTATTGCCGAATTAAATCAAGGTGACGGCATACATCCTACCGTTGAAGGTCATCAAATAGTAGCCAACACTATCTGGGAAACTCTTAAAATATTACTTTAATCATGATTAAAGTAATATTTTAAATTTTCAAGTTTAAATAGAAAAAAGCGAACTAAACTGTAGACCATTTTAATATATTTTTATGGAAAAGATTTTAGTTTATTTATTTGATTCTGATTTTTGAGTTTAAACAAAAAGTAACTATAATTTAATCTACCACGACTTTAGAGGAATTTAGTAACAAAGTATAAACTTTAGTTCATAAATAATATAGAATTTTAATAATCGTTTATGTTTATGATAGAATTTTTTAAAATGAAACAGATATTAGCTTTATATATATTTTTTTTGGCTTCTACTCTATCTCATTCTCAAACCGAACCTGAAGATTATTTAAAGATAATTCTTAATCCAACATTAAAAAAAGGCACAAAGCCGCAAGAGGTTATTATTCCTCTTATTAATTTAGATTCTAAAGAAAATAATATCGATATAAAATCTGAATTTTGGGATACTGTAAACTTTAATCCCTACAGAAACAAAATTGCAAAATTCCCTATTGAGATCAAATTCGAAGATACAACATTCGCATCACCTATAAAAAAAGAAAAGGTTATTACATCTCGTTATGGATGGCGCAATGGAAGACCTCACAAAGGTATTGATATAGATTTAATAACTGGCGACAGTGTGGCTTCAATGTTAGACGGTATAGTCCGTTTTGCTAGATATAGCCGTGGTCATGGAAATGTTGTTGTGGTAAGACATTATAATGGTTTAGAAACTGCATACGCACATTTGTCTAAAATTTATGTAAAACTAAACGATACGTTATCAAAAGGTCAGTTTATCGGTAAAGGTGGAAATACAGGCCGCTCTACAGGTAGTCATTTACATTTGGTAACTAGTTACAAAGGTCATTACATACATCCTGAATATATTTTTGATTTTTCTAATGAGAATAAAATTAGAGCAAATCAAATTTGGGTAACCAAAGAATGGACGAGAGCATCTTTTCATAATGCAAGACGACAATCTAAACTAAAACTTTACAAAACTAAAGAAGAAGCCTTAGCAAGTTTAGTAAAAACCAAAAAGGTTTATATCGTTAAGTCTGGCGATACGTTATCCAGAATATCAAAACGCAATAATGTTTCTATAAATGCTATATGTAAAACCAATTCTATTCATAAGACTTCGACATTACGTATTGGTCAAAAGCTAGTTTTAGAATTATAGTTGGTATTTAACTCTAATTCATTGCTTTATTGGTAGTCTAATTTGTGATGGATATTTAGATGAATGATGAACACTATTATTAGCAATAACTGCTTCAGACTCATTAAAATTATCACCACCTGTATTTAAATTTCTGGCAAACCGTGGAAAATTACTACTTGATATTTCAATACGAATACGATGCCCTTTCTTAAAATAGTTACTGGTAGCCATTGGTGTTAAATCCACTTTATAGACCATACCCTTTTTCATGAACACCTCTTTGTCATAACCCTCACGATATCTCACTCGTTGGATAGTCTCGTCAAGATTATAAGCAGTTCCATCTGGGTAAACATCGATTAATTTAATAGTGAAATCTGTATCCTTTACATCCGATGATACATAAAGTAAGCTCTCAATAAAACCAGTAACTTCAATACCAGAATCCAAAACATCTGTGGTATATACCAAAATATCGTTTCGAGTTTCCATAATCTGTTGGTCAAATGCTCCACCTTGTACAGCATTACCTGTGCAGCAAACATTACCGCCATAGGATTTTACTGGATTCATAGGGTCATATACAAAACTATCAGGATTGTCTCTATTCGGTTTGTTGGTCGTTAATTCTCCATCACCATATAAGCTATTAGCATCACCACCACTATTAAGATAGTAAGTTACTAATTTTGTGTTTTCAGGTGGCCATTGCTCTGCTGCTTGCCACTTATTACTTCCCATAGTGTAATATTGTACCCGTGGGGTTTTTTGTTTAAAATTAGTGTCTTCATCCTTTAACAACCAATCGAACCATGCATAAATTTGTTCGTCATAATTTAATCTAGCATCACCTACATTTCGTTCTCCAACAATAGTGTTTTCAGTCGCTCTTGTATAACGACAATGCAGTACAGGTGCAATAACCATGTATTGGTTATCCTTAACTTCAGAATCTTCAGCGTTATTAATGACATGATTAAAAAGCGCCAAATTTGGACTTATGGAAACGTCATACCATGAAGCAAACCAAAAGCTAGGTACGCTAAAGCCCATATCATCATGATAAAGGCCTCCTTTATACCAATCAGGATGATTTGGTTTACGACGCACCATTTTGTCAAATATTTCGTGCTTACCATTAATATTTTTTAAAATATCTTGAATCGGTAGATGTTTCATAGCTTCAGACATGTCTACGCTGGGATTTTCAGGAGCTAAATCATAAAATCTTGAAATTCTAATTAAGTCTTCTTGAGTTGCTCCAGCAGGAATTCGTGGTTTGAATTTATCATGTTCAACACCATACAACCATGAAAAGAATAACATTTGTTCTACACCACCACGATACCAATTGCCTTGTTCAAAAAAGTTACCTATACGACCAACACCAGCACCATAAGCCTGTGGTACCATCGCCAAGTGAGATGGATGATCAAGTGCTGCTACTGCCATTTGCCATTCTGCCGTAGATGAGCAACCGATAGTACCAATTTTTCCATTAGACCAAGATTGGTTTTTCATCCAAGTAAATGCATCATAACCATCAGTTAACGGCACTCCTAAAATATCCCATTCACCTTCAGAATAATACCTGCCACGTTCGTTTTGTACAACATAAGCATAACCTTTTTTAACAGCTTCATAAGCACGCTGTGCTGTTCTTGTGCGTTGTTCACCATCACCCCACGAATTAAAATTGTAAGGTGTTCTCGAAAAAATAATAGGTACTCTTTCATTAGTTTTTGGACGATAGATATCTGAAGCCAATCGGATACCATCACGCATCGGCATCATTACCTTTTGGTCTATAATAGCAATCTCTGATAGCCTTTCAAGTATATCATCTTGAGCTAAAGAACTATTAGTAATTAATAAACTGAAAACTAGAAGTGTAAATCTGGTAAATAATTTCATAATCGCTATGTTGATTGTTATAAGACTTAAAAGATAATAAAATTCTCTTTAACATTTCTTGCTTTTTGCTTTGGTGATTAAATCTTATTTTCACAAAAAAATCAATTATGCGTTATTTATTTTTACTCATTATTACCTTAACGGTTACCTCATGTAAAACTGAAAAATCGGTAAATACTGATTTAGAAAGGTGGCAAGAAACTGCAGATAACATTACGATTATTCGAGACAACTTTGGTGTACCACATATTTACGGGAAAACAGATGCAGATGCTGTATTTGGATTACTATATGCTCAGTGCGAAGATGATTTTAATCGTGTGGAACAAAATTATATTTGGGCTACAGGACGTTTAGCAGAGGTAGAAGGTGAAGATGCTATTTATAGTGATTTGCGTGCAAAAATGTTTATGACTGAGGATGAAGCCAAGGCAAACTATGATAATAGCCCTGAATGGCTTAAAGAACTCTGTAATGCATTTGCAGATGGAATCAATTATTATTTATACACACATCCCGAAGTAAAACCAAGATTATTAACAAAGTTTGAGCCATGGATGCCAATGTATTTTTCTGAGGGCTCAATTGGTGGTGATATCGAACGTGTTTCTACAAGAAGAATTAAATCTTTTTATGAAGGTACAGATTTCAGCCAATTTGAAATAGAAAAGGACAAAAAACAGATAGCTGAAGCAGAACCAGCAGGATCTAACGGTATAGCTATTCATGGAAAACTGACAAAATCAGGTAATCCAATACTTTTAATAAATCCTCATACATCATTCTTTTTTCGAGGAGAGGTACACGTCATCAGTGAAGAAGGTCTAGATGCTTATGGAGCAGTGACTTGGGGTCAATTTTTTGTTTACCAAGGTTTTAACGAAAAAACGGGTTGGATGCATACATCGACATATACTGATGTTATCGACGAATTTGAAGAAGACTTAGTTAAGATTGATGATAAATTGATGTACCGTTATGGCGAAGAATTGCGAGAAGTCAAAACTTTTGAAACTACTTTAAAATACAAAGATGGTAATTCTGTAAAGTTAAAAACAGTTCCATTTTACAGAACACATCATGGTCCAATAACACAAAGTAGAAATGGCAAATGGATTGCCACAGCGATGATGTGGGAGCCCATTAAAGCCTTAGAACAGTCTTATATTAGAACCAAGCAAGATGGATATAAAGGTTTTAGAAAAATGATGGACATAAAAACCAATTCATCAAATAATACAGTTTACGCTGATGCAGAAGGCAATATTGGATATTTCCACGGCAATTTTATACCAAAACGTGATACGAAATTTAATTACAATCAACCTGTTGATGGTAGTAATCCAAAAACAGATTGGCAAGGTTTACATGATGTCGAAGATCATATTACATTATTAAATCCAGAAAACGGATGGCTACAAAATTGTAATTCTACACCATATACAGCTGCTGCAGAATTTAGTCCAAAAGCTGAAGACTATCCAAATTATATGTCTTTAAATCGTGAAAACTTTAGAGGAGTACATGCCATTGGTTTACTTTCGGAAGGAAAGAATTATACTTTAGATTCCGTTATTGATATGGCACATGACCCTAATTTACCTGCATTTGAAGCTTTACTTCCTGGTTTAGTTAAAGCATATTACAAGCAAGATGATAAAAACTTAGCTTATCAAGAAGCAATAGATGTATTGAATAAATGGGACTACACGACATCAAAAAGATCTGTAGCTATGACTTTAGCACACTACTATGGTATGACAGTTTTACGATATGGTAAAAGACCAGAACCAATGTCATCAATGGAATTTTTAAATTATTTTGGAGATGAATCTCCTGAGGAAGAACGCATAGAAATATTTGAAAATGTTATAAATCACTTGACTAAAACTTTTGATACTTGGAATTTACCTTGGGGAGAAGTCAATAGATATCAGCGCTTAAATAGTGATATTAGTCAAAAATTTGATGATAATAAACCAAGTATTCCTGTTGGGTTTGCTTCTGGCCGTTGGGGAGCTTTAGCTGCTTATGGTGTAAGTTATACGAACCCTGAAGCCAAAAAGATTTATGGTACTCGTGGTAACAGTTTTGTTGCTGTTGTTGAGTTTGGAGATAAAGTAAAAGCAAAATCAATGCTGGCTGGTGGACAAAGTAGTGATGTTAATTCACCACATTTTAATGACCAAGCACAGCGTTACGCAGATAAACAATTCAAGGATGTGCCTTATTACAAAGAAGACGTATTAAAAGTTGCCGAAGAGACTTATAATCCTGGAAAAAGAGATTAATTATTTAGACTTTGCGTCGGCATTCAATATTTTGATATCGCCGTTATAGGAAATTGTCTGTCTATTTGTACTACTTACAGTTAAAGTAGCGCTTCCACCAGAATTAATTCTGTAGCTAAACTTTAAATAATCATTTTCAGTTTTAGCTTCAAATTTAATAGTTATGATTTGTTTATCTTCATTAATTTTAATCCTATAGTTAGTAATATCACCTTTGAATTTAATACCGCCTTGGTTATTGATTCGTTTAGGGAAAAATACACGTCCAAAGTAAGGCAGAAATAAATCAGTTTTTTTACCATCGATATTGACAAAATTATCATTGCTCGAAACATCTACTCTTCCACCTTGAAAAATAGCACCACCACCTGAAATATTCTGACCAATATTAGCAACATCATTACCTAAAGGATTAGCCCAGAGTGCTTCAAACTAAAATCTACCACTTTCTATTAATTCTTTTGTAGAGTTGTAGGCAGTCTCTATACGTTCCTTTTTTAATTGATTTCGTTCTGCTCTTGTTTGAGAAAAACTGAAGCTTGAGAAAACTAAAAATAAAACTGATAGTGAAATATACTTTTTCATAGCATTGAATTTATATTATAAAATTGATCAAAAATCATACCGATTAGAATAATAATCAAGACTTTAACTATTGTTTTAAAAAATCATAACGTCATTTCTCTAAACGTAATATCTAATGATTTTTGGATGTCTATAATTTTTTGCATTTCACCTTGAATAATCAAAGCAATAGATTGCCCTGTTTTTCCTGCTCTTGCAGTACGACCACTACGATGCGTGTAATATTCAAGTTGTTCTGGTAATTGATGATGAATTACAAAAGCTAGATTATTTACATCAATTCCTCTAGCTGATACATCCGTAGATACTAAAAACTGTAAACTTTCATTTTTAAAAGCACGCATAACCTTATCTCGCTCTTTTTGTTGCATATCTCCTTCTAAAGCATCTACCGAGAAGCCTTCATTCTTTAGTTCTTGAGCAAGTTTTTTTGTACCTGCTTTGGTTCTACAGAAAATCACTCCTCTATCATTAGAATACTTATCTAATAGTTTACCAATAACCAAAGTTTTATTTGGAATTGAAGTGTTTATAAAATGGTGTGATATATTTTCATTAACTAGAGAGTTTCTGTCTATTTCAATGCGTATAGCATCATGCGACATATATCTTTTTACCATTTTTTGAATTTCAATAGGCATTGTAGCAGAAAACAACCATGTCTTTCGAGACTCTGTATTATACTTAAGAATTTTACTTAAATCTTCTTTAAAACCCATACTAAGCATCTCATCAGCTTCATCTAATACCAATGTCTTTACTTGGCTAATATCTACAGCACCACGTTCTACCAAGTCCAATAAGCGTCCAGGTGTCGCAACAACAATATGTGTTGTACGTGTTAAGTTCTTAATCTGACGGTCCATTTTTTCACCACCATATACACCTTCGACAAAAATTTTATGATCAATATATTTTGTAAACTTAAAAAGCTGCTTTTTTATTTGCTGAACCAACTCACGTGTTGGTGCTATTATTAAAGCCTGCACGTTATCGTTTTGCGAATCAATAGCATTTAAAACCGGCAACCCAAAAGCTGCAGTTTTTCCAGTTCCGGTTTGTGCCAAACCTATTAAATCGGTTTTAGACTCTAGCAACACGGGAATAACTTCTTGCTGAATTTTAGTTGGGTGTTTTATTCCCAATTCTTTTAATCCTTTTACATATGCTTTTGATATGCCGAGTTCTAAAAATGTTGCCATTACATATAATTTTCCTGCAAAGGTAAACTTATTTAGGTCTGTCGCTTTAATTATTAATGCTTCTTTGTATTTTTAAATCTTAATGAAAAACAACACCAAACTCCAATATAATGGTCTTTTAAAAACACCCTATCTTTGGTTAAGTTCAGCTGTTTTTGGTTTGAAACAATTTCAATTTGAAAATCAACAATTTTCTTTACAAGATTCAACAAACTTTAAAGAAATTAGATTAGGTAAACGTGTTGAAGAATTCCTGAGTTTTCAGTTTAAACATTCGAATGATATTGACATCATCAGTGAAAATCTTCAAATTAAAAACGAAAAGATTACAATTGGAGAGTTAGATTTTCTTCTAAAAAACAAATCAAAACACATACACCTTGAGGTGGTTTATAAATTCTATTTGTACGACTCAAATATAAATTCAAACAATAGTTTGGATTATTGGATTGGACCAAACAGAAAGGATACATTGAGTTATAAGCTTAATAAACTCAAAGAAAAACAATTACCACTACTCTATTCAAATCCATGCAAAGCAGCTTTAGAGAATTTAAAAATAGACATTGGACAAATAGAACAGTTTGTCTGTTACAAAGCCCAATTGTTTCTACCTTTTAAGAACAATGCTGTTGACATCGAGCCATTAAATAAAGCGTGTATAAATGGGTTCTATTTATCATATTCTAACATTGAAATTCTTAAGGGTTATCAATTTTATATACCAAAAAAATTAGATTGGTTAATTATCCCACATAATGACATTGCATGGAAACCCTTTGACGAGATTAAAATTCAGCTATCTAATTATATCAACGAAGAATATTCACCAATGGTTTGGCTAAAATCACCTAATGACAAACTTTTAAAATGCTTTATAACTTTTTGGTAATGCATAAGTACTTTAAAATATATAAGCCTTACGGGTATTTGAGTCAGTTTGTGAATAATCAAAACAAGCGTCGAAATAAGAAATTATTAAGCGATTTATATAATTTACCAAAAGAAATTATGGCAATTGGGCGTTTGGATGAGAAATCCGAAGGCCTTTTATTACTAACTACAAATGGAAAGTTCAGTGAACATATAAGAAGTTCAAAAATTGAAAAAGAATATCACGTCATGGTCGATGGAGTTATTTCTAAAAATGACATCGAAAAACTTAAAAATGGGATTGAGATTTTTGTAAATGGTAAACCATATATTACAAAACCTTGCAAAGCTGAGATTTTAAATAACACCAATCATATTGAAGAACGTTTTGTTAGAGATAAGCGACATGGAAAAAACTCGTGGTTAAGTATTACAATCACGGTAGGTAAATTTAGACAGGTACGAAAAATGACATCAGCAATTGGTTTTCCAACATTAAGATTAGTAAGAGTACGAATAGGTGATTATAAACTCAATGAATTAAAATCAGGAGAGATTGAAGCGATTAATTCCCCTCGTTTTTAGCGGTAATAGTGGGCTTCTCATTAATAAAAGTAATCATAGCCTTAACGCCTGTCAATAGATTCCATTCTTTTGAAGACACTACATTACCCTTATCATCATAGACTACAAATTCAGCGGTATTGGGTCCTGAATCACCTTGATTAAGAGCTGTAATATCAATTTTATTAATACCCTGAATAAGATTTATTTTAAGACGTCTATATTGAGATGTTAGTCTGATATTTGGATAAACAACTTTTCCATTTAAAGATACACTAACACGATCACCATCTGGATATTCGTGATCTCGACAAACAATATTTACAAATTCTGTATCAATATCATATTGACCTAAAAATTGGTCACTCATAAAACGTCTAATACCTGTAGCTTGAGCCTCTTTTCTCCAACGTTCTTCAAAAATAACACTTGGGCTTTTTAAACCATCGCCACCAGTCATTGAGAATGGGCGCTCAAGCTCTTTTAATTTAGTCTTAGATATTGTAGCTGTTATATTTTTATCAGAATTGTCTGCATCCGCCTTTGGATTTTTCTTAGGCGCCACCTTTATCTTCTTAGGAATAGAATCCTTATCTTTTTTAGATTTAACAGCTGATATTCTAATATTACGCTTATCCTTATCAGTTACTTGAGCATTTAGCGAAAAGCCAAAAGCAATAAAGCAAAATATTAAGATAAAACGGTTAAGCATATTGTTTATATTATAGAGTTTTATGTCTTTTAACTTAGACTCAAAAATCATACCTATGTCAAATTAAACGCATAAAAATATAAAACCTTTCAAAAAAAAGTTAAAACTTTCCGTTGAAACTCAGTCTTAATCGTCTGTTATACTCTTCAAAAAGCCAATCTTTATAATTCTGAGTACTATTCATAATACAATAGCAATATTGTTTTATGCGATACGCAATTTCATCTTGTAATTCCTTAATAAGTGCTCTAGCCTCAAAGACATCTTCACAGTTTTCAATACAAATTTTAGAGTGTTGCTCGATGGATAATTCAATGACAGTAAAAGATTTTCTACCTGAGTTCAATACTTTCTTATACTCATTTTTTACATCAAAATCTAGAGATTTCGATTTTCCAAATTTTTTACGTAGTGATTCAGGCATTTCGTAAACAAAATCTCGCTCCAGCATTTCGTCATCAACAATATTTTCCAAATAAAAATCAGGGTATTTAAAGATATGTTGCCAATCTACAGGTTGGTCCCAGGGTCCAAAACGCGCAATGTTATTACCTAAATCCACAACCTGAAATATATCTCTTTCTCCATAAATACGAGAACCACGACCAATCATTTGAAAATATAGGGTTAGTGAGCGTGTGGCTCTATTTAAAATAATAGATTCAACTGATGGTTCATCAAAACCTGTCGTTAAAATACTTACTGAAGATAAAATAGCACCAGGAGTATTTTTAAACCACTTTAGAGTTTCTTTTCGTTCTTCTTTATTGGCTGTATTATCCAAGTGTTTAACATCAAAACCAGCACGTTTAAAAGTATAATACACTTCTTTCGACGTATGTATACCATTATTAAAAATTAGTGTTTTTTTGCCTTTTGAGGTTTCGTCATAAGCTGTTAGCAACTTTGTTTGCATAAAGCTATTCGTATAAAGAGCTTCAGAAGATTTTACCGTATAATCACCGTTAATACCAACTTTTAAGGTCGTAAGTCCAACATCAAAGCTAACAGTCTCTGCTTTGGCTAAAAAACCGTTTTTTATTAATGTAGATATATCATCGCCGACAATTAGCTTATTGTAATTGTCCTTCATTGGTAGCTTAATATTACTACTCAATGGAGTAGCAGTCACTCCAAGAATAAAGCAGCTATCGAAAAACTTAAATAACTTTCTAAAAGAATTGTAATGTGCTTCATCAATAATTACAAGACCAATATTTTTAAGTTCAAATTCTTGTTCAGAAAGCCTGTTATTTAATGTTTCTACCATGGCAACAAAACACTGATAATCGTCTTGATCTGGTAAAGTTTTGACTTTACTATTTATAATTTTATTCTTGACATTAAAACCAGAAAGCACGTTAGATGTCTGTTTACAAAGTTCAATACGATGTGTCAGAATAACTACTTTTTGATTCTTTTCCTTGATGTAACGACGAACAATCTCAGAGAAGATAACCGTTTTTCCTCCACCTGTAGGTAGTTGGTACAGAAGGTTGTAATCATCAGGTGAATTATGCATAACATCAAAAATGCGATTAAGGTCATTTATTTGATAGTCATACAGTCGCTTTTCGCTTTCCTTTTCTATATGTAATTGAGTCTCTACAGACATAAAATCTTGTTATGTATGGTATTTATAGCTGGGTCATCACAATATTTGTAACAACCAATTTCGCAAAAATAGCGCATAATAACGGTTTCATATAGCGTTGTTAACAAGATTTTAAAAGTGGTATCGTTTTTGTGATTTTCTTAACATTAATTTTAAAACTTGAACAATTATGAGAAATTTTAGAAGAGATACCCCAACAGTTAATGCAGGATCAATGGCAGACATTGCTTTTTTATTGCTTATTTTCTTTTTAGTGACGACAACAATTTCTGCAGATAAAGGTATGTTAAGGAAATTACCAGCAGAATGTGATGCTCCTCCATGTATCGTTGATTTTAACAAACGTAATGTTTTTAGAATTTTTATAAATAGGAATGATGAAATCATGGTTGAAGATGAAATTATAAATATTGGAGACCTCAAAGATTTAGCCAAAGCGTTTATAGACAATAATGGCGAAAATGTTTGTGATTACTGTAATGGAGAGCAATTAATAACTTCATCAGATAAACCTAGTGAGGCTGTTATTTTTTTAAAGCACGATGCATTAACTAATTATGGTGCATTTATACTAGTACAAGATGAAATCAGTAAAGCTTACTATGATCTACGTTCTAACTACGCTAAAAAAGTATTAAATAAAAGCTCTGAAGAGTTGACAAAAAAAGAATTACAAGTTGTAAAAAAAGCATATCCTTTTATATTATCTGAGGTAAAAGTCGAGCGTAATTAATCTTATTACTAAGTTAATGTAACGTTAACGTGTGTTAAATCAGCTGGTTAATTGTAACACAACTTATTTTTGGCCGTCTTTATAGTGTAATCAATTAAAATCGAACAATCATGAGAACTTTAAACAACAATCAGTTAACAAGCAGAAATTCAGACGCTAAAAGTTTTACTTGGAATAGTAAAAGACGATTTAGATAATCTTTTTAAATCAATCAATTATAAAATGAGTTAAGATGGATACTCAAACTGAAAACTTACTTTTAAAACGATTTTCATCTGATTTATTTATTAAAATAAAAAAGAACAGATGAAAGCCTTATCAAAAATCGTCAACACATCTAACAGTTTAGATGATGACCTAGAAAACATTAGACTATGAATTTAATCAGAATTAAATTTGAATAAACCAGTATTAATAATAATGCTGGTTTTTGTTTTTAATATATTCTACGCTATTTTTATGCAAAATAGAATTCTAAATTATGAAACATTCTTTTCTCAAATATTTTGCGCTTGTCATTTTATTAACTAACTGTAATTCTGAACCAGAAACTGAAGAAGAGCTTATTGCTTTTGCAAAAGAAATCCATGACCGTGTGATAACTTTAGACACACATTGTGATATTAATGTCGCAAATTTTACAGATTCTATAAACTATACCCAACGTTTAGATAACCAAGTAAATCTGCCAAAAATGCTGGAAGGTGGATTAGACGTACCATGGTTTATTGTTTACACAGGTCAGGATTCGTTATCTAGAGAAGGTTTTGAAAAAGCACATGCTAATGCCATGTCTAAATTTGATGCCATACATCGCCTAGTCAAAGATTACGCGCCAGATAAGATTGAATTGGCTAGAACATCAGATGATGTTAGACGTATCATTAATTCTGGTAAAAAGGTCGCCATGATTGGGATAGAAAACGGTTATCCTGTTGGACTAGATATAGAAAACGTGCAGAAATTTTATGATTTAGGTGCACGTTATATGTCATTATCTCATAATGGGCATAGCCAATTATGTGATAGTAATACTGGCGAAGCTGATGACGTATGGCTACATAATGGACTGAGTGATTTTGGTAAAATGGTCGTAAAAGAAATGAATAAAGTTGGGATGATGATAGATGTTTCGCATCCATCAAAGGAATCTATGCGACAAATGATTGAATTAACCAAGGCACCTATTATTGCTTCACATTCTTCAGCAAGAGCGCTATGTAACCACAGTCGTAACCTTGATGACGAGCAGTTACAATGGATAAAAGAAAACGGTGGCGTTGTCCAAACCGTAGCTTTTAGAAGCTATATAAGCACAGAAAAATCTGAAGCTAGAAATGCTACAGTAACTGAAATTAGAAATAAAATTGCCGATTCTATGGGCGTCACATATTATGGGCGTAGAGAATTAAGAGCTTTAGATAAGACATTACAAGACTCGATTAGAGAAAGTGGCTATTTATCTAAAATTAATGACTTAACAAAAGCCAAGATTAAAACCATGACAGATTTCCCACCAGAAGTTAATGTCTCGGATTTTGTAGACCATATTGATTATTTAGTAGAGAAAATGGGATTAGACCATGTTGGTATTAGTAGCGATTTTGATGGTGGTGGCGGTATTGAAGGTTGGAACGATGCTTCTGAAACATTTAATGTCACTTTAGAATTAGTACGTCGTGGTTATTCTGAAGACCAAATCGAGCAATTGTGGTCAGGTAATTTATTACGTGTTTTGGATGAGTGTCAGGCTGTTGCTGAGGGTTTGAAATAGAATTTATTATTTAGTAACTCTAACCATTTAACAATGCGTCTAAATATGAGTATGTACGTGAATTAAGGGCAATATAAATAATAGCAATTATAATAATTGCTATTATAGTCCATTTTAATAGCCAAAAGAAAATATCTATTAATTTTTTAAAAATAGGTTTCATTAATACGCCAATAATCCTTTCAACTCCGCCTCAAAACGACCTTTAGACAAATACTGTTTCTCTAACTCAGCATCAAAAGGAATTGGTGTCTCCAAACTAGCAACACGCTTTACTGGTGCGTCTAAATACTCAAAGCATTCTTCCATAAGCATAGCAGACAAATCACTAGCAATACCACCAAACATAGAGTCTTCTTGGAGTACAATAGCTTTATTTGTTTTCTTTACAGAAGCAATTATAGCATCTTTATCTAAAGGCTGTAATGAACGTAAATCAATTAAATCCGCTGATATTTCAGGATTATTATCCAAAGTTTCTAGAGCCCAATGAACACCAGCGCCATAAGTAATAATAGTGATGTCATTACCTCCTTTAAGTAATGATGCTTTACCTAACGGCAAAGTGTAATAATCGGTAGGCACTTCTTCTCGTATACTTCTGTATAATGCTTTATGTTCAAAAAATAGTACAGGATTTGGGTCATTAATAGCAGTAGCTAATAAACCCTTAGCATCTTCAGGAAATGCAGGATAAACAACCTTTAATCCTGGAGTTTTAGTAAACCAAGCTTCATTTGTTTGCGAGTGAAAAGGACCTGCTGCAACACCTGCACCACAAGGCATTCGCACAACTACATCGGCAGCTTGATGCCAACGGTAATGAGATTTTGCTAAATAATTGACTATTGGATTAAAACCAGAACTCACAAAATCAGCAAACTGCATTTCGACAACTGCTTTCATACCAGCAATAGATAATCCCATTGCGGCTTCAACAATAGCAGATTCACAGATAGGTGTATTTCGTACACGGTCTTTACCAAATTGTTTTAAAAAACCATCAGTGATTTTAAAAACACCACCATATTCAGCAATATCTTGACCCATAATTACAAGGTCATCATGACGCTCCATAGACTGCTTCAAACCTTCTGAAATGGCATCAATTAAACGTAACTCTTGAGTTTCATTATTTGGTTTAACTTCTTGATATACAAATAATTCATATACATCATTTAACTCTACAGTTAAATTAGGAATTATATTTTCTTCAGCATAAGCTTCATCTAAAGCTTCGTTAATATCGTGTATTATAGCTTCTTTAAATTGTACTTCTTTTTCCTCTGTTAGAACACCAAGAGTTTTTAAATATTCTTGATAGTTTTCTATAGGGTCTTTAGCTGCCCAATAATCCATTAATTCTTGTGGAACATATTTTGTGCCGCTAGCTTCTTCATGACCTCGCATTCTAAACGTTTTAAATTCCAGAAGTATTGGTCTTGGTTTTTTACGAATGCTTTCGGCTAATTTTGATACTTTAGTATAGACTTCAATAATATTATTTCCATCAATAATATGAGATTCTATACCATAACCTATACCTCTATCTGCAATATGCTCGCAATTATACTGTTCTGATGTTGGTGTCGATAAACCGTAACCATTATTTTCGATACAAAATAAAACTGGTAATTGCCATACAGAAGCTACATTTAGTGCTTCATGAAAATCACCTTCGCTTGTCCCACCTTCACCTGTAAAAACAGCAGTAACTTTATTTTTTGCTTGTAATATATTTGCTAATGCAATACCATCTGCAACACCCAATTGGGGTCCTAAGTGTGATATCATCCCAACAATATTGTAGTCTTGCGTACCAAAGTGGAAAGAACGGTCACGACCTTTAGTAAAACCACTTGCTTTTCCTTGCCATTGACAAAACAAACGAAATAAAGGAATTTCACGAGTTGTAAACACACCCAAATTACGATGCATTGGTAATATATATTCTTTATTATTTAAAGCCATAGTCACACCAACAGAAATAGCTTCTTGGCCGATACCAGAAAACCATTTAGAGATTTTACCTTGACGCAATAAAATAAGCATCTTTTCCTCTATCAAGCGAGGGCGTAGCATGTTGTAATAGAGTTGTATAAGTTTTTCTTCGCTTAATGATGCTCTATCAAAACTTAAAGGTTTTAATGTTGGATTAGACATGCAATATTTAATTATTTAGTCAATCAAATGTAATTAAAATTGATAGAAATAATAACTTATAATTAATCAATTTTGTTTTATTAAAGCAGCTGTATTTATTGGGTTTTGATTAGATTTGTATATACTAAATACAAATTACTACATAACATGGACAGAATACCAAGTGTGGACCTCAAGGATTTTTTATCAGATGATCCAAATAGAAAACAAAAGTTTATTTTCGAAATAGGAAAAGCGTACGAAGATATTGGATTTGTTGCTTTAAAAGGACATTTTTTAGATGATGAGTTGGTCGATAATCTTTACGGAGAAATAAAAAACTTTTTTGATTTACCTGTTGAAAAGAAACGTGAATACGAAATTGAAGGTATTGGTGGACAACGCGGTTATATTTCTTTTGGTAAAGAAAGTGCAAAAGGTAAAAAGGAAGGTGACTTGAAAGAGTTTTGGCACTTTGGACAGTATGTTGAAGATGATGAAGAAAGGCGTAAAGAATATCCAGAAAATGTTGAAGTTAAAGAACTACCTGGATTTAATAAAGTTGGTAAACAAACCTATGCTAAACTTGAAGAAACCGCCAAATATGTTTTACGTGCCTTAGCTTTATTTGTAGGACTTGAAGAAACTTATTTTGACAACTATATTCATAACGGTAATTCAATCTTAAGACCTATCCATTACCCACCTATTCTTGAAGAACCAGAAAATGCAGTAAGAGCTGCAGCTCATGGAGATATTAACCTTATCACGCTTTTAATGGGTGCTCAAGGCCGTGGATTGCAAGTTCAAAACCACGATGGCGAATGGCTAGATGCTATAGCAGAACCTGATGAATTAATGATTAATGTTGGTGACATGCTATCTAGACATACAAATAACAAATTAAAGTCAACAATTCATCGTGTGGTTAATCCACCAAGAGAATTGTGGGGAACGTCGCGTTACTCAATTCCATTTTTTATGCATCCAATAAGTGAAATGAAATTGGATGTATTAGAAAGTTGTATAGATGAAGATAATCCTAAGCAGTTTGAAGATATAACAGCTGGTGAGTTTTTAAATGAGCGCTTAATAGAGTTAGGTCTTAAAAAGTAATTACTTAGTTAAATTATGGATTTACAAGACCAATTAAAAAATCTATTTCCAGACCATTCAACAGAAGTTTCAGAAAATGAGACTTACCAGAAATCTGAAATTTGGCTGCAAGATGACCCTATTATTTGTAAGTATGAAAAACGAAAGGGTAAACCTATCACTATTCTAGAAGGTTATACTGGCGCTACAGAAGACTTTAAAAAATTAACAAAAGAACTCAAACAAAAATTGAGTGTTGGTGGTAGTTTTAAATATAATAGAATAATTATCCAAGGAGATTATCGTGATAAAATTATGACAATACTTAAAGAGAAAGGCTTTAATGTGAAACGTGTTGGCGGTTAATTTATGAATAAGAATTGTTTACACATTAGCAATGGTGATAGCCTAACTGATTATCTTAGAGAGCTTGACTTTAAAGGCGATATCCTAACATGGCGTGAAATGCTTTGCGAAGGACCAACAGTTCCATTTATCGATTCTGAAGAGTTTTACAGTATCCGAAGAAACTTCCTTAATGAATATTATGATATCAGACTATCTGATTATAATTTAGAAGAAACCATTGAGATACTAAATAATGTTGATGATTATAACGAGATAAACTTATGGTTTGAATATGATTTATTCTGTCATATAAACTTAATAGCAGTTATCAGTTTATTGCATCAAAAAGAAATCAATAAACCACTTTATCTTATTTGCAGTGGTCGTGTCAAAGGCGAAAAAGACTTAAAAGGCATAGCAGAATTAAGCTCAGCACAATTGACAGCACATTATAAAAATCGAATACTATTAACAAAAGAAGACATCAGTTTGGCAGTCGCTTTGTGGAGAACCTATTGCGGTAAAGATCACAATATTTTCAAACCATACATTACTCAAAATTCAAATTTTAAATATTTGACAAATTGTTTAAAAGCACACTTAAAACGTTTTCCAAATCAAAAAACCGGACTTTGTACAATTGAAGAAAATATTTTGAAACTTATCAATGAAAAAGACATTAAATCCGAACATCACTTATTAGGCTATTGTCTTAATTATCAAGGCTACTATGGCTTTGGAGATATACAGTTTAGAAGAATGGTGAGCAATTTATCAGACTTTTTCAATACATCCGATGATAAGTTAAAGCTTACCAGGAAAGGACATGAAGCACTTTTAGGTGAGCATAATTTTAGCAAAGAAATAGATAACACTATTGTTTTTGGTGGAATAAAGAGAAATGACTACCAGTTTAGTATTGCTGAAAATAAACTTATAAAAACCACGCCTAATGTCGATTAAGAATTCTGAGCTTATATTAAACCCTGATGGTAGTGTCTATCACCTAAATCTGAAACCAGAGCATATTTCTAATACTATAATATTTGTTGGTGACCAAGATCGTGTTGAAAAAATCACCAAGCACTTTGACAGTGTAGAGTTTTCTACTCAAAAAAGAGAATTCAAAACACAGACAGGTTATTATAAGAAAAAAAGAATTTCAGTAATTTCAACAGGTATTGGACCTGATAATATTGATATTGTACTCAATGAGCTTGATGCTCTGGTAAATATTGATTTAGAAACTCGAAAGCCAAAACAAAACCTGACTAGTTTAAATATTATTAGAATTGGAACTTCTGGTTCATTACAAAAAGATGTCCCGGTAGATTCCTTTCTAATAAGTACTCATGGACTAGACATTAATGGGATGCTCCACTTCTATCAAATCGAAGGTATTAGTAATCCAGAAATTGAAGATGCCTTTATAAAACACACCAATTGGGACAAAAATAAGTCACGACCTATAGTTATAAATAACAGTTTGTTTTTACAGCAATTTTTTGAGAGCAAATCTATCTATAAAGGCATGACAGGGACAGCTGGTGGATTTTACGGACCACAAGGACGTGTGCTTAGGCTTCCGCTTAAGGATTCAAATCTCAATACTAAACTAGATAATTTTAGTTATAAAGACTATAGAATTACAAATTTTGAAATGGAGACATCCGTGATTTATGGTCTTTCAAAATTATTAGGACACGAAGCATTATCTCTAAATGCTATTATTGCAAATAGATCAAACGGAACTTTTAGTAAAAATCCAAAAGAGATTGTTGATAAACTTATTGACTATGCTTTAGAACGCATTGTGAAGATTTAATAAGATGAATAAGGCTTTTAATATCATGTATGTTATTTCTATTTTTTTTTTGATAGGAACAATTATCAGAACGTTAATTTATTTAATAATAGGTTTACCACATGAACGCACTTTTAGAACTGAATTAATTGTTTTTTGGTCTGTTACTATTGTAATTATAATCTATCGAAATGTAGTTGCGAAATCGTTAAAAACTAATAAGTAAGTTTTGAAAAAAGTAAATATTGGCGGTGTACCAGAACATTTTAATCTAGCTTGGTATCTCACCCTTAAAAACGGAGAATACAAAGCTGAAGATATTAACCTGCGCTGGCACGATTATCACGGTGGAACCGGACAAATGTGTAAGGGACTACGTAATAGTGATATTGATTTAGCGGTAATACTTACCGAAGGTATTGTCAAGGATATTATTGATGGTAATCCATCTAGTATTGTTCAGACTTACACCCAATCACCTTTGATTTGGGGTATTCACGTTGCAGCAGAATCAAAGTTTAAAACTATAGATGATATAAAAGGTTCTCGCGCTGCAATTAGTCGATATGGCTCCGGTTCACACCTAATGGCATTTGTAAATGCTAAGAATAATGGTTGGGATTTGGAAAAGGATTTAAATTTTTCGGTAATAGAGAATTTAGATGGAGCTGTCGAAGGTCTCACAAATGGTAATGCTGACTATTTTATGTGGGAAAAATTTACAACCAAACCACTTGTAGATGATGGAATATTTAAGCGTATTAGTAATTGTCCATCACCATGGCCATGCTTTATGATTGCTGTTAGAGACGAGTTTTTAAGAAATAATGAAAAAGAAGTAAAAACCATTTTGAATATTATTAATGGGACAACTGCAGAGTTTAAAAATATTCCGAGTATAGATCGAACAATTGCTAATCGTTACGGTCAAGAATTAGAAGATGTACAGGAATGGCTATCAATAACCGAATGGTCGCAAGAACTCATAGATGAAGAAACTCTAAATAAAGTTCAAAATCAGTTGCTACAACTTAATATTATTCCTGAAAAATGGGCTTATAAAGATTTAGTTCATAAGATTTAGCATTGTGACGCAACCTTTTTCATAAACTGCATCTAACACAAATAACTAAGTTTATGAAGCCCTTATCATTTTCAGTAATGCTTGTCTTTTCTTTATGTTCGGTACTTTGTAGTACTGAGGAAGATACTCCGTCTGAACAGTTTTTTATTGAAAATAACAACCTTATTAGAATTGTCAATAATACAGACACATTTAATTTAAATGATGTTATTACTATTGAAACCGTAATAGATAACAATCAAACTACGGTAAATAACGAAGATATATTACTTTCAAATTTGTTTTATGATGATATTTTATACACTTCGTTTCTACAACACAATTTAGTTTTATATAAAGAAACTGGATTTGGAACACTATCACCAATTACAGTAACATTGGATGATATTGAAAACATTGAAGGTTTAACAGAAGTTAATGGCAATTTTATGCAAATAAGAAGCTACTATGACTCCAATACAAACACTTTCATAAGTGAATTCTCAATTACTTTAAAGGAATCTGGTACATTCTTTATATCTGATAATCGCTTTGGTTTAAATGATTATAGAGGGATTTTTATAACAGGTGGTGTTTTAGAGTTAGGGTTTGCTCAAATAAAATCAGCGATTCAGAATGCTAATGAAGATGGTGGTTATCGGTTCACAGTAAATTAAGTTATACACCAATCAATTTCATCTTTATCAAGAGACTTTAAAATGTCATTTGTTTTACTAAAATGTGCATTACCAAACCAATAACCTCGATTAGCGCTTAAAGGAGATGGATGCCCTGAAGTTAAAATGTGATGTTTATCTGGATTAATAAGTTTTACTTTCTTTTTAGCAAATCCACCCCAAAGTAAAAACACAACATCATCTTTTTGATTACTAATGCATTTAATAACTTCATCTGTAAAAGTTTCCCAACCTTTTTTTTGATGACTACCAGCTTCATGAGATCTAACTGTTAAGGTTGCATTCATCAATAAAACACCTTGGTCAGCCCAAGGCGATAAATTTCCATTTTTTGGATAAGCCATATTGATATCGGTTCCTAGTTCTTTAAAAATATTAATTAATGACGGTGGATGTGATATACCATCATTAACTGAGAAACACAAACCATTGGCTTGATTTGGTCCATGATAAGGGTCTTGACCTATGATAACCACTTTTAAATCATTGAATTTACAATGGTTAAAAGCATTAAAAATCTCTGAACTTATTGGATAACAAATATTTGAAGAATATTCATACTTAACAAACTCAACAAGACTTTGAAAATAAGGTTTTTCAAATTCTTCTGATAAATGATTTTTCCAACTAGAATCTATAGATACATTCATAGTGTAAATATAAAACTAACAATTTATAAAACCCTCTTAATGCATTAGGTGTAAAAGCCGAATTGCCTTAAATTTGCATTCTGATTTAAGAGATTAAATATTTTGAGCAAGAATAGGGTTATAAATATTCATCAAAAAACTTTAGATGATTTAGAGTTTAGTACCGTTCAATCGCAACTTAGTGAACATTGTATTACTAATTTGGGAAAAGAATCGGCACTAAAGGTTGTACCATTTTCTGAAATCGAAATAATTAAACGTGAACTTACTTATACAAATGAGTATCTATCGTCTTTTGATAATGATAATAGGATTCCTAATCATGGTTTTGAAGCTTTGACTAAAGAAATTAAGCTTCTTAATATAGAAAACACATATCTTGAAATACCTAGTTTACAAAAGATTGTAAGTACATCATTAACTGTAAATTCGATTTTAAAGTTTTTAGAAAAGTTTAAAGAATATTATAAAAACTTATATAATTTATCGCAACCAATAGACTATAATGCATCGATAATTGAGCAAGTAGATGTTGTAGTAGACCGTTTTGGAGATATTAAAGATAACGCTTCACCAGCTCTAGCAATTCTACGAAAGACTATCACTAGTTTACGTACTAAAATAAATACTAGTTTTTCTTCGGCATTAAACAAATACCACAATTTGGAATATCTTGATGATATACGGGAATCAGTTGTTGAAAATAAGCGCGTATTAGCAGTAAAATCAATGTATCGTCGTAAAGTTAATGGTGCTATTATGGGTGGTAGCAAAACTGGTAGCATCGTATATATTGAGCCTGAGACGACACTAAACTATTCTAGAGAATTAAATAATCTAGAATACGAGGAGAAAGAAGAAGTCATAAAAATATTAAAGGAGCTTACAGATTATATACGCCTATTTTTACCATTACTAAATCAATACCAAGAGTTTTTAATTAAGATTGATGTTATATCTGCAAAAGCAAAATATGCAAGAAGTATGAATGCTATACTTCCTGAGATATCTATAGAACGTAGCATTTATCTTCGAGACGCTTATCATCCTTTACTCTATCTTACCAATACTGAAAAAGGTGAAAAAACATTTCCTCAAACTATAGAACTAGGCGATGATGCCAGAATCATTGTCATTTCTGGTCCTAATGCTGGAGGAAAAAGTATCACTCTAAAAACAGTTGGCTTACTGCAAGTCATGTTACAATCCGGTATGCTTGTTCCGGTACATGAACGAAGTAAAATGTCATTATTTGATAGAATTCTAAGCGATATTGGTGATAATCAATCTATCGAAAATCATTTGAGCACCTATAGTTATCGTCTAAAACAGATGAACTATTTTTTAAGAAAGTGTAATAAAAACACACTTTTTTTAATTGATGAATTTGGTACAGGTTCAGATCCAGAATTAGGAGGTTCTTTAGCTGAAGCTTTTTTAGAAGTATTCTATGACCGTAAAGCTTTCGGGATTATTACGACACATTATTCTAATTTAAAATTACTAGCCAACGAATTACCATATATGCGTAATGCAAATATGTTATTTAACGAACGCACATTAGAACCTATTTATAAATTAGTAATTGGTCAAGCTGGAAGCTCATTTACTTTTGAAGTTGCACAGAAAAATGGAATTCCTTATAGTCTGATCAATAAGGCAAAAAAAAAGATAGAGCGTGGTAAGGTTCGTTTTGATGCTACAATAGCTAAACTTCAAAAACAACGTAGCCGACTAGAAATGACTGAACAATCACTCAAGGAGAACGAAAAGAAAAAACAATCTGAAGCTGATAAGCTTGAAGAAATAAATCAAAAAGTTCAGAAAAAGCTTGAAAGCTTTCAAGAGTTATATGATAGTAATCAACGCTTAATATATCTAGGTCAAAAAGTAAATGACTTGGCTGACAAGTTTCAAAATAACAATAAGAAGCGTGAGTTAATGTCTGAGTTATTTAGACTGATACAAATTGAAAATTCTAAAAAGAAAAAGGTTTCTGCAAAACAAAAACGAGTAGAAAAAGCAAAAGAAGCTCAAATAAAAAAAGAAGCTGAAAAGAAAGTAAATCTTATCCGACAAAAGAAAAAGAAAGCTAAGCAAAAACAGAAAGAGAAACCACTACCACCAAAGCCAGTACTGAAAATTGGTGACCGAGTACGTATGCATGATGGTAGAGCTATTGGCAGCATTGACGAGATTAAAAAAGGTAAAGCCATTGTTAATTATGGTATTTTTACTACCAATGTTAATATAGACTTGTTAGAATTAGTTGAAGTAAAAAAATAATGGAAAACATTCCGAAACACAAACATTTAATACTATTTGATGGGGTTTGTAACCTTTGTTATAGTAGTGTTTTGTATGTTATCAAAAGAGATAAAAAGAACAAATTCTTGTTTGCGTCATTGCAAAGTAAAACTGGTAAAACTATTATTAATAAATTTAATATTGATACTACACAAACAGATTCTATTTTACTTTTCAAACCTAGCGTTTATAAAATATACAGCAAATCTACTGCTGCGCTTCACATCTCAAAATCACTTGACTTTCCTGTCAAATTTTTAGCAATATTCTTAATCATCCCAGACTTTATAAGAGATTGGTTTTATGATTATATTGCCAAGAATCGCTACAAATGGTATGGTAAAAAGGAATCTTGTATGATTCCTACTCCAGAATTAAATACTAAGTTTTTAGATTAACAACTAACTCAGTCATAAGACCTGTTTACTCAGCAAAACTATTGCTTAACTAAAACTAAGTTTTATAAGATACAAACTTGAACTACTTTTAATATTGAGGTTAAAGTTGATGGTTGATTGTGGCTACACTGAGTAGCCAAATTAAAAACCTCTGAGCGAGATTATGTTAGTTTGAGCCTAGCTTCAATTAGTTGGGAATGAATCAAACTCTTACCATATGGCGAGTCAATCCTATTGTAAGTGTCATTATGATGATAGACCTATAAATTTTGTTTTGAGGTTTTTATTTTAACCCTTCCAAAATAAAATCTAATTTAGGATTGTTATTCTTATTTTCAAGGTATGCATCTGTAAAATGTATTGGTGGAATTGCTAGACCTATATCAATCAGTTTATCGATTGTATTAGTATAAGACATACAAACCTTCCCCATTAATAGCTTTACTAAATCTTGATTATCATTAGCAAATTGAAACACATTTCGCAAACCGGAGAGATATAAAAAATCCTTAGTGAAACCACCACCACGATGTACACGTTGAGTAATACTGAAAGCTTCGTTTCGCTCCAATTTATACTGACCATATAATAAATCAAACGTGTCAGAAAAACTATAGCCTTTACTTAAACTATCAGCAGCAATAACTCTAAAAGCTAATTCTCGCAGTCGATACATCGTTAATGAACCTGACATATACTCAGAATAAACAGCCAATCCTTCTTGGGTTTCTACATTATTTGGAAAACCATTTGAAAACACTTTAAGAGGTTGTGATAATCCGTTGAATGTTGTGACCAAATGCACACCTATTTCGTGATTAGCTAAAACTCTTAATTGGTTATTACTGAACTTATGGTTTTTTCGTAACACTAGCGTTTGGGTGTTATTTAAAACCATTGCAGCAGCAGAAAGATTATTACTGATTTTTATAGTGTACTTAAAATCATAACGCTCTGAAAATTCATTAAAATACTGCTTTGCATATTCTGCATCATGAATTGGATCTAAATCAGCATTATCAACATTGTCAAATCGTAATATAAACTTTGCGTTTTCAATATCGCGCTCTGTTGGCGTACCAAAACTCTTGAGACTATTAAAGTAAAATTTCTTACCTTTTCCAATCGTTTCAATACATTCTATCAGACCTGAATACTCGTAAATAACATCCTCGTATAATTGTCTAATAGCATCATCTTCAATACGTTCTAATCGTTGGGAGAATAATAAACGATGTAACTTATAACCATCAAACTTAATTTTTGGGTATTTAAATTCTGGTTCGTAGTTATATTTTGCTGAAAAGAATTTCTTTTTTTCAGCAGCAATATTTAATGGATTTATATAATTGAGTAATTCAATATTTTTGACTAATCGATTGAGATTAGCGTCGATATCAAAAATAGCTTCAAACTCGGTGGTTGTCTTAATTTTAGACATTAATTAGCAAAGGTTTTATAGAATTCAGAAGCATGTTTTGGAATTAAATCTTTAAGCTGATTTTCAACCGCGGTGACTACTTCTGGATATATAATCTGATTATTTTCGTCGCAATATACTTTTGCAATTTCGGTTGCCAAAACTAATGTATTTTTAAAGTTATTGGTAATAAATCTTAAGAAATACCCATTACCATAAAAGGTATTATTAATCTTAGCTGTTTGCTTTATATTATTTGGAAATTTAATTGTTGATAAAGCTTTTCGCCATATTTCAATACAATTTCCAAAACGCTTATTATCAACATTCGACGTTCCTAAATTCCAGGTAGGCACTTCTCTATCCCATCGTTGCCAATTGTAACTATGCATATCGTAAACGATGCACACACCAAATTTCTCTTCTAATTTTGATATTAATGCAGTTACAACTTTATAGAAATTAGTATGCTTTTGCTGGCTTTTAGTTTTCTGTTCACTAGACAAAGGTGATTTCCATAGTTGTTTTCCCCAAGCCATTTCAAATACAGCTTCTTCTGGTGTGCGATTTAAATCATATTCAAAACGAGAATCACGACCCGTAATTAAGATTGGGTGTGATACAACCATATTTTTTGTTTCTGGGTCTTCTTCATACCAACGGTCGTATTCAGTGTGCAAACAATTGTCCCAAAGCTCTTTTCTAAATTGATGACCATCATGTACAGCACCACAAGCGTAATGTACATATTTGTCTATTTTAATAGTAAAAGAATAGTCATCTGAAACGGCATGAAAACATATTTCAGACTCTATGTTTTTTATGATTTCAGAAACGGTAAGTTTTTGCATACAAAGTTATTTTAAAATGCGTTTTAGGAATAATAACATGGAATGTTCTTTGATATCAAAATCGCTATCAGCAAAAAACAATCCTTTGATATCAGCCAAAATTTCATCAATTTTTTCACTAGAATATTTATGCGTCTCTATAGAAGCTAATATTTTCTGTATACTTTGAAAATCGTTATCCTGAGAAAACTCATCATGAACCTTTTGAAACGTTTGCATATCTACTTTTGATATGATAACATTACGCTCGTGATTATTCTCTTTGAAATCAGAATGTGCAGCATATAATAAAATATATGCCATTAATTCATCTTTATTCCAATTTGATGTTTCCATAGGTATTGGTGTTAATGTTCCGTATTCTGTCCAAGAGCCATCATAGACAACTAGATTTTTATAACCTACAACTGATGCTCCTAATGCTAAATTACAAGCTGTTACTCCTGAACCACAGCTAAATACAAATCTTTCCCTATTATTTGCGAAAGTCTCAAAAACTGATTTCAATTCTTCTTCAGATTTTAACGTGTGACCGTTTAATAGCTTTGTGTAAGGTAAATTTACAGAATTTGGTATTATTCCACTTCGCAATCCTTTTCTAGGCTCAGGAACTTCTCCTCTAAACCTTTCAAAGGAGCGTGCATCAAAAATCAAAGTATCTTCAATTTTTGAAAATCTATTGACTCCAGAAAAATTGGTAAATAATTCCTCTTTAATATCCGCTATAAAATCTCCTTTAGCTTGTGGACTTGAATACTTTTTTTGAGTTGCATACTTTTTGGACATCCATTCAGGTAAACCACCATCTAAAACAGCAATATTAGTATGTCCAAAATATTTAAAAAGCCACCATGCTCTAGGGCTAGAATATATACCGTGTGCATCATAGACAATAATACAGCTATTTGAATTGATACCTAATTCTCTGGCTTCAGATTGAAATTGTTTCGAAGTCGGTATTGTATTCGGGAAATCCGCAGATATGTTACTGAATTTCTTTTTAATGTCGAAAAAAAGAGAGTTAGGAATGTAACCTAAGTTATCTTCTATAGAAGTTCTTACAAATTTTGGGATAGTTGCATCAAGTATAACTAGATTTTCAGCTTCAAGATGTTTATAAAGCCAATCGACTGTGACTAATGGTGACTCAGTTTGAAGCATAACTCAACTATTTAAGCATCTTCAACAGTCTTACGTAAACGTGTTCTTCTATTGAATGCCTCAAGATTATCTAAAACTTTACTCTCTAAAAAGTCAACAACTTTTTCTTCAACCTTTCGCTTATTCTTATATACTTTGTTGATATATGTAATTCCTCCTGGAGACATAACATTTACTTCAACAAGTTTGCCACCAATAACATCAATACCTACAAAGTATAAGCCATCTTTGACTAATTTTGGTCCAATCTGACGACACAATGCCTTTTCTTCTTTAGTTAATGTGTGTTTTTGTACAGAACCTCCAGCAGAAACATTAGAACGGTGGTCATCACTACCTGGTACTCTTTTCATTGCACCAACAGGCTCTCCATTTAGTAAAAGAACTCTAACATCACCTTTTTCTGCGCCTTCTATATAATCTTGTAGAATAACATAATTAGATTCACCTTCACCAGCACTGATGTAAAAATCGAGTAGTGAATTAATATTACTCATCGCAGATTTTTCAATAAGAATAACACCTGAGCCTCCAAAACCGTTCAATGGTTTTAGTATCATCTTATCAGATTTTGACTCATTAATTTGTTGGATTAGATAGTTCTTATTTTTAGACACATGCGTATTTGGAATAATATTGCTGTGTGCATCACCAAAAGCTGCAGTATAAAGCTTATTGTTGGCTTCTCGCATACCTTGTAATGAATTCACGATAAAAACATCATCTTTTACAGAATCTAAAAAATTAAGCATCAATGGATCTAACGGTGGATTTGCTCTAAAGAAAATAGCATCAAAACCCGCTAAAGGCAACATTTCTTCTCGAAGTGCTGCTTTCTTATAAAAAGCCTTTAATGTAGTAGGCACTTTATCCATGCGACTAATAACATTACAAAAAGCATTGGTTACACTATCGCGAATCGTTAAATTCGCTGGTGTACACATAGCAACACCATGACCACGTTTTGCACATTCTTTTATTAAGGCTAAACTTGTATCATTTTCTGGGTCAATTTCTTCCCATGGATACATTATAAAACAAACATTCATAGTTTTTATAATTATATAAACAAAGTTAGCTAACTAACATATAAGTCTTTTTACTAATTATTTTACAGCTTCATAGTTATCGTCCCATTCTTTTGGTTTTGGGTCATGTAATTTATCTAACGATTTTGCTACCATCATAGATACCGTAGCGTCTCCAGTAACGTTTACAACAGTTCTGCACATATCCAAAGGTCTATCAACGGCAAAAATTAAAGCTAATCCTATTGGTAATAACTCAGCCGGAAATCCAATAGATTCTAATACAATAACAAGCATAACCATACCTGCACTTGGTACAGCAGCAGAACCAATAGAAGCTAAAAGTGCGGTAAAGATAATCACCATTTGATTAGCAAATGTCAAGCCTTCTGGCCAAATCACCTGCATAATAAAAACTGCAGCAATACCTTGATATAAACTTGTACCATCCATATTTACTGTAGCTCCAACAGGCAATACAAATCCAGACACTTCTTTATCTACACCTAGATGCTCTTCGACACGCTCCATAGTTACAGGTAACGTTGCTGCGCTACTACTTGTAGAAAAAGCTAATAGTTGAGCAGGACTAATGCGGCTTAAAAACCATAATGGTGATTTTTTAGTATACGCTTTTATTAGGATTAAGTAAAAACCTATCATTAAAATCAAACCTCCAACAACACAGAATGCATATTGTAATAACTTTACTAAAATAGTTGTATCGTCAAAAGCTATAATGACATTTGCCATAAGAGCAAATACAGCATAAGGAGCAAAAAGCATAATTAGGTCCACCATTTTCATAACAACTTCGTTAAGCGAATCAAAAATATCTATCATTGGTTTGGCTTTCTTCTCACCAATCAATAACAAGCAAATACCTACAAATAATGCAAAGAATATGATTTGTAGCATACTTGCATTTGCCATAGATTGAAAAATATTACTTGGAAAGATATCTACCAGAGCTTGTAATGGTCCAGCATCTTGCTGTGCACTTGCCTTCATTAATTTATCAGTTACACCAGCATCATTTTCATACTTAAGTTTAATGTTTTCAATAGTTTCTTGTGGCATTCCATCTCCTGGTTTTACAATATTTACTATTGAAAGCCCAATAACAATAGCCACTAGTGTTGTACCAACATAAATTAAAACAGTACGTAATCCCATAGATTTTATCTTAGAAATATCTTTTAAATCAGATATACCTTTAATTAAAGAGGCTAAGATTAACGGTACTGCAATTAGCTTAAGAAGATTGATGAAGATTTTTCCAAATGGTGCAATCCAATCCGTTACGAACTGCTGTTCGCTGTAGGAATTCATTATAAAACCAAAAATGATTCCTAGGACCATTCCGATAATAATCTTCCAATGTAATGCGAGTTTTTTCATATATCGTATTTTGATTTTCACTAACGTGAAAACATATTGTATTAATTTAAATTTACCTATCCTTAGTTTCCTGGCGACGTAATAACATGTAATCTGCGATAACCAATGCTGCCATTGCTTCAACAATTGGCACAGCTCTCGGGACAACGCAAGGATCGTGACGCCCTTTACCTTGCATTTCTACAGTTTCGCCTTTGCTATTTATTGTTTCTTGTTTTTGGAGCGTTGTAGCAACGGGTTTAAAAGCCACACGGAAATAAATATCCATGCCATTACTTATACCACCTTGTACTCCACCAGATAAATTGGTTTGCGTACTACCATCTTCCTTAAATTTATCATTATGGGAACTTCCAAGCATCTTTGCACCACAGAAACCACTACCGTATTCAAAGCCTTTAACAGCATTTATAGATAGCATAGCTTTTCCTAATTCTGCATGTAATTTATCAAAAACTGGCTCACCTAATCCAGCAGGAACATTCTGAATAACACATGTTATTGTACCACCTATTGTATCACCTTGTTTTTTTACTTCTTGAACTTTAGTAATCATCTTCTCTGCCGCAACTTCATCGGGACAGCGAATCATGTTGGATTCTATCATACTAAAATCTAAATCTTGATATGGTTTTTCAACAAAAATGTCACCTACAGAAGAGGTAAATGCATTAATATTAATTTCATTTATACACTGCTTTGCAATGGCACCAGCAACTACACGACAAGCTGTTTCGCGAGCAGAACTACGTCCGCCTCCACGATAATCACGTATACCATACTTTTTGTCATAAGTGTAATCTGCATGACTAGGTCTATATACATCTTTGATATGAGAATAGTCTTTTGATTTTTGATTAGTATTATGTATAACAAAGCCTATCGGTGTGCCTGTAGTTTGTCCTTCAAAAATACCGGAATAGAATTCTACAGTATCAGGCTCTTTACGTTGCGTCACAATCTTTGATTGACCAGGTTTGCGTCTATTCATTTCATTTTGAATAGCTTCAAAGTCTAACTGAATACCAGCTGGACAACCATCAATAATTCCACCAATAGCCGTGCCATGAGATTCACCAAAAGTGGTGAGTTTAAATAACTTTCCGAAGGAATTTCCTGCCATTAAAATTTATTTTACGCTAATGTAATTGTTATCTAAGAGAAACAAAAACGCAATCCTTATTTTTAAATATCTAATATTATTACAATAATGCTTCTCTAAGAATAGTTACAGGATGTTTTGCAGACCTGTTTGTACCATCTTTAATCTGATGACGACAACTTGTTCCATTAGCTGCAATAATTGTCTCTTTTGTAGCTTTGCGAACAGCAGGAAATAAGGTTTGTTCTCCTATTTGAGTACTAACTTCATATTTATCTTTTTCATAACCAAAACTACCAGCCATTCCACAACATCCACTTGGAATTATTGTTACTTTATAATTCTCAGGAAGATTCAATACATCAAAACTCGATTTCTGGTTTGTTAGCGCTTTTTGGTAACAATGCCCATGAAATTTAACGGTCTTTTGATCCTTGGTGAATTGTTCTGAAGTTATATTATTTAGTTCTATTTCTTTTTGGATAAATTCTTCTATTAGATATGTGTGTTTAGCTATAGATTTAGCCGAATCTTTATCGTTAGCAAGTTTTATATACTCGTCTTTAAAAGTTAATATTGCTGAAGGCTCAATACCGATTAATGGTGTGTCTTCAGTAATTAAGTTTTTAAAAGTTGAGACATTTTTATTTGCTAAGTCTTTTGCTTCTTTTAAAAACCCTTTTGATAGATAACTTCTTCCACTCTCAAGGTGTTTGACATACTCTATTCTGTAATTAAGCTTTGAGAGCAATTCAATAGTATCAATGGCAATTTCTGACTCTAAATAATTTATAAATTCATCTACAAAAAGGTATACCGTTTTTTTGGTATCTCTTTTATTTTTAAAATTTTTTAAAAAATTATCAAAAGATTTAGAAAATATTGGTAATGATCTTTTTGGATGAATATCTAAAATATTCTTTACTATTGAAGCAAATATCTTATTCTGAAACGTAAGATTTGATAGTCTTGAGAATTTTGAACCCAACTTATTAAATGTTGTCGATTTAGCAAAAAATTTATTTTTAAAAGAAAACCCATTAGCATTCTGATATTGATATTGAAACTCGGCCTTTAAACTTGCTACATCAACACTACTTGGGCATTCACTAGCGCAAGCCTTACAACTTAAACATAAATCAAAGACGTCTTTTAATTCACTATGATTAAACCTATTGGCTTTATCAGAAGTAGTCAAAAAATCCCGTAAGGCATTTGCTCTTGCTCGCGTTGTATCCTTTTCATTTCGTGTAGCACGATAACTTGGACACATCGTACCGCCAAATTCTGGTAGTTTTCTACAATCGCCAGAGCCATTGCATTTTTCTGCTTCTCTAAGAATACCTTCCGATGCAGAAAAATCTAAAACGGTTGTTATTTCTGGTTCTTTTCGGTCTACTGCATATCTAAGATTCTTATCCATTGGTAAAGCATCGACAATCTTACCTGGATTAAAGATATGGTTGGGATCAAAAGCCGATTTGATTCGCTTTAGCAGCTTATAATTCTCTTCTCCAATCATCAACGGAATAAACTCAGCACGAACAATACCATCACCATGTTCACCAGACATTGAACCTTTGTATTTCTTTACTAAATGTGCAACATCAGTTGTTATTTTTCTGAATAGTGAAACGTCTTCTTGTTTCTTAAGATTAAGTATTGGACGTAAATGAATCTCGCCAGCACCAGCGTGTGCATAATATACAGCTTCTTGATTATGAGATTTCATAAGACTCGTAAATTCGGAAATAAAACTATCTAAGTCATCAAGAGCAACTGCTGTATCCTCGATACAAGCCACCGCTTTTTTGTCGCCAATCATGTTTCCTAAAAGGCCTAGTCCAGCTTTTCGTAGTTCCATAGCCTTTTCAATATCATCACCTTTAAGGATATGTGCAGCATAACTTAAGTTGGAATTTTTTACTGATTCTAAGAGTTTATCAACTTCTATATTTAAGGCTTCTTCTGAATCTGCTTTTAACTCACACATCAAAATTGCGACAGGCTCACCTTGAATAAATTGTCTATTTTTTTGCTGAGTTTTATTGTATTTAGTTAAGTTAAGAATAGTATCGTCCATCATCTCGCAAGTATGCAAATTATGCTGCATGACTTGTTTTACAGACTTCATACAATTTTCTATACTTTCAAAATGCAGAGCCACAATGGCGTTTTTATTGGCTGGTATATCATCTAGTTGTAAAACAATTTCTGTTGTAAAAGCTAAAGTTCCTTCGCTTCCAGATAGTAGTTGACACATATTAAATGTATCATCATTTGCGTTGAAAACTTCAGATTTAATTAATTCATCAATTGCATATCCTGTGTTGCGTCTATGAATTTCAGGTCTGGGAAAATTGTTGATTATTTGTTGTTGTACAATTTGGGGCTTTAATTCTGAATAAATTGTTTTATAAATTTTACCTTCAAGAGTATTAAATTTTAGTTTCTCTTGAAAATCTTTTTTTGAAAGTGACTTAAACTCAGCTTCACTCCCATCACTCAAAATCGTTTTTAAACTCAAGACTTTATCTCGAGTCACACCGTATTTAATAGAAGTTGTACCAGACGAATTATTACCAACCATACCACCAATCATACAACGATTTGATGTTGATGTATTCGGTCCAAAGAATAAACCATAAGGTTTTAAATAGTTATTTAACTCATCTCTAACAACACCAGGTTGAACAGTAACGGTTTTATTAGTTTTATCAATACTAATAATCTTCGTAAAATGTTTAGAAACATCTACAACAATTCCTTCTCCAACACATTGCCCTGCAAGAGAAGTACCAGCTGTTCTTGGTATTAGAGATATTTTGTTATCATTAGCAAAGACAATTAATTGTATGATATCATCAATAGATTTTGGAATTGCAACCGCAAGCGGCATAATTTTATAAACCGAGGCATCTGTTGCATAAATTTTACGCATCAAATCATCAGAAAATATATCACCCTGAAAATTAGACTTTAAACGATTAAGAGCTGTTTCCATTAAAATTATGACTTATTTGGTTAATAAAACTATTAATTTTTGTAAATATAAATTGAATATTAGCGTTATTTTTGAATAAAGACTATAAATCAATACCAAACGATACAATTATGAAAAAAATAGCTTTTACAGTTCTTACTGTTTTTGGATGTTTATTATTAACTAATGCACAAAGTATATCAGATAATGCCATTGGATTAAGACTAGGAGATAGTGATGGTCTTGGTGCCGAAATATCCTACCAACGAGCTCTTGGTGATAACAATCGACTGGAGTTAGATTTAGGTTGGCGAACTGGAAATAATTTTGATGGATTTAAACTTGTAGGTCTTTACCAATGGGTGTGGCACATCGACGGAGGGTTTAACTGGTATGCTGGTGCTGGTGGTGGTGTTGCGTCTTATGATTATGATGCACCAACAAATGACAGCGAAACCTTTTTTTTAATAGCCGGTGATATTGGTATAGAATACGATTTTGATATTCCGCTGTTACTATCATTAGATTTTAGACCAGAAATTGGTTTTGGAGATGTTAATGACGATACAAATTTTGATATTGCTCTGAGTATCCGTTATCAGTTTTAAAACTGATATTAACAAAAAAAAACCATCTACAACAGATGGCTTTTTTTTATTTTACTAAGCACTTAGAAAGTGTTTTTTGATATATCGATTCGTATTTTGGAACAATGGCATGTATATCGAAATTGAGTGATTGCGCTTTTGCATTCAACTTAAATTGATTCAACGAATCATCATTTTTTAAAATTTGAAGTGCTTTTTCAGTCATTTCGCTAACATTTCCTACAGTACTCAAATAACCTGAAAAACCATCTTTATTAACTTCAGAAAGTCCTCCTGAATTTGAAGATATAACAGGGACACTTGACGCCATAGCTTCTAATGCTGCAAGTCCAAAACTCTCTGTTTGTGATGGTAATAAGAATAAGTCACTAAAGCATAAAATTCTGTCTATTTCATTACTATTTCCAAAGAAAACAACTTTTTCAGAAATACATAATTCCTCTACCAAATACTCTGCTGCCTCTTTTTCTGGACCCTCACCAACCAACATTAATTTTGAAGGCACTTCTTTTTGAATACCATTGAATATTTTAATAACATCAGGTATATTTTTCACTTCTCGGAAGTTACTTATATGTGTAATAATCCGTTCGTTCTCATTAGCCATAGCACTTCGTTGACAATCTGTAAAATTAGGCTCATGCTTTTCAATATCAATAAAATTAGGAACAACTTCAATCTCATTTTTAATATCAAATAGGCGTAATGTATCTCGCTTTAAACTTTCTGATACAGAAGTGACAGCATCTGACTTATTAATACTAAAAGTTACAGCTGGTTTATAAAATGGATGACTACCAACCAATGTAATATCTGTTCCATGAAGCGTAGTAACTATTGGTACATAAACGCCTTCGTCCTTGAGCATTTGTTGTGCCATATAAGCTGCATAAGCATGCGGAATTGCATAATGTACATGAAATAACTCAATGCCATGAAGTTTTACCATATCCACTAATTTACTAGATAAAGCTAATTCATATGGTTGATAGTGAAATAATGGATATTCAGGAACATGTACTTCATGAAAATGAACATTATTGCTCAATAACTCTAGTCTTACTGGCTGTTTGTAGGTAATAAAATGTATTTCATGACCACGCTTAGAAAGTTCTAACCCTAATTCTGTAGCTACAACACCACTACCTCCAAAAGTTGGGTAGCAAACGATTCCAATTTTCATAAAAAATTAATTAGATGAAGCTAAATTACATGATTTAGTTTGTCAAAAAAGAAAGACTACTAGTTTTAACGAATAATTACAATTCAATTAATCTATGATAGCTTCATAAATATAACGCTGTATTTCTGTTCTTATATTCTCTCTTAATAATCTATTTTTTCCTGCATTAGGATAAGTTCTATTTGCCAAAAAGATATATACAATTTCTTCTTCTGGGTCTGCCCAAGCATAAGTTCCTGTAAACCCAGAATGACCAAAACTAGTCATGGAGATACAACCACATGTTGGACCAACATCTCCAAGTTGTGGTTTATCAAAGCCTATTCCACGTCTATTATCCTTATGACAGTAATGACATTTTGTAAACTCGTCCAGCGTTTGTGTTTTAAAGTAACGCTTGCCGCCATAAAATCCTTTTTGCAAATACATTTGCATTAATTTTGCCATGTCGTTAGCATTACTAAAAACACCTGCGTGACCTCCAACACCATTTTGCATTGCTGCTCCCATATCATGAACGTAACCATGTACTTTTTGATAACGGAAATAATCATCAACTTCTGTTGGAACAATATTCTTTAAACTAAATTTCTCGCGAGGTTTATATGTTGTATGATTTGCGCCAAGAGCCTGATAAAAATGATCTTGAACTAATTCGTCCAAGCCTTTATTATAATATTTTTCGATATACTCTTTTAAAATATAGTATGGCAAATCACTGTAGCGATAACGCAAATTTGAAAGCAAATCAGTCTCTTTAATAATATCCTGAATCGAGTCTTTATAATCTTTACGCATAAATAGTTTATTTGTCACTTCCACATTATAAGAAGCAGAACTAGAATTGCGATACCACTTTTTTAAAGGTTTACCAGTAATACTATCTATGGTTTTTGCATAAAATGGAACCCAAGGTTTTAAACGTGCGTAATGTGATAGCATTTGTTTTATAGTGATATTCTCTTTATTTGTTTCCTTGTATTCTGGTAATAATTTTGAGATTTTGGTATTTAGCGAGAGTACATTATTCTCACTTAACTCCATAATCAACGGTAAAGTCGACGTGATTTTAGTTAAAGAAGCGACATCGTAAACATCGTCAAAATCAACTTTATTCATTTTATTGTAAGTATGATAACCAAAATTCTTATTGTAAATCACTTTCCCTTTTCTAGCCACTAAAAGTTGAATACCTGGTGTCATCTTTTCACTTACCGCGTAATTTGCAATTGAATCTAGTTTAAAATTCAACTTTTTTGAATCTACTCCGACTGACTCTGGTAAACCATAAGTAAGGTTATTAAGCGCATTATACGATTCGCCTTGACCAAATTTAAAATATTCTCCTGCAGAAACAGGAAGTTTACCTTTCGCTCCAACAGCACCAAATAAAAGCTGTGCAGACTTTTGCTGTGCAATTGAACTGTTTTGATAACTCATCACAATAGCATCAATATTTTCGATGGTTTTAAAATCCATCAAGGCATATGGCCTAGCAAAAACATCTAACACCACTGTGTTAGTTCGTGCTATTTCGTATAGCCATGTCAGTTCCTTAGTTGATAACTTGTAGCTTTTCCAGGGATTATCATTTGATTTGTGAAAACCTAAAACAACAGTGTTGTAATTTTTGAGCTTGTTGATTAAATCACCTAAATTTTCAGCTGTAACTTTGTGAACTTTAGTGTATTTTTTTAACTCTTTATAAAAATCTGAACTAGAATCATCACCTAATGAAACATAGGCAATCTTTTTTGTTTCTAAATTCCGAAACGGTAAAATATTATTCTTATTCTTTAAAACTGTGATAGCTTCTTCTAATAATCTTCCTGATAAGACATCATCTATTGGACGAATAATGTCTTTATCAACGCCACGATATGATATAGGTTTATAATCTTGAAGTCCTACTTTATATTTTGCCATCAATATCTTCTTCACGGAATGTGCTAATCTATCTTCAGTGATATCCCCTTTCTCGTAAGCCTCTAGTATTTTTTTAATGCCTTTTGGAACACTTTCTGACATTAGCATGACATCATTTCCTGCATTGAAAGCCATCAGGTCTATTTCACCACGTGTATCCATCTTTTTTGTGGTGTTTCCGTCAATACCAGACTGAACAAAGTCTGCAGCACCTTTCATTGTTAATGCATCTGTAAAAATCAAACCTTTAAAACCCAAGTCTTCTTTTAGTAAATCAGTTACTACGTATTTGGATAAAGACGTTGGCAAACCATTTCTAATATTCAGTCCAGGAATATTAAGATGTGCCACCATAACACTAGACAAACCTTCTTTAATGAGTTTTCTGTATGGATAAAGCTCTACTGAATCGATACGTTGTTTATTAAAATTTACTGTCGGTAAAGTCTTATGAGAATCGGCATCAGTATCGCCATGACCAGGAAAATGTTTTGCATTTGCTAAAACGCCAGCAGCTTGCATACCTTTCATAAAAGCAGCAGCTTTATCAGTCACATTATCTTTGTCCTCTCCAAAAGAGCGATTACCTATAATTGGGTTTTTTGGATTGGTATTTATATCTACTACTGGTGCAAAATTAAAATGAACTCCAACGCGCTTGCAATGCTCCCCAATTTGATAACCAGCCTGCTCTATTAATTTATTATCTGATACTGCACCAAGCGTCATATTCCAAGGGAAAGCGTAGGTAGAATCTAATCGCATACTTAAACCCCATTCTGCATCCATACCAATCAATAATGGAACCTTTGATAAGGATTGTAGGTTATTATCCAATTTTATTTGATGCGTTGGGCCACCTTTAGAATAAATAACACCACCTATATGGTAGTTTTGAATCATTGCAGAAATCTGATTCTCATGCTTAAAACCTTTATTAGAAAAAGCTTGAACCATAAACAATTGACCAACACGCTCTTTAGGAGTCATAGCGTTATAAATACTATCTACCCATTTTTGTTGTGCTTCAATATCTTCGGTTAAAAGCGGATTTGGTGTTTCATCTTGTGAAAAACCAAGTGTAAAAATGAAGGAGAATATAATGAGAGCAATGTTACGCATGGACAAATGTTTACAGTATTATACGTATAACTAATACTATGCCAAATTAGTATAAAACAGAGTAACTCAAAAAGACTTTATGATAGATTTATAAAGAGAGTAATTAACAAAAGAATATATGATTCTCATAAATTCGCACCTCACTTTATCGAAATGATAAAAAGGGTTAATCGACCAAATCAATATGTCTGTCATGATAACCTAAAAGATATAAAACACCATCTAAACCAATACTGGAAATTGAGCTCTGTGCATTATCTTTTACCTTAGGTTTGGCATGAAAAGCTATACCTAAACCAGCAAGATTAAGCATAGGCAAATCGTTAGCACCGTCACCTACAGCAATAGTTTGACTGATATCGATACCTTCTTTTACAGCTAGAGATTTTAAGAATTCTGCTTTTTTATTTCCATCTACTATTTCTCCAATATAACCACCTGTTAAAACACCATCAATAATTTCGAGTTCATTAGCATGAACATAATCAATATCCAATTTTTCCTTTAAATAATTACCGAAATAGGTAAATCCACCTGAAAGAATAGCAGTTTTAAAACCGTAGCTATGTAAGGTATCCACTAATCGTTTGGCTCCTTTAGTAATGGGAAGACGTTCGGCAACCTGCTGAAGTACTTCTTCTGATAACCCTTTAAGCAGTTTCATACGTTTGGCAAAACTCTCATTAAAATCTATTTCACCTTGCATAGCAGATTCTGTAATTGCCCTAACTTCATCACCAACACCAGCAAGTTCTGCAAGCTCGTCTATAACTTCAGTTTGAATTAAGGTCGAATCCATATCAAAGCATACCAATCGCCTATTACGTCTATAAATATTATCTTCTTGAAAAGCGATATCAACATCCAAATCTTTAGAGATTTGCATAAATCTTTCGGTTAATAGTGTTTTGTTTTTAATTTTTCCACGGATAGAAAGCTGAATGGATGCACGAGGATATTCTTCAGTTCTTACCAAAGACAGTCTACCAGTTAAACGCTTAATATGATCAATATTCATACCTATCTCTGATATGATTTTTGTGACTTCAGAGATTTGCTCAGCTGCTAGTTTTTCTCCTAAAATGGTAATGATATAACGGTCTTTTCCTTGTAGATTGACCCATTTCTCATAATCATCTAACGAAATTGGTTTAAACTTGGCAGTGATTCCCAGCTCATAAGCTTTGAACAACAAATCTTTTTGAACCGCAGAAGACTGTTCTCCAGAATTAATTTCGAACATCATACCTAATGACAAAGTATCATGAATGTTAGCCTGACCAATATCAAGAATTTTAGCACCATATTGTGCCAAAACACTAGTTAAACTAGACGTTAAGCCTGGTTTATCCTGTCCTGAAATGTTGAGTAGAAAAATATCTTTTGCCAAAGCATATATTAATTAGCTGTAAATATGCTTATTCTCTTTCAATTATTAAAATAAATAATGATACTATATCGCTAAAAATAAATAAGATTTAATGAGAAATCTCTAATTCAGAAAACGGCTATGCCAGCTATCACTTGCAGGAACTTCCCAATTTTCTTTAAACTCAGCAATATTAGTCACTAGATTATTGAAAACGATAGTTCTTTTTGAAACGGCTTTTTGTTTTGCCATTTTTTTGAAATCTATTAATGATTTGTGAGCTATGAATTCCCCTTGCTTATAGGATACATTCATTTTGTCCATTAAATCGACATTATATTCTTTCTCTAATTGCTGAATAAAATGTACAGAAGCGTCAATAGAACAGCCAGTTGCAGCGTTTAGGTTTTGATTTAATGCTATTACAATAAAACGTTTATAAACTACTTTAAAACCTGATTGTAAATCTTGTCCGTGTGCTGTCCAAGCCTCAATAAAGACTTTTAACTTCTCATTTATCTCTGAAATTTCTGTTTCAGAAAATGAACGATTGGCTTGGTATATCCAAACTCTAGATTCCTCTGGAAGTGTGTCAAACTCTACTAGCATTATTCTTTTGTGTGTTTATGTCTAAAAATTAAGCTCGTAAATAACCCCATGAAAAAGAAATAAAATAAAAACTGCCAAATCGAAAATGGTTCACTATCAAAATAATCAAATCCTGCCATTATACTTGCATGAACAATTCCGAATATTATTCCTGTATTAATTCTTGTTTTTATTGGCAAAAGTTCTTTTTTCAATCTTTTTTAGAATTCTTATTTTGATAATAAAAACGTAAAGCTCCTGTGGCTGCAAAGAATACAAACCAAATTGGAATCCAATTGTAGTTTATCATTCCGTTTTTAAAGTAACTAATAATCAAAAGTATTGCTGTAAACAAAATTCCATTGCGGAGAGCAATCTTAAGCATTTGCTTAACAGTTGTATTCATAACTATAATGAATTTGCTATGACCTCAGCAACATCTAAAACTATTACACTTTCCTCTTTTTCTTTTGCCTTGATACCATCAGTCATCATCGTATTGCAATATGGACAACCTGTAGCAATAATGTCTGGTGTTGTTTTTAAAGCTTGTTCTGTTCGCAATACATTTACTTCTTTATTTCCTGGTTCTGCATCTTTAAACATTTGTGCACCACCAGCTCCACAACACATGGCAAAGTTTTTACTCTTTTTCATTTCGACTAAAGTCGCATTAGATTTACCTAAAACTGTTCTAGGTGAATCAAATTCACTATTAGCACGACCTAAATAACATGGGTCATGGAATGTAATACGTTTCCCTTTATAGGTGTCGCCTTTAACTGATAAGCGACCTGTATCGATTAATTCTTTGATGTATTGTGTATGATGAATCACGTTATAATCACCTCCAAGACTAGGATATTCATTTTTTATACAATTGAATGAATGAGGATCACAAGTCACAATGCGTTTTACTTCATAGGCATTTAAAACCTCAATATTCATGAAGGCTTGCATTTGAAATAAGAATTCATTTCCTGCACGTTTAGCGACATCACCCGTGTTACTTTCCTCAGCCCCTAATACTGCAAAATCAACATTCGCATTATTCAAAAGTTTTACAAAAGCTTTAGTTATTTTTTTTGCTCTATCGTCATAGCTACCAGCTGAACCTACCCAAAATAAAATTTCAGGTTGTTTACCTTCTGCCATATATTCTGCCATTGTTGGCACTTTTAGTTGTCCATTCATCTTCTAATATTTCATTCGTTAACCCAATTCAACCGATCTTGTTGGTTATAAGGCCAAGGTGCACCGTTGTTTTCTATATTAGTCATCATATTGTTTAACTCCATTGGCGCAGCACTTTCTTCCATGACTAAATAACGACGCATTTCCATGATAATAGATAATGGGTCTATACTAACAGGACAAGCTTCTACACAAGCATTACAAGTTGTACAAGCCCAGAGTTCTTCTTTTGTGATGTAGTCGTTTAATAGCTGTTTGCCGTCGTCTTTAAATTCGCCATTATTAGCATCTATATTTTTACCAACTTCTACTAATCTATCTCTCGTATCCATCATGATTTTACGAGGTGATAATTTCTTACCTGTTTGGTTTGCCGGACATTCGCTTGTACAACGACCACATTCTGTACATGTGTAAGCATTTAGTAGTTGAATAGTACTTAAATCCGTAACGTCACTAGCTCCAAATTTTGCAGGCTCCTCTTCAGAGTCACCTTCCGCTGGTGCTGCAAAAGGGTCTGCATTTGGATCCATCATTAACTTAACTTCATTGGTAACTGATTCTAAATTATTGAACTGTCCTTTTGGTGTAAGTTTTCCGTAATAAACGTTTGGAAATGCTAGTAAGATATGTAAATGCTTTGAATAGTATAGGTAGTTTAAGAATACTAAAATTCCAGCAATGTGAATCCACCATGCAGAACGTTCAATTATACTTATTGTAGAATCTGAAAACCCTGAAAATAAAGGAGCAATAAACTGACTGATTACATTTCCAGAATCTAATGCTTGAAATGTAGTTCCTGTAGCTTCAATAACGTGAACTGAGTCGGATGCGTTCATTACTAAGAATAAGCACATTAAAACCACTTCGAAATATAAAATAATGTTTCCATCATTCTTTGGCCAACCTTTTAAACTTTTAAAGCGTTTTAGGTTGATAACGTTTCGTCTCATCCAAAAGAAAATAACTGCAATTAAGACTAATACTGCTAAAATTTCAAAACTTCCAATTAGAAAACCATAAACAGATTCTGGTAGTATTGATAACCCAATTCTATGTGTTCCAAAAAGTCCATCAACAATAATCTCTAAGACTTCTATATTTATTATTACAAAACCAACATATACAACAATATGTAAAAACCCTGCGATAGGTCTAACTACCATTTTACTTTGACCCAAAGCAATTCGAGTCATATTTTTCCAGCGTTGTGGTTTGTCATCACTAACGTCGACATCACGACCTAGTTTAATATTTCGAATAAGTTTGTTTATGTTTCTGGCAAAATAACCTACGCCAGCAATTAGGAATACTGCAAAGATTATATTTGGTAAATATTGCATAATTTAACGTTAGTTCTTTTTATTTAATTGTTCTTCTGTTGGTGGTGTATAAGGAATTTCTTTTTTAGATAAAATACGTCTGTATCTTGCAGGATGCAACTTTATATCAAGTAGCAACAATTCCATTTCTTTTGTAACAGCTTCTAGATTGTTGTAGAGTTTATCGTCCTTAAGTAGTTTACCCATTGAACCTTCTCCATTTTCTAGGCCTTCTAAAACTGAAGTAAACTTTATTAAAGTCTTATCAAAGTCATCTATAGTTTTAGATAACTGTGCTTTCTTTAAATCTTCAGAAAGTGCTGTAATATTCTCACTAGTTTTCTCGAAACTCTCGAGCGTTGAAGCTATTTTTTCATCGTTATCTTTTACAACTTTCTGAATTGAATAGGATAAATCTTTGAATGATTTTAAAGTTGAATTTAATTCTGAGATCGTTGCTTTTAAACCTGAGTCAGATTCGTCAACTACTAAATCATTGAGACTTACCATCAAAGTATCTGCAGAACGTAATGTCTTATCCAAATCAGTACTTAATCCTGTAAAATTATCTTTTAGAGATGAAATTAGTCCTGGTTGAATTTCAGATTTGATAAAATCTCCTTTTTGTGCTTTTTCACCTTTATAAGAATCTATTACTGCTAAAGCGTTTCCGCCCATGATACCAGTCTCATACAAACGTATTGTAGAACTTTTAGAAAATGATAATCTAGGGTCAACAGAAAACTCAACACGAGTCATTCCGGATTTAAAATCATATTTAATATTTTCAACTTTGCCTACAGTATTCCCTTTTATGGTTACTGATGAAGACATAGTTAATGCGTTATAATCAAATTCTGTATAAAACTCAACTTCATCAGAAAACAAATCTTGTCCTTTAAGGTAATTAAAAAGGTATATAAAAAGCAGCACTCCAGATATAACGAGTATGGCTGTTTTAATTTCTCTTGAAATTTTCAATGTATTGGTCTTTGGTTATTGTCAAAATTAGGAATAATATATTAAAGAATCTTTCTAAACTTAAGGTCTTTTTAAAGCTTCTTCGATAGGTATTTTTATTCCATTTTTATATGCTACTATAAAGCAAGTTGAATATCCTTTAGCTTTGGCATTATCTTTAAGCACTTTAGCCTCGTTAAAATCTGAAGTATTACCATAAAAATATTTATAAATTTTACCTTGTTGGTTTCGGCTTATATCCGAAAGGCCTTTAAAATTATAGGATTTCGTCAATAGTTTTCGCGAACTTGCTGCAATTTGAACCTTGAAAATAACATCTTCAATTATATTAGTTCTTACCTCTTTGTTAACAACCTCCGTATTATCAATATAACCAGTAATGCTTTCACCAACGTTTTGATCTAACTCATTTTTGTACTCTATGATAGCTTCTTTTATAGCTTTCGCCATTTTAGACTGACCAGATTTGCCATTCAGAAATGCACCTTCGTTTTTATTGGTCAAGAAACCAAGTTCTACCAAAACACTGGGCATATATGTATTTCGTATTACTAAAAGGCTTTTTTGCTTAAGCCCTCTGCTCTTACGCTTGACTTTATTTTTGAATGTATCCTCAATTTTTTGAGCTAATAGTATACTCTGCTCAACGTAAACTTCTTGTTCAATTCCAATCGCAATAGTAGACTCTGGAGAACTCGGGTCAAAACCCGCATAGTTTTTTTCGTAGTCTTCCTCAAGAAAAATCACTTCGTTTTCACGTTTAGCAAATTCAAAATTACGGTCTGTATTTTTTTCTCCCAAAACCCATGTTTCTGTTCCATACGGCTTATGATTTGATACCGCATTACAATGTATAGAGACAAATAAATCTGCATCTGCTTTATTAGCGATGTCTGCACGTTTCCATAATGGAATAAAAACATCTGTTTTACGAGTATATATAACTCTGACGTTTTTTAATTTTTCTAATTCCTTACCTAATTGCAACACTACACTTAAAGCGATTTTTTTCTCCTTATGTCCATTACCAAGATTACCATGATCTTTTCCACCATGACCAGCATCTAATACAACTACAAATTTATTGTATGACGACTGAGCGATAGCACTAGATGTTAAACCTATTATAAATACTATAAATAGTAATACTAATGTGTTAATGTTGTTCGTTTTCATTTAAACTTTAAAACGGTAAGTAAACGGTGTTTATTACCTTATTTAATTTGGCTTGATTATATTTAAACATTAATTGCGATAAAAAATCATTCAATCAAAAATATATGTAATTTTGGGGTTTCAAAAACCGAGCCATTCTTTTACAAAAATACCATTAAAAGGTTTGCGTACAAATAACCTAAAGATACTTTTCGCCCTTAGTTTTACAGTGTTTATCAACACTAATAGCGTTGCACAAGATATTCCCATAAAACGGAAACCTATAAAAGCGGTTGAAAAACCAAATATCATAAAAAAAGATTCTGCAACTGTTTCGGTGGATTCACTCATAAAAAATAAAGAAAATTTAAAGGTTATAGACTCTGTACAAAATGATTCTATAAAGAAACCTAAAGAATTTCTATCTGATATTGTGACTTACAGTGCCGACGGTTATGTGGCACTAAATAACAAAGATCAGAAAATATATCTTTACGATAATGCCATTGTAAAATATCAAGATATGGAGATTACTGCTGGCGTAATTGTTATAGATAACAATACGAGTTTAATATATGCTGGCCGGGTAAAAGACTCTACAGGTTACTCCCAAACTCCTGTTTTTACTCAAGGTTCAAACAAAGTTGAACCTGATTCTATAATATTTAATCAAGACAATAAGAAAGCTATTATTTTTAATTCTAGAACTGAAGATTCTGGTTTAAACATTTTTTCACCCATTACAAAACGTGAGAATGACTCTACTATTTTTATGAAAGATGCACGTTTTACCACTTCTGAAAACTTAGATGACCCAGAATATCAATTTATCTCAGACAAAATAAAACTCGTTCCAGGAAAAAAAATTGTTGTTGGTCCAACATATATGGAAATCTATGGCGTACCAACACCAATAGCATTACCATTTGCCTACTTTCCTTTGAGTAAAGAACAAAAATCGGGTATTATTTTTCCAACATTTGGTGAAGATACTGGTAGTGACCGTGGTTATTTTATCCAGAATGGAGGTTATTATTTTGCCATAAGTGATTATTTGGATTTGGCTGTTCTTGGGGATTATTATACCAATGGTAGTTATGGTGTGCGATTAGAAAGCAACTATGCAAAACGTTACCGTTTTAGTGGGAATTTAGCCATACGCTATGAAAATTTATTGACAAGTGAACGTGCTTTTCCTGATTTCACACAGAATACAATTTATAACATCAGATGGGCACATACACAAGATGCAAAGGCTAATCCTAACTCTAGATTCTCGGCATCTGTAAACTTAGGTAGTAGTCAGTTTTTTAGACAATCTGTTAACCAGAATAATATTATTAATTCGCAGAATAACACCTTAGCTTCATCGGTTTCGTACTCAAAAACATTTCCGGGAGAACCTCAAGTAAATGTAAATCTTACTGCTACACATTCTCAAAATACACAAACCGAAACTATTAATTTAACATTACCAACTCTACAAGCTTCAGTAGGTCGTATTTTTCCTTTTGAACCTAAAACAGGTGCTAAAAAAGGAATATTACAGAACATAAATTTACAATATAATACAAGAGCAGAATACAGAATTACTACTACCGATTCTTTATTTGGTAAGAGTGAAATGTTTGATGACGCTTTAGCAGGTATGCAACATACAATTCCGTTATCCACAAACTTTAAGGTCTTTGATTATTTTAGTGTTAGTGCGAGTACCAATTACCAAGAAAACTGGACATTAAATACAATCCGTCGCAGTTTTGACCAAAACACTCAAGCTGTTGTAACTACTGATATTAATGGCTTTGACAGTTTTAGAACCTATAATTTTAGTGCAAACATTGGTACTACTATTTATGGTATGTTTCCTTTTGAGAAAGAAGGTGAGGATAAAAAAATAAAAGCTATACGTCATGTAGTAAGACCATCATTAAGTTATACGGTCCAACCAGCATTTGACCAATATTATGAGACTTATGATGTTGTAGATGCCAATGGTCTCACTACAGACCAAGTCGAGTATTCTCGTTTTGAAGGTTCTATTTTCGGAGCTCCTGGTAACCGATATTCTAGCTCAGTTGGCCTAAGTGTAGGTAATAATATTGAAGCCAAAATACGCTCTAAAGATTCTACAGATACTGAGCCTAAAAAGATTACTATTATAAACAACCTTAATTTTAGCACAGCTTATGATTTGGCAGCAGATTCTTTAAATCTATCTCCACTAAGAATGACTGGTGGTTTAAAGCTTTTTAAGGACAAAATGAGTGTTAATTTTGCAGCAACTTTAGATCCATATGCACTGGATAATAATAATGTTAAGATTAATACATTTAATATTGACAATGGTGGTAGTTTATTTCGTTTGACATCTGCAAATGTGAATATGAGTTATTCTTTATCTAATGAGACCTTCAGCCGTTCTGGTGACTCTAAAGAAAAGGATCAACGTCGAGAAGATGAAGCTATACGTGCTAATGGTAGAACGGATGATATGTTTGGTCGTACAGAAGATTTTTCGAGTCGTGTCTACACCGAAGAAGATAAAGAACGACAGAAAGAAAAGGAAGCCAATCTCTCTGACTACAATTACAAAATACCTTGGAATCTTCGTCTCGCCTACGCTGTGAACTATAACAATACAAGACGTGAAAACACTATTGCGTCGCACTCATTAATGTTTTCTGGAGACATTGAATTATCGCCAAAATGGAGCGTTGGTGCATCGTCCGGTTATGACTTTTTAAATAAAGGATTTACATTCACGCAATTCCGTTTTGAGCGTGATTTATTGAGTTGGCGTATGAATTTTAGCTGGGTACCTTTTAGTAATTTATCCTCATGGAATTTCTTTATAGGTATTAAATCTAACTTCTTACAAGACCTTAAATACGAGCAACGTCGTCAGCCAGACCAACGATTGGGTAATTAATATTGCAAATACACATTGATTAATATCTGTTGTTTACCTATTTTTGGTAGACTAACAATTCAAATATTTTAATCTTGAAAAAAATCATAAACACTTCCAAAGCTCCTGCGCCTATTGGCCCATACAATCAAGCTGTTTTAGTTGGTAACATGCTATACACATCTGGCCAAATTGCTTTACATCCAGAAACCATGGCATTGGTTTTAGATGATATTAAAACTGAAACTAAGCAAGTGATGGAAAATATGAAAGAAGTTCTAGCAGCGGCAGATATGACCTTTGACAATGTCATTAAATCTTCAATTTTTGTTAGCGACATGCACAACTTTGCACTAATCAATGAAGTTTACGGTAGTTATTTTGATGAAGCAACAGCTCCTGCACGTGAAACGGTAGAAGTCGCAAACTTACCTAAGTTTGTCAATGTAGAGATTAGCATGACAGCTGTTAAATAATTACCCACTTGAAACTCAAAAAAGCAGAACTCAAAGATTTTCTGGACAGTAAAGTAAAACTTTACAATAACCCTAAGTTTATTGAGAGTGACCCGATACAAATCCCACATTTGTTTTCTAAAAAAGAAGATATAGAGATTATCGGTTTCTTAACCGCAACCATCGCTTGGGGCAATCGAAAAAGTATTATTACCAATGCCAATCGTATGGTAGATTTGTTGGACCACTCGCCTTTTGAGTTTGTGATGCAACACCAAGAGTCAGATTTAGAAAAGCTACAATCCTTTGTACATCGGACATTTAATGGTTATGACTTTATTCAGTTTATTAAGAGTCTAAAACATATCTACAATACTCATAACAGTTTAGAAGCCTTGTTTGCAAAACATGCAGAACAAGATTCACTCCAGAATGCTATACATCAATTTAAACAGTATTTTTTTGAAATAGAACATCTAAAACGTACAAAAAAACATGTGAGCGACCCATTAAAAAATTCTGCTGCAAAACGTATTAATATGTTTTTGCGTTGGATGGTACGTGATGACAATAATGGCGTAGATTTTGGTATTTGGAAATCATTGTCTTCAAGCCAATTAAGTTGTCCGTTAGATGTGCATTCTGGTAATGTAGCTCGCAAATTAGGACTACTAAAACGTAAGCAAAATGATGGCAAAGCTTTAGCAGAATTAGACAAGAGTTTACGTAAGCTAGATATAAACGACCCAGTAAAATATGATTTTGCGCTCTTTGGCTTAGGTGTTTTTGAAGGGTTTTAGTTACTTTTAAACTTCAAAAAAACAACTTATGTCATACAAGTTTACATATCTTTTATTACTCGTAACACTTTTTAGTTTTTCTCAAAACCTAGAAATTCCGGTGGATACGGTTTACACGACTAACCACACCACAAAGATTAAAGGTCAAACCATAAATTATAAAGCCATGACTGGCTTTCAGCCTGTTTGGAATACGGATGGTGAAGTTATGGCGTCACTTTATTACACGTATTACAAACGTACCAATGACACTAAAGGCAATAAGCGTCCGTTAATTGTTTCTTTTAATGGTGGTCCAGGTTCTGCTTCGGTTTGGATGCATATTGCGTATACAGGACCAAAAGTTTTAAATATTGATAAAGAAGGCTATCCTTTACAACCTTATGGTGTAAAAAGTAACCCTAACTCTATTTTAGATGTTGCCGATATTGTTTTTGTAAATCCTGTCAATACAGGCTATTCAAGAAAAGTAATGCTTAAAGATGGTAAATATGAAGATGATAAAACCTTTTTTGGTATTAATGCAGATGTCAAATATTTAGCGAGCTGGATTAATACGTTTGTTACCAGAAATAACCGTTGGGAATCTCCAAAATACATCATTGGCGAAAGTTATGGAGGCACACGTGTTATGGGACTTGCAGCCGAATTACAAAATAGCCAATGGATGTATCTTAATGGAGTGATTATGGTGTCACCGGCAGATTATAAAGTCTTGCGTGTTGGTGGTCCAGTATCGTCGAGTTTAAATTTGCCGTATTACACAGCAGCGGCATGGTATCATAAAATGTTACCAGCAGAATTACAAAATAAAGATTTATTAGATATACTTCCTGAAGCCGAAGATTTCGCGGTTAATAAACTCATACCAGCTATTGCTAAAGGTGGATTTATTTCTGATTCTGAAAGAAAAGAAATTGCTAAAAAAATGAGTTACTATTCTGGCTTATCTGAAAAAGTAATACTACAGCAAAATTTGGATGTACCCAATCGTTTTTTCTGGAAAGAACTACTACGCGATAAAACTGGACAAACTATTGGACGATTGGACAGTCGCTATTTAGGAATAGACAAAGTAGAAACTGGAACAGAACCAGATTATAGTGCCGAATTAACCTCATGGCTGCATTCTTTTGCTCCTGCAATAAATTATTACATCCAGAATGAATTAGGCTTTAAGACCGATGTTAAATACAATGTTTTTGGAAATGTTGGTAATTGGGACAGAAGTAATGATAATGTTCGTGAAAACTTACGACAAGCCATGGCACAAAACCCATATTTAAAAGTACTGACACAATCTGGATACTACGATGGAGCAACAACTTATTTTCAAGCAAAGTATAGTCAATGGCAAGTTGACCCAAGCGGAAAACTAAAAGACCGATTTTCTTTTAAAGGCTATCATAGTGGCCACATGATGTATTTAAGAAATGAAGATTTAATTAAAGCCAATGATGATTTAAGAGAGTTTATTAAAAACTCATCAGCTAGCGGTAAAGCAGCCAAGTATTAATTAATACTACTAAAACTTTGAAGTGAATTAAATTGACATTCTTACATTGAATTTTAGCAAACATTACTTTAGGAAATTAAAACGGGGTTATTCTAATAATTTTCATTCAGAAAATTATTTTTTAACGGTAAAGTAAAAAGTAGTACCCTCGCCTAAAGTAGACTCAAACCAAATTTTGCCACCAGCATTCTCGATTATTTTTTTAATAATCCAGAGACCTATACCACTAGAATCTGTTCGTTGATTCATTTTTTTAAATATTGTAAATACCATATGATGATAACTTTTATCAATACCAATACCATTATCTTTGATTTTAAATAAATAGTGATCTAATTTATCTTCAAATGCTATTTCTACGTAAGAACTTTTCTTCTTATCCCTATACTTAAAACTGTTATCAATCAGATTTTGAAATATTTGTTTTATTTGAACCTCATTGTATTCTATGATAGGAAAATTCTTTGGGTATCTTATTTTAAATTCTTTTTCAAAGAGTAAAAAATTATTGGCTATTAAAGTGTTAATGACCTCAGATAAATTAATTCGAGCATTTTTTTTACCATCTGAGCTTCTTATTTCTGCAAACTGTAAAGTACTAGATATAAGTTTATCCATATCTAGTATGGTGTCTTCTAAAGTTTTTATGTGCTCTATACTTTCATCAGTTAAATTATTTTCATTGTCATCTTTAATCCAATTAACAAAAGTAGAAATTGTACGAAGAGGAGTCTTAAGATCATGAGATACTAGATGAGCATAATGAGACAGTTCTTCATTACTATCCGTTAAGTTCTTAATTAATTTTTCATTTTTATCTATAAGATTTTTAAGTTCGGTTATATCCAAATTAACCCATACCGAACCATAAGCAACACCATTGATATCCTTTAATGCATTTCCGCTCGTAAGCCAATTACGCTTCGTCCCGTCTTTTCTAATAATTTCTAACTCAAAAGGGACACTATAATTATGTTTATGATATTCCCTTTTTTCTCTAAAAAGACTATTTAGTTCATTCTGGTTTGAAAGTAATAGATCCTTTGCTTTACTACCAAAAAGTTCTTGAGTCGAATAACCAGTCATTACAGCCAACGATTTATTTACAGATAAAATGTTATCATTATTATCAACCTCCAATAAACCCAAATTCATATTGTCAATAATACTCTTGTATTTTGTCTTTTCGAACTCTATATTTTTTTCATAGTTAACACTGAGTGTAACATCTCTATAACGCCATACAAAACAATCTAGTTTACCATTTAATACAACAGGCATAAAATCTCGTGACAAAAACCTACCGTCTTTTAATTCCAAAATCTCTTGTAAATGTGGATTTCGGTTAGTGATAAGTTCATCAATTCTTGTTACAAATTCTTCCTCATTTTTAAAATATACCTTTAGATTTTCTCTAGCAGTAGCACAAGACATTCCAATAAATGCCTTTTTTTGTTCTAATGGAAAGCTAAATAATTTTAAAAAGGCATTTCCTACATCTAAAATTAATCCGTCAAGAGATTCAACAACTTCTGCATTATGATCACTGTTAAAGATTAATTCTAATCTACTTTTTGTTCTTATTAACTCTTCCGTATTTATGTTCTTTTCAAACTCTGTAATTGAAGCTTTAATTCTTAATGCAATCGAAGTAGTCATTTTGAATAAAAAATCCAATTGATACTGTTTATAGTGATTTTTTTCTGGATGTTCAGAGTCAATAACTCCTATTACCTCATTGTCTAAAATTATAGGCACAGTAATCTCTGATAATCTTTGAGCATCATCGACTATATAACTTTGATCCTTGGAAGTATCATTAATAATCAAACCTTGTTTTGATCGAGCTACTTTCCCTATAATACCCTCTGTTACAGGTAATTTTAATCTATTTATTATTGTTTTAGAATTAGTTTCAACCTTATTTCCAGTTGCTGCGATTTGAATTAATTTATCATTAACTACACTATAAAAGACACAATCATCAGTTTTTAGGTATTTTGCAATATGATTTACTAATGTCCAAGCATTTTCATAAAGATCATCCTTGGCTAAAAGGTGTTTAAGAATTAGTGATTCAAATTTTTGTTCCTCTTGATTTCTTTGTAATTGTAAATCTAATTTATGTTCAGTTGTAATGTCTCTTACTATGGCTTGTATTGCATGTGAATTCTTATCACCACTAGATAATAATTTACACTTAATCATTACAACTTTATTTTCCTTTTTTCTGTTTATAAAATTCCACTTAAAACTTTTTTCTTTAAGAGTTTTTAAATTTAAATTTTTGAATTTGTGTAAAAGAGATTTATAATTATTATTGCTAAATTCCGATATAGAATTTGGGAAATTTTCAAATGATTTTAAACCTATCAATTTTCTAGCTTCCTTGTTTGATTGTAGAATATTACCTTTAAAGTCTATTACAAATAGGGCATCTACCAGGTTATCAATTAAAATTCGTTGAAATTCAGATTGAGATTTAAACTTTTTATTTAGGGATACATTCTCAGAGTATAGATTAAAAATGCGTTGTTCAACAAATTTTTCTGCAATCTCCTTTGCCTCTCGCTCACGATTTAAGGCTCTTTTTAGTATTTCAATCTCATTTATGGACATAATTATGTAATAACTACTTTAAATAACACTGTATTTTTTTGGAATTTACATGAATTCTAGGAGAACTGAAAGTATTTGCAATTAATTACAATAAATCCTAAACTGTTAAAGTAAATTTTATCGCATTATTTTCTTGCCCACCAAAACTTTCATCTACTGATACGTTACCTTTTACATTAAAATGACTTAATGTCGCTTTCATCAAGCCTATAGCAAAATAGGTAAGGCCTCTCTTGGATTGATAAATAATACCTAATTGATTTTTTGTTTTTTCAACCACTGAAAATGTAGGTAACTCTGCATCTTCATATAATTTTTTTACCTCCATATGTATATGGCTTTCAATCCCAGCTATGAGTTCTAAGGGATCTTTATATCTTTCTATTATGTAACTATGTTTACCAATTAAATATGGAAATACAAATTTTCCGAATTCCTCCAATGCAATTTTTGACTCCATGCCAGATTTAGAGCATACATAGGTGAGCATGCTTTGTAATTCACTAAAATCATAACTATTAAAGGCTGAGTATACACCTTTCGACTTTAGGTCAGAATTATATATCATTTTATCAACCATTTCGAGACCAAATGACTTTTCTACAAAATCAATAAAATTAGTGAAAATAAATCCTTTCATAATTAATTACTAAGTGAGTTAGTCCAATATTTCACAATATCAATTAAAGTCTCTTTAAACTTTTTATAGTCTACATTTTTGACAAAATAACCACTAATCCCAAGTTTTACACATTCAAAATAATCTTCAGGATTAGAACTCGTCGTGTGAACAACAACAGGGAGATTAGAAAAACGATCATCTTGCCTTAAAAATGAGAGAAATTCAAAACCATTCATTATTGGCATGTTAAGGTCTAACATAATGAAATGAGGTAACTCATTCTGGGAACAATTCTTAAGATAGTTTTGTGCTTCTTGTCCGTTTTCGGTTTGTATTATATCTATAGAATTGAATTCGTTATTTAAAATTTTATAAATTGAAAGAGTTGTAATTTTATCGTCCTCTACTAATAGAAATTTCATAATTAAGTTACTTATTTTATTAAAAATGATAAATATGGGAGCTTAAAGATATTAAAAAAAAAAAGAAATCAAGTTTTAAATGAGGCTCTAAGATTTAATAATTATGCAATAACCAAACATTTCTTAAATCAAATTTTGCTTTAGTCGCAGTTTCATCCTCAATTAGACCCTTTGATGTTGCAAAAGCCTTAGTCAACTTTGTTTTAATTTCTATAGGTTTTCCATCACGCTCTAGGGTCATCTCAATATCTTGTCCTTCTTGCCATGTGAACATTCCACCTATAACTTCTTGTGCATTTTGAAGCGTCAACTCTTTTCCGTTGACCGTTTTAATCACATCATTAGCTTTAATATCTTGAGCTTTCCAAAATGAATTTTTTAAAGCTACATCCGTAAAGAAAATACCTTTACCTGGTGCACCACTAAAAATAATATTCTGACCACCAGCAAAAATATAGTTGGTCTCTACTTCTGTTTTACCGTTTACTAAGCCTACCATACTAAAGAATTCATCATAGTTAATAGGCACATCACCTACTACATAAGTTTTTAGAAACTCACCTACACTAGGATATGTCATTTCGGTAATTTCTGCTATTAAATTATCATCTTCAAAAGGTTTTTCTTTTCCATATTTAGCAGACAATTCTTTCATTAAAGACAGTATGCTACGCTTACCATTGCTTTCTTTTCGCATTAAAATATCCATACACATACCAATTAATGCACCCTTTTGATAGACGTTAGCATAATTTTCTTTATAACCTTCCTTCAATACATTTTCGCTCATTATAGTAAAACTTTGAGCATCATTATATCGCTTCGAAAAATCTATTTTACCCATCAAAACATTATAGAATTCAGTTGGATCAATCAATCCTTCATAAACCTGAAAATGTTGAGCAAAATACTCGGTTACGCCTTCGTACATCCATAAATGTTTTGAAAACGTAGGTTTATTATAATCGAAATAATGTA